>ERZ795042.2149-NODE-2149-length-11277-cov-139.824898_pt1 | contig 11277 bp, 13 predicted proteins | sample MGYA00375126_ERZ795042 | MGnify/ENA primary metagenome ERZ795042 (study PRJEB30171, sample SAMN05518105) | compost metagenome | isolation source: Feedstock adapted compost from Newby Island compost facility, Milpitas, CA | place: USA:Newby Island compost...
CATGGCACTCGTTGCACAGGCTCACGAGATTCGCGCTGACTAATGCCAGCTCCGGGTACCGTTCCAGCGGATAAATGTGATGCACCGTCTGGGCCGGCGTTGTCTTGCCGTACCGCCTGCACTCCTGGCACAGGTAATTGTCACGGCGCAGGACCAGCTCTCGCTTTTTACGCCACTTGCTCGATTTGTAGAATTTCACGCCCTCACCCCACAATCAACCCGGACAGCCGCCCCGCACCGTTCCGGCCACGGCGGAGGAGGCGAGGCCCGCTACTCGCCAGCGAGGCGGCTGGACGAAAATAAGAAAACCGCCTGGCCGAATTCAGTTCAGCTGGCGGTTCTTTTTCTCGCGCAAGTAAACTTCCACAGCTTCGTCCAAAGCATTCGCGAAAATCCGGACGACATCTTCCTCCGGCATGCCGGCGGCCACGACTTTACCTTTAAGATCGCAAAGCCCGCCGGCCAGCACAATAAACCAGACAAGTTCATGGTCTCTCACGAAACCACTCTCCCAAAACGCAAAAAGCGCCCCGTAAAAAGGGCGCAAAAGGGCTACTGTATTTTGTACGTCATCTGCACGTCATACGCACGTCATTTGCACGTCAAGAACCTTCTTTCTGGCTCTTTCGACGTACTGTTGGACGGTGCGCCTTGACAACCCCAATCTATCACCAATTTCCTGAAATGTCAACCCATGCGCCATGTGAAGCAACCAGCATGTCAGCTCCCTCTCCGTCATCACTGCAATGCAGTCGATCAGCCGCCGCTCTTCCTCGGCTGTCATCGGCTGCATGCTCTCGATCAGCTCCCGCCGGCGGTAGATGTCGTGTTTTTCTGCGCCTTTCCGGCTCCCCGGCCGGCGGCCGCGGCGCATCCAGTCCAGCGAGTAACGCATGTCATTCAACATGCTGGAGACGGTGCGAGCCTCGTCGGCTTCGTCCGGGTTGTCCCGGTTGAGAGATCGGCGGTAGCTGTCCAAGTGGCGGATGCCGTCGCTGTACTGGACGATGAGCTCAGCGATCAAGTTACGGTCGGTCACGCTTCCGCCTCCTTCCCTGCTGGTTGAACTGCCCCTCAGCTCGCAAAATGTATTCCCTCCCGGCGACGCGGATCACGGTCGGCACGCCGCGCTTCACCTTCCGGACTGTTACCAGCAAGCGAAATGACTCGCCGGGTTTGGGCTGTTTCAGGCCGATCATTGCGTCGTCTCCCCCTTCTGCTCCAGCTCCTGCCTGATCGCTTCCCAGCCTTCCGGGTCTTCAAACCGGAGCTCGCCGGACACAACGACATCATCTGGCTCCAAGTAACGATTGCAATACTCCTGACAAGTCCGGCACCAGTAGGCTGTATCAAGCCCCCTGTCCGCGCTCGTTACGACCTTCATTTCCGTCCCCGGCGGATACTTGATGCCGCAGCCCCAGCAGGAATGCGGTTTTCTCGTCGTAACCACTTTCGCCGAAAGAACGGTGCTCACCGCTCGCACCTCCCGCCCGGACAGTCGTTGCAGTACACGCTCGTCTCTTGCTTCGGCGGCTCCGGCAGCGGCATCCAATGCGTGACTGCAGCTTTGCACCATTCCACGGTGCCGGAAAAATTGCCGCCTAAAATGTACCACTGCCCGTTTTCGAAATATCCTAAGTCCCTGCCCCGTTCCGCATAAACGAGATACCTTCCCGCCTTCTCCGGCTGCCGTTCTTTAACGCTGATCCAGCTGCGTTCCTCCCGAAGTCTCTTCAGTTCAACCTCCAATTCTTCGACTTCGCAATATGGGCATATCCGGTAATACCAATCGTGCTTGCACCACGGATTACCGTTCACTTTTCTGTGCTCGAAAATGCTGCCCATCAAAACTCACACCTCCCATTCCTGCAATCAACTCCGTAAACAGCTGACTCATCTACCATACCCTCATGATCTGCCGTGACATCGACGCTGATTTCAAAAACCCCGTCCCACAGCCCCCGGATCTCCTCCGCCTTCGCCACCACGGCAGCTTTCTGCCGGGGCGTCAGCACGATGTCCATCGCTTCCTGGTAGTGTTTCGCTGCAAGCTGGTACGCCCGGGTGTGCATGGCATCCATCACACGCCAGAAATCGTGGTAACCGAGTCGGCGGACCCGCTGGTAAAAAGCGCGTTTGTCTTCGCGGCTCATACCACCATCGCCTCCCGTACCCGCTCAATCCTCGCCTTCACAGCCTGCATCAAGACTTCCTGGCCTGCCGCTTTCCTCTCAATCGCTTCCACCGCGTCCTCATCCATCGTATCCTCGGCCACCAGCCGTAGCACCACAATCCGTTTGGTTTGCCCCTGCCGATGCACCCGGGCGTTCGCCTGCAGATACTCTTCCAGGCTCCAAATCTGGTCGAACCATACGACCGTTTGGCAGCTCGACTCCTGCAGGTTCAGCCCGTGTCCGGCTGATTTCGGATGAAGCACCAAAAGCGGAATTTCGTCGTTGTTCCAGGCCCGGATGTCCTCTTCGCCCTCTTTCCCTCTCCGCAGCACCCGGGCTTGCGGAAACCGCCGGCAAATCCGGTCCATGCTGTGCTGGTAGTAGTAGAACACCATAACAGGCCTTCCGTTCGCCGACTCGATGATGTCCTCCAGCGCGTCCAGCTTCGCGTCATGGATATGCTTCACCCCGCGCTCTTCGTCGTAAACGGCGCCGGAGGCCATCTGCAGCAGCTTGTTGCTGAGAACCGCCGCCGTGCTCGCCACCACGTCCGCGTCGGCGAACGGCAGCAAGAGATCCCGTTCCAGCTTCCGATACAGCGCCCGGGCCGTATCCGACAGCTGGACCGGCACGGTCCGCTCCACCAGCGGCGGCAGCTCCAGCCAGTCCTCGGCCTTCATGCTGACCACAATGTCGCCTATCGCCTCGTAAATCCGCTGCTCCGCCTCTTTCTTCGCCTTCCACTCGGTGTAGGCGCCCTTGACGATCGGGATGAAAAACCGTTCGCGGAAGCTCGTGATCGTCCGGCCCAGACGCTCGCCCTGGTCAAGCAAGTAGATTTGCGCCCACAGGTCCATAAGCCCATTCGGCGCAGGCGTGCCGGTCAACTCCACCAGCCGGCGAATGAATGGCCGCACCCGACGGAGTGCCCGGAACCGCTTCGACCGGTGATTTTTAAAGCTGCTGGACTCGTCGATCACCACCATGTCAAACGGCCACTGGCTGCCGTATTCGGCTACCAGCCATTCCGTGTTCTCCCGGTTGATGATCCAGATGTCCGCGTCTGTTTTCAGCGCCCGCCGGCGCTGCGCCGCAGAACCCAGCACCTTCACGATCCTCAGGTGCTTCAGGTGATCCCACTTCTCGACTTCCCGCGGCCAGGTGTTTTCCGCTACCCGCAGCGGGGCGATGACCAGCACCCGGTTCACGTCGAAATAGTCGTTCAGCAAGAGGTCGATCGCCGTCAGCGTCGCCGAAGTCTTGCCCAAACCCATGTCCAGCAGCAACGCGATATACGGTGTGTCAATGATCCGCTGAATGGCGTATTCCTGGTATTTGTGCGGCTTATACTGCATCCCCGAACATCTCCCGAATGAAATCCGCAATGTCCTGATTCGATCTCAGGCAGTACCATGCGACGCCGACTTTCTGGATCTGCTCTGCCCGCTTCTTCTGCAACGGCTCCAGCTGCCCGCGCGGCGCCTTCATCTCCACAAAGGCCACCCGGCCGCCAGGCGCCAGCACGATCCGGTCCGGAACCCCGCGTGTGCCCGGAGACGTGAACTTCCAGCAGATCCCGCCGCGTTTTTCTACTTCGTGAACCAGCTTGTTCTCCAGGTTGGCCTCCCGCACCCGCTTTTTGGCGTCCGCCTCGTACATTTTCCACGAGGCATAAAATACCATCATCGCCCGATCGCTCGCCCGAAGCTCTTTCAGCCGGGCTTCTATCTCCCGAAAGTTTCCGCTATTCGGAAAGTCCGGATCGTTGTGGATGAGTCTCGCCAGGGCGCCGCCCCAGTTGTCGTTGTTTTTGAGCCATCGCGCAACCCATTCTTTGTAACTTTGACCCCGGCTCAACGGTTCCACCTCCAAACCGTCGTGCCATCACCACGAATTTCCGTGATGATGTCCTTTCCGAACCATCTGCGAGCCTTCTTGATCTCCGCTCTCGTGAATCCGACTTTCTCCCCGGTCTCGTACACCTTTTTGGGCGTTACAGGTTGGTTTTTCTTGATGAACGTCTCAAGCCATTGCTCGCAGGTCATCGCTCGATCTCCTTTCCGGAGGACGGACAGGACAGTCATTTTTGTATATCTTCTCTTTTCGCGTTTAGCATATCTCTTAAGGCCGTAATGCTATATGCTAACTACATTTTTTCTTTTTTATTAGAAATAACTGTCCTTACTGTCCTTAAAACTGAAATGCCTTGATATGATTGGGATTTCTGGAGGGCAGTAATTTCATTTTTACTGTCCTTTCACTGTCTTTTCTGTCGGACAGTGAAGACAGCGGAAGGACAGAAGTCTTTACGTCATTTCTCCCGTTCAAACACTGTTTGTTTTCCATATCCTGGTACATGTACCCGCCCTTTTCGCTCGACCCACCCGGGCATGCGTCGCATGATTTCCACAATTTCTTTTGCATCCCAAGGCTTCATATCACCGCGGCGTTTGCCCAGGCATTCCACCCAGATCTGGGCCGCGCACACCCGCTGCCGTTTTCGCCCGGTCGGCCTGTCCAGCTCGTCCAACTCCTCGCTCTCGAGCCACTCCTGGATGATGCCCTCCCGCGGATCGGTTTCGGTATACATCGCCTGTTGCCGCTCCGCCTCCTCTCGGGCTTCCTTATCCAGTTCCAAGCTCTCGCCCGCCCTGAACCACGTAAGAACCTCTGCCCAGATTTGGCCAACAAGCTCGTCCGTGAGGTGTTCCCAGTGGTTCAGTTCTGCCCTCTTCGGGTCCACCTCCACCGGCCAAAATCTGCGGTTTCCGGTGGTGTCCCGGAGGAACTCCCGCGTATTCGTCGTGCCGAAAAAAACGCACTTGCGCGGGAACTCCGACACCTGCCGGTCATATGCTACCCGGTAGCGGTCTTCGGTTTTTGAGAGGAACGCCTTGACTTCTTCCACTTCCGACCGCTTCATCGCGGAGAGCTCGCTGATCTCGAAGATCCAGCCATTTTGCAGGTGCTCGCCGGCCTCTTTGTTCTCGAAGGTTTTGAGTGAGTCGGAAAACCACTTCCGGCCCAGCTTTGCCAGCAGCGAGCTCTTGCCGGCGCCCTGCGGCCCGATGAGCACCAGCATCTGGTCGAACTTGCATCCGGGTCGGTAGAGGCGCGTGACGGCCGCGAGCAGCATTTTCCGCGTCACTTGGCGCACGTAGTGCGTGTCCGCTGCGCCGAGGTATGTGATGAAGATCCGCTCCGCCCGCTGCACGCCGTCCCATACCTGCGATTCCAGGTATTCCTTGATCGGGTGGAACCGCCGGCGGCGGGTGACCTCGGTGAAGGCGTCGAGGATCGCCGCCGCGCCCCGTATGTTGTATTTCTTGCCGAACCAGTGCCGGAGACGACGGTCGTCCTCCGCCAGCCACGGCTCATAGGGTGCATCCGGCTTCAGGCGCTTGCGCCAGGGCAGGTCCTTCCGGATAACTTCGGTGTTGGCGAATTCGTCATAGGCCAGGACTCCCTTCCACTCGCCGCGGGAGAGGATGATTTCGATGTTTCCGGGCGTCGGCAGAATCTCGCCGGTCCGCTTGTGCCGCTCGAGCAGCTCCATCCAGCTGTCGTCGTCTTCCTCATCGTCGTCCGACTCTTCTTCCAGCTGCCGGGCGATCTCCTCATACTCCCGCTGCCGTTCTTCGGTCATAATCCGCCGGACGGCCGGATCCTGGGCGGCGAAGGCGCACATGGCGGCGTAGCTCGGGAGTTTCGTGACGTTCGTCGTCTCCGCCGCGTCGTCGTCCAGGTGGCCGAACTTGTGAATCCGGACCAAATCGAACGCGTTGACCTCCCGGCCTCCGATCGGGTCGCTTTGGTGATGCGAATAGGCGAACGTGTCGTTATCGTAGACCACCAGACCGCCGTGCCCGGTGCCTCCGACGTAGGTGTACCGTGTGAGACTGTCGTCCACCGGCTCATAGACGTCCGGCAGAAACGTGGCGATCGCCTGGCTGATCGTGTAGGCCCGGCAGAAGGCGCCGACGAGGCCGCTTTTGGTGTGCGGATCCTCCATCTTTTTGGCCGCCTGCCGCGCCGGCTTGTCCTCGTCCGGATGCCGCGGCCAGGACGAAAAGTCCTGCCAGTCGTCGTATTCCGCGAGCACCCGGTCCACGTCGATCGGATCGCCGTCGTAGACGTGCAGCACCGGCTCAGCGTCTTTGCTGCAACTCGGCAGGTACATAAGCCGGTGGACGTCGAACGTAGTGCGGTCGAAGTAGTGCATCCCGATCCAGTCGGCGATTTTTCGGCTGACCGCGCCGTATTCGTCCGGGCTCATCCGGCGGCTCGCCGGGGCGATCAGGCGGTATCTCGGCCGGTGCGGCCGGTGGCTGTGGGTGGAATAGACGGCATAGGCATGGCCGCCCAGGGCGAGTTCCGCGGCGAACAGGAAATCCTCATCGGCGTGATCGGCGTCGAGCGTGATCAGGCTGCGGCTTTCGACGTTCTGCTTCTTCCGCCGGCTGCCCCGGATGAAGCCGCCCACGAATGCCGGACCGTTTTTCACCTTGTCCCGGGCGGGCGCACTCATCCGGTCGTATTCGGCCATGGTTTCGCTGGTGCGCCGGATCTTCCGAAGCCGCTGGACGAATTCGTCCCAGGTGAGGTATTCAACTTTCCAGTTCGTGTCGGCTCGGTGTTTGCCAAAACTAATGTCTAGTTCCATAGCGGTCGCACCTCATCCCAGCAGTTCGTCGAATGCTTCCTGAACCGCCATTCGCAGATTGTTCACGGCCACCCGGTAGTAACTCTCCTTGAGTTCGATCCCGACGAAACGCCGGCCCATCTTGATCGCCTGATACCCTTCTGAACCGATCCCAGCGAATGGTGAGAAAACGATGTCTCCGGGATTGCTCCAGAGTTCAACAGCGCGGGCGATCACGTCGAGCTGGAGCGGGCAGATATGCTTTTCGTCCTTCTCATCCCGAGCGGACTTGTACTGCAACGTATTCGTTTCCCGGATGTCCATCCAGACCGGACTTGCGTATTTCTGCCAGATGAACACGCTTCGCCACATCTCGAACGGCCATGGCTCTTTTCCTTCCGCTCGTATTTTTTCGGCATGCTTTTCGTAGGCCTCACGGCTGACATCGAGGCCTTCTCCTATGAACTCCTCTAGCATGCCGGTGATCGGCTCCGGATTGATGCCCGGCTTGCGCATGGTGACGAGATAGTCCGGGATTCCCTGTCGGCTCATGGCGCTGTCCTTGACGAGCTGCTTGTGGAGCAGCCCGAGCGCTTTCGTCCGCTGCTGGGCAACGACCGGATCCTTCCAAATCACGACCTCGCTGTGATAGATGAACCCTTCCGCTTCAAAAGCTCGAATCAGATCCCCGCGGAAATCGCGGATTCCGATATAGCCGTCGTGGGCTTTTGACGTGGGCAGGTTCATGCAGTGGAAGCTGACCAGGCGCCCCGGGATCATGACCCGGTACAGCTCCCGGATCAAGAACCGAAAGTGTTCGAAAAACTCCTCATCGCTTCGGCAATTCCCCATGTCCCGGTCGCTGTTGGAGTACGTATACAATGAAGCGAACGGTGGCGAGAAGATGGAGTAATGAATGCTGTTGTCGGGCAGTCCGCGGGTAATCTCCACACAGTCGCCGTTGTAGATGGCGAATTCAGGTTCGATGACTTGGTCAATCACATTAACCTGTTGCTGCAAAATTCTCACTCCTCAGCCACGACGGAATGATGATCGGTAATTGTGGGTCGTATTCGGCCACGTCGCGATCCGCCTGACGAACCGCTTCGGAAGTGATGTCTTTGGTATGTTTGACCATTTCCCCAATCATCCGTCGGAAATCGGCCTCTTTCCGCTTGATGTTCTCGGCCGTTGCGCCTTCCCGGCTGGACGTGATCATGTACACGTTCACGGGCCGCGTCTGGCCGAACCGGTAACACCGCCGGATCGCCTGAAATACCTGTTCGAAACTGTCCGACAGTCCGACGAAGGCCATGTCGGCGCAATGCTGCCAGTTCATCCCGAATCCGGCGATGGACGGTTTGGTGACCAGAACGCGGATCTTGCCGGCGGCGAAGTCGAGCATTGCTTTCTCCTTATGTGCCGGTGTGTCGCTACCCTTGACTTCGACGGCGTCCGGTATGGCGGCTGTCAGCATCTCCGATTCGACGTTTAGATCACACCAGACAAGGAATGGTCGATCCGTTGCGTTTACGATGTCGGCACAGGCTTTCACGCGTTCGGCAACCGTTTCCTTACGCGCTCGCTGGCGTTGCGAGAGTGTCTTTGCTGGTTCTCCTGGAACTTCGATGACGATGTCATGAATGTTAAGCGGCGGCAGAATGTATCCATCGTCTGGGTATCCGAGATCGGACGGCTTTTCCAGCATGACGCCCCAGGAGGCCACCCATTGCCAAAAGGCGTCTTCGGCGTGACCTTTCAGGCGCCATTTCTGCGTCTCCCCGCCGTCATGGACGAAAAACATGGACAACATTTCCGTCCGGCTCATGACGCCGAGGAATTCGCTGTGATTGCCCAGCTCCATGTAGTCGTTTGGCGCTGGCGTGGCAGTGCAAGCGAGCCTGTATGGCGTGAAGGCAAACGATTCGATGAGCTGAGTCCGGATTTTACCGGTGAACGATTTGAGAATACTGCTTTCGTCGAGTACGACGCCCTCGAACAGTAGCGGTTCGAAATGATGCAACATTTCATAGTTGGTAATGTTAATTCCAGGCCGGACATCGTTTTGGCTACGGCAAATCGTAACGTCATATCCCATTGCTGCCCCTTCTCGAACCGTCTGTGCGGACACGGCTAGCGGTGCGAGGATCAGCACGTCGCCGCCGCTGAGCCGGTGGACGTGCATCGCCCATTCAATCTGCATGCGGGTCTTACCGAGACCGGTACCGGCGAAGATTGCCGCCCGCCCCCGCCGCAATGCCCAGCGGACGATATCCCTCTGGAAGTCGAACAGACTGGGGTGTAATGCATCGCGGTCAACAGTGAAGCCGGTCGGCGGCATGATGGCACGTTTGGATCGAATGAATTCTTCGTATGAGGTCACGCAAGCATCGCCTCCCATGAGAATGAGCTCATGCATAGGCATCAATCATCCTTCTTGTAGAAGTCGCATTCGAACCCCGCGGCCGCGAGCGGCAGCCCGGGCGCCCAGTCGATCGGTCGGCTCATGATCTCCGTGACATGCTCCACGGATCCAAAGCCAATCGGTACGTCCAGCACGACCTCGTCATGAACGTGCATGATGATCTGGTACCCTTCGGCTGCGAGGCGCCTCAGCGCCACGGCCAGGCAGTCCCGGGCGATGGCTTGGACGAGATTTTCGACCAGGCGCCCGCCGTAGGTTTTGTGTGAAGTCCATTTTTTCTTGACTTGATCCATGCCGTAGAACACGAGGACATCTTTGCCGTAGTCCGGATCTGCGAAAATCCATGGGTTCTTGTACGCAAGACTCCGCCCGCTGGGCAGATCCGCGAAAAGGTACCCCGATTCGTACCGATACCGGACGCCATGCTTGAGCGGCACGGTGGTCTTTTCGCGGACAGCTCGGACAGCAGCCTTTTCGGCTTCGTACCATAGCCTGACGATGTTCGGATTGGCTTCGCGCCACTGCTTGACCAAGATCGGATACTGGTCCGGGTCAATTTCCTTTTTCGTGTCCATCACGGCAAGCGCATTGACTCCGCCTTGATACCCGCAGGCGAGCTCCGCCACCTTCCCGAAGGCCCGGTAACGGTAGTTCTCGTGCCCCTTCACAATCGTTTCGAGCGGCACCCCGAACATCCGGGAAGCCGTGGCCTCGTACACCTTCCCGTGCCCGCGGAATACCTCCAGTTTCCACTCTTCATCCGCTAACCAGGCGACCACCCGTCCCTCGATCGCCGAAAAATCCGCGACAATGAACCGACATCCTGGAGACGGGATGAACGCCGTGCGGACAAGCTGCGACAGGACGAACGGCGGCGGACCGTAGAGCATTTCGAGCAGCTCGAAATCGCCGTTTCGCAGCGTTTCGCGGGCGAGAGCCAGATCGTTTCCGGTGATTGAGTTTTTCGGCAAGTTCTGGACCTGGACAAGCCGCCCGGCCCAGCGCCACGTCCGGCCGGCGCCGCAGAACTGCAGCAGCCCCCTCGCCCGCTCATCCGCGCACATGCAGCGCTCCATGGCTCGATACTTGTCCACGCTGGTCTTGGCCATCTCCTGCCTCAGCTCGAGCACCCGGCGCGTTTCTTCGTCCGGTGCTTGATCAAGTAGGACCGGCATTTGCTCTTTTGCGAGACCCTCCGAAGCGTCGACGCCCCGCTCTGCGAGCCACTCTTTCAGCTGTTCGAGGCTGTTCGGGTTCTCCAGTCCGGTTAGCTCCTTGGCCTCGGCTATGAGACGCTCCTCATACTGCGCATCACAGGCTATGGCTTGCCGGAACAGCGTCGGATCGAGCCGGATGCCGCGGTCGTTGATCTCCTGATCCAGCGCCCACAACTCCCATTCGTGGTCGGGAATCGGGAAGCGCTCCAACCAGCGCCGGATCTCCCGCTCCACCACCACGTCCTGGCGGCAGTAGTTGATGAACTCCTGCCACTTCTCCGGCGCATGCTCCGGAAAGTTTCGCGACCGACCGCCGTTCGCTTTTGTCGGGGCGCATGGTACGCTGAAATACTTGATGAGCGCTTTCCCGTGCGGGTCTTTCCTGGCTTCCAGTCCGAGCGTCTCGGCGACGGCCTCCAGGCTCCCGGGAAGTCCCATCGCAAGCGACCAGACCATCGTGCAGCGCCATTGCCGCGGATCGCAACGGATCCCGAAGTGCTTCTCAATGCATACCCGCTCGAAGTTCGCATTGAACGCGGTTTTGATGACGCGCGGATCGGCAAGATCCCGCCTCACTTGTTTCGGCAGATCCTCAAAGGCCGTCAGATCCACGACCTGAACCGGCTCATCGTCGTAGGCGTAGGCAAACAGCAGAATCTCGAAGTCCGGAGCCTCGACATAGCGGTAGACACCGCAAGTTTTTAAATCGACGCTGGAATAGGTTTCGATATCGATCGAAAGAACGGGCATAATGGCCTCCTCGTGGTGAAAGAAAGGGAGACCCGAAGTCTCGAATCTCCCTATTCACCTCAGTTCAGG
>ERZ795042.2158-NODE-2158-length-11250-cov-59.086824_pt1 | contig 11250 bp, 8 predicted proteins | sample MGYA00375126_ERZ795042 | MGnify/ENA primary metagenome ERZ795042 (study PRJEB30171, sample SAMN05518105) | compost metagenome | isolation source: Feedstock adapted compost from Newby Island compost facility, Milpitas, CA | place: USA:Newby Island compost...
CCAAGAAAGGAATACAAACGATGCCACACACATCATACCGTGGCGTGCCCGATTCCGCCACTGCTGGTCAGGCCGTGGCCACCGCGGGAGGTGGCCGATGAGCACCACTCCCCGCGTGATCAGGCGAGCGACCCTCGACTGGGTGAAATATGACGCGGCGATCGCCCGCGACGGCTCGATCGACCCCGTAGACAAGGCCCTCTACGCCGCTTTGGCCTCGTTCGCTGATTCCGACTACCGGGAGACCGACCCCGATCCCGACAGTCCTGACGTGCCTACACGGGCGCGTCTCGCCCAGTGCATCGGCCGCTCGGTCGACACCGTGGACCGGGCCATCCGACGCCTAGAGGAGCGCGGGATTATCCGAGTCACCCGTCGCAGGGATCCGGACAACCCCCGGCGCTGGATGCCGAGCGTCTACGAGCTACTCGATCACGAGTGGTGGGACGAACGCGCCGCAGAGCGCGCCCGCGCCAGAGCTGAGGCCCGCGCCGCCAGGGGTGGCCGCATGGATGCGGCTAGGGGTAGCCGCATGGATGCGGCTAGGGGTAGCCGCATGGATGCGGCGGTTAATAAAGAGAAGAGAGAGAGAAAAGAGACCTCCTCCTCCTGCTCCTCCTCACGCCCCAGCAGCGCGCCGATGCCGCAGGCGCCCCGTCAGGAGGAGGAGGAGGAGGGGATCCCCCAGACGGATCACCACGGCGCGCCTGGCGGGCCGCAGCGCCTCTCCTCCGAGTCGGGGTTTTCCGGGACTCGGTGCGACCTGCGGAAACAGGGCACCGCGCCAGCCACGGCCACGGCCGACCACGGCGAGGCCGCCGCGCTCGTCGCAGACCTCCCCACCATCGCCGCCCGCGCCGGTCGCCCGCTCGCGCGCGCTCTGCGCGCCGACGAGACCAACCGGCTGACCGCGCTTGTCGCCGCCGCCCTCGCCCGCGGCTGGACGGCCGAGCAGATCCGGGCCGTGCTCGCCGATGATCTCCGCGGTGCGCGCAGCCTTGTGGCGACCTGGCATGCCCGCCTCGCCAATCTCGGCAACCCGCCCGCCCCGGCCGCACCGGCCGCGCCGCCGAAATGCGACGAATGCAACCCATTCCGGTGGATTGAGGACGACGAAGGCCGCCCCCTGGAGCGGTGCCCGACCTGCCACCCGGCCCTCGCGGTGAGGCGGTTAGCGGCGTAAAGGCTGGCTGCGGCGGGCTCTTAGGGTGCGTTCCCGCAGGTCGCAAAGGGGTGCGCCATCGCGCACCCCTGCCGGGCCTGGGAAATCGAGGCGGCCGGGGCTCCCGGGTATCAGCCCAGCTAGAGCCCCATATTCGCCTATACGGCTCTCAGAGGGCCGCAGAGGCGACGAACCCCCACCACTGGGGAATCTATCCGGGAGGGCAGAGAAAGCGCCCCTAGGAGCACGCTGGGGCCCGATTCAACGACACCAGCAGGACGCACATGGTCCACCTGGCGCTGATATCCACCTGGCGTTGACCACCTGGGCTTGGGGGGCGGAGGCTGTCGCGCCCCCCGGCGCGACAGAGTTATCCCCCGATAGGGGGATAACTCAATATTGATCTTTCTATATATGACGGTTAAGGGGGAAATTTTTTCCCTAGTTGCTACGCGCTCATGAGTTGGTACATACCAACTAGTGAAATTTTTTCCCAAGTTGGTACGCGCCCCAAGCTGGTGCGTGCCCGTGTTGGTACGTACACCTGCTTCGTAGTTGGTAGGTGTCCCAACGGGGCGGGCGCGGGCCGCTCCAGATCGGCCACGCCGCCGCGCTTGAACGGCTGATCAAGCGGGGTCATGCTGAAGCGGCCCCGTTCCCCACGGGGCCGCCCAGCGTCGCGCCAACAGGCGCATCGTCCCCGGCAGATGGCCAGCCGCGCCGACACCAGCATGGACCCTAGCGAATTTTCGGGCCCGGAATGGCAGCACATCGGCTATACTTCAAATAGCCTCCAGATATCGACCTCCTAAAGTCGACGTTACCGCCGCGGGGCCCGGTCCTTCGTTCGAGGGCCGGGCCTCTTGTATCTCTACGGTAGAACATTTTTCTGGAATTTCGGGCAGCCAGAAATTTTCGGGAATTACTGGGCGCCCCCGAGTTTCTTCCTTGCCACGTTTCTTCCTTGCCACCACGGCGTAGGCTTGTCATCAGGACTGCACGTAGGTCCACCGATCGTCCGGAGGATCGTTATTCATGGTCTTCTGTGCGGTGCATGGTCGCAAAGAACCCCCCAACGAAAACCCGGGCTGAAAAATCGGCCAAAAAATCGGGGCCGAAAAAAACGGGGCCGAAAAATAGGCAAAAAAAAATCAGCCCAAAAAATCGGGAAAAAAATAGGGCAAAAAAAATCTGGCAAAAAAAAAATCGGGGCCGAAGAGAAGCATCAGCCCAGCTCACACCCTATCTCCACTCAGATCGCTGTCCACCAGCACGATGCACCGCCACTGGCACCGCCACTGGTCCACCATCTGGCACCACCAATGGCACCACCAATGGCCATGGGCATCTCTGGATCGAAAATCGGGGGGCGGCAGAGAGAGGCTAACCAACCTTCCCCCAGATTTTTTCCCCCGGATTTCGAGACATCCCCTCTGCCGCCTATGACCTGGATTCCGCCATGAAGGAGAATGCCAGGCCTGGAGCATGCCAGGATGCTTCCCGAACATCCATGTCCCGCATCCATGTCCCGCATCCATGCCAGCTCGGCAGTGCCAGGCCAACTCGGAAGTGCCAGCTAGCGGGGAATCTTCGTATCAACTTGAATATTTCTCCGATGCGGCTGAACCGGGGCTTGGGGACAGAAGTCTGTCGTGTCGGCTCGGAAAGTGTCCTTACCAAGACCTCCGGAAGGGGTGGGGCCCGGCGAAGCTGGGTCAGCCCAAAGCGCGAAGCCGTCCGATATAGCGCTTGTGCTATCTTTATATCGCCCGCCAGGCGAGAACCAAGCCTGGCGGGCCTACCGCTGGGCTGGCGGGATGTGATGCCTGTGGAGGCCACGTAAGACCGGTCGCACACCTTCGGATGTGCGTGGGCAGTCGCCAGCGAAGCAGGAACCCACCGGAGCGCGGCGTGAGCCGCGCAGGAGGAATCCCCCGCCTTTAGGCAGGGGAGGAAGTCAACGATCGCCAGCAAGATCGGCCCAACGCTTCCATCCTCTTCTGGCTCCGACCCCTCCTTGCTCCGACCCCTCCTTGCTCCGACCCCTCCTTGCTCCGATCGGTGCCTCGGGTCGGCTTGGGTCGGCTTGGGTCGGCTTGGGTGGCGGGGACGACCGACTCTCTGACCAATCGCGACTGACTCTCTTGACCAACGCCAGCAAGATCGGCCCAGCGCTTCCCTCCCCCTCTGGCTCCTGATAATGTTTCTTCTAAGGAGCCAGCATCAGCCACGGGAGTCACCTCGGGAGTCACAGTGACCGACCTTCTCCCCACCACCGTCGCCAAGATCGTTGACGCCGAGATCGTCTCGGCTGAGACCGTCGACACGCATCCGGTTCACACTGCCGCCGATCGTGCTCTGAGCGACGCCGCGCGAGAGGCGATCATGGCGGGCGTCCCCGAGTCGACCCGGCGCGCGTACGAGTCCGACTGGTCCGCTTTCACCGCCTGGTGCGCTGAGCACGGCCGCGTGGCGCTCCCCGCCACTCCTGAGACTCTCGCGGAGTACGTCACGCACCTGACGCTGACGCCCTCTGCTCGGACCGGCCGCCCGCTCGCCCCTTCGAGCATCGAACGAGCGCTCGCGGCGATCCGCACGATGCACAACGCCTCTGGCGCAAGGCCGCCGGAGACCAAGGCCGCCCGTAAGGTGCTGTCTGGCTACCGCGAGCGCCTTGCCCTCAGCAAGGACCCCGCGGCCAGGGTGCGCAAGGCGGAGCCTGCCGAGCCAGACACGCTGCGCGCGATGCTGGCCACGCTCGACCGCGAGACCCTTGCCGGGAAGCGCGACGCCGCGCTGCTGATCCTCGGTTACGCCTGCGCGGCGCGGATCTCCGAGCTGGCCGCCCTCGACATCGCGGACATTCGAGAGACGCACGAGGGGCTGCTCGTCACCGTCTACCGCAAGAAGGTTAAGCAGTTCACGGAGGTCGCTGTCCCCTACGGCCGGGTTCCTGCGACGTGCCCGGTCCGCGCGGTCCGCGCTTACCTGGCTGCCCTGGCTGAGGTCGGCCGCACCTCTGGTCCGCTGTTCATCCGAATCGACCGGCATGGCCGTGTCGCCCCGCCGATGCGCAGGGGTGGGCAGCTGATCGGCGACCCGACCGGCCGGATGACGCCGGAGGCTATCGCCGATGTGATCGCGCGCATCGCTGACCGGGCTGGTCTGCACGGCCGGTGGACTGGCCACAGTCTCCGGCGGGGCTTCGCCACGGCTGCTCGCCGGGCAGGTGCCAAGCTCGAGCGAATCGGCCGCCACGGTGGGTGGGCTGATGGCTCGCGGGCGCTGCTCGGCTACCTGGAGGATGGCGACCGCTGGGAAGACAACCCGGTTGTTGGCCTGTAGACCATCGGTCCCTATGCCGACGGAGCGTCTGTCCCTCGCACGGGGGACAGGCGCTCCAACGAAGGACCCCCGAGCCCGACGCTCTCGGGGGTCCTTGGCGTCTCTGCCCTTGTTTTCCACTTGACAATTACACCTCCACCTTACACCCCCACCGTTAAACGCGTCTCGTTATCCCCCCAACGCCTGGTCTTTCTCATGCCCAGACGGCCCATGGGTGAGAAAGTGGCCGGGTCCTGTTAATTCCGGAAAAATAGCCACTATCATAGCCACTATGAACGGCATTAGAGTTTCTCCGGAGCGCTTTGATGCGCTTCTAAGGAAGGGGGGAATCTCCAGGTACAGGCTGGCAAATATGATCGGTTCCCACCCCTACCAGCTTTGGCGGCTGAGGTCTGGGAAGCACACAACCAGTTTCAGATATCTCGCCCGCTTGATCCCCGTTTTCGGGCTCCTACCGGTAGCCGACATCATCGCTGATGAGGATCAGCGCCTGGCCTTCCTCCTTTGGCATCAGGAGAAGGAGCGCCAAGAGAGGCTTGCGAGGAGGGAAAAGCGGCGCAGGAAGAAAGGAGCATCCCAGTGAGTGAAGTGTATCCGTTTACTCGTTCGCCCAGCTTTTGGAGCCGGGAGAATATCGAGAACTGGCAAGAGCGGCAGAGGGAGCTTGCGGCGGAGATGGAGGCCGAGCGGCAGAAGGCACAGTTTGCCGAGTTCATGGCCACTGCTGGCCAGGTGTTGGTCGACATCGTCAAGTCCTACCTGGCTAGAAATGAGCCCGCAGAAACAGAGAAGGTTGCCGCGGACTTCTACCAGCGTTGTCCTCACATCGATTTCCGCCAGTCGGTGGAGATGCTGAAGCAGAACGGCATTTTGTACGAGGTCCCCGGCCCTACAGGGTTTATGGGCATGAGGACGACAAGGCTGTATGTGATCGGCTAGCCGGGCATTTTTCACCGGAAAGGCCACCGAGGGAAGCCAAACAGTGCCAAGTAGTTAATACTTCGCTGTTTGGCTTCTCGCGTTTTTTTGGGAAAAACACCGCGCGTGAGTTGATACGCACCTGTGTGAAACACGTATCGGCATCCCAACTCCCCGGATGGGTCAGAGAGGGGCTGCGGACGCACAAAACCGGGTCTGACCAGCGGAAACGCGGCTGAGGGTGATTCCGCTAAAGCATCGAAGGAGTTAGTACGTAAGGCTCGGGTTCGCAGAACCCCCGTCTTTGAGCCCTGGGGCGGTGCAAGGAATCCCGGGGCAAGGGGAGGAGAGCCCTGTAAGGGCCGCAGACGGCCCGAGGGTGCACCCTCGGACGATCAGTCGCGGAGGGTCCGGAAAGGGCCGCTATCGCGGCCTGAGAGGTGCCGCTCGCGACCGGGCGCGCGCCGTGCGTCGCGTCCCGCATCGCCTCGCGCGGCCGCGTGTGTGGGGGTGTGGGGGTCACACGACTGTGGGGGGTTCCCCGGCCCGTGCCCGGCCGTCCCCCCCTCCCCCGCAGGGGTCACACGCCCCCCACACGGGGCATGTTTCCGCTGGTCACGCGGGGTGTGTGGGTCCCATGGGGGGTTACACACGGCACGGCCCGCCGTGTGGGTCCCACGTGGGGGTCACACAGCGGGCCGTCTCGGTCGGATCGGTGGCGGGAGCTCTCTACTCCGCCGCATGACGTCCTGCGATCACGGCCGCTCCTCACGCGGCGGGTACACGATGGACAGCGCAGGCACCTCCAGAGCCACCCGGGCGATCACGGCGCGGTGCCAGGATGCCGGGAGTGGGATCTCCGGATGCGCCTCGTGATACTCCTCATCGGTGCGATAAGTCACGACCACCGGATCCGGAATATCCAGCAGCTTTTCCACCACGTCGGAAACGAGCTGCGCCGTGTAAGCCTCCAATTTTTCGATTTCAATACGGACGCCATCTGGCACGGGGTATTTCCCGGCTTCCCAGTGGCGGACCGTCCGGTCGCTGACACCCAGGTAGCGGGCGAGGTCGGAGCTGGACAGACCGAGGAACTCCCGTACGACTCGGAGCTCGGCCGGGGTCATGCGTTCGTCCTCGGGCATGCCTGGTGGGTCGGTGTATGCGGTCATGGCGGCTCCATGGGAAGGCCCCCGGTCTGGGGCCGGGGGCCTGGTACGGGGAGGTTCTACCATAGCTTCCTAATTTAGGAAGCGCTACTCCGCGTGGCGGGCGGCCGCGGCCTCCACATCGGCCAGCGCGTAGCCGCGGGCGCGGCGGCCCCCACGCTCGAACGCGTTCGGCAGCGTCGATACGCCGTAGGGCCGCAGGGCGGCGGCGAGCTCGACCGGGGTCATGCCGAGCGCGGCGGCGAGGGTCTCCGAGTGCATCCTGTCGTCACCGGCGGCCGCGAATACCTGAAGAGCCCGGGCGAGGATCGGCGGGACGTCCCGGCGCTCCAGCGCGGGCCGCTCGTCGGCGGCCGCGAGGCGAAGGCCGGTTCTCGCCGGGGTCGGCGCGTCCGCCGTGCGGCCAGGCGTCAGGTCCGGCCACTCCGCGGCGACGGCCAGGCGCGGCGTGCGCGCCGCCGCGGCCACCTCGTGCAGTTCCGGCCACTCCGCGGCCTCCGCCAGGCTCACCGCCGGGGCGGGCTGCTGTGCCCGGCCGCCGTGGATCACGGACAGGCGCGGGCGCGGCACCTCGACGGCCGCCGCCGCAGCCTCCTCGCCGCGCTCCATCTGAGGCTCGCCGCCGAACGCGGCACGCATCCGCTCGTACCTGGTTGCGTACGCCTCGCCGCAGATCGCGGCCGCGGCATCGTCCAGATCCGGGCGGGCCCGCGCGATCGCGAGCGAGGCCTCGACGATCTCCGCTGGCGGCATGTAGTAGGCGCGGAACGGGCGAGGGTCTGCCTGCCCATCCTGGATGAACCCCGTCCCGGGGCCGGGCAGGTCAGACGTGCTCAGCCCCTTGTTCCAGCCGAAAAGGTAGGCCAGCTCCTCTTCGTCCTGCACGTACATGGCCACCCTCACGGCGGCCTGTTTGCGGACGTTGGGGCTGATCATGTCCTGCGTCGCGCGGAGGCTGGAGATCACCACGTTGACCGCCTCGTTTCGGCCGATCCGCTGCAGCTCCTCCAGCATCGCCCGCAGCTCCTGCGCCTGGCGGTCGCGGCTCATCGGCGACAGGGCCTCTGCGCCCTCATCCACCATCACGACGATCTCCGGCAGGTCCGGAGAAACGGGCATCAGCGACGAATTCGTCTCAATTTTCAGCGCCCGCGTGCTCCGCTTGCGCGCCTTGGCGATCCGCAGGGCGGCCGCGGCGAGCTGTAGCGCCTCATCGATGTCGGCCGCGGCCCAGTCCACGGCGGGCCGGTCGGTGCGTCCCTCCAGCCAAGGGTGCAGCCAGGGCTGCGACATGCCGCCGCCGTTGAGGTCTATGTGCCACACGATCGCGTCACGCCGCGAGGCGACCTGCGCGGTGTACACGTGCAGCAGGTTGGTTTTGCCGCTGCCGCGCTGGCCGATGATCAGGGCGGACGATTGCCGCAGGTCCACCCCGGCCGCCGTGCCGTCCCGGTATTCGCCCAGGTGTCCCGGTTCGAGGACGCTGCCGCCGGTCCGCAGCGTCGGCATGGGGATGGCCTCGTGCAGCCGGTTGACCGTGGCGACTCGGAGGATGGCCGCCCCCCGGTGCTCCCCCGGGGAGACCTCGACACCGCACCCCTCCGGCAGCTTGGCGTCGGCGGCGAGCGCGTCGGCGGCCGCGGCGAGCTGGGCGCGGGTAGCGCCACCGCCCGGCAGCTCGACGTGCACGTCGTAGCCGGTCCCGGTAGGCCACTCCTGCACCTTGGTGACCTGGACGCGGAGTCGGCAACACCGGAAAATCCGGGCCTCCCAATCCTCCCCTACGCGGGCCGTGCGTGACAGTACGAGCGAGCGGCCCGGCAGGGCGCGGCCGCGACGCACGCTCCCCAGCGGGGACAGCACCCCCGCCGTCAGCGCGCCGATCCCGAGCGCCGCCCACGTCCCCTGAGCCCACAGCTCGCCGCTAGCGAGGGTGTAGGTGATCCATCCGCCCGCGCCCAGCGTGCACGCCAGCCGGTACAGCAACGCGCCCGGCGGATGAGCCAGGTGCGCACTGCGCAGCACCGTGGCCACGGCCCCGGCAGCCGTGGCGGCACCGCCGATCGCGGGGTGCACGCTGGCGAGGTCACCGGCTACGGCCGCCGCGGCTGTGGCGAGCGCGCCCTGAACGGTGGCGGATACCGCGCCCCGGGGGCGGAGCGACCAATCGATCCGGTCCTGACGGGTAGTCGAGGTCATCGATACGCTCTCCTGTGGTCCGTGGCCGTCTCTGACGGCTCCACCGGGCGCGCCCGGTCGTCACGGGGCCGGGCGCGCCCTATGCAGCCCTCAGCTGGCGCGTCAGACGTTCCACATCGGTTCGCCCGGGCGCGGGGCCTCCTCGCGCCGCAGGTCGTCCGCGTGGACCTGGCGGAAGAGCACAGCGATCTCCCGCGCCTTCTCCACCAGCGCCGCGTGCGCCATGTAGAGCTCTCCAAGCGCCTCGACCACGCGGGGATCGATCGGGTACGCCCCCTGGAGGCGCATCGCGTACGTACGCAAAGCCATCGCCACGTTGGCCGGGACCTCGTGCAGCAGCTCCAGGTCCCTCGCCACCTGCCACATGTCCGCGGGCGCGTAGGCCGCGGCCGCCGCGTTGAGCTCGGCAGAGGCGGACGCGAGCGGACTCGCACTCATCGGGTACCTCCTCGTTCTGGTGGTGCGGGCGGACCGGGCCGTGGCGGCCCCCTGGTCGCCCGCGGGCTGCGTGGACGTCTGGGTCGTCTTGGTCTCGGTGCTGGCGGTCTCCGAGGCCCCGACCGGCGAGGCCGGGGCGGTGCGCCGACGGCGGCTCCACCGGGCGGCGACAGGGGCGATCGCCCGTCCCAGGCGGGCAGCCTGAGCGCGGAGACGCTGTTCGAGACGGCGGGCGACCCTGGCGGTCGCCCGGCCAATGCGTACGGCCCGAGCGCGGATGCGCTGTTCGAGCCGACGAACGGCCCGGGTGGCACCCCGGCCAATACGGACGGCCTGAGCGTGGATGCGCTGGTCGAGGCGCTGGGCGGCCCGGCCCAGGCGTACGGCCTGAGCGCGGAGGCGCTGGGCGGACCGGGCGGTCGCCCGGCCCATGCGGGCAGCCTGGCGGGCAGCCTGAGCGCGGAGATGCTGGGCGCGGCGCTGGGCACGGCGGGCGGCCTCGCGGGCCATCACCCGGGTGGTACGAGCAGCCCTGGAGGGCCCGCCCCAGCCGCTGGTAGCGCGGGTACCGGTACCGCGGCCGAGACCACCGAACACGCGGCCCCGCCCCCGATCCCCGGTGCCGACCCGGCCACGGCCGAGACCGAGACCGAGACCACTCAGCAGGCGGCCCCGCCCGGCACGGCCACCCCCGCCGCTGATCATCGCCGATCGGGTAACCACCCGGCGCTGCCGCTGATGGGTCTCACCGCGCAGGCCCCCCGACCGGTAACCCCGGCGGCCCCGGCGGTAGCCGACATAGGCCGCGCCTGCGGCGACCGCGGCCGCGGCACCAGCAGCAACGCCGGTCGCCCCGGCGAGCTGGTAGAGCCCGCCCACGGCAACAGTCACCGTCGTAACGCCACCGGCGGCCAGGTGCCCGAGCGGGAGGCCTCGCCGCGGCTCGCCTTCGCCCTGGTCGCGCTGCTCGCCATCGTCGGCAGGCCGCACCTCTTCGCGCGGGGCCGTCTCGGTCGTGTCGACCGGCCGCGCGTCGGCCGCATCCGGCGCATCCGGCGCATCCGGCGTTGTCGCGTCAGCCATCGGGATCACCACCACTCGAGAGGGATCTGATCAGCGCAGACATCGCACCGCTCCCAGTGCGGGACACGGTGCTGGCGCGGGACTCGGCAGCGCTGCTCTTCCGGCACGGCTGGGAGGTCGAGGACGTGGCGCTGCATGTCCATGGCGGCCAGGGTCCGGTGGTAGTGCGGATCACCGGCGGCTCCGCAGGTGCACACGAACCGCCAGATGCGCAGGCCGCGCTCTACGCCGCGCTCGATTGCGGGGCGGTGGCGGACGGTGCTCATGCGGCACCTCCTGCGAGCTCGGCTGCGAGCGCCACGGCTGTCCCCTGCGCGCATCCCAGGGCGCGGCGGATCTGCCGCACGCTGGCGTCGGCGGGCAGCTCTCCGGCGGCGAGCAGCCGGGCGAGCTCGCCGCGGTGCTCTTCGATGGTCCGCCGTACCGTCGCGGTAGTACGGCGGCGACGGCGCGACTCTGCGGCGGCGGCCCGGCGCGGCCGGATCGTCACGGCCGCCGTATCGGTCTGCGTAACGGGCTCAGGAACGACCTCCAGGGAAGCCGTCTCGTCGCCGCCGGTATTCGCCCCCTGAGCTGGCTCAGTAACGCTCCCCTCGGTCGGCTCAGTAACGCTCGCGGCCGTTACGCCGTGACCGGCGGGAACGGGCGTGAGAGTAGCGCCGTGAGTAACAACCGGCGGGAGCGGCCGACCCAGGATGACACCGCCCACCATGGCGAGCTCTCCTCTGCGGGCCGCGCGCATCTCAGCGCGAGCCTTCGCCCTGACGATCCGCGAGGCGAGCCGACGCTCCCGCAGAGGCGCGTCCGGCCCGACGCCGTACCGGTCCACCCACGCCGCATGCCACGCCTCATCCGGCGAGCAGGCCGGGCCGCGGGCCGCACGGATGGACGCGGCCGCCCAAGACAGCCGCGGGTAGCGGATGCGCCGCCAGGCCG
>ERZ795042.2166-NODE-2166-length-11231-cov-5.268611_pt1 | contig 11231 bp, 9 predicted proteins | sample MGYA00375126_ERZ795042 | MGnify/ENA primary metagenome ERZ795042 (study PRJEB30171, sample SAMN05518105) | compost metagenome | isolation source: Feedstock adapted compost from Newby Island compost facility, Milpitas, CA | place: USA:Newby Island compost facility...
CGAGGCGAAGGAGACAAAATAGCCGATGCCGTTGGAAGCGAGGCCTTGCCGGGCGGCTACCGGCGAAACGAGCCGGAGCAGCCGTTCCATTTGTGTCAGGTTGGCCGCGACGACGGCCCGGCTCCAGCGCTGGGCGTAGCGCCGGTTGCCGGCGATCATCAGGTAAAACGGGGCCATGGCCCGGGCGACCCGTTGCAGGACGCGGGCCAACTCGGCCGAATGGATGCGTTGCCGGAAAAGCAGAGGTTGGCTGACCTCGCTTTTCCGGCCCTTTTTTTTGCCTTCGGGACTCAACGGACGATCCCTCCTTGGTCAAAATGTCCCATGACATCTACCCATAACGTATGAAGACGGTGAAAAAAGTGCGACGCCGGGGGAGCTTGTAAACTAACAATCAAATGTCCGTTTGACCGTTTCGACGGACCGTCATATAATAGAGATAATCAAATGATGGTTTGATTGTTTCATAACTACACGCCGCCGGAGGTTATTGCATGACGCAACTTTCCCAAGATACATGCGACATTTATTGTTTCGACGAGGTCAAGGTACGCCGCGTGCAAGAGGCGTTGCATCGGCAGGATATCCCCGCCATGGCCCGCATCTTCAAGGCCTTGGCGGTGGAAACCCGGATGAAAATCGTCTTTGCCCTTTGCCAAGAAGACGAGCTGTGCGTCTGCGACGTGGCCAATATCATCGGGTCTTCGGAAGCCACCGCGTCCCACCATTTGCGGACGTTGAAAGAATTGGGGCTAGTCAAGTGGCGCAAGGAAGGAAAGATGGCTTTTTATTCCCTCGATGACGACCACGTGCGGCAGTTGGTGCAGGTGGCATTGATTCATAGCCAGGAGTTGATGGAACGTGGAACAACGTGAGGAGAAACACGTATACCGGTTGGAAGGGCTGTCGTGTACGAATTGCGCCGCCCAATTTGAAAACAACGTCAAACGCTTGCCGGGGGTGATCGATGCCCAGGTCAATTTCGGCGCGGCCAAACTGACGGTGTACGGCCGGGCGTCCATCGCCGAGCTGGAAGAGGCGGGCGCTTTTGAAAACATCCGCGTGCGGCCGGACCGGCCGTGGTATGAAACAGATCGGCGGGAACATCACGGCCACGAACATCACCATCATCAGGCCGTCCGTTGGCGTGAATATGCCCCCATTGTCGTGTCCGCCGCGCTGGCCGTCGTCGGCTTTGTCCTGGCGTGGCGGACCGGCGAGGGCAGCTTCGGTTCGGTGGCGGCCTTTGCCGCGGCCATCGTCATCGGCGGATGGAAACTGTTCGTCAAGGGCTTAAAAAATTTGTTTCGCTTCCAGTTTGACATGAATGTGCTGATGACCGTCGCCGTCATCGGCGCGGCGCTCATCGGGGAATGGGGCGAGGGGGCGGTGGTCGTCGTTCTGTTTTCTGTCAGCGAGTTGTTGGAACACATTTCCATGGAAAAGGCGCGGCAGTCCATCCGCTCCCTCATGGATTTGGCCCCCAAGGAAGCCTTGATCCGCCGGGACGGCGCGGAGCTGACGGTGGGTGCGGAAGACATCCGGGTGGGCGACATTCTCATTGTCAAGCCGGGACAAAAGGTGGCCATGGACGGGGTTGTCGTCAAAGGAATGTCGTCGGTCAATCAGGCGGCCATTACCGGGGAATCGGTGCCGGTGACAAAAACGGTGGGCGACGAAGTGTTTGCCGGCACCTTGAATCAGGATGGGCTGCTGGAGGTGGAGGTTACCAAGCGGGTCGAGGACACCGCGTTGGCGAAGATCATCCACCTGGTGGAAGAAGCCCAGGCCCGGCGGGCGCCGTCCCAGGCGTTCATCGACCGGTTCGCCCGTTATTACACGCCGGCCATCATGGCTTTGGCCCTTGCGGTGGCCCTCGTGCCGCCGCTGCTGGGGGGCGGGTGGAGCGAGTGGATTTACCGGGCTCTCGCCTTGTTGGTGGTCGGCTGCCCTTGCGCCCTCGTCATTTCCACGCCGGTGGCCATCGTGACGGCCATCGGCAATGCGGCGCGGCACGGCGTGCTGATCAAAGGCGGCATTCATCTGGAGGAAGCCGGGAGATTGGCGGCCGTCGCCTTTGACAAGACGGGGACGCTGACGCAAGGGGTGCCGGAAGTTACCGATGTGCTCGTTTTCCGCGGGGAAGAAGCGGCGGCGTTGGAAGTGGCGGCTGCCTTGGAACGGGCTTCGGAACACCCGCTGGCGGCGGCGGTGGTGCGCTATGCGGCGCGGCGGGGAGTTGACGGCGCCGCCGATGTGGCCGATTTTAGGGCGGTGGCCGGCCGGGGCGTGGAAGCCCGGGTGGGCGGACGGCTGTACATGTTGGGCAGTCCCGGTTGGATTTCCGAACGGGGCGTGTTGACAGATCAGGGCCCGCTTTTGGAACGGGTCGCCGCTTTGCAGCGGGAAGGCAAAACCGTCGTACTGTTGGGAACGGAGGGGCAAGTGCTGGCCGCCTTCGCCGTGGCCGACACGATCCGGCCGTCCAGCCAAGCGGTGGTCGATCGGCTGCACCGGATGGGCATTGCGAAAACGGTGATGCTCACCGGCGACAACCGGGCGACGGCGGAATCGGTCGCCCGGCAGGTGGGCGTGGCCGACGTGCGGGCGGAATTGTTGCCGCAGGACAAATTGGCGGTCATACAAGAACTCCGGGAACGTTACGGAAAAGTGGCCATGGTGGGCGACGGCGTCAATGACGCCCCGGCGCTGGCGGCGGCCACCGTCGGCATCGCCATGGGCGGCGCCGGCACCGACACGGCGCTGGAGACGGCCGACATCGCCCTGATGGCCGACGATTTGCGCAAGCTGCCTTACACCATCCGATTGAGCCGAAAAACCCTTGCAGTCATCAAGCAAAACGTCGCCTTTGCGCTGGGGCTCAAGCTCCTGGCCGTCCTCCTCATCGTTCCCGGATGGCTGACCCTCTGGATGGCGGTGTTCGCCGACATCGGGGCGACGCTCCTGGTGACGCTCAACAGCATGCGCCTGTTGCGGGTGAAGGAATAAATACACGTGTATCCCCGCGAACAAACGGAGCCGCTCGACGGGTCCTTCGGGCCCGCGGAGCGGCTCTTAGCTTGTTGTCGTCTTGATAGTTGCAGCAGCTTTGCTTGTTGCTTTTTTATGGGAACTTTTTCTTTCATGGAGTTTCTTCGCGTTCCTTCATTGCAGAAAACGGATGAGCGCGTTGTTAAACGCCTCCATTTCGTCAATGACGACGCCGTGGCCGCTGTTGTAAAAGGGAAACAGTTGGGAGCCGGCGATTTCTCTGTGCATCACTTGGGCGTTGGGGAACGGGACGATCTGGTCGTGGACGCCGTGAAAAATGCCGGTGGGGACGCGGATTTGCCGGAGATCGTTGCGCAAGTCTTCGTTTTGCAGCGCCACGAGGCATTGGATGGTGGCGTAAGAGGACGCTTCCAGCCCCAGCCCGTGGAACCAGTGCATCAGTTCGGGGCCGTGGTTGCGGTTGAAAAACATTTGGCCGAAACCGGCCAGCATGAGCGGACGGTTGCGGTATGCTTGCCGGATCAGATCGTCCACCTGTTCGGCGGGAAGGACGAAGGGGTAGTCGGGCCGCCGCACAAAGACGGGAGCGGCGGCGTCGACCAAAGCCAGCTTCCCGATCCGGCGTCCCCGGTGGCGGCTCATGTAGCGGATGGCCACGGCGCCGCCGAGGGAAAAGCCGACCAACGCGGCTTCTTCCAGTTGCAGGGCGTCGAGGACGGCGCCCAGGTCATCGGCCAGCCGGTTGTACGTATAACCGTGCCAAGGCTTGTCGGAGCGGCCGAACCCCCGCATGTCCAAGCCGAGGCAGCGGAAGCCGTATTGGGGCAGCACGTTGTATTGGTATTCAAACATTTGATGGTTGACCGGCCAGCCGTGGACGAAAACGACCGGCCGGCTTCCCGCTCCGGGGTTGATGTCCCGGACGAACAGCCGAACCCCCTGCTCCACTTCAAGATACACGTCATGTCCCGCCTTTCCGGTTCAAATGACACCCTTCCCGGGTCACCATCATGATATTCGTGTATGGTGAAATCCGTTATTGTCCGTATATGGCGGTCCGGTTTCGTCCTTGCCGTTTGGCCGTGTATAAGGCCTGATCGGCGCATTCCAACAGTTCCTCGGCCGTTTTCGCATGGTCGGGGAAAGAGGCGACGCCGCAGGAAATGGTGATGGGCCGGCCCGTAGGGCTGTTGGTCTGCTCCAGTGTTTTCCGGATGCGTTCGCTCATGCGGTACGCTTCTTCTGACGGGGTGTGCGGCAACAGGATGACAAATTCTTCGCCGCCGTACCGGCAGCAGTAATCCCCCTTGCGGGAATTGCCCTGCATGATGCCGGCCAAAAATTGCAACACTTGATCGCCGACCTGATGGCCGTACGTATCGTTCACTTTTTTGAAAAAGTCGATGTCGATGGCCACGATGGAAATCGGCTTCCGTTCCCGGATCCAAGCCGCCAGCAATGTATCGAGGGCGCGGCGGTTGGGCAATCCGGTCAACGCATCGGTCTGCGCTTCGTTTTTCAAATATTCGGCTTGCTTCTGCAGCTTGTTCATGGCCAGCATTACCGTCTGATAAAATTGATTGGCTTCATAGGAGAAGATGGCGTGATGCGGCAAAGTGTCGACCGGTTTTCCGGCCGTGATCCGTTCCGCCGTTGCGGCCAGGAGGGCGAAGGGAGCCGCCAGTTTTCTGGCCAGGAGTATCGTGAAAAAGAGCAGAAGGAGAAAAAACGGCAAGGTGTACAAAATTTCCTTAATGATTATGCGGACGGCCTGCGTCTGGATTGCTTTGGCCGGCGTTTGCACGACAATCCCCCAGCCGTTTTCTTCCACGGCCGTATATCCGGCCAAGTACACGTCGCCTTTGCTGTTGGTCACTTCTTCATAACCGTGTTGTCCGCGGATGACTTTTTGCACCACCGCATTGGCGGACACATTGTCCCCCAAACGGTTTCCGTCGGGATGGTACAAGATGTGGCCGGAACGGTCGACGACGTATGTGTACGTGCCGGATTCGTTGATCGTGTTTTCGCCGAAAATTTCATACAACACGTTGTTTTCATGCAGATGGATGGTGCCGCCCAAGTACCCGTAATATTCCCCTTTGTCATTGACAATGGGGTAAGTCATGAGAACGATGATCTGTCCATTCTCGGAACGAAACGGTTCCGAGATGGTCGGTCCTTGGGCGGCCAGTGCCTGTTGGCCCGGTTCGCCGGCCAAGAGGCTGTCGATGACGGGGTCTTTGGCGGAAGCGGTCGCCACGCGGCCGTTCCGTTCGACGACGATGATTTCGTTAAAGTAGTCGTTGCTTTCCATGAAATGATTGACGTGGGGCTGAAGGGGCGATCCCAAAGCCAATTGTTCGGAAAGATGTTTGGCGTTACCCATCAATGTGTTGCGCATGGAGCGGAAGACGGTGTTCATGGTGATGCCCATCTTGATGGCGCTTTGTTCATTTAATTGAAACGTTGTGGCGTACAGCGACTTTTTCGCTTCACAGTAGGAGACGACCCAATGCAAGAGCATCATGCTTAACATGACCAGACAGACAAAGGCCGTCAACAAATGGACGAAGCGCACGTTCCGCCATTTCATGCCAGGTCGCCTCCCGGACGTGTGAAAGTATACTTGGAATATTTTTCTAACATCATAACATGGAAATTCCCGCCATTTTTTGCGTTTGTCTGAAAAAATGATGGAAATTTCGTGTCGTAAACAAATGTCCTTCAATGGCGGCAACGCCCCGTTTCGCCATCACATTTTTTCCACTGATTGGTTTTCATTTCAATCATGCCGGTTCCTTGGCCACGTGAAAGGTGCGGTCAAGGGGCCGGCATTATTTGTTAAGTATTAACTATGTGAAAGATATTACTTTGACAGACATAGTAATATGTATTACAATGGGGCTGGCAAAGAGGGGTGGTGTGTTTGGGGACGGAACAAGGTATTAGCAGCGACATCATCCGTGGGCATATTGACCCTATCATTTTGCGGGTGCTTCTGAACGGTGACAATTACGGTTATGAAATCATCAAGACGATCGCGAAACGGAGCGGAGGCCGGTACGTGTTGAAGGAACCCACCCTTTACACCAGTTTGAAACGGTTGGAACGGCTCCGCTGGATCGAAAGTTTTTGGGGCGACGAAAGTCAAGGCGGGAGACGAAAATATTACCGGATAACCCCGCTGGGTAAGGCTGCCTACGACGCGGCGTTGAAAGAATGGCGGACGGCGCGGGAAATTCTTGATTTGTTGCTGGATGAATGATGAATGAACAAGCAAAGGGGAAATTCCGGGGTAGGGGGACGATGACGGTGTCCGAATGGAGGAAAGGAAAAGCCGGACGGCATAGAAGCCAAGCCGCGGAGCGGCATGAGCCGTTGCGCCGGTATGTGGATGATTTGTTTCGCAACTACAAGCCGAACCGGCAGATTCAAGAGTTGAAGGAGGAAATATTGAGCAACCTGGAAGCGAAAGTGGATGATTTGACCGCTTCCGGGATTCCATATCCGGAAGCTGTGCGCCAAGCAACGGCAGATATTCAGCGCGTAGACGTCCTGATTGACGGTCGGCGGACGGTGGCCATCAACCGCTTATGGATGGAGTTGGCGCGGTACGGGTTATTGCTGACGCTGACGGCCTGGATATTGACCATACCGTTTACCGTTCTCCGGCTCGGTCTTCAGACGAATTTGTTGTTGATGGGTTTAAGCGTTGCCGGAAGTATCCTGTATTTTGCCGTGTATGCCATCTTGACGCGGTGGCAGGGTGGCCGGCTCATGGCGGCGGTGAAGACGGTGCGCTACGATGCCGCCTTGAAGCGAAGGACGATGGTGTGGGGGCTTTGGGGTTGTTTTATTGCTGCGGTGACATTCACCAATGCCGCTGTAACGTTTGGAAGCAACATCTGGTTTGCCCGTCCGTTTAGATTGGATGGACCTTATCAACTGGCGGTATTGGCGGCGCGATTTGGTTTGCCCTTGGTTTCCATCATCGTTCCGCTGTTGTTTCACCGTATCCCCTTTCTGATTCTCAAGCATGAAGCGGAGGAAGCCCATGAAGCGTGAGCATTGGTGGATCATCGGGCTGCTCGTTGTCGGAATTGGGTTGTTTGCGTTGGTTCAAGGCGTTGTATTGCCGAAACAGGAGCTGCGCGAGGCGGAATATGCTGAGGCGCAGCGGGACCCTACAACCCATGACGTTAAGCGTATTTTGCCTTATCGCCATCCGTATATGGGCAATGCCGCCAACCTGGGAAATTTGTTCGACCATTTGCCTTTGGCCCATTTGCGGCGGACATATCAACTCCATCCGGAGACGTTGACGGCCGAAATAAACTACCAGGCGGCGGCTTCGCAGGTGGATGGGCCGACGTTGTACAAGTCGTTGATCTACAACTCCGTCGCGGCCTTTGCTCTCATCGGCAACTTGGAACATCTCCGGTTCAACTTTATGGACGCGGCGTATGTCACGGGCCGGGACAGGATGGAAGCGGTTTTTGGCCGTGATTTGTCCGCCTTGTTGACGGAGGAGACGTGGAAAACCGCCGTCCAAGAGCCGCTGGCCGATCCCGGATTTGTGCAGCAAACGTTGGAAGCAGCGTTTACGGTGGAAGGCGGAAAATGATTTGGGTTTGAGGGACGCAGGATGGTCGCTTGGATGAGGATATATTGAATTCCGATTTGGAGGTGGTGCGATGGCCCACATTTTATATGTAGAAGATGAAAAGGAGATCGGCCATTGGGTCAAATCCGATTTGGAACGGCGGGGCCATCACGTGACGTGGGTGGAGCGGGGCGAGGAGGCGTTGGAGCGGGAGCGGCTTCAGCGGGCGGATGTCGTCGTGTTGGATGTCATGTTGTCGGAATTGGACGGTTTTACCATCGGGCAACGGATGAAGCGTCTGCGGCCGGATTTGCCCATTCTTTTGTTGACCGCCCGCACGGCTTTGGAAGACAAGTTGGAAGGGCTCGCCTTTGCCGACGATTACTTGACGAAGCCGTTTCATCCCGAGGAACTGGCGGCCCGGTTGGAAGTGCTGCTCCGGCGGTACGGAACGGGACCGGCCCAGCCGGTGCCGGTGCAACATTTGGACGTGTACTTGCAGGAAGGGCGGGTCGTCGAGCGGGAAACGGGCGAAGAGATTCGTTTGACCGGAAAGGAATTTCAACTGTTGGCCTATTTTCTCCGCCATCCGAACCAGGTGCTGACGCGGGAGCAGTTGTACGAAGCAGTATGGGGCGAACCGTTCGTCGGCGCCGACAACACGTTGATGGTCCACATCCGGCATTTGCGGGAGAAATTGGAGCGGGATCCGGGAAGCCCGAGCATCATCCAGACTATCCGCGGCCTGGGCTATCGGTTGCGGCGATAAGCCGGGGCGTTTGATGTTTTAATATTTAAATTTAATATGATAAGAATAGAACAAGAAAGTGTAGAACGGATGCTAAAGAAATTGGGGGGAACGGAATTGATTCGGGGAAAGCGCGTGCGAAGCTTTTTTGTTTTCCTCGTCGTTGCTCTGGTTTTCGTGTTGCTTGTTCCAATGACGCCGGGAAATGTCTACGGAGAGGGTTCGCGCCCGTTTCGCTTTCCCGACGTGCCGGACAACTTTTGGGCGCGAAACGAAATTTTGTCCATGGCGGAAAAAGGCATCGTTGCCGGCAAACCCGACGGCCGTTTCGATCCGAACAGTCCGGTGACCCGCGGCCAGTTCGCCCTTATGCTTTACCGGATGTTGTCTTTGCCGCCGGGCGAGGCGCGTTTTAAGGACGTGCCATCCGGAACCCGATTGGCCGAGGCGGTGGGGGCCATTGTGGAGAAGGGCATCGCCAAAGGGTATCCCGACGGCCGTTTCCGGCCCAACGAGCCCATCACCCGGGGACAGATGGCGGTCATGCTTACCCGCACCCTCGGCTTGGAAGAGCTGGCCATCATCCACAAAAACACGCCGCTTCCTTTCACGGATCGGTTTGTGGAGACGCAGCGAGGGTATATTTATGTCGTTTCCGAATACGGGTTAATCCGGGGTGGCGAGCGGAACGGGAAGCGGGTATTCCGCGCCGGGGATACGGCGTCGCGGGCCGAGACGGCGGTCATTCTCTACCGGACGATGGCCGTGATGGAAGAGGGGGTGTCCCGTCCGGATCCGGAAAATGTGAGGGCAAAGGGCTACGAGATTCCCCAACGGGTGATCGGGTCGTTGCCTTCAACAGAAGGGATGCCGTATGAAAACCCGCTGCGGAACGAAAGCTGGGTCGTCTGGATGGGAGAAAAAGCGGATTTGGATCCCGGTTTGGCGAAACCTTCCGGCCATCCCGAACATTTGATCCGCCAGGCGGTGTTGGGCTGGTACGACGTCCGGACCAAAACGGCGCACACGATGCCCCTGCCTTATGTGTTCGTGTATTGGGAAAAAATCCCTGATTGGGATAGCGGCTCTTTCGAAATATTGCCGCCGGTCTTTGGACTGGACGGGGACGACGTCTATGTCGTGCATCCCGATGAGCCGAAGGTGCTGTATCGCATCAACTTGAAGACCCGGCAACGCACGGAGCTGAAGTTGCCGCAGGAAGTGCCGCACTTGAGCCATTCCATGTATTCCGGCCGTCCTCTTGTTATTCAATACGGGGTTTTGGCGTTGCAACCGGATTATGACGGGTCCGTTCCGGTCCATTATTTTTACGATTTGGCTTCCGATACGTTGTTTCAATTCGAATCCAGACAGGATTACCATTGGAAAGCCAACCGGAGGTGGGTGGTCTGGTCGGATACGAAACGAGAACAATTGTTGGTGTACGACCGGAACGCGAAAACGCTCCGGCGGTTCGATGATGTGGGCAGTGTATTTGACCGCGAGCTGGTAGGCGATTGGTTGGTTTACGAAGCGAGTGAGCCGGATTCGGGCAGTGTTCATGCTCTCCATTTGGAAACCGGCCGGCGCCAGGCCGTTTCGCTGGACGGCAAATCGGTTCGGGTTTTGGCGGGATTTCCGGAAGAACAGAAGGTGTTGCTGGAAGCCGTCACGCCCTTGGGCGGGTCGGAAAACGTGGAAGCGTATGAGTACGATTTGCAGGGGGAACGGCTGATCCCGTTTTCGGATCTGGGCCGGCTGAAGCGAAAACAGATGTTGGATTTGCATTGTTTTGCGGACACCGACGGGCATGTTTACTTGGTCAGCCGGGAAATCGGTCAATTCGGGCACCGCATTTTCTTAATCGATTGGGACCGTCGACAATTGCTGGGGCATTACGGTTTTGAAGATAGGAACAGTAATTACTATCCGGTTGGTATCCATCAAGGGGAGTTGATTCTCCTTTGGCATCAACGAAACGAAGATCGGCAATTGGATAAAGTGAAAATCATCAATGTTCCAATGGAATTGTTTAAGGCGAAGTAATCATTTTTTATTCCGAAGCGTCGGTTCCCTTGGTTCACCGACGTCGGCCCGGCCAAGGGGCCGCCTTTTTTGTGGAGGTAGACAATGCCCCGAAGAGAAACAGTGCCGTTCCGCATGAAGTTCCGGCAATCGCTGTTGTTTCGGTATTTGGTCGTCATGGTCTTGTACTTCTTATTGGCGCCGTGGGTGTTTTTTGGGCTGATTCAACTGTGGGAGCAATTCGGTGAGCGTGCGACGGAAGGGCGGCAAGACGAAAAGCCTTACGAAGCCACGGCCTTGGAAGAACAATGGCACCGGCTGGCCGCCGGCTTGGCCGGACGTTCGGCGGAGGACATTATTGAGTCCGTGTCCCGGATGCACGCCGCGATTCCCGAGGCGGTCATGTTTTGGGTTTCCGCCGACGGCCAATTGCAGGCGGTCTTTCCGCAAGACCATGCGATGGATGAGACGTGGGACGCGGCCGAGACGGTACGGTTCATGAAGCAAAGCTACGGCGGCGATCCGTTTACGGTGGTCGCCTTGTTGGAGGAAGGGGAAAACGGTTTTATCGTCCTGCAGATCCCGCGCTCGTTGCTGTACGTCTCCTTGCCGCCGTTTGCATATTTGCTCTTTAATCTGTTGGCGCTGTCGATATTGCTGTTGCTGTTTGTCTTCATTTCGTGGCTGTTCTTCTTTTGGATTCGGCGGCGCCTCATGCGTTTGCAACGGGCCATGCAGGAGGCGGACGAACAAGGGATTCCCCGGACGGTCAAGGTCCGGCGGACGGATGAAATCGGACAGCTGGAGCAGTCGTTCAACGCCATGGTTCATCAGCTCCGG
>ERZ795042.2170-NODE-2170-length-11213-cov-5.374081_pt1 | contig 11213 bp, 10 predicted proteins | sample MGYA00375126_ERZ795042 | MGnify/ENA primary metagenome ERZ795042 (study PRJEB30171, sample SAMN05518105) | compost metagenome | isolation source: Feedstock adapted compost from Newby Island compost facility, Milpitas, CA | place: USA:Newby Island compost...
CCGCCGGCGGCGCGTCGCCCACATCAGCGCGAGGCTCGGCAGGGCGACGGCCGAGCCCGGGGCTCGACGAGGAGACCGCGCGGGTGATGGCCGCTTCCCCCCTTCCCTCGCTGATCGGCGCCCTGACCCCGACCGAGGTGATGAACGCGCTGCGCGCGGGAGCCGACGCAGTGAAGCTCTTCCCGGCCTCGCTGGGTGGGGTCGCTTACATGAAGGCGCTGCGCGGGCCGCTGCCCGACGTGCCCTTCGTGCCTACGGGCGGCATCGGCCCGGCCGAGGTCAGCGCGTTCCTCGAGGCAGGCGCGGCCGCGGTCGGCGCCGGCGGCGAGCTGTGCCCGTCGAGCGCGATCGCCGCAGGCGACTTCGGGCTCATCACCGAGCGTGCCCGCGCGTTCGTCACGGCGATCCCCGCCGGTTGACCGTTAGCTGAGCTACGGGCCGCCCTGCGTGCCCGCGACGAGCGCGGCGCTGTCCACGATCACCCTGGGGCGATCCGCACGACGCGCACCCGCACGCGCTCCTGGCCCGTGGGCCCGCTCGCGCGCACGCGCAGCTTGGCGCGGATCTTGCCCCGGTATTGCGCCGGCAGCTAATTGAGCGAGGGATCCTCCGGCATGCGCGCGACGAGCGCGTAGCTGCCGCCCTTGCGCTCGAGCACGTCACTCCAAAGCGACTCCGGGTCGTCCGGGAACAGCTCCGTGGGCAGCGGCGGCTCGACGATCCACGACTCGAGCTCCATCTCGGCCTCGAGCTGGCCCGCCGCCCAGCCGGAATACCCCGCGTAAAGGCGGCCGCGGCGGACCTTGCCGAGGAGCTCATCCAAGTCGGTTTCGGCCGAAGCCAGGCCGACGTCCGCGACGACGATCCAGGCGGCAGCGCTCGGGTCGCTGAACTCCGCGAGCAGGACGATCGCCTCGGGCTGGACGGGTCCGCCTACGAACAGCGGGTCGTCGCCGGTCAGCTCGGCTAGCGCGGGCACGACCTCGCTCGCCTGCATGTCCGACGGCCGGTTGAGCACGATCCCCATCGCGCCGTCCTCGTTGTGCTCGGTGATGAGCACGACGGTGCGCGCGAAGTTCGGGTCGGCGAGCGTCGGCGAGGCGATCAGCAGCTTGCCGCGGAGGGAATCGTCCACGCGGCCAATTATGGCCAGCAGGCCCCTTTGGCTAACCTCGCTTGTGTGATCTTCGACGTCGCCGAGGCCGATTTCGAGGAGCGGGTCGTCAACCGCTCCCGCGAGGTACCGGTCGTCGTGGACTTCTGGGCCGAGTGGTGCGGTCCCTGCCGGCAGCTGGGCCCGGCCCTCGAGGAGGCCGTCCGCAAGCGCGGCGGCGCGATCGAGCTGGCCAAAGTCGACGTCGACTCGAACCAGATGCTCGCCGCGGCATTCGGCGTGCGCGGCATCCCAGCAGTCAAGGTCTTCAAGGACGGCCGGATCGCGGACGAGTTCGTGGGCGCGATCCCGCCCGCCGAGATCGAGCGCTTCCTCGACCGCTTCGTGCCCTCCGAGGCCGACAAGCTCGCCGAGGCCGGCGACGAGGAGTCGCTCCGCGCCGCGCTCGAGCGCGACCCCCGGCACGCGGGTGCGGCCGTCGCGCTCGGCCGGCTGCTGGTGCGGCGCGGCGACGCGGACGAGGCCCGCGAGGTGCTCACCCCCCACGCCGAGTCCGACTTCGTCGCCTCCGGCCTGCTCGCCCGGCTCGATCTCGCGGAGGATCTCGACGCGGGCGAGAGGATCCGCGCGGCCTTCGAGCGCTGGGACGCCGACGACCCCGGCGGCGCCCTGGAGTCCCTGCAGGAGGCGATCGCCGCGGAGGGCGACGCGGAGCGCCGCGACCGGATCCGCCGCGTGATGATCGCGATCTTCACCGAGCTCGGGCCCGAGCACCCGCTCGCCCGCGAGCACAGGCGACGCTTGGCAGCCGCGCTCAACTAAGCCGAGGCAGCGATGGATCCGATCTCTGGGGCTGACGTCCCGGTCGCCTTCCTAGCGGGCCTCGTCTCGTTCGTCTCTCCCTGCGTGCTGCCGCTCGTGCCCGGCTACCTCTCGGCCGTGAGCGGCGTGAGCATCGCCGAGATCGACGAGGCCCACTGGACCCGCGTGCTCGGCCCCAGCCTGCTCTTCATCGCCTCGTTCTCGACGATCTTCATCCTGCTCGGCCTGACCGCGACCGCGCTGGGGCAGGCCCTGCGCGACCACCAGGATCTGCTCACCGATGTCGGCGCCGTGCTGCTGATCCTGATGGGCGCCTTCTTCATCGCGACGATGTTCGTCGACCGGCTGAACCGCGAGTGGCGGCCCGACGCGCTCGTCGCGCGCGCCGGCAAGGGCGGGCCGATCGTCGCCGGCGCCGCGTTCTCGATCGCGTGGACGCCCTGCGTGGGGCCAGCGCTCGGCGGCGTGCTCACGCTCGCGGGCATCCAGGGCGAGGTGCTCTACGGGGCGTTCCTGCTCGCCGTGTACTCGCTGGGGCTCGCGGTCCCGTTCCTGCTGACCGCGCTCGCGTTCTCGCGCGCGACGGCGGCGTTCGCCGTCATCAAGCGCCACTACCGCCTGATCATCGCCTTCGGCGGCGGCATCCTGATCGCGATGGGCGTGCTGATCCTGAGCGGCGGCTTCACCGAGCTCAACATCTGGGCGCAGCGGGTCACGCGGGATCTGGGCCTCAACCTCTAGGCCCGCCGGCGGCCGGTGTCCGCGTCCCGGTACGCGGGGGCGCGCCAAAGGCGTAGCGCGTCGCCTAGACCGGGAAGCTGCGGCTCGGGTCGGGCGGCGCGCCGACCTCGATGGGCTGCCCCACGGCCTCGACCTCCTCGATGTCCAGGCCGTCGCCGTCGTTCGCGCAGACGATGCGGAAGCGGCCGGTCGAGATGCCGGGGTCGCCGACGATCGGGATCCCGCGGATCTCGTCCCACCCGAGGCGCTCGACCTCGAACGGGTTCATGCGGATCTCGGTCGGCGGGAACGGGCACGTCTGGTTGTGCTTGTCGATGGCCTTCGAGATCGCTTCGAGGTTCTTGGCGTCGGAGCGCGACATCTCACCCTGATTATTGCGGGTCGGCAAAACGCGACGGGCCACGCGCGCAGCTTGCACGCCGCGCGCGTGGCCCGCCGGCTTCGCGGAGGAGGTTCTAGCGCGAGCTATAGACCGTGCCGGTCGAGCCGAACCCGATGCGGAGCTTGGTCGCCTCGGTCAGGTCGAACTCGCGGTGGCCCGCGTACGGGCCGCGGTCGATCACGCGCACGCGCACGACGCGGCCGCCGTACATCAGCTTGAGCTTCGTCCCGCACGGCATGGTCTTGTGCGCGACGCCGAGCATCCCCGGCGTGAGCGTCTGGCCGCAAGCCGTCCGGTTGCCGTAGAAGCCCGGCCCGTAATAGGACGCGGCGGCCGGCCGGAAGCCGGTCACCTTGCCAGCGCGGTCCTTGCTGCCGGCCGCGCGCCGGTCGCCCTTGGCCTCGACGCGGACCTTCTTGGTGCCGGGCGCGTTCACGCGGAACGCCCGCGAGAACCTGCCCTTGGCGTTCGTGCGCGTCGTGTAGCGCTTACCGCCCACGCGGACCACGATCTTGCGGCCGCGGGTGGCGGGCAGCACGCGCCCCTTCACGCGGGCCTTGGCGCCCCGGGCGACGTTCGCCCGCGCCAGGCGCGCCTTGGTCTTCGACTTGACGCGGATCCGCTGCGTGCCGGTCTCGAGGTCGATGCCGCCCGGGGCGAGCTGCCCCTCCCCCACCCGCAGGTCCTGCGGGTTGGCGACCTCGGCCCGCCAGTGGCCGGTCGACCGCGGCTTCACGCGGACGTTGTAGCCGCCGCGCGGGCCGGTCTTGGTGGTGCGAACCGTGCGGAACGCGTCCGCGCCCGCCCGCTTGAACCGGATCTCGATCGCGGTGTTCGGCGCGTCCGGGAACTTGCCGCGCAGCGTCACGCGCTTACCGAACCTCACCTGCTGCTTGCCAGCGTCCATGTGCGCCGCTCGCTCGGTCCCTCCGAACGACGGCGCGGACACGGCCAGCGCAGCGGCCGGCACCAGCGTGAGCATCGCGAGGACGCGCCCCACACGAATTCGTCGCATTTGAATTGTCCGTCCTTTTCGTCGTCGCCTGCGGGGTTAGCTGTCGGGCTCGCGGACTCAGGCCTCCTGCCTCTCGACCGCTACAGGCGGATCACCGCCCGATTCGCCCCGTGCGGCACGCTGGCCGCGATCGGTTCCCCCGCTTGCGCCCGCCGTCCGGGCGCAACTCGGCTGTGGGTTTCCTGCTTTTGCGCCGTCTGAGTTAAGCGGCTGTAAGCAGATTGTGTGTGATTGCTGTCACAGTCTTAATAACCAGCTAAGAGACAGACAAACGTGCTGCGACAACAAGAAGAACGGGGCGCCCTTGAGGGCGCCCCGTTTCGCGTTCGGATGTCCTGGCGCGCTCAGACGCGCGTCACGACCTCGCAGTTGCGGGCGACGCGGTCCTTGCGGTCCGCTCGCACGCGGTCGATGCCGCGGCCACAGTCGATCCAGTCGCGCTTGCCGTCGACCGCGTTGATCCGGTCGTTGCCGGGACCGGCGCGGTAGGTGTCCGGTTGGGGGCCACCGTTCAGCCGGTCGTTGCCCGGGCCGCCGATCAGGAGGTCGCGGTGCGGGCCGCCGCGGAGGCGGTCGTTGCCCGCGTGCCCGCGCAGCTCGTCGCGGCCGCGGCCACCGATCAGGATGTCGTTCCCGGCCTGACCGCGCAGGTTGTCGCGGTGGTTACCGCCGATCAGCCGGTCGTGGCCGGGGCCGGCGATGAGCTCGTCCTTGCCGGCGCCGCCGTCGAGGACGTCATTGCCAGGACCGCCCAGCAGGCAGTCGGAGCCGCCGAGCGCTACGAGCGTGTCATTGCCGGCCTGCCCATCCAGGTAGTCGCTGCGCGACGTGCCTGTGAGCTGGTCGTCGCCCGGCGTGCCCGGCCACAGCGCCGCCAGACCGCCGAGGCACGACACCTCGCCGAACGGCGACTCGTCGCAGGCGTCGCCGATGCCGTCACCGTCGGAGTCCTCCTGGTCGGGGTTCGGGACCGTCCGGCAGTTGTCCTCGCCGTCATCGACCCCGTCGCCGTCACCGTCCGGGTTGTCGGGCGCCTCGTCACACGCGTCGCCCACGCCGTCACCGTCGGAGTCGGCCTGGTCCGGGTTCGGGACGCCCGGACAGTTGTCCTCGTCGTCCGGGACGCCGTCGCCGTCGGAGTCCTCACCCGGCGTGTCCTCGTCGCAGGCATCGCCGATGCCGTCACCGTCGGAGTCGGCCTGGTCGGGGTTGGAGACGGCCGGGCAGTTGTCCTCGTCGTCGGGGACGCCATCGCCGTCGGAGTCCTGCTCGTCGGACTCGTCGCAGGCGTCGCCGATGCCGTCACCGTCGGAGTCCGCCTGGTCCGGGTTCGGGACCTCCGGGCAGTTGTCCGTCTGGTCCGGGACACCGTCGCCGTCGGAGTCCTCACCCGGCGTGTCGTCGCAGGCGTCGCCGATGCCGTCACCGTCGGAGTCGGCCTGGTCGGGGTTCGGGGTCTCCGGGCAGTTGTCCGCGTCGTCGGGGACGCCGTCGCCGTCGCTGTCCGGGCCGCCCGGCGTGTCGTCGCAGGCGTCGCCGATGCCGTCATCGTCCGAGTCGGCCTGGTCGGGGTTCGGGACGCCCGGACAGTTGTCCTCGTCGTCGGGGACGCCGTCGCCGTCGTCGTCGGTCGGCTCCTCGTCCGCCTTCGTCGCCGTGAGGACTATGTTGTCGAAGTCGAACTCAGCGTCGGGGGTCAGCGAGACCGGGAGCCCGAACTCGAAGACGATCCGGAAGCGGTACTCGTCGCCGATGTCGAGCGCGGCCGGCGAGATGTTCGTCGCCGGGGCGCTCACCCAACTGTCGAGGTTGGGGATCGCCGCCGGGCCGAACACCGTGATGCTGGTGTCGTCGGTGACGTTGTCGAGCACGACCCTGTACTCCGACGACGTCAGCAGCGACAGGAGCGACGCGACCTCGAAGCGCCGGTCGAACGTGAAGCTGACCGAGTCCGGCGTCTCGCCGCCGACGCCCTGGTAGGTGAACGTCGGGCTGTACCAAGTCGTCCTGACCGAGGTCAGCAGGCTGAGCAGCGAGTTGACCTCACTGCGCAGGTGACCGTCGCCAGGGCCGCTGGCCCCACCCGTCGCGCGGTGGAAGCTGTCCACCACCGGGCAGGTGACGCCCGGCACGCAGAGCAAGGTCGTGTACTCGGTCGCGGCCTCCCAGCCGGCGGCTGAGGTCGCGAACGTGCGCGCGTTGTCGTTCGGGTGATAGTTCGAGGTTGCAGCCGTTGCGGCGCTCGCAGACGCCAGCATGGCCAGCGCGCAGGCGAACGCGGCCAGCGCGCCGAACACCTTCCTAGACACCATGATTCGTAAGACCCCTTTCGTCCCAGTGTCCCGTGCCCCATCCTCCTGACGGGGCGGGCGCGATGGTAACCCAAAGGGGGGGATGCCGTGCGAAGGTCGACTCCCGCGGCCGCGATATTCCGCCCGATCGGGGGGGTCGCCCGCGTCCTGGGTTCCGAGTAACGGCTCTCCCGGTCCCGCAGGGCACCGCCCACCGCGGGCGCGCCGTACACAAGAATGCGCGCCATGGGGACCCCTCGCAGGACGAGCAGCTCGGGGGCGCTGCGCCGCCCGCCGTCCGGCGCCGTTGCGACGAGCGAGCGGCGGCGACGCCGGGAAGCCGCCCGGCGGGCCGCGTACCGGCGGCGCCGGCTGCGCGCGCTCGGGCTCATCGCCGCGCTCGCCGCGATCGCGGGCGCCGCGGTGGGCTCGGGCGCGGGATCCGAGGGCGGGGGCGGCGCCCAGCCCGTCGCCTCGTTCTGCGACCCCGAGCGCAGCGATCTCGCGCGGGCTGCGGGCCAGGGCGTGATGGTGCGCATGGAGCTGCGCGCGACCGACGAGCTCCGCCGCCAGGCGCGCAGCGGGGAGATCGGCGGCGTCGTGCTGTTTCCGCCCGAGGACGCGCGCGGCGAGCGCCTCGCCGCCGAGATCGCCGCCCTGCAGGAGGAGGCGGCGCGCGGCGGGAACCCGCCTCTGCTCGTCGCCATCGACCAGGAGGGCGGCATCGTCGAGCGCCTCCCAGCGCTCGCCCCGCAGCTCTCGCCCTACACGCTCGCCCAGAACGACGACCCGCGCTCCGCGCGCCTCGAGGGGCGCGCCGCCGGCTTTCAGCTCCACGAGCTCGGCGTCAACGTCGATCTCGCGCCCGTCCTCGACGTGCCCGAAAGCGCCGAGCACTGGATGACCCCCCGCGCGTTCGGCTCAACCCCCGAGCAGGTGTCGCGCCTCGGGCTGCGCTTCGCGGGCGGCCTGCAGAGCGAGGGGGTGGCCGCCACGGCGAAGCACTTCCCCGGCCTCGGCCGCGCGCCGGAGAACACCGACTACGCGCCGACCACCGTCGACGCGAGCGCCCGCGAGCTGCGCGCGGACATGGAGCCCTTCGCCGCCGCCGTTCGGCGCGGCGTGCGCCTGGTGATGATGAGCTCGGCCGCGTACCCGACGCTGGGGTCGCGCGACCCGGCCGTGCTCTCGCCGCAGGTGGTCGGCGGGGAGCTGCGCGAGCGCCTCGGCTTCGACGGCGTGGTGATCAGCGACGATCTGCTCGCGCCCGCGGTCGCGACCGCCGCCGACCGCAGCGAGGCCGCGGTCCGGGCCGCGGCCGCCGGGGTCGACGTGCTGCTCTTCGCCCGCAAGCACGTGCGGGGTGTCGCGGCCGCACTCGTCCGCGCGGTCCAGGCCGGTGAGCTGGACGAGGCCGCGGTGCGCGCCTCCTGCGCGCGGGTGGAGTCGCTCAAGCGCGAGCTCGCCGCCGAGAGGCCGCTCGCCGCCCCCGCCGAAGGCTCGTCCTAGCGGCCCCGCAGGGCGACCGTGTACTCGCGGCGGTCGTGGGCGTAGGACCGGCGGAACCCCTTGCTGCGCAGGCGCCCGTCGGCGTTCACGACCACGGCGGTGATCCGCCGGAACCGCCGAGCGCTCCTGAGGGTCACCCTGCCCTTCCCGCCGCGCTGCAGGTACCGCACCTCGCGGACCACTTCCCCCGTCCGCGGCCTGCCGCGCCGGCCCACCAGGGCGATGCCGCTGCGGGTTCCCTTCGGTGCCCGCACCACGAGGCGCAGACGCCTGGCGCCCTGGGGCTTGATGCGCTTGAGGGCGTAGGCGGTGTGGTTCAGCTTGAAGGTCTCACGGCGTCCCGGCCGCAGCGTCCCGAGCCGCCGCACGTCGATGAACTTGGGCTCGTCGCGGTCCGGGAACGGGCTGCTCGGGGCGCGCCACTCCGCTGTCGCCGCTGCGAAGTGCACGAACTCGCGCTCGAAGCCGACGCCGCCCGCGCGGCGAACCGCGCGCTGATAGGCCTTCACCCCGAAGTGCTTGGGCCGCGTCTTGCGGGCGCCGAGCCAGGTGTCGAGGATCACGTCCGGGTCGAAACGGCTCGCCAGCCAGTGGTTCCAGACCGCCGACCCGTACTGGCGCGAGTTCCCGGCGTGCGTGATCGGCCGGCGCGAAGTCCGCGCCCACGTGGGGACGTACGTGCGCACCCAGTCGTTCGCGTCCGGGAAGACGTGGTCCTCAATCCAGGTCGCGGTGGACTCGAACACCCACTGGTCCATAGCCTGGTCGATGGCGAACTGCAGCACGTGGTTGTACTCGTGGGCGAGGGTCGCCTGGAGCGCCTCGTCCGGCCCCTGGAACTCCGCGTAGTCGTTGTCGAGGACCATGTAGGCGGCGCAGCGGAAGGTAGGAGCGCTGCAGCCGGGCACGGACGGATCGGGAGCCGCGTACCCGAAGAGGCACCTCACGCCGGGGTCGCACAGGTCGGCCAGGTAGATGTCGATCTTGTCGTCCTTGCCGATCCCGTTGTCGGGCTTGGCCTCGGGCCAGCCGAGCGCCGTGTTCTCCACGTCGTAGGCGTGCTCGGCGAGCACCTTGAGCTGCGCGACGAAGGCGGGCGTGGCCGCGTGCGGGCCGGTCGTGACCCAGTGGATCCGGAAGTGGTCGGTCGCGTCGTCGTCGCGGTTCGCGGTGTCCGCGACGCTCCACCGGACCAGCCCGGGGCCGCCGTCCTTGTGGACGGGGCACGGGCTCGGGTCGCAGGTCGGCGGGCGCGCGAGCAGCGCCAGGGCCTCGCGGCGCTCGGATCCGCGGAGGTACGGCAGCGCGAGCGCGAGGTCGCGGAGCTCCATGGTCACGTCGAGCTCGGGCGCCTCGCCCGCGAGCGCGGCGCGCGCCTCGTCCAGCTCCTCGGCCGCGGCGGCCGGCGTGAGCGGCTCGCCGGGCAGCGGCTCGTCGGCGCGTGCGCCGGGTGCACCCACGGCGAGCAGTGCGAGCAGTGCGAGCACCGCCGCACCGAGGCCGCGGCCCCGCCTGGAGGTTCTGATCACGCCGTACACCGTCGCTCCGCCACCCGCACCATACCCGGCGCGGTAACGGGGCCCCGGGCAGCCCGTCGCGCGCCGGGGCGCGCGCCGTCGCCCGCCCGTTACATACTTGCCCGGTGCCGAAACCAAGACTCAGGCTCGCGCTCGCCCAGGTCAACCCCACCGTGGGCGACCTCGAGGGCAACGCGGCGAAGGTCCGCGAGTGGTCGGAGCGCGCCCGCGGCGAGGGCGCGCAGCTCGTGCTCTTCCCGGAGCTAGTCATCCCCGGGTACCCGGCCGAGGACCTCTACCTGAAGCGCCACTTCCTGGCCGCCAACGTCTCCGCGGTGGAGCGCCTCGCCGGCGAGATCAAGGGGATCACCGCGCTCGTCGGCTTCGCCGAGCCGACCGCGACCTCCGGGGTGCGCCACCCCGACGCCCCGGCGCCGAAGCTCGCCTACAACTCGCTCGCCGTGGTGGCTGACGGGGCGATCCGCGCCGTCTATCGCAAGCAGCGGCTGCCCAACTACGCGGTGTTCGACGAGGAGCGCTACTTCATGCGCGGCGGCGAGCCCCGCGTGGAGGAGATCGGCGGCGTCCCGGTGGGCCTCACGATCTGCGAGGACGTCTGGGAGCCCGGCGCCCCCGCCGCCGACGAGGCCGCGGCCGGGGCGCGCCTGATCGCGAACCCCTCCGCCTCCCCCTACCACCGCGGCAAGGCGCGCGGCCGCGAGCGCATGTTCGCGGAGCGGGCGCGCGCCTACGGCGTGCCGTTCGCGTTCTGCAACCTGGTCGGCGGCCAGGACGAGCTGGTCTTCGACGGCGCGAGCTTCGTGGTCGATGAGCGCGGCAAGATCGTCGGCCGCGCGCGGCAGTTTGAGGAGGACCTGCTGGTGGTCGACCTCGGCGAGGACGGCGCGGCCGGGCGCGTCGAGCAGCCGCTCGACGACATCGCCGAGGTGTATTCGGCGCTCGTGCTCGGCCTGCGCGACTACGTCGAGAAGAACGGCTTCCGCCACACCGTGGTCGCGCTCTCCGGCGGCATCGACTCGGCGCTCGTCGCGCAGATCGCCGCCGACGCGCTCGGCCCCGAGCGCCTCACGTGCGTGCTCATGCCGTCGCCGCACTCGAGCGCGGGCACGCAGGCGGACGCGCGCGCGATCGCCGCCAACCTCGGGGCCGAGCTGATCGAGATCCCGATCGACGCGCTGATGCGCGCCTACGACGACGCGCTCGGCGACCGGGTGCGCGGCGGCGTCGCCGCGGAGAACCTGCAGGCGCGGATCCGGGGCAACCTGGTGATGGCGCTCTCCAACGCCAACGGCTGGCTCGTCCTCACGACGGGCAACAAGAGCGAGATGTCGGTCGGCTACGCGACGCTCTACGGCGACATGGCGGGGGGATTCGCCGTGATCAAGGACGTGCCGAAGACGCTCGTGTACGAGCTGGTGCGCTTCCGCAACGCCCAGGCCCCCTCCCCCACCGTGCCCGAGTCGGTGCTCGAGCGCGCGCCGTCCGCGGAGCTGCGCCCGGACCAGCGCGACGAGGACTCGCTGCCGCCGTACGCGACGCTCGACCGGATCCTGGCCGAGTACGTCGAGGCCGACCGCTCCCGCGACGAGATCGTCGCCGAGGGCATGGACCCGGAGCTCGTCGACGAGGTCCTGCGCATGGTGGACCGCTCCGAGTACAAGCGCCGCCAGGCGCCGCCGGGGATCCGGATCACGCCGAAGGCGTTCGGCCGCGACCGCCGCCTGCCGATCACCAACCGCTTCCGCGGCTAGCGCCGCGGGCGCACCGCGATCGTCATCCGCACGAGCGCGCAGGCCCGGCC
>ERZ795042.2175-NODE-2175-length-11201-cov-6.193881_pt1 | contig 11201 bp, 7 predicted proteins | sample MGYA00375126_ERZ795042 | MGnify/ENA primary metagenome ERZ795042 (study PRJEB30171, sample SAMN05518105) | compost metagenome | isolation source: Feedstock adapted compost from Newby Island compost facility, Milpitas, CA | place: USA:Newby Island compost facility...
GCTCGATCTGCTGGAGGAACGTCTTGATACAGCCAAACCCCTGCTTGTAGAGCACTGACGCCAGCATCACCACATCGGCACCGGCCAGAACGGATTTGATCACAGCCTCTGCCGAGTGGGCTCCACCCGTGAGTGCCAGGGAAGCGTTAACCCTTCCGTACAAAATGGCGATCCACCGCAAAGGCAGCAGTAGCTCGAACTCGGTGCTCAGCACCAGGTGCGGCTTTGTTTCCAGGGTATCCAGACGGATATCTGGCTGGAGAAACCTGTTGAAAAGGACCAACCCCCGAGCACCGGCATCCACAAGCTGTCTGGCAAAATGCCCGACAGAGCTGAAATAAGGGCCGATTTTCACGGCTACTGGTATCGACACCGAGGAAGCCACCGCTTTGACGAGACTGAGATACTGGGCCTCCACCTCGGCTCCGGAGCGCTCCAGATCGGCAGCCACGAAGTAGATGTTCAGCTCGATCGCGTCGGCACCGGCCTCTTCGAAGAGCTTGGCGTACCGAATCCAGGAGCCCTCAGTCGTGCCGTTGAGACTGGCGATGACAGGGATTGACAGGCAACGTTTGGCGGTCTGAATCCTGTCAAGATATTCGTCCGTTCCCAGCCGATATTCTTCCGGTTCAGGGAAATAGGAAAGGGCCTCCGCGAAGCTGTCGGTACCGAACTCATGGACTCGGGCCAGATTCTCCTCCTCCGCCAGAATCTGCTCCTCGAACAGAGAGGGCAGTACAATCGCCGCTGCCCCGGCATCTTCCAGCCGTCTCTGGTTATCGAGCGATTCAGTGAGCGGGCAGGCCGCCGCCACGATTGGGTTTTTCAATTCCAACCCCAGGTAATGCGTACGTAGATCAACACTCATGTTCAGCTCCTCCGCTGGGTGAATCCTCACTCGCCATCACCGCCAGAAACTGCCCCGGAACGTGCCAGGGCCGCGCTGAGATTCTCGTACAGCGCGTACCGGAAATTGATGTCTTCCTGACCGAGCTGGAACAACTGCTCGGCACGCTCGGGCTTCGAGCGACTCAAGATGGCAAACCGAGCCTGCTTGAGGGCGAAGTCCTTGAAGGCCCCCTTGGGTGGGCGACTGTCCACATGGAGCGGCTGCTCTTTGTCACGCGGGTCATAATGATAGAGTGGCCAGTAACCGCATGCCACCGCTTCTTTCTGGTATTCCATACCTTTCGCTATATCGATGCCCCACCCAATGCAGTGACAGAGGGCGATGATAACTGAGGGTCCCCGGAACGACTCCGCCGCCCGAATGACCTTGATCGCATGCAGCGGATTGGCACCCAGCGAAATCTGGCCGACGAAAACATTTCCGTACGACATCGCAATCAGGCCGAGGTCTTTCTTGCGACTCGGTTTCCCCGCCGCTGCGAATTTGGCCACCGCGCCTCGGAAAGTGGCCTTCGAGGCCTGACCGCCGGTATTGGAATAGACCTCCGTGTCCATAACGAGGAGGTTGATATCCCGACCGGAGGCCAGGACGTGGTCGAGGCCGCCAAAACCGATGTCGTAGGCCCAGCCGTCCCCACCGAAGCTCCAGATGCTGCGGCGGATCAGATAATCTGCCGAGGCAAGGAGATTCGCCGCATCGTCACCCGGTATCTGGGCGAGCTTCTTCTTAAGCTCGGCTACCAATTGCCGCTGCTTGGCGATTTGCTCATCCGTCTCCTGTGGATTGTTCAAAAGCTCGGTTACCAGGTTGTCACCAATCTGAGAGGCCAGCTTTTTGAGAAGCCCCGTGGCGTAATCAATCTGCTGGTCTACCGCCAGCCGCATGCCGAAACCAAATTCGGCTGCGTCCTCAAATAGGGAATTGTTCCATGTGGGGCCCCGGCCTTCGTGGTTGGTGGTGTAGGGCGTGCAGGGCAAATTGCCGCCATATATCGACGAACACCCTGTCGCATTGGCGATCATCATGCGATCCCCGAAAAACTGGGTGATAAGTTTGACGTAGGGTGTTTCACCGCAGCCGGCACAGGCGCCGGAGAATTCAAACAGCGGCAGCAAAAGCTGCGAGCCTTTGACCGTATCGACAGCCACCTTGCTGCGTTCGATGTCCGGGATGCGGAGGAAGAAGTCGAAGCATGCCCGCTCCCGTTCCAGATGGTCCAGCTTGAACAGCATGTCGATGGCCTTGTGTTTGGCCACCTCTTTGTCGCGGACGGGGCAAACCTCCACACACAGGCCGCAACCCGTGCAATCATCCGGAGCAACCTGCACCGTCATGTGGTAGCCGGGATATTCCTTGCCCCGCCACGGTGCCGACTTGAAGCCCTCCGGAGCTTTTTCGAGGATGGCCGGATCATAGACTTTCATCCGAATGGCTGCATGCGGGCAGACCAGCGAGCAGAGCCCGCACTGGATGCAGATCTTCGGATCCCAGATGGGAATCTCCAGGGCAATGCTGCGCTTTTCGTATTTCGTTGTCCCCGTGGGGAACGTCCCGTCTACGGGCAAAGCACTCACCGGCAATTCGTCGCCGCGGTAGGCGATCATAGGGCCCAGCACATTCTTGACGAATTCCGGAGCGTCCTCCGGCACCGGCGGCAGCATGTGAATCTTGGAGGTCACCTCGCTGGGGTATTTGACCTCCTGGAGTGACTCCAAAGCCTTGTCCACGGCCGCAAAGTTCTTTTCAATGATCGCCGAACCGCCTTTCTTGCCGTAGGTGGCGACGATCATGTCCTTGATCTCTTTGATGGCCTGTTCCACCGGGATAATGTTCGCCAGTTTGAAGAAACAGGTCTGCATGACCGTGTTGATACGCACGCCGAGACCCGTCTCTTTGGCCACGCGGTAGGCGTCCACCACGTAGAACTTCAGCTTTTTATCGATGATCTGCTTTTGGACTTCGGCGGGCAGGTGGTCCCACACCTCCTCGGCCGGGAAGGGACTGTTGAGAAGGAAGGTCGCTCCCTCTTCCGCCGCCGCCAGAACATCAATCCGTTCTAAGAAGTGGAACTGATGGCATGCCACAAAATTGGCTTTGTTGATCAGGTATGATCCCTTTATCGGCCGCGGGCTGAAGCGGACGTGGGAGATCGTCATCGACCCTGCTTTGCGGGAGTCGTACACGAAGTAACCCTGGGCGTAGAAGGGAGTGTTTTCGCCGATGATCTTGACCGAACTCCGGTTGGCCGAAACCGTCCCGTCACTACCCAGCCCGTAAAACAGGGCCCGCACCACATCGGGAGGTTCGATCGACAAGTTCGGATCGTAATCCAAACTCAGATGCGTGACATCGTCTTTGATGCCAACTGTGAAATGCCGCTTGGGCTGGGGTTTCTTTAACTCCTCAAAGACCGCCAGCGCCATGGCGGGATTGAATTCTTTGGAGGACAGACCATACCGACCTCCGATGATGAGCGGTGTCGGTGCGCCCGGAGCATGGTCTGCCCATTTCTCCGAAATTGCTGCCACCACGTCGATGTAGAGAGGCTCGCCGATCGCTCCGGGTTCCTTGGTCCGATCCAGGACCGCAATGCGGCGCACCGTGGTGGGAAGTGCCCGCACAAAAGCCTCTGCATCGAACGGGCGATAGAGACGAACTTTCACCAACCCCACCTTCTCGCCCCGTTCGACGAGATAATCGACCGCTTCCTCGACAACGCCGGTGCCGGAGGCCATGGCTACGATGACGCGCTCCGCATCCGGCGCTCCCACATAATCAAAGAGGTGATATTGCCGTCCAAAAAGCTGCGCGAATTTGTCCATCGCCTTTTGGACGATGGCAGGCGTCTTGAAGTAGAACGGATTGCAGGCCTCGCGTGCCTGGAAGAAGACGTCTGGATTCTGGGCCGTTCCCCGCAAAACGGGCTTCTCGGGAGACATAGCCCGTTCACGGTGTGCTCGGACCAGTTCCATATCGATCATCTTCCGGACATCATCATCACTGAGTTGTTCAATTTTGGCGACCTCGTGGGAGGTCCGGAAACCATCGTAGAAGTGAATGAACGGCACACGGGATTCCAGCGTCGCCGCATAAGCGATAAGCGCCAGGTCCTGCGCCTCCTGAACCGATGCCGAGGCCAGCAGGGCCCATCCCGTGGTCCGGCAGGCCATCACATCGCTGTGGTCCCCAAAGATAGAGAGGGCATGGGTGGCGACGGTGCGAGCGGTCACATGGAAGACTGCTGGCGTCAGTTCCCCAGCGATCTTGAATAAATTGGGGATCATCAACAGAAGCCCCTGTGAAGCCGTGAATGTGGACGAGAGCGATCCCCCTTGCAGGGCCCCATGGCAGGCTCCAGCGGCCCCGGCCTCGCTCTGCATTTCCACAACTTGGGGCACGGCACCGAAGATATTCTTTCGGCCCGCAGCCGCCCACGCATCCGGCAATTCACCCAGCGTGGACGATGGCGTGATCGGATAGATCGCCATCACCTCCGAGCACAGATGAGCAATGTTAGCGGTCGCCTCATTTCCTTCTACGGTGACAAATCGCTTCTCGGCCACGGCTTGATCTCCTCTTTATCTATACCCAAAACGGCGGCCAAACTTTTTTACCCTGTGCGGTGATCTCGGTTTGTCCAATACCAAGATGTGATGCCCGCCGGACACCATCGCCCGACAGTGCTCCGAGAATGGTCCTGGGAAGCCCCTCCTTCCGTCGCGCAGCAGATTCGCTGATACCGACCACTCGGCCGGTCAATCGGAAGAGCCATGAAATCAACGATGAGGTCGGCAGAAGCTGCCATTCCCCTGAGATTGCACATCTCCCTAATCTCGTCTCATTCCCGGAAGCCTAAACCGTAAGCGTACTGATTTCTCCCGGCCGTTGCAAGCTGCGCCGACTCGCCGTCCTCCCAAAATCTGCGCGGTCGTCACCCTCCCTCGCACTTCAAATGGCAATGGTCACCAACTTACGGGCGATCCGTACCTGGCCCCAAACTACGTTCCTCGTATAATTCCACTGCTTGGTTATAACAATTTAACCTAACGAATTTACAGAAGCGCAGCTGTCAACCGGAAACCCTGCCAACCCAGTAAAAAAGGAGTCTCCCAATGAAGTCCCTCTTGCTCACTAAACTGACCGCGATCCTTTCCGTGTTGGGATCATCCCTTTTCAGTGCATTTGCCGGGCAAAAGCCCGAGCAACGGGTGGAACTGCGAGTGGGCGATCAGGCCCCGGATTTCAAACTTCCCGGCAGCGACGGCAAAACGTATTCTCTCTCCGAGTTCCGCAACAAAAAGATCGTCGTCCTCGCCTGGTTCCCCAAGGCTTTCACCCCCGGTTGTACCCGTGAATGCCGCGCCTTCGCCCAGCAGTCTGACGCCTTCGCAGGACTCCCAGTGGCATATTTCACAGTCAGTGTTGATACGCCCGAGGACAACAAACGGTTCGCCGAGTCACTCAAGGCCCAATATCCCATTCTCAGTGATCCAACTCGGCAAACAGCCCTGGCCTACGGCGTTCTGACCAATCCTCAGGGATTTGCTCAACGATGGACTTTTATCATCGGTCCAGACGGCAAGATTCTTCACATCGACAAGCAGGTCAAAGTGGATACCCACGCCCGGGATGTGGCTGATTGGATCCGGAAGTGGCTCCAGCAGCACCCGGAGTGGAAACCCCAGGAATGACCCCTTGGCAAAACCAGGCGACAGCACCGGCCAGGTTCGGTGTCGCCTCCTTTCCGGGTTGTTAGGAAGTTTACCGATCCACAAACGCAACAACACGGCCCCGGGCTTTTGGCCCGGGGCCGAACCATTTCGGCGACTCCGCGCTATTGACGATTTGTTCGCCTCAGCTCGCGCGCTCCTTCACGGATGGAGGCTCTGCGTCACAGCGGGACCGGGATGCCGAACTATCCGGCTGACCCGCATGAGACGCAAATCCGCTTCCCAAACCACCTCGGCCGATCGTCCGTCGGCCGTCGCCCGCGCTGTCACAAGCTCTTCCCGATCATTCTGATAGAGATACTCTTTGATCTGCTGAACCCGCTTGTTTCTCGGATTCAACTGGGCACAAACGTCGGTCATTTTCTCGATCGAGGCCCTCATCTCGAATGACGGGGCTGTTTGTTCACCCTGAGCAACACAATCGTCGATCGCACGCTTCAGCGTCGCCACTGCATGCTTCCCAATAGCCAGCCCGGTGTATCCGTTCGCGGCTGTGAAAGCCACTTCCAGTTTTTCACCGAGAAGCGCCTTTTGCTCGGGTGTGAGTTTGTCGCCGAGGTTAATTTCCATCAGGTGGATAACGGCATCTCCGTGGCGGGCATAGTCGGGGGTCACCGTGATCCTCTCAAACACCTTGGGAAACTTCGCCCTAGCAGACTCGACAAGGCGCCCCACAAATTTTTCCGTCGCATCCGAGTTGCCCACGAATTTGGCCCCCACAAGCGTGAGTTGATCCGGCTTGGCCACGAGGGTGACAGCACCCTCATAACGACCGTGGTGAACCCAGTCGTTGGCAAGCTCAAGCCACTCCTCAAAAAGTTCTCGAACCAGATTGGCGTCCTCCGCTTTGTGAATCCGTCTTTCGATCACTCGTTCCACCTCGGTGCGCAGCGCCTGCCCGACTTTTTCTAGTTCCTCTTCAGGTGGGGTTGGGAAAGTGTACACCCAGCCGGCGGAAAACGCCGCGTCCGGCCAGTGCCGCAGTGCCACGAGAGGACTCGTCACGTTCTGCTGCTCAGCAAAATACCGGGCAAGATTGGTGTTGGGAATGCCGACGCAGCGGCAAACGCATCGCACCTTCTGGCTTTCCCGATCCACCTGCCAGCCAATCACCAGTTCCTGAGTCTGCGCCGTCGCCGCCGAGGCGACCGAAAGGATCTGGGGAACCAACGTCGCCGCCAGGGGATGTCGCTGCTCCTCACGGTGGGCCTTCTCCTTGACCTTTTCCACCCAGGCACCCAACCGCGGCCCGAAACTGCCTAAAACCTGGGGAATATTAACCCGCACTCCCACATCCCACTGGGGATCAAAGCCTTCCAGCCACGGTTCGGGCGAAGGAGGTACACGAGACACGGCGGCTTGCTTCTCACTCACATAAACCCAGCCCGCTCCGACACTGGCGTAAAGGTCTTTACCCAAAAACGTGAATTTGACGACGCCGTCTCCCATTTCCTGCACATCGCCGATCCAGGGTTCGACTACGTCGTGGAGCGCGTGCACATCGGTTGTAGGCACGGCCGCTACCCACACCACGCGATCTGCCCCTGCCGACATAGCAGCCAAACCGAGGGGACGGGAGTCATCCAAACCGTTCTTGGTGAGCGTCTCTACCCGTTCCAAAAGCCAGGCCATGGCCCGGGTGGCGGCATCCTGCTCGGCCCCCAGGACTTCCTGAACAGCTTTCATATCCGCCTGGCATTCCCGCAGCGGGGCAATCCGAACCACTACCAGCGGTTCCGCTGCCTGAGCGACCTGCGCTATCAAAAGCAATCCGCTCAGCCCCCACGCAAACTTCCACAGACTCCAATCTCGCAGCAACCTCATGGCAACCTCCACGAACAAATAACCGACATTTGGACCGCCCATCACGAGTCCCGGCACGCAACGTCCAGGACCCCGGGCCCGGCATCTCATATACACGTACTCTAAAGCCTCTCACGGCGTCCGTTGGGCCTCGCCAGTCCGAATTTGCGCCACCAGATTGAGAGGCAACTGGTTTTTGACCATTTCACTTGCGATCAGAAGATCCCGATCCAGTCCGGCCCACCGACCGGATTCGAGCTGTGTCAATTGATGTTGCAACTGCTGAACTGTTCGATCCGGTGTACTCACAATGACGGCCAGCGATCGATCCGGAGAAAGCTCCGTTTCTCTCGCCATGCTGGGATCCACCCCGCCGGACAGATTTTCCGGTTGCCCGTTCACACCATTCGCCACTTCTTCTGAATTGGGCCGAGCACCGAAGCGCAACCCGCCATGCCTGACGGACGTTACCGTCAAAACCGCCAGGAGTACCGCGACTGCAGCCCCGGTCCACGCCAGCATCACATGCCATCGTTGCCGTGAATAAAAAGACTGAGCCGCTCGACTTTCATCGACCACCCCACTCTGCATGACTTGCCGGAGAATTCTTCGATGGAGGTCCTCAGAAAACTCCGGTCGCTCGGCTTGAGCGGCCGCTCTCAGAAGACCACCCAACCATTCCTCACTGCGATGATTGCGACGTTGATCTTCTCTCATGGTACACCGATTGTCATCGATGGGTTACAGCATCCGCCTGTTGCCAATCTGAGGACGGGGATGCTTTTCCATTCCCGCCTCAAACACAGCCGTAAATTCCTGCAGATGGGGAACCAAAACCTTTCTCGCTCGGCAAAGGATCGTCTTCACCGCCCCCTCCGATTTTCGAACAATGACCCCGATGTCTCGAGCGCTCATCTGTTCCACGTAAAACAGCCACACGACCGTAAACTGAAGCGGTGTCAGCACACTTTGCACTCGGTCCCACAACCGATCGCGCTGTTCCTCGCTTTCCATCCCCGCCCCCTGACGCGCCTGCACAACCGCAGGCACATTATTCTCCGAGAGCGACTGCCACTGCCGCCGCCGCAGCGCGTTGAGCGCCACCCGATAGGCCACCGTGAAAATCCACGGCCGAAATTCCGTCCCTTCACGAAACGACCAAAGCTTGTTGAACGCTCGGAGAAACGTCTCCTGCGTCAGATCCTCGGCATCTTCGCGAACCCCACATTTTCGCTGCAAAAAATGTCGAATGGGGACCTGATACCGACGCGCAAGCTCGCCGAAGCTGCGCGTACAACCTCGCCTGGCTCGCTCAACGAGCTCTTCGTCGGTCAGCAATGTGAGCGTCTCGTCACCGGCCATCACTGGAATTGTCAAACCAGATTCGCCGTCGTCATGCCTCGGTTACTCAGCCGGACACCTCCCGTTACGCCTTGCTGTCACTTCTCCCGCAACCACGGAACGAGCTTGGCCAGCACGTCCAGAACATCGTCCGTCGGGGCCGTCCAAACCAGTGTCGTCCTATTCTCGCTGGCAAAAACCTTGGCATGATCCAGCAACGCCACATAGTGCGGCTCATCGGCATAATGGAGCTTGCCGATGGCCAGAAGTCCTACCAGCGCATCCCGAACGTTCAGGGCGGTGTCGGCTCCTTCCACCTCAAACGTGGCCTGAACAAACGCCTGCCCCTGGTGCTCCCCCAGCGCTGCCGTTAATCGCCGGCTGCGGCGAATGAGCGGAGACATGAACTGCACAGGAAGCTGGTCCATGTTCCGTGCATGAATCTCAAGATACGTACCTTCTCGTATCTGGTAAAAAGGCTCGGCACGATCACCCCCCAACTCCTTCGCCGCGCTCGTCGCAATTTCGTCCACCAGATCACCTTCGCGACTCAGGACGACCCAATCACCAGGAAGAAAACATCCATGGAGAAAGGCCTTTTCGCCCGCATCGTGCCAACGATGAATCGTGATCCCCGCCACAGTACGGGTCGCGTATTCGGAATTGGTCTTAATAAAACCGAGCAACCGCTGCTGGTTCACTTTCATCTGCACAAGGACAGCGCCCTTCTTCGGATCAAAACCCATCCCCACAAACGTCACCCCGTGCAGATCTTTCTTCAGATCAGCTTCGGCAAGTGCAGCGGCCGCTTCAATCTCGGTGCGGTTGGGACTTCGTTGCCAGAACCGCTCGAAAACGCGTCCAGCCCCGGGCGACTGCCGGATCGCATCGACGTCAAGATGGACGATCCACCGCCAGTTTTTCGGGACGAGTCGCCAATCCAACTGGCCGGCTTCCCCACCAAGCGGGAGCAATACCCCCCAGACTGTGAGACAGGCCATCCAAATCAACCAGATACTTTTGCGCCGTTGGTACAGCATCGTCGTGCCATGATCCTTTTCGCCATTTCTGCCAGACTCGCCATTCCCGTCCGGAGAGGGCTGTCACCAAGTATACACTCCGGGCTCCCAACAGGTGACGAGAATTTCGGACCCGACCGCGAAAGAACTGCCCAACTGACAGCAAGCCGTCCCTGGAACAGACAAGCCAGCCAACGTTCACCCACGCTAAAACCGGAATCCCGGGGGAAGGCCCATGGTGGGGCTAATGGCAACGAACGAGCGTCCCCTGACCAAGACCAGACTGCGACGCGCGATAGAGGTGATCGACTCCGTCCTGGGCCGAGCGCTGGTCCTCTTCTATTCCGCGCTGGTCACCTCCCACCAAACCCCCACGCACTCTCCGACGTGCCCCGACCAAAAGCATCATAGATGAGATGATTGACCACGGTGGTCATGTCGCTGCCCGGATCATACTTCACGATGTCCCGGACCGTGTTCAGGTGGTCCGTCAGCGTCCACTGTACGGTTTCGTCAGCCCCGTTGTCAACATTTTCCTCTATACCGGAGAGAGCGTGGCCGAGCCGCAGGGCGAGAGGGGGAATCCACCGCCGGGCCTCGTGACCGCAGTCGTCCGGACGTGCGGCTTACTTTGCGGTCGTTGAACTCCCACCTTAAAGGTAGTGTGCGCATCGCCAGAGAGAGGGGCCGAATGTTTAAAGGGAACAGAATAGGGCAAAGAACGTTCCCGCACCGAGTGGAAAGATAACGAAAAGTGGACCGCAAGACCTGCTCAATTGCGACGCTATGCAGCTCAGTTCGCGTCGTAACTTATTGCCGCAACAACACTTAATGGAGGATAGGGGATTCGAACCCCTGACCTCTTGAATGCCATTCAAGCGCTCTCCCAACTGAGCTAATCCCCCACAAAACAAAGCCTCCAAACGGAGACCGCCGCTCTCGCGACTTTCACAATAAAGTTTACCCGCATGCCGGTCGTTGTACAACCCCACCTCTCCGAGCCCGGCCACGCACCACGGACCACGGAGGGCACGAGGGCACGGGCCACGCGGCACGCTTGTCGTGCCCGGTGTCACGTGTGCGCGTGACGTTACCAACCCCGGTAGGGGCAATTCATGAATCGCCCGTACCGGTGAACCCTTATCGTGTTCGCTAAGCGGGCAACGTCCTTCGGAGGGGCACGCTTGTCGTGCCCGATGAAATGAAACGGATCATTCATCCTGAAAAACGGGACCTGACAAGCAGGTCCCTCCGTTGTGTGGATTAGATGATCGGGTGCCCCCGACCGGTCTTTGTCGTGCCAGCCGGGCGGACAGCACGGTGGTGAAGGCTAAAGCCTTCACCCAAAAAGCGGCGATGAATCGCCGCACTCCATATGGAGTGCGGGGCTTTAGCCCC
>ERZ795042.2179-NODE-2179-length-11168-cov-4.347881_pt1 | contig 11168 bp, 16 predicted proteins | sample MGYA00375126_ERZ795042 | MGnify/ENA primary metagenome ERZ795042 (study PRJEB30171, sample SAMN05518105) | compost metagenome | isolation source: Feedstock adapted compost from Newby Island compost facility, Milpitas, CA | place: USA:Newby Island compost...
TTAACCTTTTTTAACCACGCTGCATCAAGGCTAACTCTTCCGAGTCGGCATTGATGACTTTCATCATCTTTGTAGTCGCCTGCTTGCAGACCAATCCCGGTGACTGCATCGGCGAGCGCATCGATCTCCCCGAGGTCACGACGGCCATCGGCTGCCATCTCGTCGGCTACTTCCGCCTCGAAGAGTGGGCCCGCGAACACGCCGACCGCATCATCAAAGAGGCTAGCTGCATGGCACGACCGATCCAAGCTGCGGGAGGGCAGTCCTGATGCCCCGTCCCGACGAACCCCGTGAACTTAACCACGACGACATCATTGCCGTCGCCCAGGAATGCCTTGACGAGGGGGTGGATGCTTACGAAATCGCCCTCGCCCTCTGGATCCTCCGATCGGCGTTCACCGATTTCTTCGGCCCCCGCTATCGTGGTGTCCACCGCCAAGCTTTCCTGACCTGGAAACGAGCGATCATCGAGCGCAACGTCGCCCCGAAACCGCGCCAGCGTCCCGCTACCTGAGGGCACACGCCCCTGACATGATATTCATATTCGGAGCCGTGCCGGCGGACTTCGCCGGCACGGCTCGGATTTCGACTGCTTGGCCTTCCGGCTGAACACGCAGCGGACAGCCTCGACTTCCCGTCAATTTCCTCCCGCTGCGGTACTATCCTGCCTTAGTCCATCTGAACCGTTCCGCCTCCAGCGAACTTTCTTTGTTCTGCCGCGTTGTTCGCGAGCAGCAGGCGCACCCTTTGACCGCACCATCCCCCGGGAAACCGGGTCTCCGGACGCGTCATACCAGTTGGAGGTGGACGGAATGAGCGAAACAATGGCGGCCGAAAAGGCCGCGCTGGCCCGCTTCGAGCGCGCACGAAACGCCGGCGCAGCTGAAAAGACGGCGCTGAACCTGGCCGCTTGGGCATGGCTTGAACAGCGCCCGACCGACACGCTTTCGAACGCCCTTCAGGAGGTAACGCGGATCGTCCGAAAAGGCGCCTTGGCACGGCAGTCGCCCTGACGGCCGATGAATGCCATGCCGATATCCGCTGACGCCGAGTTGGCTGGAGGCCGGCCGTGAACCTGACGACCGGCATCATCAACGTCTACGAGGCCGCACGCGCGCGCGGAGAGTCGCGTTGCGACGCCTTTGTCCGTGCCGTACGGTTCTATCGTACTCGACGGCCGGACCTCCCCGTCGATCGCGCCGGCACTGAGGTTGCGCGCATTCTCCTGTCGGCTGCGCACCGGCCCCACGGTGTCGAACACGCGACGTCGGAATTGTCCCCGCCGGCGAAAGTCAGCTATGCTGAGACGAACTGATGGCTGTAGCCCCTTCGGACAGGGGTACGTCGAAATTCCTGGTGATCGTGAACATCGAGTTCGTCCACTTCAAGCTGACCGTCTGTGGTATCGAGGAGTTGACTGGGCATTGTGATGTCGGCGTCAGCCACGTGCTGTCGATTCTTGATCCCGGTTACCCATCCCCACCGGCCTTCGGCAGCTTCGGCGAGCATGAGCGTCTGGAACTGCGTTTCAACGATGTGATCGAAGACATCGAGGGCTGCGTGCCCCCGCAGCCCGCGGACGTCGAACGCCTCCTTGCCTTCGGGCAGAATCTCATGCACGAGTCCGCCACAGGCACACACCTGCTTGTGCACTGTCATGCAGGAATCTCGCGTTCGACCGCCGCAATGACCCTGATCCTTGCACAGGCGCGACCCGACCGACCTGCGGCGGATGCGCTTGCCGAAGTCGTGCGGATCCGGCCGCGAGCTTGGCCAAACCTGCGCATACTTGAGCTGGGCGACATGTTGCTCAACCGCGGTGGTGAGATCGTCGCTGCCGCACGCGCCCATTATCGGACGATAATGGCGCAACGACCGGAGTTTGTCGCCGCGATGGTCGCCGCGGGGCGCAGCCGCGAGGTCGAGCTCGCCCGCACCCCAGCGTGACGCGGGAATAAACAAGACAGCGTGCCATAGTTGTTTGAGTGCGCCTTGTCGCAACGGCCACCCGAACATCGTAGCGCCCCCTGTTTTCGCGGCCCTCTCGTGCTTCCTCCGATGCAGGGGATCAGCGACCTGCTTCCGGTTGGTGGCGTGCCGAGCCGCGGGGACAGATTGCATGGCGCATGGCGCTGTCCGCTGCACGGCAGCTCCTGAAACTGCTGGATTCGAGATGCCCTTCCCTGCCATGGGGCTGGTTCTGCCCATGTAACATCTCTTCTCGTCGCCCCTCGAACGACCCCACGCCCAGTCGGAAGAGTCCTTCGACGTTGGCGTAATCGTTCCTGACAAACTGTCATAAATCCAAGTGCCGGTCGTCTTTCGATAGATGCCAACCTTGAATCTCTGACTCGCAAGACGCCATCGCAACGCGCCCCCAACGGAACACGCCTGCAGCCTGTCCGTTTAGGCTCCAGCTTTCTCTTGAGGCGTTCTTGTCTTCCGCCTCGATGCCGCTGCCAGCCGGGGCTCCCGATGAAGCACGCTATATCCGGGCTTCAAATCCAGAATCAGGCTCGCATACGCGAGGGACGTCCCTTTCCCTTGGGTGCGACATGGGACGGACTCGGGGTGAATTTCGCGTTGTTCTCCGCGCACGCGACCAAGGTTGAACTCTGCCTGTTCGACGCCGACGGCCGGCGGGAGCTTCAACGAATCGAACTTCCCGAGTTCACGGATGAAGTCTGGCACGGCTATCTGCCTGATGCGCGTCCCGGAACCGTTTACGGTTATCGCGTGCATGGCCCCTACGATCCGGCAAGCGGCCATCGCTTCAATCCCAACAAGCTGCTGATTGATCCTTACGCGAAGGGTCTGATCGGAACGTTGAGATGGCACGAAGCCGTCTTCGGCTATCGTGTCGGCTCTCCGCGTCAGGACCTTTCATTCGACAGGCGCGACAGCGCGCCCTATGTGCCGAAATGCCGCGTGGTCGATCCGGCGTTCACCTGGGGACGCGAGCGCGCCCCTGAAACGCCGTGGGAGCGAACGGTCCTTTACGAAATGCATGTCCGTGGCTTCACGAAGATGCATCCGGCCGTTCCTGCCGAACTGCGCGGAACCTATGCCGGGCTGTGCCAACCGGACGTCATCGCTTATCTGAAAACGTTCGGAATCACCGCCGTCGAGCTCCTGCCCGTTCATGCCTTCATCGACGACAATCATCTGCTGGAGAAAGGTCTCCGCAATTATTGGGGCTACAATACGATCGCGTTCTTCGCCCCGGAGCCGCGTTACTCGGGCACCGGCCGTATCGACGAATTCAAGGAAATGGTTGCGCGCCTGCACGATGCCGGGATCGAGGTCATCATCGACGTCGTGTACAACCACACGGCCGAAGGCAACGAGCTCGGTCCGACCCTGAGCTTCAGGGGTATCGACAACGCCTCGTACTATCGCCTGGTCCCCGATAACCGGCGCCACTACATCAACGATACAGGTACCGGCAATACCCTGAATCTCAGCCATCCGCGCGTGCTGCAGATGGTCACCGACTCACTCCGCTACTGGGTCGAGGAAATGCACATCGACGGATTCCGGTTCGATCTCGCGACGATCCTCGCGCGCGAACCGCACGGATTTGACGAGGGGGGTGGCTTTCTGGACAGCTGCCGGCAGGATCCGGTTCTATCGCGCGTCAAACTGATTGCCGAACCGTGGGACGTCGGTCCAGGCGGATACCAAGTCGGCGGGTTTCCACCGGGCTGGGCCGAATGGAACGACCGGTTCCGCGACACGGTGCGAGGCTACTGGCGTGGTGATGAAGGCCGTCTTCCCGACCTTGCCGCGCGGATCCTGGCATCCGGCGACCTCTTCAATCGTCGCGGACGGAAACCATGGGCCAGCATTAATTTCATCACGGCCCATGACGGCTTCACGCTTCACGATCTCGTCTCGTACAACGACAAGCACAACGACGCGAACGGTGAAGGCAATCATGACGGTCACTCGAACAATCTGAGTTGGAACCACGGCGTCGAGGGCCCCACCGATGATCCCAAGATCCGGGCGCTACGCGAGCGGCAGAAGCGGAACATGCTGGCAACGCTGGTACTCTCGCAAGGAACACCGATGATACTGGCGGGGGACGAGTTCGGCCGCACCCAGCAAGGCAACAACAACGCTTATTGCCAGGATAACGAAATCAACTGGATCGACTGGGAGCGCATTGACGAATCCGGGCACGCCCTGATCGAGTTCGTTCGCAAGCTGATCATGCTTCGGCAGACCTATCCGATCCTACGGCGGAGCCGCTTTTTAACCGGCGCGTATAACGAAGCACTCGGAATCAAGGACACTACCTGGCTTACACCTGCCGGGGATGAAATGACGCCGGCACACTGGAACGACCCGCTGGCGCGTTGCCTCGGCATCGTCCTTGACGGCCGAGCGCAAGCCACCGGGCTTCGCAAACCGGCCTCCGACGTGACGCTGCTTTTCGTGCTGAACGCCTATTATGACGTGGTACGTTTCAAGCTGCCGGTCGTGGTTGGCGGATCGAGATGGGAGCTTATGCTCGACACGAACATCCCGGATCTCGAGCCGGCCACCGTCTTCAGCAGCGGGCACGAATACGAGGTCACCGGCCGCTCGGTCCTCATGTTCGCGCTCGAGCCGGATCGCCAGCGGACGCGCATGGAGGTGGAAGAACTCGAGGCCGCCGTATCGACGCCCGGATAGACGGCGCGATCATCGGCGGTGGTGCTTTCCTCGTCAGTGCATCTCATCGGCCGTGCCGATCGCACGTTTGAGTTCGTCGATCGAGAAATCCGGCCTGCGCGCCGCTTCGAGGATCACCGCCTCGCGCCGCGCGATCTTCGCGGCCGCCTCAGGGACCTTCCGGGCGGCGGCACGGGGAATGACGACCGCGCCGTGCCGATCCGCATGAATCAGGTCGCCCGACGACACCGTCATTCCGGCGACATTCACCGCGCCGCCGAAGTCCTCGATGTGAACCCAGGCGTGCGACGGCCCGATGCTTCCGGCAAGCACGAAGAATCCGGGCGCCATCTGATCGATGTCCCGAACGCAGCCGTCGGTGACCGTGCCGATGCATCCCAGCCCCTTGTGGACGGCCGTCTGCACCTCGCCCCAGAACGCGCCATAGCCGACATACGGGCCATCCAGGTCCTGAATGACCGCGATGCTCGGTTTGGGACCGCTTGCGACGTACTCGTACCAGGCGATCTGACGTGCCCGGTGCGTCTTGGCCCCGCCGGCCGCAGGCTCGCGCGACCGGATCGTCGCCGTACGTGCATAGGCCACGACCGGTTTGAGCGCGGGGAACGGCGCCACGAGCTGCCGCACCGTGAAGCCGACCGCTCGCCGCTCCGGCATGATCAGTTCCAGGGCATTGCAGACCGTCGGGGTATCGAGAGCGGCCAAGGCGGCTAGGTCGGCTTCGCTCAATCGCTCGTCGATGCTCATTGTATGTCTCCCCCTGGTCGTTCCGGCCTGCGGTGCCGGTCCATCCCGGCTGCCCGTCGCGCATGGTAGTGCCGACGGGTCGAAGACCCAACCACCCTCTGCCGTGCCCGATTGGACAGGAGCCGTGCGCTATTGGAACACGCGCCGGACCGGGTCGTTAGCGCTACGATTGCGATCGTGGAGGCGCTGCCATGGGTCGTCCGCCACGGGGACGGCGGTACGTCGCGCGGGAATACCCCGCCGCATTCCGACCGGATGGTGGGTGAAGCGATGCCTGCCCTCTGGGCCCTGATGGCAGCCGCCGGCATCACCTTTGCCATCTACGGCGCCCTCTTGGTCGGCTGGAACACGACGATGCGCCCGGATCGGCCGCCGCAAACGAGAACCGACATCGGCACCTCCCTGCGCCATGAGTCCGTCGGCACGCGCGACGAACCTGCGGATGAAGGTCCCGTCGTCGCTGCCCAGCCGGCCTCGGACCCAAGCGCGCCGCATGCTTCGCCGACGGAGGCGGCGTCGGGAACGGTCGCGCCCCGATCGACCGCCGAGAAAATTCGGCCGGCGCGCCCTCTGCCGACGAATGTGGCGCCAGTCTATCCCCTTGCCGCCCGTCAGCAAGGGCTTGAGGGCGTCGTCACCCTGCGGCTCGACATCACCGTGAGCGGCACTGTCAGCGAAGTGAGCGTCGTCAGCAGCAGCGGCCATGCCGTTCTGGACGACGCCGCGCGCCGCAGCGTCCGCGCGTGGCGCTTCGTTCCGGCGCAAGGGCCGAACGGACCGGTCGCCAGCGCGCTCGACGTCCCGATCCGGTTTGCCAATCCTGATTGATGGGCGCACCGCACAGCACCGAAGCATCCGGCGGCCCTATCGGCCGCAGCGAAGGGCTCCGGACCGTCTTATCGGTCGCTTATGCGATTAAGGCTTACCGGTATTGCGTTTCGCTTCCGCCACCAGGCGCCGGGTGGCCAGGCAGCCACGCGTCAAGCGATCCAACGTGCCGAAATCGGGGACGGTTCCCGCCGCCGTTATTCGGTTCCGCGGCCGGGCGACGACATCAAGGCAGAGCAGGAACATGCGCTCGCGCTGCTAACGCCACCATCAACCTGCCCGGCGCGATGAGCGAGGCCGAGTACCGCCGCCTTATCGAAGTCACGCCCACCCCTAGGAGCCTGCTCGATGTGAGCACTGACTAGCCCCACCCCGTTTCGGTCCATGGTGCTGAATGTCCTCGCGGGCTACAACATCGCCCTCTTGGCAGGCGCGGTGGCGGCAAGACGACCTGCGCCCTCCTCCTCGTTCTCCGCCATTGTGTACAGTACGAGGAGCGCGCCCCGCCCTCATCATCCGCTAGTCCTACAAGGGCCTCGCCGACGTCGAGGATTTGCTCGCCCTCATGCGCTCGACCGCCTTCTCCGGCGGGCTCAGTCCTAACCGTGCGGAGCATGTGTTCCGCCTCGCCTCAGGCGCGACCATCGAGTTGGGTCAGATCGAATCCACCTGCGACTAACCCAAGTATCAAGGCCGTGAAACGACCCTGCTCGTCGTCGAAGAGTCTACGAATTCGAAGACAGATCGCTACGCCAAGCTGCTCAAGTCGAACCTTCGCGGCCCGGCGGACATGCCGTTGCGCGATGTCATCACGGGCAACCCCGGAGGCCCGCTTCACGCCCCAATCTCACGGCGGCACGTCAATGGCCAAGTGCCTTGGCGACCGTAAGAAGTTGATAGCGAGATGTGGGTGACGTACCCATCGATCTCGTCTTCGACGAGCCGCCGTTCGCGAAGAACGGTACCAAGGTCGCCGAGCACTGGAAGTCGATCCGCTCGGGTACGTCGGTCGCCACAGGGCTGACGAACAGCCTACTCTGGGCGACATCCGGTTCGCGGTTGCCGAAGGCCGCGCGAAGCTTCAAGCGACCGCCCCCGTCCCGCCTCGAACAAAAGAGGCAAGCGACGATCGCTTGGCTCGTCCTGGCTGGCCTCTTGCTCTTCGGAGCCTCCGCGTACGCAGGGGAAAGGCCGGAGGCCCCCGCTACGAAGCCCTTCCTTGGGCTCGCGCCGAGCCAGCGCGTCACTGTCCGCAAGAACGACTGGACGCGTCGGGTGGAGGTCGAACAAGCCGGCAAACGGGTCGCGACGTGCCGAAAATCGGAGTGCTCCGACATCATCTACTGCGAGGCCCGATAGCCGCTGTTCCGGTCGTCCACAAGTAATCCACAGGAGCACAACACCCCGGCGGGCTCTATGTACCCGCCGGGGTTATTCTTTTCTAGGCGACCAGAGGCGCGCCGCAAGCTTCCATCATGTTAATAAATAAGTTTTTGTTGATCTTGATCTTCGCCGTTTCCCTCCATATATAACAACCGGTTATATCCACCACGGAGATAAACATGCCTGACAACGAACTTACTGTCATGCAGACGGTATTTGAAGCGCTGCACGGCTTGGAGGATGAGCAAGCCCGAGCGAGGGTGCTCTCTTGGGTGACGGACAAGCTGGGGATGAAGAACCCGTCAGCAGCCCAAACCAAGCCCAAGCAAGAACCTGAGAACGAGCCGGGTGTCCATAACTCGGAATTCGCCACGTTTGCCGACCTCTTTAATGCGACGTCTCCTAACGCCAACCCCGAAAAGGCGCTCGTGGCGGGGTATTGGCTGCAGAAGTGCCAAGGACAGGAACACTTCTCTGGGCAAGCCGCGAACAAGGAACTGCAGAACCTTGGTCACGTGATCCCGAACATTACTAACGCATTCTCGGCCTTGAATGATCGCAAGCCGGCTCTTGCCATCCAGGTGAAAAAGTCCGGAAAGACGAAGCAGGCGCGCAAACAGTACAAGTTGACGCAAGCCGGCATCGATGCCGTCGAGGCTATGCTCAAGCAGGAGGCTATGTAAGAATGGACGGCAAGAGGCTAGTGGCGGCGCTCGCCACGGAAATGCCGACCAATCTCGCGCAGGACTTGGTGGACAGCTTCCTGACCATCCGGCAGGACGCGTCCACTAGGACCTACGGCCGGGCCGCGCCGGGCAAGTTCGTAGAGACCTTGGTGCAGATCCTTCAGCACAAGAGGACCGGCAGGTACGACGCCTCGCCCGATGTGGACGCATTCCTAAAGAACAGCGTTGAGAATTACACAACGCTCGATGATGGGCTCCGCATCTGCGCAGCTCGGGTGGGCCGGGCGATATACACTTTTCGGAACAAGCGTAACATCGCGCACAAGGGCGCGATCGATCCGAATACGTATGACCTAGATTTCATACACGCAGCCGCCCGCTGGGTTATGGCGGAGCTCCTGCGGCTCGCGCAGAGTCTCAAGATGGAAGAAGCCGGCGCGCTGATTGAAATGGTACACGCGCCCATTGGTCGGCTAGTTGAGGAGATCGACGGCCGCCGGATCGTCCACGGGAACCTGTCCGTGCGCAACGAGATCCTCGTTCTGCTACACAGCCATTATCCGGACCACGTCGCGATAAAGGACATAATCACCAGCATGGATCGCCAGAATGAGAAGTCGATCAAATTGCGCCTTAGAGAACTGTACGCCGAGAAGTTGATTCAAGGAGATTCGGCGAAGGGTTATCGGTTGACGACCACCGGTTTTGACACGGCTGTCGCGGCCATCATCAAGGCACAACAGAAGATATCACCGTAAGCGACCTCGGGCCGCCGCACCTATTTGTCGCGACCTCATTGCCGATCCCAATAGTATACGAAGCCATGCCCATCGTCGGTCTTCGTGCGCTGGATTTCGCCCTTACTAAACATCACTACCAGAGCGGCCCCCACTTGATTACTTTTGTAGGTCCAGCCCTTCTTCGCCAACCCAGCAACAATGTCCGTTGCACTACGATGTTCGCTGAAGAACCCATCATTTCGCAACGTGAGAATCCGTTCGCGACAACTTGCACCTGCAGGTGGCCGCTTCGGGACGCGACGCTTCTTCTTCTGGCGGGCAGCTGCCTCTTTATCTGAAGTGACCTGCTCGGCTGAGGCGACCTCCTCGTTCTCCTCGGGAGAACCATTTCCATTGCGGAAATTGACGCCGAAACCCGTAGTCTCGATCAGTGGCAGAAGCTTGTCGAGGTACGCACTTACAAATTCCTTGTCGCCTTCCAGCTCTACAAGCCCAGTACGCGCATCGATCCTTGCCCGAACGACTGTCATAGCGGCCACCTAAGATATCCCCCGAAGCATGGAGAAATGCTTAGCGTTGTGCAAAAGAAGTCAAGCTGGCCACCGCAAAAAGTCTGGCGACCCCGGCAGGACTTGAACCTGCAGCCTGCGGCTTAGAAGGCCGCTGCTCTATCCGTTGAGCTACGGGGCCCCGCAACACGGTATTGTGGACGGTTTTCGGTGTCGCCGAAAACACCTAAGCCGTTGTTATATATCGTATAGTTATCTCGACGCCTAATACTTAGAAGGCTGTTGCTCTATCCAGCTGAGCTAAGGGCGCGTCGCCCGCTTGGACCGCAGTATGCCGGCTGTCGTCACCGGACGCGGTCAAACCGGAAATTGTCGGCGTAGCTCTTCGGCTTCAGCTTCGTCGTATGCGGCATCTCGACAGTATATTCGATGCCATGCTTCTTCGCATACGCCTCGGCTTCCTCGCGCGTGTCGAAGGTAAGCGTCACCTGACCGAGCGTATCGGACGAGCCGAGCCACCCCATCAGCGGATCCGGCCGCTTGCGATCCAGAGGTTCGAACTCAAGAATCCAGTGCTTGGTCCTGGCGCGGCCGGACTGCATCGCGTTGCGTGCCGGCCGGTAGATTCGCGCTGTCGCCCTCATCCGTCTCGCTCGTTGTCGTTGTCGTCGCCCATGCTCGGCCCGCCGCCGGGAAGACTGGTCGGAGTGGCAGGATTTGAACCTGCGACATCCAGCTCCCAAAGCTGGCGCTCTACCAGGCTGAGCTACACTCCGGCGGCCTGGAAACAGGCGTCGCGGCTGAGATACACGAAGGGGCCGCCGCCCGCAAGGATATGGCGTTTGCCCGGCCCGCCTTGCAACGGCTGCACGGACGACCCGGACTACCCCCTTGTCTGCCGAGGAGGATCGTCATGTCGCGAAGCTTCACGCCGCTGACAGCCGAGCTCTACGCCTACATCCACGCCGTCAGCCTTCGCGAGCCGGACATCCTGCGCCGGCTTCGTGACGAAACCGCGCCGATGAAGGGGGCTTCGATGCAAATCGCGCCGGACCAGGGCCAGTTCATGGCTTTCCTCGCCCGACTGCTGGGCGTAAAGCGGTACCTCGAGATCGGACGTTCACGGGCTACAGCGCCCTTGCCGTCGCCCTTGCGCTTCCGCCCGACGGCCGGGTCGTCACCTGCGACGTGAACGCCGAATGGACGAGCGTCGCCCGGCGCTATTGGCGCGAGGCCGGCGTCGCCGACCGGATCGATCTCGTCCTGCAACCCGCCATCAGGATACTCGACGACCTGATCGCCGCCGGCGTGCCGCCGTTCGACTTTGTCTTCATCGACGCCGACAAGGAAAACTACGACGCCTATTACGAGCGGACCCTGCGTCTCGTGCGCGCAGGCGGGGTCATCGCGATCGACAACATGCTGTGGGGCGGCGCGGTGGTCGACCCGGCTCCCGATGACAAGGAGACGACGACGATTGATGCGCTGAACCGCAAGCTTCTCGACGACCCGCGCGTCGATATCAGCCTGGTACCGATCGGCGACGGTCTCATGCTCGCCCGCAAGCGGTGAAACGGCCTGCCGCCTCACGGCGG
>ERZ795042.2188-NODE-2188-length-11133-cov-11.042517_pt1 | contig 11133 bp, 3 predicted proteins | sample MGYA00375126_ERZ795042 | MGnify/ENA primary metagenome ERZ795042 (study PRJEB30171, sample SAMN05518105) | compost metagenome | isolation source: Feedstock adapted compost from Newby Island compost facility, Milpitas, CA | place: USA:Newby Island compost...
GACTTCTCATCCAGATCGTCGCGCCCTTCTCATCCAGATTGTCGCTGTACACCCCGCGGCTCGCTCAGAGCCTCGCCGGCGACGGCCAGAGCGGCCTCGGCTGCCTCGGCAACGGCGCCGCCGGCGGAGTCGGCCTCACGCTCGGGGCGCTGCTCGCCGGGATCACGGCTTCCTGGGGCGGATGGCGAGCAGCCCTCGCGGTCCATCTGCCGTTCGCGATCGCGGCCTTCGTCATCGCGCGACGCGGGCTTCACGACAGCCCATCGGGCCCCGCTTCCTCGCCCTTCGACTGGCCGGGCGCGCTCCTCTCCTGCATCGGCATCACTGCCGCGATGGTCTTCGGCGTCACGGGAGCCGAGCTGGGCTGGGGCTCGCCGCCGATGCTGATCACCCTGGCCGTCGCCTCGGTCTGCGGCGCGGCCTTCATCCTCGTCGAGGTCCGGCATCCCGCACCGCTGGTGGGTCTCGACGTCTTCCGCAATCGACGATTCCTGCTCGCCTGCACCCTGTGTCTGCTGTTCACGATCGTCTGGGTTGCGCTCTTCATCTACGTGCCCCTGCATCTGCAGATGCTGCAGGCGCGCAGCGCTCTGGATGCGGGCATGACGATGCTCGGCCTGATGGTACCCGGGCTCGTCATGCCGCTCTTCTCCAGCCGAATGGCCGTCCGCTGGCGCATGAGCTTCGTGCTGTGCGGCGGATTCATTCTCATGGCCGCGGGGCTGCTCGCGTTGCTCGCCGGCTGGTCCGGCAATCACATACGCACGCTGGACATGCGCGCGATGGAAATGCTCGGCCTCGTGGCATGCGGCGCCGGCGTCGGCACACTGTATGGGCTGGTGGACTACCTGGCGCTGACCGCGCTGCCGCCGCATCGGTCCGGCGTGGCATCGGGCGCGTTCAATCTGGTCCGGCTCGCCGGTGATGCGCTCGGCGCCATCATTCCGGGGGCGATTCTTCTGCAGACCGTGCAGGATGCCCTGGCCCCGCACATTCCGGGCGAGGCCCCGCGAGCCGTGACCGGCGCGATAGCCGCCGGCCATTTCACCGCCGTCGAGCGCCTCGATGTGCAGCCGGCCGCGCTCTCGCACCTGAGCCAAGTTGCCGAGCTCGCCTTCGCCCACGGCATGAGCTGCGCACTGGGGGTTCTCTGCGCCCTGGCCACCGTCGGCGCCGTCGCGGGCCTTGCAGGATCGGATAGACTTCCGCGCCCATCGGACCCACCACGACCCCGGCATGGGGCATAAGCTTGCGGGACAAGGGATTCCTCGCAGACTTCAGCTGAAGATTCGCCATGATGTGGGGCTGCCACTCCGCCGGGTCCGACGCGGAGCCGGTCATGACGATCTTGATCTGCCCGCGCTGATCGTCGTCGTCGTGCCATTCCGGTCGGAGCTTCACGATCTCGCGGTACAGATCCACGCAGATCCGGCGGCTCATGCACACGACCATGCCCTTGCCGTCCATGGCATCACACCGCTTCTCGAAATGCTCGACGATGTCCCGGGCCACGAGCGCCAGCCGCTTGTCGGCGCCAACGATCGCCTCGAGCTGCGCCCACTTGCTCTTCAGCCTTTCCTTGCGCTCGACCTCCTCGCCCTATCGAGCACTTGAAGCTGCCGACACACCGGTTCCGGTCCTGGAGCCGGGCCGTGGCAAGACCAAGACGGGACGCCTATGGGTCTATGTCCGAGACGATCGGCCAGCGGGCAGCAAAGAGGCATCGGCGCTGTTCTTCCGCTATTCCCGGATCGCCGCGGCGAGCAGACCAAAGAGCATATCAAGAACTTCCACGGCGTCCTGCACGCCGACGCTTACGCCGGATTCAATCAACTCTACGCCGACGGTCGCATCGAGCTCGACAACAATGCCGCTGAGCGTGCGCTGCGCGCGGTCGTAAGAACTTCTTAAAGCTGCGCGTCAAGACGGTATCCGTCGGACGCTTATGGGCAAGAACGGCCTCGCCCTAGTCCGCCCGGTCGGCGGCGGGCTCGTTCGGCTGCGCTCTCCAAGGCCGGACGCGATCCGCCAGCCGATGACTTCCGGCCAGGCGAGGGCGGCAGATTCGGCGATGGCGTCTGCGAAGCGCTCTACTCCGCTCCCCTGCAGCCGGCCGTGCGCTCGATGCCGCTACACCTCATCCGCTGATGTTGCGACGGCGAATGGCACGCCGAGCGCTTCGAAGTGTTTGCCGCCGCAGCGCACCTTGTCGGCTTCGCTCGTGCGCAGCTTCAAAAAGTCCCGGGTGCCCTTGGTCTCGCGGACGAGATAGACGGCCTCATCGCCGTGCTTGACGATGGCCCAGTCGGGATTGTATTCGCCGACGGGCGTGTCCACTCTGAACCATGACGGAAGCTTGACGAACAGCTTGATATCCTCCCGCTGGTCCAGCTTGCGGGCGAATTCCCGCTCGATCTCCGAATCGTAGACGACGTGGTCGTAGATGGATTTCTTGACCTGCAGGGCGCTGAGATAATCGATCAGTTCCTCGCTCTCGAAGCGCGTCATTTCCCATTCGGCGTCTGGGCCGTCCCCGCCGATCTTCTCGTACTTGATGCCGTCCACCAGCAGGCGATTGAGGTCGAGGTCCTCGACCGGCTGCTCCATCACGTGCACCTGGTCCACATCGACGGGCGGAGCTACCGCCTCCGCGAGCTCGACGGGCTGCTTCAGCCCCAACCACCGGCCGCGGCTTCACCCCCGGGCCCGATAGGAGGTGAAATCATGAAATCCTGAATCAGGGGGTGCGCAAAAGTACGTGTCCCCAGACCGCGCAAAAGATCGTGTCCCTTTACAGCGCGAGAACGTGCCGAAGAGCCCGTGTCGAGGTCATCACGGCGGGTGAGCACGACAACGGTCCCGTCCTCCGTCTCCGGATCACGAGCAGGCCGTTCCGCGAAGAACGCCACGCTCACGTTCCTGTCCGATCCCTGCGGCCGCCAGCGCAAGATCGCCCCGGCAGGCCGATCAAGCTGTCGCCGGTATGGCGCAAAGCACCTTGTACCTTGTCTATGAGCTTCTGGATATAGCTGGCTCGGTCTTCTTTCTGAAAGAGCACGTTGCGCTCCTCGAATTCGTGTTTGGTCATGCCCCCGTCCCACCAGGCTACTTCCGAAACGCGGGTGCTGGATAAGATGAAGGAATTCAGCACGACTGCCGGGTCGCCGAGCTGGCGCTCGAGGTCTTTGATCGTCTCATGGAACTTGATCTTCGGGTCCTCTGGCCCCTCCAGATTCCGCAGCCCCTTGGGATCGATGAAGCTGACGAACTGGCGATCGCCGGCCAGTAGCCAGAGGATGAAGTCAGGGTGGAAGTTGCCCGCTTCGAAGAAGCCGATGCCACGCCCCCGGCTCAGGTTGCGGAGCAGGTAGAGCTCTTTGCCCACGAGAAAGTCCCTGTTCCTCTCGCAGAACGCCTGCAGGTCCAGGACGAAGTCGCGCTCGCCTTCATTCTCCAGCACCACCGGCTTGACCTCGACGAGGTCATTGCCGACGTAGAGGAGCGGCTCGTAGAGATGGCGGTCGAAGGCGATGGCGTGCAGGGATTGGAACTCTACGGTGCGCAACTTGCCTGCCAGGATGAGGGCCTTGATCTCTTCCAGCTTCTGGACGATGTCCTCGCGCGACCGCTCGATGAGCAGCCGGTACTCGTCGATGAAGTTCGGATCGTCTTCGGACAGCTCCCGGTACTCCAGGTGTTTGCCCTCGTATTCGTGCTTCCTGAACTTGTAGTAGCGGTCCAGGTACTTCTTGAAGAGGGCCGTGGCGATCTCCTGCCACCGCAAGACCTGCTGAAACGACCGGAAGTGCATCTCCTCCCTGGGAATGAGGAGCACGTACCAGTCCTTCCGCGCAAGGAGAGCCGCCAGCTTGGTGCGCGACAGGTTGAGGTTGTGCCAGGCGCGCTCGTTCTTGAACCGCTGGAGCTCGAAGTAGATGGCGTCGAAATCGAGAAAGGCCAAATGCGATTCCTCGAAGTAGCAGCGATCCCGCTCCGCGGGTAGCCCGTTCGTCCGACCGGCGCCGCTGGCCATCGCCTGGAGCTTGGGATACCAGTCCACCACGACCGGATGCCGGACGAGATAGTCGGGCGGCTCGTCGAAGGCAGGTTTTGGCCCGTCCTTCTTGAAGTCGATGCCGTCCCGCAGCCGGACCATCTTCAGCCTCTTGCTCCCCAGGTTCTTGATCACGGGAAGCACGAACTCGATCCGGTCCTCGTTCGCCGGCATGCCCTCCTCTTCGAGGTACTCCTTGAACTGGCGCATGTAGTCCGCGCGGATGCCGAAGATGTTGAGCGTCTCCAAGGTCTCGACATTCTTGGGGGCCGCGACACCCTCCAGCCTTCGACTGCGCTTGAGCGAGAAGGCTTTCCCCTTGAGCCGGACGCCGCGGCCGAAAAGCTGAATGATCTGCGGCCCCTCGTTGCGCCCGATGTTCATCAGGCCCATGGTGCTGACCCGCCAGCTCGACCAACCCTCGGTGAACTTCTTGGACCCGATCAAGATGTGGATCGTGGACGCCTCGTCGTTGAGGGTACGGAAGAGCGAGCCCGAGAACTCCTTCTCCGTGACGACCAGCTCCTCCTGCTCCTCGCACAGTTTGCAGAGTGCAGGAGGATCGCCGACGTTGATCACGCCGAAGGCTTCGTTGTCGCCGAGCCGCAGCGCGACCTCGCCGTCCGTGCCCTTCAGGTTCTCGACGTGCAGCGCCGCTGGCGTGGAGGCATTGAACAGCACACGGAGGATGTCGTCGAAGACTTGCTCGGCCGTGAGCCCAAGCGTGTTCAGATACAGGAACGCACCCTGGAAGAGCTCGCGCCCCTTGGCATCCAGGAGGCCTGACCGTCCAGCCAGCAGTCGCTCGATGATCTCGACACTGCCTCTGCGATCCCGCACGAAGGTCGCCAAGGACAGAAGGATGTCCACGACGTCTGACACCTTCCTGCCCTGTTGCGTGCGTACTGCGTTGACGCTCCCGCCCACGAAGATCCAGAGTGGGCGCTCGATCAAGAAGGGCCGGAACTCCTCCGGCTTGTCCCGATAGAGCTTGAGCTGCTGATAAAAGGTGAGGAGGCAGGCCGTCAGGTACCTGCGTCGGACGTTCTCGTCCGAGTCGTCCGCCAGGTTCAGGATGCGGTAGTCCTTTCCGTACCCATCGCCGTAGAAGTACTTGTACGAGTAGTCGAAGAGGATGCACTTGGCGTAGACCTGCTCCAGCGCGCGGTTTCCGCTGGCCTTCATCGCCTGGCCGAACGTTGCCGAATATTCGAACGAAAACCCGTTCTCACAGAGCTGGTTCCGCTTCTGCATCCAGGCGCCGGTCTCCGCGCCGCTGGTCCCCCGGTGCCCCTCGTCCACGAGGACCAGGTTGTTCCCCTCGAAGGCGTCCACGGCGACCGTCTTCTCCCCCATCGCATCGCGCAGCTTGTGGATGTCGAGGATCTCCACCGCGCGGCCCGTGAAAAGACCTCGCCCCTCCTTCGAGAAGAGTTCGGCGTCAATGCCCGAGAGCCGGAACTCTTCCAGGTGCTGGTGCGAAAGCCCCTCGTTCGGCGTGAGCAGGATGATCCGGTTTACCGGCCTGCCGCCGTACAGGTTCAAGTAATGCCGATACTGAAGGATGTTGACGTGCATGAGCAGCGTCTTGCCGCTTCCGGTCGCCATCCAGAAGGCCACCTTGTTCAGGTCCTGCCTGGAGTACGGCTCGATGCGGCTGGCCTCCGGGATGGGTCCAGCGGGTGCGCCCGGAACGCGATACTCGCCCCGGTTGAAGGCGTCCACGTGGGCGTTCAGTTGCGCGAGCAGCCCGTCCGGATCGCGGAAGTACCGGTCGAGGTAGATCTCGGTGAAGAGCAGCGCCAAATATTGGAAGTACTTCGGATAGAGAAACGGCCCCGCGTGGCTCCGCCTCTCCGTGATCTGCCGCCAGTGGCGCACGATGTTCTGGTCGTAGGCGAGAACCAGGTCATCCGGCAGGTTCGGGCGCCTCTCTGCCGGAATATGGAGGCATAGCGCTTGGTAGAAGCGCGTAACGTTGTTCTCGTCGAACCCTTCCAGCTCCGGAGCTTTCAAGCTCGCGGCCAGGCGCTCGAAGCTGGGTACGCCGAACAGGGACAGCAGCCACTGATGGAGCACGAGCCGCTGTTCGAAACGCAGGGGCCTCTGCTCGTCGCCCCCGGCCCCCGGGTTCCCACGTGTGGATCGTTCTCTCGGCACGCTCGAGCCTCCTACACGTCCTGCACGTCGAACATGAGCCGCCGGAATTCCTCCTCGATGAGCCGGACCTTCCAGGTCTGGTCGGCCCTGCGGAGGTTCTCCAGGTTGTTGTCGCCGTTCACGTAGATCACGTCGTATTCCTGGTCCCTGGTGTTGTAGCCCTGCTTGCGGAACCAGGCATCGAGGGCATCGTTGTCCAGCTCCCTGGTCTTGCGCCACAGGATGAGAACCCGCTCACCTTGTGGGTTCAGGCCCGTCACGACACGAACGCCGCCAATGTGGTCCATCGTCCTCACGCGAAGGCCGATCAGGTAGTTGAAGGTCTCGACGAGGTCCACCACCGTCGGCTTCGCCTCCCCCACACTGCCGGTCGCGATGTTCAGCGTGTAGCTGAACGGGTCCTCGAAGCGCTCGATGTTCAGCAGCGACGGGCTTCCGCGGCTTTCCACGTCCAGCATGTAGCGGAGGACATAATCCTCACGGAAGTCCCGGTGCTGCTCCAGCAGGGACTCCTGCGTCTCCGTCCGCTTCAGCTCCAGGTTGTTGAGCGTGTCCTCGTAGGATTCGAGGCGGAGGATCTTCATGATCCGCGGACTGCGCTCGATTTCTTCGGGCGTCGGCAGGCGCTTGGGCTTGCCGTCCTTCCACTCCGGAGTGAAGATGACCTTCTTGAGGCGCGGCACCAGTACGCTGTCGAAGTACTCGCCCATCTCCATCAGGATGAACTTGCGCCGCCCTCCGTCCTCGCGGTTGAGGTTGATCACGGCATGGCCCGTGGTGCCGGAGCCGGCGAAGTGGTCGAGAATCAATCCTTCTGACCCACACGTCTGCGAAATGAAGCGTGCGGGCAGGGTCGTTGGCTTGGGGGTTGGGAAAAGCCCAGCCGTGCCAAAGAGTGCCGCGATTTGCTTCTCGCCATCCGTGTAATCGTGGAAGAAGGATTTCGCCACATTTGTTTCGACTTCATGCAGGAAACGCTTGTATTGAGGGATTTTCGTTTCATCCTCGCCCCACACAATCCGTCCCGCCCGATCGAGCGCCTCGAAGCTGTCCCGGCTGTTATCCGGCCACGAGTAGGGCCACCTCCAGCCTGTTTTCGGGGGTGGGCATGGCTTGCCCGTCTTCGGATGCGTCGGCCGGTAAAAGCGGAAGTTCGGATCGTTCGGGTCACGCGTGCTCGGCGACTGCTTTTGGGCCGGCGCGGACGGATCGGATTCCCGCCAAACGACGAGACGCGCCGCTTTCGCTCTGGCTTGCGCCTCCGGTACCAACCGACCTTCCGCATCGCGGTATTCGGCATGGCGATAATTGTAGATGCCTCGCCAGGGATCCTGCTTCCGGGTTTCTTCGTCATACTCCAAACCTTGCTCCCGGAGTTCGGCCTTGTACTCCTCGATGTGGCGATCGAACAAATCCTGTATCGCGCGCTCGACTTCCGCCACGGGTGGATAATGTGGATTCAATTCGGCGATGAGCGCCATCAGCTCGCGGTAGCCAGGTTTGGGTTCGCGGAACATCGCCGGTGCCTGCTCGGCCGCAACCCGATCACGCACATAGACCTCGATGTATTCGTGATTGGTCGAGTACAGGGGCGATTGACTGTGCGTGGTGTTCTGTGCCCAGATCAGCTCCGCGATCCGATTGTCACGCCCAAAGATCCCGTCCAAAACAGCTTGCAGCGAGTCGCGCTCGTTTTCATCGATGTTGGAGAAGAGGGCGCCCTCCCGAGTGAAGAGCGGCCAAGCGAGACCGAGTCGGTCGTTCATCATCGAAAGCCATGAGGAATGCTTGTAGTTGTCTTTGTAAGGAAAGCCATCTCCTTGGCGGTTGTACGGCGGGTCGATGGCGACTGTTTTTACGCATTTCCGGTACCGCGCTTGCAGCAGCGACAGCGCCTGAAAGTTCTCGCTGTGGATGAGCAGGCCGTCGGTCTCTTCGTCAATGTCCGGGATCGCCGCTAGCAGGCGCAGTTTGAACGCCTCGTCGAAGTGGCGTGTATCCACCACCAGCGTGGGGTAAGCCTTCAGGAATTCCACCTCGAGCGGCTTGCTGTAACCCGGCGTGGCGAGGTCCCCCTCGATTTCGTCAATGGCGCAAAGCCGCACCCACTCCTCTCGCTGCGCGGCGTTCCTGATGATCTGATCGAGCAGCCAGTCGCGCGTCTCGTCGTCCTCGATGGCGAAGATGCGGTCGAGCGTGATGCAATACCGCGTCTCGACCACGAACTTCTTCTTGAGCCAGAGCTTCTTCTGGAAGTTCTCGATCTGCGCCAGGAAGTCGATGATCTTGTGGGCGATGCGGCGGATGGCCTTGATCTTCGACAGGTACTGCTCCACGCGGGGCGCGGTCTCGCTCTCGATGTCGTCGAGGTGCATCACCTCGTTCTTGATGTAGAAGTCGAGCTCGCGCCGCAGGAAACCGCCCAGGTCCTTGTGGATGAAGTAGTCGAAGGTGTTCCGCGCGGTGTAATCCGCGAGGTGCTTTTCCAGGAGCGTGCGGTTCGGGTTCTTCTCGGTGGGCGTGAGTGCGGCGAGCTCCCGCCGCCAGTCGTCGAACCCTTTCGTCCTGTTCAGGATGCGGTCCACCGCGGCCGCGTCGAGGTCCGCCTGCTTGGCCTTGTCGGGGTGCGGGCGATACTCGAAGCGCACGACCAACTCGCCGTTTTCTTCGGCGAGCGGCTGCTCCTCCGACAGGATGAACCGGCGTTCGTTGCCGTTCAGGGCGCGGTTGTTGTCCTTCTCCGTGTCGGCCTCGATCAGTTTGAAGTGGACACGTTTGCCCGACGGAAGCTTGACGGTGTAGTTCCTCAGGTACTCGCTCGTCTTGATGTAGTACTGGTCGTGGTTGGCCCAGTAGAGTTTCACTTCCTCGCCTTCGTAGGGAATGGCGTAGACGCCCTCCTTGTAGCGGCGCAGCGAGAGGAAGTCGCCCTCCTGGTAATAGCGGCGGAAGAAGTTGTAAAGATGGGAATAGACCTCCTGCTCGGCGGCTTCCAGGTCGAACGCGGCGTTGTAGCGGGCCTGTAGCTCCCGGAACCGGGGTGCCTGCATAGGGTCCTGAAACCCAAGCTGCCGGGCTTGCTCCTGCGCCTTCTGCAACTGCTCCTCCAGGATCGCCCGACTCTCTCGCTCATAAGTGCCGAGCGCATCTCGCACCTGTGGCAGCAAATCGCGCTCGAGAAAGCGGGTGATCTCGTCCCGCTTGGCGTTCATGATGCGGTAGATGCCGAAGTCCAGGTCGGCCTGGTCGAGCTGGAACATTTCGGCAAGCAGTTGCTTGAGGCGTTCGAGATTCTGGCTCATCGCTTTCCTCGCTAAGCGACGCTCCAGCGGATGGTGAACAGGGGTTCTGAGCTCACCTGCCGCTCGAGCCGCTTCTCCAGCTGCTCGATCAGCGCATCGCGCCTTTGGAGGATCTCGTCTTCGACACGGAAGATCTCCTGGCGCTGGCGGCGCAGCTGCTGCTCCAGCCGCTGGATTCGGGTTTGAATGTCGCGCTCTTCCTGGAGCGATGCCGCCTGCCCCGCCTGGCGTCGCAGCTCTTTGATCTGCGCCTTGGTTTGCTGCAGGGCTTGCTCGGCGGCCTTGACCTGATCGTCCGCCCAGGCGTCCAGCTTGTCACGTTCGGCCGAGAACAGGTGACGGTTGCGCGCTTCGATGCGGGCAAGAAGCTCTTGCCTGGCGACCTCGAGCTCGGACTCGAGCCGTGCCGCCACGGCATCCGGCACCGTGGCCGGTCCCGTGACTTCGCCCGGCAGGTCGAACAAGCGCCGGCATTGGTCCTCGTCCAGCGGCTCGCCGTCGTCGGTGTAGCCCGCGAACAGCAGGTGGTCCTCGCCCTCGATCGCCTGCACGGTGACGCGCCGGCAGGCGAGCCAGCCGGAGCGGTTCACCAGCGACGCGAGGATGGTGATGTTCTTGCCGCTGCCGGTGTAGTCGAAGCGCAGCGTGGCGGGCGGGGTGGAAAGCGCCCGACCGCGTTCGAGCAGGCGCTGCGCGAGCGGATGGCCGGTCCGGTAGACGTTCGCGTCCTCCACCTGCTTGCCGAGCCGGTAGGGACCCGGGTGGATCGCCTCCCCCGGGAAGGGGTTGGTGTGCAGCGTGAAGGCGTACTCCCCCGCGTCGAAATGCGCGTGATCGCGTAGCAGGTGGCGGGTGAGCGTCCAGAGCTGCCGCTGGTAGCGGTCGAGCACGTCGCGCGCGTTGATGCGCACGAGCTCGATCACCTCCTGGTCGAAGTTCTCCAGGAGCTTCTCGCGCGCGTCGCGCTGGGCGCTGGCGATCTGCTCCTCCAGCTCACGCTGGAGCTGGTCGAACTCGAAGGTGATCTGCTCGGGCGTGCGGCATTTCTGGTAGATGGCCGCGATGCGCTTTTCGAACTCGACGCCGGACTCGATGGCGCCCAGCACCTCGTCGCTCGCGCCGAAGACGCCGTTGAACAGGCGGAACTTCTGGTCGAGCAGCTCATAGACGCGCCGGTCGGCGGCGTTGGCCTTGTTGAGGAAGTTGACCACCACCACGTCGAACTTCTGGCCGTAACGGTGGCAGCGGCCGATGCGCTGTTCGATGCGCTGCGGGTTCCAGGGCAGGTCGTAGACCACCAGGTTGCAGAACTGGAGGTTGATGCCTTCGGCGGCGGCCTCGGTGGCGATGAGGATGGCCGCCTCGTCCCGGAAGTGTTCGACCAGCGCCGCGCGCATGTCGGCCGTCGGCGAGCCGCTGACGCGGTCGGTGCCTCGATGGCGTTCGAGCCAGCGTTGGTAGATCTCGCGGGACAGGGGATCGTCGTTGGCGCCGTTGAAGAGCACCACGCGCCCCCTGAATTCGGTCTGTTGCAGCAGCTCGAACAGGTACTGCTGGGTGCGGCGGGACTCCGTGAAGACCACGGCTTTCTGCTGCAGAACCGGACTGCCCTGCGCC
>ERZ795042.2190-NODE-2190-length-11131-cov-808.595883_pt1 | contig 11131 bp, 10 predicted proteins | sample MGYA00375126_ERZ795042 | MGnify/ENA primary metagenome ERZ795042 (study PRJEB30171, sample SAMN05518105) | compost metagenome | isolation source: Feedstock adapted compost from Newby Island compost facility, Milpitas, CA | place: USA:Newby Island compost...
TAGCCCAGCAGCACGAGCTGCACGATCGGCGGCACGATCAGCAGAAACAGCATGCGCGGATCGCGCCGCAACTGGCGAAACTCTTTCTGCAGAAAAGCGAGCACCTGTTCCATGGCGGCTCACATCAGATGTTGAAACAGACGGCGCAGGCGAACGCTGCTCAGCGTGAGCATGAGCCCTGCAAAAAGCAACAGCAACAGCACATCGGGCCAGAAGACGGCGAGGCCGGTTCCTTTCAGCATGACGCCCCGCAGCGCCACCAGGAAGTAGCGGGCCGGCACCAGATAGGTGAGCGCCTGGATGACCGGCGGCATGTTGTAAATGGGAAAAACGAAACCCGAGAGGATGAACGTGGGCAGCAGCGTGCTGATGATGGCGATCTGAAAGGCCACCTGCTGGCTGGGCGCGACGGTCGAGATCAGCAGTCCCTGGCCAAGACCGGCCAGCAGGTAGGCCAGCACCACGAAGGCCAGCACGAGCAGGTCGCCACGCACCTCCACGTCAAACAGCAGGCGTCCGACGAGCAGGATCAGTACGGTCGAGCCGATCGCCACCAGCAGGTAGGGCAGCGTCTTGCCCAGCACGAGCTGGTAGGGCTCCAGCGGCGCCAGCACAAGCTGCTCCATGGTGCCGCGCTCCCGCTCGCGCGTGACCGAAAGCGACGTGGCCACCACCGTGGCCACCATGAGCAGGAAGGCGATCAGACCGGGCAGCAGGAACCGGGCGCTTTCCAGCTCGGGGTTGTACCAGATGCGGGCCTCGACGGAGACGGCCGCCGGCGGCGGACGGTGCCCGGCACGCAGCATTTGCTCCAGTACCACCTGGCCGCTGAACGCCCGGACGATGGCGTCGGCGTAGCCCGTGACGGCCGAGGCGATCGTGGCGTTCGTGCCGTCCACCAGAAACTGAACCGGCGCCGGACGTCCCGCTTCGAGCCGCTCCTTGAAGTCCGGCGGAATGACCAGGCCCACCCGGATCACCTCGTGGTCGATAAGTCGCGTGAGCGCCCGCGGGTCGTCCACCTGGCGCTTCAGATCGAAATACTCGGTAATCGCAAAGCGTCGGACGAGCTCGCGGCTGGCCGCCGACCCGTCCAGGTCGCACACGCCCAGCGCCAGGTTGCGCACGTCGAACGTGAGCGCGTAGCCGAACAGAATCAGCAGAAAGGCCGGCAGCGCGATGAGCATCCCCAGCGAAAGTGGATCGCGTCGGATCTGGGTAAATTCTTTGACGAACAGCGTCGCGATCATGCGCAGCGCAGCCATGGCCGGGTCAGGTTTCGGTGGGCGGATGCTCGATCAAGTGCAGAAATACGTCTTCGAGCGTGGGTACGATGGGGCGAATGCCGGCGACCGTCAGCCCCGCCTCGCGCAGACGACGTACGAGCGCGTCGGGTTCAAAGGAACGATCCTGCAGGGTTACGTGAATGCGACTGCCGAAGGGATCCGCCTCGAACACTTCGGGCATCCGGCGCAGCGCTTCCAGGGCGGCACGCAGTGGGGTGGCCTCCAGTTCGTACAGCGGGCGGGTCAGGTAACGGGCTTTCAGCGCCTCGGGTGCGCCCAGCGCGATGAGCCGGCCGCCCTGGATGAGGCCCAGTCGGTTGCAGTACTCGGCTTCGTCCAGGTAGTGCGTGGTGACGAACACCGTGGTGCCCTCGGCGGCCAGCTCGGCGATCAGGTCCCAGAAGCGACGCCGGGCCAGCGGATCGACGCCGCTGGTGGGTTCGTCCAGAAACACCACGGACGGTTCGTGCAGCAGCGCACTGGCCAGCGCCAGCCGCTGCCGCCAGCCGGTGGGCAGCTCGCGCACCAGGCGACGTTCCTGTCCGCTCAGGCCCACGCGGACCGTAACCTCGCGGATGCGCGTTTCGAGCCGGCGGCCGGTCAGTCCGTAGGCCGTCCCGAAGAAGTACAGGTTCTCCAGCCCGGTCAGGTCTTCGTAGAGCGAGAACTTCTGGGCCATGTAGCCGATGGCCTGGCGCACGCGGTAGGGCTCGCGGGCCACGTCGAACCCGGCCACGCGGGCCGTGCCCTCCGACGGCGGCAGCAGGCCGCAGAGCATGCGGATGGTGGTCGATTTGCCGGCACCGTTGGCACCCAGAAAGCCGAAGATCTCGCCGGCTTCCACCTGAAACGTCACGTGGTCGACGGCCGTGAAGCTGCCGAAGCGACGCGTCAGGTCGCGTACGTCGATGGCGGGCGTGCTCATGGCAGGTGTTCGGTCAGCGTACCGGTGGCCTGATACAGCGCCAGCCAGGCGAGCGCGCAGGCCGTCCGGGCCTGAATCTCCCGGGCGCGGGCCTGCGCCAGCGCCGTTTCGGCATCGAGCAGGTCGCGGCTGGTGCGCAGCCCCTGGGCGAACTGATCGCGCACCAGCGCATACCGGGCTTCGGCCTGCCGGACCACCAGCCGGGCCAGTCGCAGCCGCTCGTAGGCCTGCTCGACGCCGAGCCGCGCCTGCGCCAGCGTTACGTCCAGCGTGCGCAGCGTGGCGGCCTCCTGCGCTTCGGCCTGACGACGAAGCGCCGTGGCCTCGGCCACCTGATGGTGTGTGCGCAGGCCGTTCCACAGATCAAGCGTGAGCGACAGCCCGACTTCCCAGGTCCCCTCGAAGCGATCCTGTAGCGGGATGAGGCGCGGGTTGGGTCGGGCGTAGAGATAGCGCCCGACGAGTGCCACCTGAGGCCACCAGCCGGCCCGGGCCATGGCGCGCAGCGCATCGGCACGGGCGATGGTGTGTCGGAGCGCGGCCAGATCGGGCCGTCTGCGCAGAGCCAGTGCGCGCAGGCTGTCGAGCGACGGTACCGGCTGTGCGGCAGTGTCGGGCCGGTCGGATAGCACGAGCGGCGTGTCCGGCGGCAGGCCTACCAGGCTGCTCAGGGTGACGGCGGTGAGTCGGGCCGCCTGCCGCTGCCGGAGCGCTTCGAGTCGGGCCTGCTCCAGCGCCACCTCCACGTCGAGCACTTCGCTTTCGAGCAGGAGGCCCTGCGCCTGCCGGTTGCGGGCGTCCTGCAGGTGCGCTTCCAGACGGCGGACGTTCTCCTCGGCGGCACGGGCCAGCGCCTCGGCTTCCACGTGCTGCCAGTAGGCCGTGGCGATGCGATAGGCGAGCGCTTCGCGCCGGGCGTGCTGCTCGGCGACGGCGGCCGCCGCTTCCTGCCGCGCCGCCTCGAGCTGCGCCCGTAGCCGTCCGCCCTGAAACAGCGGCTGCTGCAGCGAAAGCTGCAATTGATACTGATTTGGAATGTTGGGCGTGATCTCGATGGGTTCGGCACCCGGCAGCGGCATCGTGATGGCAAACGGCGTGATCTCGCTCAGCCGCTGGTAGCCGGCCGAAAACTGCAGCCGGGGCTGCAAGGCCGCGCGGGCCTGACCGATGCGGGTCTGAGCGGCCGCGACGGCCGCCTCGGCAGCGGCCAGGTCGGGATGCGTCCGGAGCCCCTGTCTGACGGCTTCGGACAGCGTCAGCTGCACGGGTTGTGCCTGGAGCGCGAGCGCCAGGCCGAATCCCAGCAGCAGGCCCGGCAACCAGCGCAACATCCGGGATGGATGATTATGTTTCATTGTACATCGTCGATTTACTTTGATGGGGTGGACTGCTCGGTCAGGTAGGCGAGGAAGACGTTTTCCAGCGTGGGCGCGATGGGCTGGCAGTCGCGCACCTGCACGGTGCCGTCGGCTTCGAGGCGGCCGAGCAACGGCGTCAGCTCGTCGTCGCGGTCGAGCAGCAGGTGGATGCGGTTGCCGATGAGCTGCACGCGGTGCGCCTCGAGCCAGGTGCGAAGTCGTCGGGCCGCCTCGCGCACGGGCGTGGCCGTCAGTTCGAACAGACGGCCGGGCAGCGACGCCCGTAGCGCCTCGGGCGTATCGAGCGCCAGGATGCGCCCCTGATGGAGCAGGGCCACGCGGCGGCAGCGCTCGGCTTCGTCCAGGTACGGCGTGGCCAGCACGATCGTCAGCCCTTCCTGCTGAAACTCCACGAGCAGCTCCCAGAACTGACGCCGGGCGACGGGATCGACGCCCGTGGTGGGTTCGTCGAGCAGCAGCAGCCGTGGACGATAGACGAGCGTGCAGATGAGCGCCAGCTTCTGCTTCATGCCGCCCGAAAGGTAGTCGGCCAGCCGGGTGCGGAACGGCGCCAGGCCGGTCATCTCCAGCAGGCGCTCCTGCCAGGCCCGATCGGTGCCGGTGCCGTGCAGGCGTGCGAAAAAACGAAGGTTTTCCTCGACGGTCAGGTCGCCGTAAAGCGAAAACCGCTGGGCCATGTAGCCGATGAACGGGCGAATGCGCCGGGCTTTGGTGGTCAGATCATGGCCGAGCACGCGCACGACGCCCTCGTCGGGACGGGCGATGCCGGCCACCAGGCGCAGCAGCGTGGTCTTGCCGGCGCCGTCGGGTCCGACAAGCCCGAACATCTCGCCTTCGCTGACCGACAGCGACACGCCGGCCAGGGCCGTGATCGGCCCGAAGCGTTTCGTGACGGCGCGTAGCTCGATCGGGGGCGTCATGGCTCAGGCGGCGGGTTGCAGCGTGGCGTCGGCGGGCATGCCGGGTTTGAGCAGCCCCTCCGGATTGGGCAGGGCTACCTTGATGCGAAAGACCAGCCGCGTGCGGTCTTCCTTCGTCTGCACGTTGCGGGGGGTGAATTCGGCCTCGGGCGCGATGTAGGTGACGTGGCCCTCGAAGGTGCGGTCGGGCCAGGTATCGACGCGCACCGTGACGGGCTGGCCGTAGCGGATGGCGCCGATCAGCGGCTCGGGGATGTACAGCTGCACGTAGACGGTGTCGAGCTGGACGAGCGTCAGCAGCACCGAGCCGGGGGCGGCCAGTTCGCCCGGATCGGCCACGCGACGGCTGACGACGCCGTCGGTGGGGGCTTCCAGGCAGGCGTCCTCGAGCTGGCGGCGGAGCAGGTCGCGCCGGGCCTCGGCCTGTGCGACGCGGGCGCGGGCGACGGCCAGCTCTTCGGGACGGGCCAGGTGCCGGAGCTTTTCGAGCTGGGCCTGTGCGGCCCGGTATTCGGCCTCGGCGAGCCGGAGCTGGAGCCGGGCGTCTTCGAGCTGGCGGTCGGTGGCGCTGCCCTGCGCATGGAGCGCTTCGAGGCGGGCCGCATCGCGGCGGGCCTGTTCCAGACGCGTTTCCGCCTGCTGGCGTCGGGCTTCGGCCTGCTCGAGGTCTTCGGCGCGGGCACCGGCCTCCAGCAGCGCCAGATTGGCGCGGGCGGCCGCCACGTCGGCTTCGGCCTGGCGTAGCTGCAGCGCGAGCTGCGTGGTGTCCTGGCACACCAGCGGCTGGCCGCGCGCGACACGATCGCCCTCGTCCACGAAGAACCGCACGATCTCGCCGGTCGTGCGGGCGGCCAGCTGGATTTCGGTGGCCTCGATGGTGCCGGAGACTTCGAGCACGTCGGTGCGGGCGGCCCGGCATCCGGCCAGCAGGCCGCCCAGCAGCACGGGAATCAGGAGCGTACGCATGGCGCGATCAGGTCAGGTGGTCAGATTTTCCCCGGAAGCAATCGCATCGAGGGCTTTTCGGAAGTCGCCGCGGGCGGTATCGGTCAGCATCCCCTCGAACAGCAGCTGGATCACGAGCCGGATCATCTCCGGGAGCGTGTAGGGCAGTTCCATGAGTGCTGCGGGTGTCACCAGGCACTCGGCCACGGCCTGAAAGCTCCGGAGCAGGATCTCCACGGGCACGTCGGTTCGGATGAACCCGGCCGCCTGACCTTCCCGGAGCGCGCCGCCCAGCAGGCGCGCGATTGTCTCGGAGCGGAAGCGTTCGGTTTCGGCCCAGACGTCGGGGAGGAAGCGGGCCAGGTCTTCCAGAAACGGCTTTTCGATCTGGCGCAGGTGGTGGGCCGCCTCGGCGAACGCCCGGGCCAGGCGTTCGGGGAGCGACAGCGTGAGGTCCTCGAAAATGCGGCCGAGGCCTTCGGCCACCTGCGAGCGGAAAGCTTCCATGACGGCCGCTGCGAGCGCCGCCTTGGTGGGAAAGTGCTGGTAGAGCGTTTTTTTGCTCATGCCCAGCTCGCGGGCGAGTTCATCCATGGTCACCCGCGCATAGCCTTCCCGGAAGAAGCGTCGCCGTGCCGCTTCCAGGATGCGCGCGCGCACGGCCGCCGGGGTTGCTTCGGATGAAACCATGGAAACTGAAATTGTATTTCAAGTTTCCAATATGATAAACAAATGTCGACAGGCGTGTCAAGTGGGGCGAGGGTGAAGGATCGGTAAAGCCGCACCGTGTGGCGCCGGCCGACGTGCAGGTAGGAGTGGTCGGGATCCGATCTGAATCGAGGGTCGGGAACGCGTTGTCTGGCGTGCGCTGGTCCGGGAAACTCAGGACCGTTAATGGAACGGTGGTTTTACAGGATGGTCAAGACACAGGAAACGTGAGTTGTGCGAGCATAAATGTCGTAATTTCATAAGGTAATGCCGTAAGCAGGGTCGTCGTCCACGGAGATAACGAAAAGCATTCGGCGAAGAAGGTGGGGTAAATTCAAGAAGATTGTCTGTATGATTTTGTTTTAAAATGATTTGTCTGAAGTCGTCGGACCCCCGGGGTTTCGGGGGTAACCGGAGGTCGACGACTCCGGGGACTTGACATTCCGGATCCAATCGCTTATAATGCCCTCCAGAAGCCGGTTCTGCTCTTTGAAAGGCCGGGGTTTTAATCGCACCTTTTTGGTATTGAAATGGCCATCTCCGAATAGGTGCCTTCTATGCCATGTGTGTGTTTTAATCGCACCTTTTTGGTATTGAAATGTTTTATTTCCACTTCCTCCCCCACCTTTTCACCCGTTTTAATCGCACCTTTTTGGTATTGAAATGAGACCGTAACCCCCAAGATGCAGAACGCACTTAACGGTTTTAATCGCACCTTTTTGGTATTGAAATTATACTTGAGAAGCCATCCTTCTTTCCGGAGAGAATCCGTTTTAATCGCACCTTTTTGGTATTGAAATAACGTCAGCGCGGCCGTCGACGAGATCATGGAGACGCTGGTTTTAATCGCACCTTTTTGGTATTGAAATACGACCTGGTGGCGCAGGCCGAGGCGTCCGGCGACCGTGTTTTAATCGCACCTTTTTGGTATTGAAATCTGGCTGGAGCGCCTGCTCGGCCGTGAGATGCCGCTCGTTTTAATCGCACCTTTTTGGTATTGAAATCGCGCAGCCGAATGGCTTGCGCTGGGCGGCCTGCGTTTTAATCGCACCTTTTTGGTATTGAAATGCGCGGCGTGCCGGTCACGGAGATCGCGCGGCGCTGGTTTTAATCGCACCTTTTTGGTATTGAAATCGCCTTTAAGGCCGCTGTTTTTGCCGCGCACCACCGGTTTTAATCGCACCTTTTTGGTATTGAAATGCCGCAGGTTGACCATGTTTTCAATTTCATCAAGCCAGTTTTAATCGCACCTTTTTGGTATTGAAATGGCCGTGCGGTCGTGCGGAGCGGAGGCGCCTATGCCGTTTTAATCGCACCTTTTTGGTATTGAAATAACGGATCGGAGATCCTCTCGGCAGGCCTCTACGGTGAAGTTTTAATCGCACCTTTTTGGTATTGAAATTAGATCTTCAGCGACACCGGCTTGAAGACCGGCGGCGTCTGTTTTAATCGCACCTTTTTGGTATTGAAATGTCGAAGTGGCGATCGTCACGTCCGAGCGCTCGCCGAAGGTTTTAATCGCACCTTTTTGGTATTGAAATCGCGGAAGCGGCAGTACTCGATGACCGGCGGCGCAAGTTTTAATCGCACCTTTTTGGTATTGAAATGTGTAAAAGCGCTGCAGCCTGCGCACGGCCACGACCTGTTTTAATCGCACCTTTTTGGTATTGAAATCACCGTATTTTCCCTCAATGTATTCATAGCGGTGCTCGTTTTAATCGCACCTTTTTGGTATTGAAATGAGGCTGTCGAGCATCTCATCGGCCGCGCGCTCAAAGTTTTAATCGCACCTTTTTGGTATTGAAATGGATCTGATCATTGACGACACGGTGGTGCCCGGGCAGTTTTAATCGCACCTTTTTGGTATTGAAATTTGGGAATGCTGCCTGATTGAACCAGTCGGTAACCGCTGTTTTAATCGCACCTTTTTGGTATTGAAATGTTGCTACGGGATTCCGGTTGGCGGCACTGTCGCACGTTTTAATCGCACCTTTTTGGTATTGAAATTCCAGATCCAGCTCAAGGGTATTGGAGGCGTCACGAGTTTTAATCGCACCTTTTTGGTATTGAAATCGAGCTGATTCGTCAGCTCGGCGAGGCTTTCGAAATTGTTTTAATCGCACCTTTTTGGTATTGAAATAGCTGGCGCTCGAGCGCATTCAGGATCTCCTCGAGTGTTTTAATCGCACCTTTTTGGTATTGAAATTACTGTGGCTCGAGGGCAGCCACAAGCGCATCGAAGCGGTTTTAATCGCACCTTTTTGGTATTGAAATGGAAGTAAGCTGCAGGCGGCCACGGCCTTTGACGAGAGTTTTAATCGCACCTTTTTGGTATTGAAATTTGACGGCCGGGGCCTGCGCACCCAGGAAGCCGACATGGCGCAGGTTTTAATCGCACCTTTTTGGTATTGAAATAGGCGGAGGCGCGCGAGCTGATTCGTCAGCTGGCCGCGTTTTAATCGCACCTTTTTGGTATTGAAATGCATGCGCGCCTGCCGCTGCTGCAGGTCTTCAATGCGTTTTAATCGCACCTTTTTGGTATTGAAATGCTGGAGCTGCCGTGCTGGGGTGGGCTGGACCTGTCGGTTTTAATCGCACCTTATAGGTATTGAAATCTGATCGCCCGGGCCCTCAGACGGCGCGGTTTCGCCTTTTAATCGCACCTTATAGGTATTGAAACCTGTCGGTGGGCAAACTGCTTCGTGGCCCACCACGGCTTTTAATCGCACCTTATAGGTATTGAAACCTTTTTGAAAAGTGATTCGATTTCATGGCGGGGAATACTTTTAATCGCACCTTATAGGTATTGAAACTCGCGTTCCATGATAGTACCCATGGCAGACCTCCGTTCTTTTAATCGCACCTTATAGGTATTGAAACTTTAGGGTATGGCTATGGAGACTAAAATTGATTATCGCTTTTAATCGCACCTTATAGGTATTGAAACGATGATGATAAACTATGTATGTACGCATTCCTGGTTACTTTTAATCGCACCTTATAGGTATTGAGACTCTTCACATTAAAGAAAAGAGGAGGAAGTTATGAGAAAAATAATTTTTAACATCTTTTTGCTTTTAGTAACCGCTGTCAATGTTTTTGCACAGGAACCAAATAAAGTTGAGTTGTACGGTAACAGCGGTATATCTTTTCCTGCAGGACCCGATGAGTTTTCTGACTATTGGAAAATGGGTTTTAACCTGGGTGGTGGAATAGGTTATCCACTAACTCCCAACTTTGTTCTTATAGGCTATTTTGATTTTAATAGCTTTAAATTTGATGATGATGCGTTTTTGGAAGATTACGGATTGGGTGGTTCTGGACTTTCTGTAAGTGGAGGAGAAGCTTCTGTTATTACACTCTCAGGAAATCTAAAAATGAATTTACAGACTAGCTCGAGTCAGGCGCGTCCATATTTAATTGGAGGTATAGGGTTGTTCAAATTATCTGTAAGTGATATGACAATATATGATGGATTTGGAGGATTTGCAAAAACTGAAGGTGATTCTGAAACCGCCTTCTCAGTTCTTCTGGGGGCGGGAATTGACTTTGCAGTTGGGGAAAGAATGGATTTATTTTTCGAGGGAAAATATGCTATTGGGTTCACAGAGGACGAAAGCACGCAGGTACTTCCTATCAAACTAGGCCTAAAATTCAGATAATGAATGAATGGAGATAAAAGCATAATACATCGTCTAACACAGCATCAAAATTTGTACTTATGACATTCGCCAAGTTTATAGTTCGCAAATTTTATCTGAGGACATTATGCGAGACGTTGTTTTTGGGATGGAACCTCCAATCAGGTGGATCGCACCTTATATGTGTTGAAACAATCGCGAATCAAGCAAGGCATGTAAATAGGAATTCCATAAAACTAAATGGGAGGTAAGTGGATATGGAAAAGAAAAAAGGTGTGATGGCTGTCTTGGCAGCTTTAATTTGAGTTGGTGTGCTGCCATTATGCAAGGCTCAAGACAAACTGTTGGTATTTCTAGTCTAGTAACCCTAGTGGCGCAAAAGTTATTATTGACGGTCGAACATTTGGAAATACTCCCTTAACTGTAGAACTATCCCGTAAATATCATCATACTATAAGAATAGAATTAGAAGGATTCTTACCTTATGAGATGACATTAACAAGGCAACTAAACGCTTGGGTTGTGGGTAATATTGTTTTCGGTGGACTTATTGGTCTTGCTATTGATGCAATAACAGGAGCGATATATAAATTGACTCCTGAACAAATTCAGGCTGAATTAAAGAAAGCAAGTATGAGCATAAACTTGGGCGACGACAAGTTGTATATTGCGTTTACACTTACCCCAGATTCTACGTGGGAAAAAATTGGTCAACTAAAAAAGAAGAAATAAAAGTCATTGCTAATAATTTAGTCTCACAGCCACAGCGGAGGTGGCGCTGGTGACCCGCTTGAAGGTTAATAACAGGGTGGGGCTATCATTGTCCGAACTTTGGCTTTCTGAGCAGTGCTAGGGTTTCGAAAGAAGGAGGCTGTTTGAGATCGAACGGGCTGGAAAAACGGCACACCAGGCCTAACGCGCCCATCCCAGCGCGCCCGTCGGAAGGCTGAAGCCAGCCGAAATCCCCTTCGGTTAGCACCGATTCCAGAACAACTGCCTCGCGTCGGGGGCTCCCCCACCATCTGGCCCGATAGGCCCGCCACAAAGCGTACAGGAGTCCACAGACTACCGCCACACCACCAACGCGTAGGCGGAAGCACCTCCCGCACCCCCCAAGCACACGGTATCCGGCCAGCATTACCACCTCCGTGGGTAAGTGCTACCTCCACTGCTGCGAGTACCTAAGCGCTGCGCCAAGAGCAGCTTCCCACAACGGCCGTGCATCCTCAGCCCGCTTATTCCAGCCCGAGCACATCCGGACCCTGGATAAAAACGATGTCCACCGGGATGCCGGCCTGCTGGATGCGGGCCAGATCGGCGCGGAGCG
>ERZ795042.2200-NODE-2200-length-11081-cov-51.520497_pt1 | contig 11081 bp, 8 predicted proteins | sample MGYA00375126_ERZ795042 | MGnify/ENA primary metagenome ERZ795042 (study PRJEB30171, sample SAMN05518105) | compost metagenome | isolation source: Feedstock adapted compost from Newby Island compost facility, Milpitas, CA | place: USA:Newby Island compost...
TGGAGCCCTTTTTTAGTTAATTGATGAGAGGGTACTTTCGAAATTCAGGTTAATTCCTCACAAGTACGATCCAATCTTCTCACCGGGCCTATCACAAAGCCCTTGTCCCATCACGCGCGCCGGCACACAGCCGCCCAACCCCCGGGGCGTTCCTGCCGCCGGGGGGTGCGGCCGGCAAGTCCACATCTTCACTTGTTCCACAACTGATCCTTCAACTTGAGCAGATCGACCTTCCAGCCCGCCTGCTCCGCATCCGAGGGCCGGGGCTTGAACGGCTGCTTCGGCGGCTTGCCCGGCTTCCCGCCGCCGCTGCGGCCGCCGGATGCGGCGCCGCCCAACCCGCCGGCGCCTGAATAAGGCTGCCGCCGGGAAGAGCGGTCATCCCGCTGCTGCCGCGCGAGAGCCGCGATGGTGTCCATCGGTTCCCTCCCCAGGAGCTGGTCCACCGTCGGAAGCGGCAGCAGGGACTGGTAGGCGGGATAGCCGTCCCACTCCGACAGCGGCATGTACCGCTTCTCGATATGGTCGTACACCCGCTCCCGCATCGCGAGATAGGTCCGGACTGGAGCCGTCTCCCGCACATCTCCGCAGAACGGCCGCATCTCCCCGCAGAATGCCTCGATGTAACGCTCAAATTGCTCCCGCGGCACCTCCGTCGGCTCATCCGCGAAAAAGTCGTCCACCCGATACGTCACGTTGTCGAGGAACAACCGCAGATCCTCGAACGTCACGCACCCTGCACCGTACGGTTTGCCCATGCCGATCGTCTGGTGCTTCGGCCAGGTCAGGGCGGCGAGGAGCAGGCCCAGCTCATCATCATGCAGCCGCTCGAAGCGGATGGACGCGCGGAAGACCGTGCCCTTCGGCAAAAGGTGCAGGTACGCCTTCACTTTGTCATTGTCCTTCTGCGCGTTCTTCAGGTTCTTATCCGGCCGCTCGAAATCCGGCTTCAGCCAATACTGCTTGATCCCGCGCCATTCGTAATCGTCGTTCAACGTCTTCAGATCGGCCGCGCTGTCCTGCTTGACGTACATGGCGACCGCGGACAGGGAAGGCTGGCCGGGCACGACCTCCTCCTTCCGCACCTCTACGGCGTTGGAGTCCCCTTCCAAGATCGCCGAGCGGAAGGAGAGCCGGCCCGCATAACCCGGACTGCCGCCGGATCCGGCAAAGCCGAACAGCGCCTGCACGTAATCGTATCCGCCCGCCGGATAATCCGGCAGCCCCGCGCCGATCGGTTTCCAGTAATAAATGCGCAGGTTCGGCGTAAACCCGAAATAGGTGAATCCGCCGTCCGTCACGTAGAAGCACGGCTTGAGCTCGTCCCGGTTTTCGGGCAGCTCGTAGAATTCCCTGAACCGCACCCGGTTCCCCTTCACCTTCAGGTCGTAGCGGTACGAATGCACCTCTTCCGGCCGGAGCTGGATCGGAGCGGCCTTCCGGTTCGGCGGATGGATCAGGTAGTGCGACTGCTTCTTCTGCATGAAGCCGGACGACATCAGATGGCACTCGTACCGCTTGCCGCGCCCGGGTCTGAACGAATACTCGCCGTTGCCCGTAATGTACACGCTCCTGCGGGCGACGTACGGCCGGTAGTCGCGGGTCTGGCACGTCTTCAGGAAGCTGTAGAACATGCCGTACAGTTCGTTGTACTCCCGCTCCAGCCGTTTCAGCTCCTCCTGGTCGCCGGACTGCGCCACATACCGCCGCAAACGGTCGTGGTAGGCGTCCAGCCGCTCCTTGTACCGGTGCAAGTAGGTCTTCTTGTCCTCGATGTGATCGGGCCTTCCGACGCTGGGGGGGGCCATCCTTGGCCGGGGAGACCGGGGCCGCCCGATCTCCTCGATCTCCAGCAGCTCGCGGGTGTACATGGCCCGGATCCCCTTGCCCGGGATGACGCCCTCCCGGTGGAGCTGCTGCTCCCGCACGAACGTGAACGTCTTCCCGTTGATCTCTTCTGCCGGGATGATCTCGTAGCCGTTGTCGCCGACCCGCCGGATATAGCCGGCCTGGACCGCGTCCTTCCGGATGACGCTGCCGTAAACTTTTTTTCTCCGCTTCAGGCCTCTGTTGTCGGCGTCCGCCAGCCCGCGGTACATCAGGGTGTGCTTCTGGTTGTCCACGCCGTCCCGCAGGTCGCCATGTCCGATGATGCCGACGGCGCTGCGGATCAGCCCGCGCAGGGTCGAGCCCGGAATCTCGTACCGGCCATGCGCATCCCGGTTGAACCGGCGATCGCGTTTTTCCCGATCCGTCTCCACTTCATTCGGGTTCCTGCTTCCCTCGGCCACGAGAATCGGCGTTCGGGCGACAATGTTGAACGTCAGCTCGCCGCTCAGCAGTCCGTCCGCTCCGGAACCCGGCAAATCATGCTTCGGCAGTTCTTCGAACGTCTCGTACCGGACCTTCCGCTTCTCCGGAAAAGGTACAAAGTTGTAAGGCGCATGCGCCACAACGGTTCCCGTGCCGCTTCGTTCACCAACCATCGTCCGATTCCCCTTCACTCCAGATTGATCGGGCAGGAATAGGCGACGTATGCCTGGCCGTCCCTGTCAAATGCATATCGCTCGTGGATCACCAGATATCGGACGTCGATCCCCTGGGCCTTGAGCTTTTTGACAGCCGCGTCGGACAGCAGCTGCCGCTGCTCCCCGGCGAGCCGCCTGTCCGCCGCCTGCGCGTCCACCCTCGTGCAGACCCATTCGTCGTCCCGCCGCCACAGGTGCCAGGAAGCCTTCCCGTCAAAGGCCCAAGCGTCATACAGTTTGGTGGGATGGAGCGGCTTCGGCCCCTTCCCGAGCAAGAGTTCGCTGTGCGTGTAAGCCAGCAACCACGCGTCTTCCGGCACGTCGGACGGCCAGGCCAGCAACCCGCCGCGCACTTCGACCGGTTCCGTCCTCATCCGGCCTCACCTTCCTTCTTCACGCAGGCATCCAGGGCCTTCTGCAGTTCGGCCATCCAGCCGCACGGGTCGTGAACGGACCTCCGGCCGAAATCGATCATGACCTGCCGGTCGCCGCAGCGCATCCGGAGCGAGGACAGGCGCACGTTCCCCCGCCCGATGCCCTGTCCGCTGCCGAGCGTCTGGCGGCCCGCCGCGAGATCCCGCAGCGCGAGCAGCACGAGCGCCGCGGCGGCGCGGTCCCTCACGGAGCCGCCGTCATACCGGAGATGCAGGCCGGCGGTGAACTTCCCCGTGACCGTCTCTTCTTCCACCAGCGCCGCATCCTTGTAACCGCCCTTGAGCGGATTGATGGCCACGCGATGGTAAATCTTGGTCCTCGGCTCCTCGAGGAGGATGTCCTCGAGCGCGATCCGCCCGTCGAAAATATGCTCCTCCAGCGAGGCGTCGGCCCCGATCGCCCGGATGATGCGCGCGGTCTGGTGGCGCAGTGCTCCCTTCAGGCTCGTCGCGGGAATGATGCAGCGCATTTCCCCGTCATATCGGGACTGGATCGGCGAGCGGTCCGGCTTGCTGCTGTCATGCGGATACGGACCCGCGATGAGCAGCGGGCCTGCCAGTTCGCCCGCGATCTCGATCCACAGCACGTCGTACCGGGCCGCGGCCTGCGGCTCCCACGGGAACGCGGGCTTCGACTCCTCCACATACGCCTCCAGATCCCCGCGATTGCGGAAGTCGTAGCACACGTACCGCCCATCCTCGATCGCCATCTTCCCGCCGCCGGTGGATTTGTACGCCCCGAGGCGGATGAATCCGCGGTGCAGCGCGTCCAGCATGCGCTCCACCCGCTCACGGTCCGCTTCATCGTCGGTGCGGAGCGTCAGCTTCACCCGGAACCGCGCCCCTGCGGCGACCATCATCTGCTCGAATTTTTCCCTGCCGACGGTCCGGGTCGCCCGGTCCAGCTTCACGCGCGGCCGCACCTCGAACGGCTGCGGCGTGATGCAGATCCCGTCACTGAAAATCAGCCGGCTGCCGCGCTGGACGCCGCCCGATCCCTGACTGCCGAACAGCGCTTCGTTTGACTTGTCGAGGGCCAGCATATAGGCCCGGCAGGCCCCCGCCCAGGAAGTCCCCGGAAGAAAGGGCCTCCCGTCCTCATCCAGCAGCAGGTCTCCGTCATCCGTGCCGATCCGGAGCGGAGACTTCGAAACGAGCACGAACGACCATTCATGCAGTTGATTCATCGCTCCGCCACCTTCCTGCCCGCTTTGCTACGCACCATCTGCCGGAAGAACAGCTCCAGCGCGCGCACGTTCCAGTACAGGCTGCGATCCTCCGCCGTCAGCCGGTCATCCGGCGCGTAGGTGTACTCCAGCTGGCGGAAAATGAACTCCTGCAGCGACCACAGGCCGACCTTCACCTTCATGAATCCGGGGTCCCGCTTGTTCTCCGTCCGCTCCTGCACGTCCTGCCAGAAGCGGGCCCAACGCTTCGCCGCCTTCTCGGGACCGGAACGGCCGGCTTCGACATCCGTCAGCACCTCCGAAGCCACCTGCCACAACATGCCCCACTTCGAAGGGTTGATCGAATCGCTTTCGCGCACTTCCCCGATCCAGCCGGCCACCCGCTCCCGCGTGGCGGCGAGCATCCGCATGTCAGCCAGGCTCCTGCGGATCCGTCCGATTTGCGCCGCGTCCGACGCCGCATCGCCGCGGAGCACCCGTCCTTCGTCGGATTCGGCACGGTCCGGTTCCCGGTCCTCCATCTCGTCATACGGCCATTCGGTGAAAAAGACCGGCCGCCCGAACCCCTCGTTCACCCGTTCTCCGATGCCGCGATCCATCAGCCGCCGCACGCGTTCCTCATCCAGCTCGCCGGACAATATCCGATATTTGTAGACGGAGCCCGCCCGAACGGCCGAGATCGCCGGCTGCCAGGCCTGCCATTGGGACACGAACCCCCCGCTGAGCCGCGTGCCGACCGCCTGGTCCGCGAGTTCAAGCTCGACGCCGAGCTGTTCGCCCAGCCATCCGGCGTCCGGCGCGCTCGCGAGCCTCCCATTCCGGTCGCGGAGGATCCAGTCGGAGGCGGCAAGCACGTACAACTCGCCGGCGGCCTTGAGCGACGCGCCGCCGAACCGCTCCGGCGAATCCGGCCGCGCCTCGATCCGGACCGTCGTCCGCCCGTACCCGCTGTTCCGGGCGCCGCCGAGCCACAGCGTCAGCGTCTTCTGCCGGGACAGCCACTCCGAGAAGGCGGTCCGGACCGGCGCATATACCACGGCCTTGAACACCTGCCCGGCCGCCAGCGCCTCGTAGCGGTAGATCCGCGAGCGGTATTCGCCCATGCGGCCCCGGCGCCGTGCATCTTCGACGAGGCTCAGATGCAGGGATGACGTCTTCCCGACTTTCGCCGCGAGGAGTACGCCTTCACCCGCCGCCATGAAATCCCGAGCGATCCGAACGGGCGACTCGCGGCGAATCCCGTCGAAGCGCCGTTCGTCCAGCGAAGAATAGATCGGGCGCCGCTTGACCGCCTCCTTCGCATCCTGCTTCCTCTCGAACAGGTGCTGCGCGAACGGGAGGGCGCGCCTGCCGTCCAGCGACGGGTATCCGTTCCAGAATTGCACCTTGCGGGGGTCGAACACGTCTTCCGTCTCGAGATCCGCGGGCGCCCGTCCCGTGGATTGCAGATAGGCCTGCACGAAGGCGCCACGCAGCACGCTGCCGGGGATATGGTCCAGCGCGCGGGAAGCGTCGCTCGTTCCAGTCACCTGGCTGATCTTCAGCGGCTCGTGGGCGTATATCGTCAGCTCGTAATACGGGCCTTCGCCGGCCGCTTCCCGGGATCCGGCCTGCACGCCTGTCCACCGGATCCGGCAGCGGACCTCGCCCTTGCCCCGGTTACGCATGATTCCGACATGCCGGACGAGCTTCACGGCCTTCTCGAACAGCTGCCGCTCCCGGTCCGCGAGATCCGCGGACGCGAACACCGGCGCGTAGAGCCTGAAGCCCGGCTTCATCACGCGGACCTGCCGCAGCGATCCCCTGGCCGCCTGTCCCGACTCGTCAATGCTCGTCATCGAGCGCACGGTCGTGACGGCTTCCAGCGCCTCGCCGGGGCCGATCCCGTGCGTCCGGACAAAATCGTAGATCGCGTCGCTCAACCGGGCATCGCCGATCCGCAGCCCCTCGTGGTTGTCCTCCCAAGGTTTTCCGAACAGCCGGAGGATCTCGCGGTCCATCTTCTCGTCCTCCGGAAGGAAATGGTTGTACCATTCCGCCTGTTCCCGGATAAGCCCCTTCAGCGTGCGCCCGGCCAGGTAGGGAAGCCCGTGCCCGTCCGCCTGGATCTCGATATCGGCGGTGCCGTGCACGGAGCCGTCTCCTCCGAACACCGTCTCCGACAGGAGCTCGATCTCGATGACCGCCCTCAAGCTCATTGAGCGCTCACCTCGCCCAGCCGAATCATGTGGTCCATCGCCTCGATGGCATCGTAGAAGTACGCCGAGGCTTGTCCCGGCCGGTCCGGCAGCTCCACATGGAGGCTCTGGCCGATCTCGAACCGGTTCTGCACCGCCCACTGCGCCACCGCCGTCCGGCCCTGGTGATACACGGAGCGAAGCGCCTTCCATTTGCCGCGCGCCATGCCGGAATTCGAGATGCTGTCCAGCGCGGGGAGGAACGCCGTCAGGTAATTGGACGGGTGACGGTACCGGCCTTCCCCTCCCTCGCGGAACAGATAGTAGGGACGGTTCAGCAGCGGGCCTTCGTCAGTATGGAAAAGGCGCGCCCGGCGCGCTTCCACATCCGGATCGACATCGCCGGACGAGGCGATTTCCCAGTCGATGAGCGACGCCTCGAACGGCTGCCCGCCGTCTTCCTCGCCGTCCGGCCGCCACAGCCCAGACTCCCGCTTCAGGCGCTTCTTCGCGTTGGCGCACAGCTGCTCCGCCAGCTCGTAGGCGAGCCAGAACGGGAATTTCCGGCGGACGACGGCCACGCCGGCGCAGGCGTCGAACCGGAAGGGCATGCCGTTGATCTCCATGGACTGCTGCTGCAGGTATTGGAGAAATACGCGCGCCATCTCAATCCCGAGCTGCCCGAGCGCGATGAAGCTGACGTCGTCGCCGGACTGCACGACGGGCCTCAGCGGCACGACGTGAGCGTACGTTTCCAGCACCGCTTCGCTGCAGCCGTAGATCGGACCGGCCCAGCGGTCATATTCGCGCATGACGTGCTCGATCATCCGCCGCATCGCGGTCCGATATGCCCGGTCGATATCCTCCGTGAACCGCGCATATTGTTCCAGGTAATCCTCGTTGGACGCGAAAGGCGTCTCCAGAAACGCCCCGACCTTGCTGCCCATCGCGTTCCCGTCGATGTGCACGATGGCGACATAGTTTTTCGCGGACTTCTCCCCGCCCAGCACCTGCTCCAGGTAATCCTGGGTCATGAACTCCCATTTCCTGCCATTGACCGGCTGAATCTCCAGCCCCTTGAGGAACCGATCATCGAAATCCTCCTGGGATTTCCGGCCGAACGCCTCCTTCACGATCAGCTCCATCGCGCGGGCGGCGGGCTCATCCGCATCCGGCGCATCGACATACGCGTTTGCGGGCATGCCGCTGTCCGGGCATTGGCGGTGGATGCCCCACGTGTATTGGCGGACGGCGTGCTCGCGGCGGTTCTTTTTGGCGGCCAGCCGGTCCCGCAGGATGCCGATCACGTTCGTGCGTCCGCCCGCAGGCGCGTCGTCCGCCGCGAACAGCAGATCCTTCTCCCAATCCATCGGCTCCGTCACGAGGAACAGCTCGAGGCCCGGCAGATGCTTCAGCACGCCGAGGGACAGCTCGTTCGCGAAAGCCTCCGCTTCTCCGCGCGTCTTAAACAAGCAAAGGGCGCTGCCGCCGCCGACGGATTTGTGCAGGGGCTTCGGCATGGGCACACGCCACTCTTCGAAGAAGCGTTCAGGCGCTTCCGTGAGCCAGCGAATGATCGTGGAGGCTCCGATGTTTTCCCTGAGCCGGTTCGAGCGGAAAATGTACCGCTGCTTCTGCGACACTTCGTACATGACCAGCCATCTCTCGCTCAATCCGGGTCCCTCCCGCGCATATCAATCCATGAAACAGACGGTGTTCGGCAGATCCGGATAGGTGTTCAGCCGAACTTTGTTCTTGCTGAAGTGCGGATCGGCTTCATCGCACTCGCCGATGAAATCCGTCAGGGCGGCGCGGAACCGCTCGTAATCCTGCCGCGTAACCGGGCGATAACCGTGGGCGAGCCAGCTCAGGTTGCGGTATTGAATCACGTCGTTGATCCGCGCCTTGTGCTTTCCCCAGACCCGTCCGATCGGCTCGCCGAGTCCGCCCAGCAGCTCGTAGCTTTCGAAGAGGCCGATCGCGAGCCTGCCGTCCTCGCCGCGCTTCCGCTCCAGCCGCTCGCGCTGTTCCGCGGACAGGCGGGCGAGCGTCTCCTTCATGACGTCCGCGGTGAAAATGCCGAGCCTGCGGAGCGCGAACTGCGCGTACAGCTCGGCCGCCCGGTACAGCCGCGAGACGGCGTCGTCGTACCGCTCCATCCGGGCCCTGCGCTCTGCGTTCCGGATCAGGTCATAGACCGGAAGCGGCGCTTCTTTCCACGGATCGGCCACGGTATAGGGAACGTTCGCTTCGTCGCCGGACGAGACCGCATCAGCTGTCCCCTTTTTCAGCCAATGGACAATGCCGGCCAGGCGGCCCGCCGTGATCTTGTACTCGATCATCTGCTGGTTCCGTCGGTAGCTCCGAACAAAATAGTCCAGTTCCTCCCAGGCCCGGCTGTATTCGAACCGGTCCCACAGGTCGAACGCGTTCATCGCGAGCAGGGCGCGGTCCAGGAACACCTCGTGGTACTTGTCCGCTCCGATGCGGCTGATCATCCGGACGATGTCCCTTGCCCCTCCGTACTCCTGCCGGCCCAGCAGGTCCTCGAACGTCTTCCGGAAGCGGGCGAAGACGATGTTGTAGCGGTTGATCCGGTACACCCGGCTCCGGTCGCCGGTAACCTTGACGAGATCGGCGCGTGGCCCTTTCATCAGGATGGGCTGGCAGTAGTCGAATTCCAGCGCCGCCAGGAACAGGCCTGAGGACAGCGATTTCGTGCCGGCGGTGTAGTCGGCGTAGACCTGGTGCCCATCGCACCCGGCGATGATGTCGCGTGCCAGCCGGTAGACTTCGTCCGGATCGTCCGGATCCGCCTCCACGATTGAGATCCGTTCCTTCGGGAATCCCGTCAGCTCCAGCACGGTGGGCTGGTTCTTGTCCTTCGAGGGGCCCTCGATCGTCGTCCGGCTCGACTGCTGGCCGGACGAGCAGATGAAATGGATGAAATCTGGCTTCATCTCGTTGATTGAGAGCGCCAGCGGCTTCGCGTCTCCTCCGACGCTCATGACGAGGATGTTCATGGGTTCCGATTTCCTCCTTCCATGCATCCGCTTCACCGCATCCGGGGAAGTTCGTGCAGGATCCCCAGCATCTTCACGGCGCTGCCGCGGTAATGCTCCAGCTTGTCCACCAATTCATCGGGCGCATAGCCGGGGCCGGTCGCCTGCCCGTGGTTGATGCTGTTGCGGTAGTGGGCCAGGTCGGCGAAGAAGGCCAGTTCAGACGCAAACGGCTTCCAACTCTCCGCCAGGCGCATCAAGTCCGGCGGCAGGGGCCGGCCGGGGTCCCTTTTGCCCAACGCTTCGTAAATGACGTTTTTGATTCTCACCCGATTCCCGAAGATTGCGGGATTCAGGCCGGCATGACGGACCAGCACCGTCAGCATGCCTTCATGCAGAAAGGTATATCCCTGCTGGTAGAGATGGTGGCGAATGCACCAGTCGACGATAAACAGGAGCTTGTCTTCGTAAGGTCCGGGTCTGAAGCCCTCCAGTTTCCGTGAAATCTGATCCAGCAGCTTCTGGAACGGCTTCAGCCTGCCGGATGGATCGGCCTTCAGCCGGTTCAGCTGCGCGCGGGCCTCGTTGATCGCGGGCTCCACCATTCGGCCGCGGCACGTCTCGATCGCCTTGCTTACCCGGTTCAACCGTTCGGCCAGTTCCATGAACGCGCGGTCCGTCTCGCTGACCGTCGTCAACTCCTTCACGATGTTCAGCAGAAGCTGGGCGTTCCCCGTGCGCAGGTAGGCTTCGATGGCCTGGGACCATTTGAAGAGGTTCAGCATTTCCGTCATGTCGTGGATGACGGCCGGCGGCGACGGAGATGCCCCATCTGACAATCGGCCTGGCGTCTCGACGGGTGCGTCGCAGGATTGCCTGCCTGTACCGGGCTGGATTTCGGATATCAGGCCGGATTTCTTGCCAGGCGTCTTACCGGGTACCTTGCCGTAATACAGGCCGGTCAGCTTGACGCCGTGCAGCACGCTGACGTAATTGCCTATGATCAGCGACAGGACGGGCGTGGAGCGGAAACTATAAGTGATGTCAATGCAGATCTCATCGTTCGCCTGCGCCTCTTCCGCCATCTGTTCGAAGAGCCTCCACAGCGCATCCCCGGTGTCGTCGTCGTCGATCTCCACTATCCTTATCCGGAATCTGTCTTCACCGAAAGCGGTGATCAAGGTGTCAAGAAGACCCGGAATCGTACGGCCATCCGAATCGATTCGGGAGAACCAGTTCTTGTCCCGTGCCGCCGCCGTCAGGAAAACGATGATCTCGTCCGGCGTACTTCCCATGCGCTCGAGCATTTCTAGGATCGCAATCTGTGCAAAACGTGTGGGAGAGGATACGCCCAGATCGCCGGGCAGGGTATAGGTGTATTCTCTGTAATCCGTGGTGCCCAGGAAGGTATACAGCTTGCGCATCCGTTCTTCGCTCCTATGCGACTGATGCCGTCAATGAATCACAAGTCCTATTAAATTCAACAGATGCGCGTGAAAATCCTGCTGAATTGGAATATGCAGGATGTCGAGGGGAAGGGGAAATGAAAGAAATGAAAGGAAAGGATAAAGGCAGGCAGCTTGACGTCATGCCGGATGTACGTGACGTGATGGATTTTGGAGGCAAGGTGGCAATCGAGGGAAGCATGTTAGGTACGATCAAAACCTGGCTTTGGTGGAGATATATTCAGTGACAACTAATTCCTCATAGACCTCCATGCCGCTAACGCGGCACCATCAGAGGATGAAAATGG
>ERZ795042.2203-NODE-2203-length-11076-cov-419.902096_pt1 | contig 11076 bp, 9 predicted proteins | sample MGYA00375126_ERZ795042 | MGnify/ENA primary metagenome ERZ795042 (study PRJEB30171, sample SAMN05518105) | compost metagenome | isolation source: Feedstock adapted compost from Newby Island compost facility, Milpitas, CA | place: USA:Newby Island compost...
GTAGCTCCAGCCTCTGGTTCAGCCAGGTGAGGAGCGCGAGGAACGGTCCGGCGGCGGGGATGGCGGTGAACCCAACGCCGGCCAGGAAGGCGACGCCGCGGCCGAGCGCAGGGGCGGCACGAACCCTCATCGGGGACAGGATAGGTGCAGGAACGTGAGCCGCGCCCCTAGTTGGGGCACGCCCGCCGCTCATGACGCGGGTCGATGGAGGGCTCTAGCGCTGCGCTCTGGGCGTCGCGGTGCGTTCCACTCCTACGACGCGCAGGCCGCGCTGGGGAGTGGTTGGCGGAGGCCGGATGTAGAATCCAATGGCACATGCTCACGCTTATCTACCTACTGATTCTGGCGTTGGCCGTCGCGTCATGGGCCAGGCTGTCGTGGCGCCGGCTGAGGCTAGGGCTAATCGCGGCCGTCGTGGCCACGAGTGTGACTCTGGGAGCGTTCCCGTGGGACCTCGTCCCAGTCGACCGCGCCGCGACCCTGACCCAGTTCGCGGTCCTGCTAGCGGCGATTCTATACGCGCTTGCGCGCTCGCGCGCGTCGGGCGGCGTGAAGTTGGGGTTCGTTATGCGGCCATTCACGCTGGGACTCCTCGCTGTCGGCGTCCTGATGGCCGCGGCGACGGCGTTCTCGCCGGCCCCCGGATACGGCGTTACCAAGACGGCGCTTTTTTGGGCACGGTCCGTGGTCCCCTACCTCGTCCTTGGGCTCCTCGGACCGTGGGGCGAGCGTGAGGTCCGCGTAGCTGTGGTCACGCTGCTCGTCACCTCGGCGCTCATGGGCCTCCGGATGATCGACGCCTACGACCAGTCAGGCGAGCGCGTCGCGTTCGCCAACCTCTACTCGATTGCAGCGGGGCGGATCGCCGGCATCGGAGTCACTGCGGCCCTCGTTTACCTCCTTTACATGCCCGTGCGTTCAGTCCGCCGGCTGCTCGCCATCGTGGCTGTACTCGCGCTGGGAGCCGTGGGGCTCGGGTTGAGCGGATCGCGTGGCCCCGTAGCGGCGAGCCTCACCGCGGTCCTCGCACTCGGCTCGGTTCTCACACTGCGCGGACGCGTGTGGCTACGCGTGGCGTTGCGGACCTGCCTTGCGGTCGCGCTCGTAGCTTCGTACGCCCTGGCGATCGGCATCCCCCTCACACCCTCTCAGGTCGCGCCGGGCGTGGCGCGGATAGTCCAGAGGTCCATGACGCTGGGAGCCAACCGGAGCGACATGGGGCGCCTGGAGCGGTACAGGGTGGCCGTAGACGCGTTCGTCGCCTCGGACTTCTTGGGGGTGGGCACGGGCGGCTTCGCCGCGCTCTACGCCGCTGAGCGCGGGTCCGAGGAGACCGGCGATTACCCGCACAACTTCCTGTTGGAGGCCGCGGCGGAGCTCGGGGTCGTAGGGCTGGCGTTGGTGGTGGGCCTCGTTGTCAGCGGCGTCGCTGCAGCGCTGTGGGTGGCCAGGCGCCAGCCAGGCAAGCACGCCGTGCTGCTCAGCGCCATGCCTATCTACGGCGCCGCCAACGCACTGTTCTCGTACGACTTAGCGGGGAACTACCAGATGTGGATCTTCCTGGGCCTGCTGGTCCTGGTGCGGGCGGGTCTGGGACGGGAGCTACGCTGGGCCGAACGTGCGGATCGCGGCTTGGCGGCCGCTCTTGGGTCGTGAGCGCCGCCTACCCCTCGCCGCGGGCGTCTCCGGCATGAGGACGGCACGGATCGGCGAAGTAGTCCGGGGAGTCGGCGCCCTCTGGCTCGCGCTCCTGCCGCAGGCCGGTGCGCTGCTACTGGCTGTGGCCAAGCTGATCGATGCGTTCGGGCCGGCCGGCCGATGGCGCCTGCCGCTGGGCCTGTGGGCGGCGTGGCTCCCATTCCTTCTGCCGGTGCCCGTGCAGCTCGCGGCCGCCAGCACGTTCGACGGATGGCTCACCGCGCAAGTGGGCCTCGCGCTGCTGGCGAGCCTCGTTGTCTCGAGCGAACGAGCCGTGCCATTCCGCTGGGTCCTGGCCGGCCTGGCGGCGGCGCTCGCGCTCATGGTCGTTGAGAGGTCGGTCTCCACGGGCCTGTGGGGGGACGAGACGCCCGCGCTCTCCTGGAGTGGTGTGCGCGGCGTCAGCACCCTCTCGGTGGACGACCGCGTCAAGGGCTCGTCCAGCTCCCGCTACGTGCCGAAGTCATGGATCGGCGTGGACCGCGACGGGCTCTACCTGGCTGAGCTAGAGGTGAGGGCCTCGTCTTCGGACTTCGGCTGGGACTGGTACCGCTACGCGGACGGCTTCGGGGTGCGGAGGGTCCCAGGTGACGAGGCCGTCGCGTCCGCTGTGGAGGTGCCACCCACGGGGGAGCCTCTGCGTTACGTCTCGCGCGAGGTCAACCTCGGCGAGAGCGTCGCCGGACGCCGCTTCCGCGCCCAGCTTGAGATGCGGAGCGAGACTCGCCAGGTGACGAGCGGCTGCCGGGGGATACTGCTTCAGGAGAACGGACGGCCCTACAGGGGTGCCTGCCTGCCCGTGGAGCTGGGCCCCGAGTGGCGCGCGTTCGAGCTAGAGTTCTCGGTCCCGGATGACTCGACCGTGACGGGGGTGCGGGTGGTGCTTAACGACCTCGAGCGAGACTTCGAGGTGCGCGGCGCTGTCATCGAGGAACTCGTCGCTGGGACGTGGCATACCCTCCCGGCCCCCGAGCCCACAGGGGTGGGCCTCATGCCCGCGTTCGCCGGCCGCAGGCGGCAGGAGCACTTCTCGGTGCGACTGACGCCCACGGAGTCGTGGCAGCGGCTCGCCCTGGCGGTGCCCGGGTCGGAAGCTGACGCGCGCGGTCGGCTCACGCTCCTCCTGCAGGTGGAAGGCGGGACGAGCATCATTGTCCGGGACGTCTCGCTAGCCCCCCTGGACGGGACGTCGAAGCGGCCGATCCCCTCCCCCTCGGAGCGGCTGCGACTGTGGTACCCGCACCCCAACCTTGCCGGGCACGCGTTCGTCTCTCTGGCCGCGCTCGCCCTTAGGGTGGCGCAGGGTGCGACCGCGTCGGCAGCGACCCTTGCCTTGGCGGCACCAGCGGTACTGTTCACCGGTTCCCGGACGGCGCTCGTCGGGCTCACTCTCGTCGCCTTCCTCAGCATCGCCGTCGGAGCCGTATGGCGGTCGGACGTCGCTCGGCCCAGGCTGGGCTCGCTCGGGATCCTGGTCGCGTTCGCGGCGTCCGCATTGGTCCTGTCGCTCGCGGGTGCCTTGCCGGAACGCCTGAACCCGTTGGCAGCCGAAGTCGGGACCGTCCGCCGGCCGGAGATTTGGCGGGCGGCGCTCGAGATGATGCTGGAGAGCCCGCTCCTCGGCCTCAGCGGCGACGGGCGGAGCTTCGCGGACGCCTGGCGCGTCGCCCACGAGGGCTCGGCCAGCGAGCCCCCGGTGCACGCTCACAACTTGTGGCTCGAGTTCGGCGTCCGCTACGGAGTGCCCGGCGTCGTGGGAGCGGTGCTGGGCACGGCCGCGCTCGTGGCCTTCGCTTGGCGGAGGTCGAGATGGCGGGGCGTCGCCGTCCTCGTTCCCATGCTGGTGATGCAGGTCGCCGACGCCACGCTCTTCACGGCGGGCGTGCTGTTCCCACTGATGTTGGCCATCAGCGCGGAGCTTCGGTCCGACTCTCCACGAGCCGGGTCGCCATGCTGACGAACGCGGCCACCAGCCGCGAGCGGGTGCGGTTCTCCACGACGTACCGCCGGCCCCTTCCCGCCAGCAATCTCATCTGCTCCGGCGAGGCGAGGAGCTCCCGGGCCGCCTGCGCGAGCCGCTCCGGGTCCTCGGGGGGGGCACGATGACGCCGATGTCGTTCTCGGAGACGATACGTGCCATCTCCCCCTCACCGGCGTAGATCACCGGCCTGCCCGCCGCCATGTACTCCCAGACCTTGGTGGGCTGGGCCCACTCGTAGACCTGGTGGCGTCGGAGATGGGCGACGAAGACGTCGGCCTGGGCGTACAGGCCGAGCAACTCGTGGCGCGAGAGGTAGCCGGTCAACTCGACGTTCCTCGCCCCTCGGGCCCGGGCGAGTTCCGCCAGCGCGGCGCGCTCCGGCCCGTCGCCCGCGATGACGAAGTCCGCCTCGGGCAGCAGCGCAGCGGCTTCGACGAGGGTCGAGAGCCCCTGGTTCATGCCGAGCAGGCCGGCGTAGACGACCTTCGGCCTGGACGCGGGCCGCGGAGGCGGTACCTCGAGCAGCCGCGCCAACCACTCGTCGGAGACCCCGTTGGGGAAGACGCTGGCCAGGGCGGGCTTGGTCACGAAGTAATCGAGGATGCCCTGAGTCACCGTCGTGAGGCCGTCGGCCCGGGCCGCGACACCCCGCATGAGCCCGTCCATCAAGGCTTCGAGCCCGAAGGTGCGCTTCCCCGTGGCCCGCGTGTAGAGCCACGTCAGGTCGCGCAAGTCCCACAGGAACGGCTTGCGCCTTAGCCTGCTCGCCAGCAGGCCCACGAGGGCGTTGAGCATGTAGGGGCTGGACGCGACGAAAAGGTCGGCGGGGCACGACAGGACGTGCCGCAGCGCGAGCGCGTCGAAGGCGGTCTCGGCCAGGAGCCGCGCCGGCAGCGACGTGCGCGGGACGATCCACGGGCGGATCCGGACGACCTCGACGCCGTTCTCCTCGCTGATCAAGGGCGAGCGGCCGTCGTAGCCGGCGTAAATCTCGTACTGGGGGTAGTGGGGCAGGGGCGTCACCACGCGCACGCGCCAGCCCGCTGCGGCCATGGCCTCGGCCACGGCCGTAATGCGCTGCGCCGCCGCGTTCGTCTCGGGCGCGTAGTTCGAGGTGATGATGACGATGCTCTTCACGTTGATCGCTGGTCCGCGCTGCCAGCGGTCCCTCCGTCGGCGGGGGCGGGGACGCGCACCTCGGCCCTCGACAGCGCCCGGTAGGCTACCTTCTCAGCCACGCCACGCGCCAGGACCCAACCCTCGTCGAGGGCCCGGCCCCACGCCTCGTGGTAGGTGAGGAACGTCGGTTCGCCCGTGAGGCCGTGCATCACCTGCAGGAGCTCGAGGTGGAAGCGATGGTAGAAGGGGCTCGCGAGGTTCCTGAAGCGGGCGGGCCCGACGGCCTTGTAGGCGAGGTCGTAACGGCTCCATCCCGCCGCGTCGAAGGCGGCGAGCCGCGCCTTCAGCGTGGCTGTACCGTCCTCGAACATGCGGCGGTAGCGGGAGGCGCCGTCCGGGGCGAGCCGGTAGGCGTAGTACAGCCCCAGCAGGGCGACGATGAAGCCGTTCAGGGTGTAGGCCGGCGGATGGACGGCGTACTCCTCGAACCACACGGCGCCCCGCAGGTAGGCCCGCACCCCTCCCGACTCGATGTCCCGCTCGAAGGGGACGAGGGCGGCGCGCGCCGCTTCCAGGTGCCGCGCCGAGCCGACTAGCGAGCCCGTCCGCAGCAGCGGCGAGGCCGCCTGGCCTTGGGCCATGGCCGACAGCCACGACACAGCTCCCCTGTGCGGGATCGGGTAGCGCCACACGATCCCCCCTGCCTCCTCCGTCCCGGCATCGATGAGCGCGTCGGCCACCGCGCGGGCCGTGTCCAGGTGGCTCTCGTCGCCCCCGTCCAGGTACAGCTGCAGGTGACCAAGCCCAAACTGCGAGACGTGCACGGGGTTCAGGTACTCCGTCCCGGCGTAGACGGAGAGCGGCAGCGGGCCGAGGAACCGACCGCCGTAGTCGGCATTGCGCCGCAGGTCGTAGTGGTAACTCCGCAGCGGGTCGTCCCACGCTAGCTCGGCCGGGTGCGGGGTGTGGAAGTAATCCCTGGGCGTGACGGCACGCTCCAGGAATCGCAGAAGGCGCCGTCTCATTCGACCACGCCCTCGTACACGCTCTCCAGCGCGTCGATGCACGCCGCCCAGGAGTAACGGTCCTCGACGTGCCGTCGACCCGCATCGCCGAGGCGCCGCCTGAGCTGGGGGTCGCGGACGAGCTGCATCAGGGCCTCGGCCGCGGCGACGTGGTCGTCGCGCGGCACGACCAGGCCGGTGACGCCGTGCTCCACGACCTCCGGCAGGCCTCCCGCGTTGCTGACGACGACAGGAAGCCCCATCGCCGACGCCTCCAGCACGGCGACGCCGAAGCTCTCGCTGTCGAGCCGGCTCAGGGCCACGTAGACGTCGAGGCGCGCGAGCCACGCGGGCACCTCGGCGTGAGGCACCGGGCCGACGAAGTGCGTCACCTCGGCGATCCCCAGATCCTCGGCCAGCGCGCGCAGCCGGTCCGCGTCAGGCCCGCCGCCGACGACGAGCAGCCGGAGCCTCTCGGCCGGGTCGGTCCCTCCCGCCGCGAGCCGGTCGCGCACGAGGGCGAAGGCGCGCACCAGGAGGTCCCCGCCGTACTTCGGCGCCAGCGCCTTCACCGTGCCGATCGTGACCTCGTCGCTCCGCTCCCGACTCCGGGATGGTTCGAAGCGCTCCAGGTCAATCCCGAACGGCACCACGGCGATGCTCTCGAGCGGCGCGAGGCTCCGCGTTCGCTCGGCCATCACGCGGCTGGTGGAGCACACCCTGTCGGCGGCCAGGAGGTTGCTCCTGACGAGCGCCGCATGGAGCGGCGAGCGGCGCGGGAAGTCGTAGACGTCGCTGCCCCATACCGAGAGTACGAACGGGTGGAAGCCCGAGAGGCGCCCCAGAGTGCCGTAGCCGCTGGCGAAGTGGGCGTTCATCACGTCGGGGCGCACTTCGGCGAGCAGCCGCCTCACCGCGGTCGCGTTGAGGAAGTAGCCGGCGGGAGCGCGCCATCTGAGCCTGTGGTAGCGGACCCTCGGGTCGAGCGCGTCGCCTCCCTCGGCGGCGCTGCTGAGGTGGACCTCGTGGCCGCGCCCCGCGAGCCCGTTGGCCCAGCGCACGGTGTGGATCGAGGACCTGTTGGCCAGCAGCGCCACGCGCATCGGCTACCCTGTCCTCCCCTCGAGGGAGCGCGGCCCGCGGCGAGCTCGGACCTCGGTGAGGGTGGCCGCGACCTCCGCCGCGCGCACGCGCCACGTGTGGCGCGGTGCCGCGGCGTGCACCTGTCGGTACGCCTCGTCGAGGCGAGCGGGGTCCGCGATTAGGCCGTCCACCAGAGCCCTGAACTCGGCGGGAGAGTCGACCGCCCAGCCCGTGTGCTCCGCACGAACGAAGCGCGCGGCCTCCGGGGAGCCGGAGACGATCATGGGGAGGCCGTGCTGAATGGTCTCGAAGAGCTTCACCGGCATGGCGAACCCGCGGTAGGGATCGCTCGCGAGGAAGAGCAGCGTGGCGTCCGCCTCCGCGTAGTGGCTCGCGAGCTCGGGCCCGCTGGCGTGCACCACCCTCACGTTCCCCGGCAGGCTGTAGCGGTGCCGCACGGCCCTCCACTCGGCCTCGCGACAGCAGACGGTGACGCTCGCCGACTGGGTCAGACGGGCTGCCTCCAGGAGCGGCCCGAGGTCGTACACGGGCGGCGCGACGCCGCCGACGTACAGGAGCCTCAGCTCGGCGAGACCGGGTCGAGCCCGCCGCGGGGCCTCCGGGACCGCATCGATGCCGGGCGGCAGCGCCGACATGCCGCCCTCGAAGGCGGGTGACGGCAGGGCGTCGCGCATCCCCAGCGACGGCAGGAACAAGTGGTCGGCCGCCGACAGGTACGTGCGCCACTCGAGCCGGTAGAAGACCAGCGACGCCAGGCGCTTCGCGAGCGAGTAGTGCTCCCTGAAGTGGGGGAACCGCCAGTGCACGTCACGGTAGAAGACGCCGACCGGGATGCCGCTCGCGTGCGCGAGCCGCAACACCCTGGCGTCGAGGAACGGAGCGGTGGGCAGGTGGTGCGGCTCCGTCAGTGCGGGGGGCAGCGTGTGAGACTCACTGTACGCGAAGTCGAAGGAGCGTCCATGGGCCAGCTCGCGCCTGAGCGCCTCGAGGCGGGCGCGCCGCTGAGCGGCGGTGCCGGTGACCTCGAATACTTCGTACCCCAGCGAGCGGAACGCGGCCAGCATCTCGTACGGCCTGACCCGGCTGCCCGAGTCTCCGCCCGGGGCTACGGGGTAGGGGTGATGGAACACGCAGGAGCCGCTCAGGTCCACTTGTTCCACATGCCCTCCAGGGCCTCGACGATCCGCCGCGCTGCGTCTCCGCCGCCGTAGAACGGCGGCACGTCGTCGGGCACGGCGTTCAGGGCGTCCCGCACCGCGTCGCGCAGCGCCGCCGCGCTCAGAGGGGTGACCAGCCTGTTCCAGCCCGCGGCGACGGTCTCCGTCCACTCCGTCTCGTCTCTCACGGTCACGCAAGGGACCCTGAGGAAGTACGCCTCCTTCTGCACGCCCCCCGAGTCGGTCACGATGGCGCGGGCGCGCGCCTCCAGCGCCAGCATGTCCAGGTACCCCACCGGCTCGAGGGCGACGAGGCGGGTGAGGAGGCGCTCCAGGCCCTGCCGCTCGATGGCGCGCCGCGTGCGCGGGTGCAGCGGCAGCACGACCGGGAGGTCTTCCGCCGTGGCGGCAAGGCCCTCGAGTATCCCCTCGAGGCGGTCCGGGGCGTCCGTGTTCTCCGCGCGGTGGATCGTGGCCAGGACGTAGCCGCCTGCCGGCTGCGACCCCAGCGCCCGGAGCGGGTCGCGGTCCCGCGCCTGCCGGGCTTAGTACAAGGAGGCGTCGTACATGACGTCACCGACCTCGAAGACCTTGGTCGTGTCCACCCCCTCGCGGAGCAGGTTCGCCGTAGCGGTCGCCGTGGGCGTGAAGAGGAGGTCCGACAGGTGGTCGGTGAGCACCCGGTTCACCTCCTCGGGCATGCGTCTGTTGAACGACCGCAGGCCCGCCTCCACGTGCGCCACGGGGACGTGCAGCTTGGCGGCCGCCAGAGCCCCGGCCAGGGTCGAGTTCGTGTCGCCGTAGACGAGGACGACGTCGGGCTCGGCCGCCACGATTACGGGCTCGATGGCGATGAGCATCCGCCCGGTCTGGTCGCCGTGCGACGAGGACCCCACCCCGAGGTGGTGGTCCGGCTCCGGTATCCCGAGCTCCTCGAAGAAGACCTGCGACATGTTGCTGTCGTAGTGCTGGCCAGTGTGGACCAGGACCTCCTCATGGCGACCGGAGGCCCTTAGCGCCCGGGAGACCACCGCCGCCTTGACGAACTGCGGCCGCGCCCCCACCACGGTCAGGACTCTCATCGCGTGCGTCCTCCCCGGCCGCCGCTGTCAATCAGGGTCAAGAAGACGCGCCTGTCCGCCGCCGTCAGGAGCTGTGAGTTGTGCCACAGCAGCGTGAAGTCCCCCCCGAACGCCTCGCAGCGCGACCGCAGCTCCAGGGCTGCCTGCAGGGCGCTGCAGTGGTCCAGTCCCATGTAGTCCTTCCTGAGCAGGGAGGCCTCCATCACCACCAGGGGCCGCTCGCGCAGCGCAAGGGTGCGTCGCTCCTCGACGTCGAACACGCGGTGCTCGCAGCAGGTGCCCGAGCGGAAGCCGACGTGGTCCGCGAAGCCGACGGTGGAGTCGTAGGCCAGCCCCGCCGCCTCCCAGGCGCGCCACGTGAGAGGAGCCTGCCAGCGCAAGAAGTGCTGCCTTCCGCCCCACTCGGCCTGTTCTACCCCGAGGCGGCGGGCGGCGTCCATCAGCGACCCGAACTCCCGGGCGATCGCGCCCGGGTCGTCGTGGCTGGCGTAGCTGGCGTGCAGGCCGATCTCGTGCCCCCGGTCGTGGATACGCCGCATGAGGCTCGAGATCCAGGGGTCGTCGAGCGTGTACTCCCCGTCGATCCGCCCGGCGGTGTGGCCGGCGATGAAGTAGAAGGCGCTCCTGAGCCCCTGCTCCTCGCAGGCGTCCATCAGGAAGTCGAAGGTGTTGTGAGGGTCGAAGCGGTGGTCGCCCCTGCGCCGGCCGCGGTAGGCGCGCACCCGGTTGACGGCCACGGCGGGGGCGCGCCGCCGCAGCACGTCGGCGGCGGCGGCGCGCAGCGTCGCCCCGAGGCCGCCTTGCGGCACCAGGGGCCAGTCGACGTCGTGGGTGACGATGAGCCGCGGGGTCCTGGCCCTCGTCTCGAGGCCGGGCCAGAGGCGCCGCAGGCAGGCTAGGAGGATTCGCGCGTACTCGTCGACGATGGGTCGCAGCAGGAGGCCCTCGCGCCAGGCCAGCGACGCGCGGGCGGGGAAGCGTCCGTGCGCGTCCCTCTCGGGGACGACGAGCTCCTCGTAGCGCGTGAGCATGAAGAAGGCGCCGCCGAAGACGTCAAGCCGCAGCTCCAGCTCGCGCTCGTCACCGACGAGCCACGCCGCTCCCCGGGCCGTCCCGTAGAGGACCGGCGCGTTAGGCACGAGCTCAGCTACCTCTGGCAGGTCTTGGGCGACCTGCCAACGGTGGAGCGGCTCCCGAGGCATGGATTGAGGCGTTAGCCACGCATGGCCCGGGGTGGTGAAGAGGCCGTCGGTGACGAGGAGCCTCTTGCCCTCGGTCTCGTCGGCTAGGCGAATCTCCGTCCAGGCCTCATCATGTGGCTCGGCACGGTACTCGAGGCCGAGGATGGTTCCGAGCACGACGTCGATGGCGTAGCGGCGCTCGGGCTCGTACGACGGCGGGTAGCGGACCAGCAGTCGCGCCATGGGCTCAGAGCCCGCTCCGCGAGCCCCTGCGATACACCCAGTGGGCGCGGACGGCGCCGCTCGCGTGGTCGCGGAACATCGAGAGCACGTTCCGCCCCAGCACCTTCACGAGGTAGTTCGTGGCCTCCACCGCGTAGCCGGCGTCCTGGTTCGCCTTCAGCGAGGCCTGGTTGCCGGCCTCCACGACGATCGTCACCTTCGCGCAGCCCACCTCCTCGAACAGGTAGCGGTTGCCCTCGCGGACGAGCTCCTTGTAGAGGCCCTGCCGCCGGTACTCGGGGTAGGTGAAGGCGTTGAAGCCGTAGGCGATGCCGGGCGTCACGGGCACGTTGTCGTGCCAGACGACCTCGTCGCGCGGGTGCAGCACCCACCGGAACCCCGTCGGCCGCTGGCTGGCGCGGTCGACCCCGAGCACCAGGGTGACGTCGGGGTGGGCGAGGCGTCGCGCGAGCCGCTCCGTCCCCACCGTGGCGGATAGCGCGGCGAGCTGCTCCGCGGGCAGTGCAC
>ERZ795042.2205-NODE-2205-length-11074-cov-3555.613940_pt1 | contig 11074 bp, 10 predicted proteins | sample MGYA00375126_ERZ795042 | MGnify/ENA primary metagenome ERZ795042 (study PRJEB30171, sample SAMN05518105) | compost metagenome | isolation source: Feedstock adapted compost from Newby Island compost facility, Milpitas, CA | place: USA:Newby Island compost...
CGGCCACCCGGGCCCGCATTGGGCTATCATATTGCCGGACGTTTTGATCGGGTTTTGAATATCCACAATTGCGATTTGCTACCCGAGCCCGTCAATCGGCTGCGCAACCAGGTACGCGATTTTTTGATAACCGAACAACATCGCCGAGGATACCAGCTTTTCTACCATATCCGTCATCATACGGGATGGTTCCGCGGCCTTTCCATTCGCATCAACAGGCAACAGGAACTGATGGTGAACCTGATTATGGCTTATGCAGATCCGGAACTGTGTCAGGCTTTGTGTACACACCTGCAGCAGACCATTCCCGAACTGGATACGCTGTATTATACCATCAACCCCAAGAAAAATGATGCTTTACACGATTTGCAACCGGTGCTGGTAAGCGGTAAGGGTTATCTGCTGGAGCGCTTGGGAGATTATGTATTTAAAATAGGGCCGAAGTCGTTTTTCCAGACCAATAGCTATCAGGCCGAAAAACTCTACGAGCAGGTCAGGCAAATGGCTGGTTTATCGGGCCGGGAAACGTTGTATGACCTGTACTGTGGTACGGGATCGATTGGCCTGTATCTGGCAGCACATGCGGCGCAGGTGATAGGTATTGAACAGATACCCGAAGCCGTGGATGATGCCCGGGAAAATGCGCGTTTGAATGGTTTTTCTCACGCGCACTTTTATGTGGGGGATGTGGTGGAAATATGGAATGAGACCTGTATAGCCCGGCACGGCACACCCGATGTGGTGATCATTGATCCACCCCGGGCGGGCATGCATCCCAGGCTTATCGGACAATTGTTGCGCATCAGGCCGCGGTTGATGATTTATGTAAGCTGTAACCCCGCCACACAGGCCAGAGACTTGCAGCAGCTGCAGCAAGCCTATCAAATTGATGTGGTACAGCCCATCGACATGTTTCCCCACACCCATCACATCGAAAATGTGGTGAGGCTTGTCAGCACATGAAACCAACGTTGCAAATTTTTATATAAAACAAACCATATGAACGGATTCCGGCCCACGCGATTTCAGATTTTACCGCCCGTAATTAAAAATCTGATTATCATCAATGCCCTGGTATTTTTTGCTCAACTTACCCTACCGCGGGTGCTGCACGTGGATATTGATCAAATGTTTGCCCTGCACTACTGGGGCTCGCCGTTGTTTCACTGGTATCAATTCATTACCCACATGTTTATGCACGGCAGCTTTGAGCATATCTTCTTTAACATGTTTGCCCTGTGGATGTTTGGCAGTATACTGGAAAATGTGTGGGGCCCACGGCGTTTTCTGAGTTTCTATCTGATTTGTGGCATCGGAGCGGCATTCTTTTATATGCTTACCCTGACCTGGCGATTTCATCACATTTTACAGGAAACAGGCATCACAGAAGAACAGGTACAAAACTGGTGGTATTTATACACGCATCATATCAGCGGTACGTTTGCCATGTTGCCCGATAAGATTCAGGAAATATGGATTGTGCCCACCCTGGGAGCATCAGGAGCCATTTTCGGGGTGCTGGTAGCGTTTGGATATATGTTTCCCAACAGCATGATTTACATCTACTTTTTCTTTCCGCTCAAGGCAAAATATTTTGTAACGATTTATATTTTAATCGAGTTATTTTTAGGCATACAGAATTCTGCGGGCGATAATGTGGCTCATTTTGCCCATCTGGGAGGAGCACTGGTAGGTTTTGTATTGATGAAAGCCTGGGATCGGCATCATCATACCCCTTATGATTACTGAGTGAATCGGGTAAGAGCTGATTGGCCATAAAAATGATGCAACACGACAGGCAAAGAATCATGCAGAAATCTTAAATTTGTATTAAACCGTGCAGGATGAAAACGACGATGCAGCATCAGCGCCATACGATTTTCCTGGGCGAGGATAATAATATCGTCTTTAAGTTGATATGCATCAATCTGGTCATGTATTTGCTGCTCAATTTCATCCGGGTTATTTATTTCCTGTATGGGTTTTCTTACCGTGAGTTTTATGATCAAATCATGCCCTGGGTGGTGTTGCCTTCGTCGTGGCATGGCTTACTCACGCATCCCTGGACATTGCTTACCTTCATGTTTGTGCATTTGAGCTTCTGGCATATACTCAGCAATATGTTATGGTTCTGGGTATTTGGCCGGTTGTTGCAGGATTTTGCAGGTTATCAGAAAGTTGCGCCGGTATATGTATATGGAGGATTGGCTGGAGCTGCCCTGTTCATCTTGAGCTATCATGTTTTCCCGATATTTCAACCTGTTGCCGAACAGGCGACCGCTTTTGGGGCTTCGGCAAGTGTGATGGCCATTGCATTTGCCACGACTTTGTTGATTCCCCGGTTTCGATTCTTTCCCATGCTTGCGGGCGGCATTCCTTTGTGGGTGGTGACGGTGATTTTTGTGCTGGTGGATCTGGCCAGTATTCCTCATGGTAATGCAGGCGGGCATATTGCCCATTTAGGCGGAGCCGCTTTTGGTGCGTTGTTTATGTGGCAATTGCAACGTGGGCACGATTGGTCGACAGGTATGCAGCGGTTGTTTGTGTGGGTCGATGGCTGGTTTGATCCGGATCGTAAGCAAATAAAGCCACACCGGGATAAGAACGACAAGCAATCGGCCTATAGAACCCATAAATTTTATCGTTCTGAGGTGCAACCTTTCAAAAAAATCTCCCGAGTTAGCGAGAAAAGAATTGATGAAATTCTCGATAAGATTAATGAACAGGGTTTTCATTCCCTGACTCGTGAAGAAAGAGAGATCCTGAAAAGAGCCAGTCAGGAAGACATTCAGTAGCCCGCTCATGCGTTTTGCCCCGTTTACATGGTTGCGTTTTCTGTTTCATCTGTTGCTCGTAGGGTGCAGTTGTATCATGCTGTTGGCGGCATGGTCGCCCTATATGGATCCTGCACAATGGTGGCCTCTGGCTTTTCTGGGGCTTACGTTTCCGTTGTGGCTGCTGCTGGTCATCATCCTGTGGATACTGGCGCTGCTCTGGAAAAGCAAATGGATTGTGGTTCCTACACTGGCCTTAATTGGGAGCTGGAAAGCTATAGCGGCGACCATTGCTTTTCCGCCTCTGCGAAAGCCTGTGGAAGATGTGGCCCAACCGGTTATCAAGCTGATGAGCTATAATGTGCATGGCTTCACACCCTACCGCAATCAACCCGATCCACAGGAAAAGTACAGTCGGGCTATGTTACAGCTGATTGCTGATCAGCAACCGGATGTGATATGCCTGCAAGAATTTTTTACCAGCGATAATCCCCGTTTAAAGAAAAAAGATTTTAAAACATATATTTCGGATAGCCTGGGATATCCTTACCGATATTTCAGCAGTGATTTTAACCCATCGCACAGTACCAGCCATTCGGGAGTAATCATCTTTTCCCGCTGGCCTATTTGCCGGGCCGATAAGATTCCCATCATTCAACACCCGCATGCGGAGAGCCTGATATACGCCGATTTGCGAATCGGGACAGACACGGTGCGCTTGTTTACCGTACATCTGCAATCCATTTACCTGAATCAAAATGATTTGATGCGAATTGAAGAGATGAAGCAGGGCAATGATACCGCCTGGCGAGCATCAAGACCCATCTGGAGCAAGCTAAAACGCGCATTCATCCGGCGCAGTGAGGAAAGCAAACGCGTGAAACAGGCGCTGAATCAATCGCCCTATCCGGTTATATTATGCGGCGACTTCAACGATACTCCCGTATCTTTTACGTATTTTACGCTGGTCCGCGGTATGCAGGATGGTTTTTTGAAATGTGGTTATGGATTAGGTGCAACCTATTACAGCATTTCACCTACCCTGCGTATCGATTATATCCTGGCAAGTAAACACTGGCGTTTTATGCGATTTATGCGTATCCCGGTACATCTTTCGGATCATTATCCCATTGTGGCCGAATTACAACTTCGAACTCCATCATCTGTAAAACCCTGATCTATTGTCGAAACGCATATTTCATATTGTGCTGCTGTGCTTTACCCTGCTGGTGTGGGCGGGATATGGATGTGGTGCCCTGGTTACGTATCTGCCTTCGCCTGCGCCCTGGTGGCTGGATGTTGCCGGACTGGCCTTCCCGTATATGTTTTTTCTGATGTTGATCTGCATCGTGATCTGGCTTACCAGACGCTGGCAGCTGGCACTGATCAGTGTATGCATACTCCTTTGCGGCTGGAAGGGTATTATCCATACCTGGGGCTGGCACTGGCGCAATGAAGCGGTGAGTGCCGAGGAAGGTTTTACGTTAATGAGCTTCAACGTGAATGATTTTAAATCCATGGCCAGCTCGTGGCAGCACTGGCGGGAGGATTTTGACCATATCCTGTATTTTCATAATGCTGATATCATCTGCCTGCAGGAATTCGCCACTACCGATCTTTACAGCCAGGATGAAAAAAACAATGTGCTGCATTATACCACCCTGCTCCAAAAACCTTATGCTTATTTCACCAACGATTTTCAATGGCACACCCCGTATGGCTACACCTGGTATTTTGGAAACATCATCCTGTCGAAATTTCCATTTGTAGATACCGGGAAACTGTTTTTAGACCATAGGCATCATATCAGCATGGCTTATGCCGATGTTCGGATCGGGACAGACACGGTGCGCATCATCACCACACATCTGCAATCATTCGGACTGGAAGAAGCCGAAGTGCAGGGCTTGAAAGACCCTAATCCAGAGGTTTCCAGGCGATTGCTCTATAAATTGCGCAAGGGCTATCAGTTAAGAGAGCATCAGGCTGTAATGGCGGCCAGACTGGTCAGGGAAAGTCCACATCCGGTAATCGTATGCGGTGATCTGAATACGACACCTGTTTCGGCTACTTATTTCACCGTACGGGGGCATCTGCAGGATGCTTTTCTGAAGAAAGGAGCCGGGCTGGGGCGCACTTATACGCGATATGCGCCCACCTTGCGTATCGATTATATTTTTGTGGATCCGCGTCTGGAGGTGAAAGGCTTTGAGGTGCTGCATATTCGTGCATCCGATCATTATCCCGTTATGGCAGGTATCGATCAACGTTCCGATGGATCATGAGAAAATTCCGATTTTTGCGGCTCAGCATTCAGGACGATGTCAATATTAACGATTTATAACTCATTAACCCGCCAGAAAGAAGCGTTTCAACCCCTGCATCCACCGCATGTGGGGCTTTATGTTTGTGGACCTACGGTATCGGGTGAATCGCATCTGGGCCATGCCCGGCCTTATATCACCTTTGATGTGGTATATCGTTATCTGCGTCATCTGGGTTATCAGGTGCGCTATGTGCGCAACATTACAGATGCCGGACATTTTGAAGAAGAAGGACGCGAGGCGGAAGATAAGATTGCTCGGGGTGCCGTGCTGGAAAAGCTTGAACCCATGGAACTGGTGCAGAAATACACCCGCCTGTTTCACTGGGGCATGCAACAATTTAATTGCCTGGATCCGAATATTGAGCCCACCGCTACAGGACACATCATTGAACAGATCAGCATGATTGAAGATATCTTATCCAAAGGATATGCGTATGTGGTGAATGGCTCTGTTTATTTCGACGTGGTCAAATATGCCGCGCATTACCCTTACGGGCAGCTCAGCGGCCGGGTACTCGACGAACTGCTGGCTACCACGCGGGAGCTGGAAGGGCAGGATGAGAAACGGCATAAAGCCGACTTTGCTTTATGGAAAAAAGCTCCACCCCAGCATATCATGCGATGGAAAAGCCCATGGGGAGAGGGTTTCCCGGGCTGGCATATCGAGTGTTCGGCCATGAGTACCAAATACCTGGGTTATCCGTTCGATATCCATGGGGGTGGAATGGATTTGTTGTTTCCGCATCATGAATGTGAAATCGCCCAATCGACCATAGCCTATGGCGAGCCCCCTGTGCGCTACTGGATGCATAACAACATGATTACCATCAACGGGCGGAAAATGGGCAAGAGCTACAACAATGTCATTAAGCTCACGGAGCTGTTTAGCGGCCAGCATCCCTTGCTCGAGCAGCCTTACCATCCCATGGTGGTGCGTTTTTATATTTTACAAACCCATTACCGCAGCACACTCGACTTTTCTAACGAGGCCCTGCAAGCTGCCGAGCGAGGCTTGCAACGCCTCTGGGAGGCTTATGAAATGCTCGAAAAGTTGCATGGAAGCCCATCCGATGGCAATCCATCCACAACGACCGAACAATCGGAGACGGAAATGCGCATTCGCGAGCGCTGTGCTGATTTCCGCGAGGCCATGAATGATGACTTCAATACGGCTCGTGTGCTGGCCAATATGTTTGAGCTGGTACCCATCATCAATGCAGCAGGCCACCAGCAGTTAGGGGAACCCCTGCAACCGAGCGTTGTAGAGCTGTTGTACAACAGTTTTTCGCTTTACCTGAAAGATATTTTAGGGTTGCAGCCCATAAAAAAGCACGATAGTAAGCTGGTAGAGGCTTTGTTGGATTTGTTGATTGAAATTCGCCGGGAAGCCAGGCTGCGGAAAGATTATGCAACATCCGACCGTATTCGCCAGCAATTGCTTCAGATCGGTATCCAGCTTAAAGACGAAAAAGATGGCTCGGTGAGTTATACCTTTCAATAACAATTCCTGAAACCGTGATTCTTACTACATGAACCAGCAAATTTTTACATCCAACTGGAGGGTAGGTTCTACATACCGGATCTGTATAGGCATCGTGCTGGGCATGCTGTCTTTGCAGGCCTGTCATCCCCATCATTCCGGTTCTACATCCGCATCCCGGACACCGTTGATCAATCCGGCCATTCCAGTTCCCGCCTTTCAGGCCGATTCAGCTTATGCTTATGTAGCCAGGCAGGTAGCTTTCGGGCCGCGTATTCCCGGTACTGCCGCCCATGAAGCCTGTGGTGCCTGGCTGGTGAGCCTCCTGAAAAACTGGGCCGATACGGTGTATGTACAGCGTACCACGCTCACCACCTGGAATCACCGGCAGGTGCCCTGTGAAAACATCATAGCCAGTTTTAATCCTGCTGCCCGGGAACGTTTGCTGGTTCTGGCCCACTGGGATACCCGCCCCTGGGCGGATGAGGACCCAAACCCCACCAATCGGAAAAAAACATTCGAAGGTGCCGATGACGGAGCCAGCGGTGTGGGCGTACTGCTGGAAACAGCTCGACAGCTACATCTTCGTAAACCGGATATTGGAATTGATCTCTTGTTTACCGATGTTGAGGATTATGGTAACGACAGCGTGGCTCATAGCTTTTGCCTGGGCACCCAGTACTGGGCTCAGCATCCGCATGTGGCGGGATATACAGCCGATTATGGCATCCTGCTGGATATGGTGGGCGGGAGAAACGCCCATTTCTATCGGGAAGGGCAGTCGCAGCAATTTGCAGGCCCACAACAAGACCTGTTCTGGAATCTGGCCAATGCGCTGGGATATTCCGATTATTTCCGATATGATCAAATTCATGTAACCATTGAAGACGACCATCAGTACGTGAGCCAGATGGCACATATCCCCTGCTTTGACGTCATCCAGCTGCGCGACAATCCCAAAAATCCTTTCCCGCCTTACTGGCATACGCTGGCCGACAACATGGATAATATTGATGCCCGCACCTTGAAGGCCGTGGGGCAAACCCTGTTGCAGGTCATTTATACCCATCCGGCCTATTAGAGTGGTCTGTGCAGATACATGTTGTAATCAGGCAAAATGGCCTGGTATTCCTGATTCATCAAGGGGGAAGTCATCAGAAAATCGGCCGTAGCTCGATCACAGGCGATCGGGATGTTCCATACTACGGCCAGGCGCAGCAGGGCTTTAATGTCGGGATCATGAGGCTGTGCTTCCATAGGATCCCAGAAAAAAATCATCACATCCACCTTGCCTTCGGCTATGCGGGCACCAATTTGCTGGTCACCGCCCAGCGGGCCACTGAGCATTTTTTTGATGGGCACATCCAGTGCGTCTTCCAGCAATTTGCCGGTGGTGCCGGTGGCCAGCAGTTCATGACGGGCCAGCGCTGCCTTGTTGTACACCGCCCATTCGATGAGCTCAGCTTTTTTATGGTCATGAGCAATCAGGGCAATGCGTTTCCGCGCCTGAAGCACCCGAAAGGAAGGATGAGATCCGTTCATATACCAGATGTTTAAAAACCATTGCAGGATATGCCAAAGGTAGTGGAGGGTAAGCGAAACCTGACGGAAAAAGGAGACTAAAATTCCCCTTAAGCCGGCCAAATTAATTAATTTTGTTTCAAATAATACCCCTGGAAATGATTAAAACCGGCAATCCCACCATCAGTATATACACGGAAATGACGCCCAATCCGGAGACCATGAAATTTGTGGTCAATCGGTTGCTGTATCCGGGCAAAAGCATTGAATTTACAGATGAGGCATCTGCACGTCCTTCGCCGCTTGCCACCGAATTGTTTAGCTTCCCCTTCATCAAGGGCGTGTTTATCATGAGCAACTTCGTAACCCTTACCAAAGTGCCCGACGTGCAATGGGACGATGTCATCCCCTCCCTGAAAGCTTTTCTAAAATCTTATCTGGAAGAAGGCAGGCCGGTAATCCTTGAAGAAGAATTGCAACAACCAACCGATTCTTCCATTTCCGAGGATGACCCCGAAGTGGTGAAAAAAATCAAGGAATTGCTGGAAAATTATGTGAAGCCCGCCGTGGAAATGGATGGTGGAGCCATTCAGTTTAAACATTATGAAAAAGGTAAACTCACCCTGATTTTGCAGGGTGCCTGCTCGGGTTGTCCCTCGTCCATGATTACCCTGAAAGCCGGCATTGAAGGCATGATGAAGCGATTGGTACCCGAAGTAAAAGAAGTTGTCGCCGAGCCGAGATAAAAACAAACCGATTCACCTATAGCATGGCGGATATCGTAAAGGTTATCCGCTATTTTTGTTTGTGTATATATGGACCTGCAGGCCATGCATATTGAAACGTTTTTCATACATATCTGGCAACAGCTGTCGTGGCAGGAATGGATTGCAGTGATTTTTGCAATCATCAGCGTGCTATGTGCAAGGGCCAACAGCATCTGGGTATATCCCACCGGCATTGTTGGTATCTTGTTCAGTATTTCTCTTTTTGTGGAAGAACGGAATAAACTTTATCCGGATGCAGCATTAAACCTCTATTATCTGGTGATGAGCATCTATGGCTGGTATATGTGGTCGAGAAAGGATGCCGATCAAAAGCCGCAGGAGCCCATCAGCTGGGCATCCCGTAAGGAATATGTATTTGCAATTACCCTCTTCGTCGTGTTATGGGCCGGGCTGTATTTCTGGTTGAAACATTATCGCATCAACAATGTTCCGGGATTGGATTCGTTTTCTTCTGCCATGGCTGCTACGGGAATGTGGTTGCTGGCCAGAAGAAAAATTGAAAACTGGCTTGCCCTGCTGATAGCCGATGCTGTGGATATTCCCATGTTTTACATTAAAAAATTGTATTTGTTCTGCGGATTGAATATTTTTTATGTGATTATCGCCTGGCTTGGTTTTCTTGCCTGGAAAAAGATCTACCACAAGCAAACGATTGAAGCAACTTCAGATTTTCTTCAACATGCTGAGCAAATTTAGCCATAGGCCTTAATACCAGAGCCATGAAAATATTGATTGTCGAAGATGAAAAAGCGCTACAGCAAAGTATGATACAATACTTGACTGCCGCGGGTTTTCAGTGTGAGTCGGCATGTAATTTTCGCCAGGCGCTTCATTTGCTTGATGAAATCGATTATGATGCGATTGTGCTCGATATTATGTTGCCAGACGGAGATGGGTTATCGTTGCTGAAAATTTTGAAAGAAGATAAAAAACAGGAGGGCGTGATTGTGGTATCTGCCCGAGGTGATGTGGATGACAGGGTACAGGGTTTAAAACTGGGTGCTGATGATTATCTGGCAAAACCCTTTCACATGGCCGAATTGGCTGCACGCCTGCATGCCATCATTCGAAGAAAGCAATTTCAGGGAATGAATAATCTGGAAGTGGGAGAAATTGTTGTGCATCTGGAACGTAGAGAAGTTTATGTACGCGGTCAACCTGTGAACCTCACCCGAAAAGAGTATGATTTGTTATTATTTTTTCTGTCCAACAAAAATCGCGTAATTACCCGGCAAGCACTGGCCGAACATCTATGTCAGGATCATCAAGATTGGTTTGACGATTACGATCTTGTATATGCACATATTAAAAACCTGAAGAAAAAACTTGCTGACCGAGGTTGTAGCGATTGCATCAAATCCGTATATGGCATAGGTTATCGATTTATTGGTTGATTTTCTTTTCTGTTATGCACCTGCTTACACGTTCTACCAGAACTTATGTGATTTATGCCAGCATCATGATGTTGATTGCTATTCCGCTGTGTTATGTATTGATTCATTACCTGTTTATCCAGGATGCCGATGAATGGCTTTTACATGATAAAATGTTGCTGGTACAGCAAATGCAACAGCAACAAGTTGATATTTCAACCACACGTCTTCCGAGCTGGCAAACAAATGTGCTCATTAAACCCATTCCAAAGCCTTTAACCATCCCATCCGATAAATTCTTTACCTCCTACGCGCAAAATCCATTAAACCACGAACAGGTTCCTTACCGCGTATTATCAAGCATCATTGAGTCAAATGGTAACTATTATCAGGTATCGATTCGAATGTCATTAATTGACAGCGAAGATCTGATTCAAAGCCTTGTGTTAACGATAGGCATCTTGTGGGCTTTGTTGCTGATCGGCTGGATTATCCTCAGCCGGATACAATCCAGAAAGCTATGGAAACCGTTTTATCTTGCACTGGAACAGTTAAAACAATTTCAACTTCATCATTCTCATGCGCTTCAACTCCCGGAACATTTGCCCATTCAGGAATTTCGAGAGCTAAACCAGACGCTGAATCGTCTCACCGATCATATTGTGGCCAGCTATCAACATCAAAAAGAATTTACAGAAAATATGGCGCATGAGATGCAAACACCTTTATCGATCATTCAATCGCAGATTGATTGTTTGTTGCAGGATAAATATTTAAATGCTTCACACGCCGAACAGTTACAACATATGCAT
>ERZ795042.2206-NODE-2206-length-11057-cov-7.947555_pt1 | contig 11057 bp, 8 predicted proteins | sample MGYA00375126_ERZ795042 | MGnify/ENA primary metagenome ERZ795042 (study PRJEB30171, sample SAMN05518105) | compost metagenome | isolation source: Feedstock adapted compost from Newby Island compost facility, Milpitas, CA | place: USA:Newby Island compost facility...
AAGATTAAGGTAAAGCGCTTTCGTTGTCAAGTCGTTAAATGTCTAACGATTTAAATTTTTTTGTAAAAGATGTGGGCGCCTATATAAGGCTTTTTATTGAACCCAGGATTACATTCCAATCTGGTGCTCCCGACACCTGTCCGGTCAAGTTGCCATGTCTGCGCTTGAAACGAGAAAAGCGCCGCCAACCTGAACAGGTATGACGGCGCTAGACAGGTGCTTGATACGTATATATAACAGTTGCGCATTATGTGCCGCTTGCGCTCGCGGTTTCAAGCTGCATGCCGCTCACACACGCGACCGAATGCCAATACCCACTCGGGGCAACGTTCCGGGCACCCAATACACCAGCTCTACTCGGTCTTGTACTTGTCCTTCAGCACATTCGAACCGATCGACCCGGCGATCAGCAAAAACAGCGAACCGAAGTTCCAGATGAAACTGCCGCCGGGCAGCGTCACTTCCCACGAGGCGACTTTGCTCACGATCACGGCGGCGATTTTCACCAGCAGGACGATGATCCCGATTACCGTCAGGCAATCGAACGCAAATTTCAGCCGTGGATAGGCGAGCTTCCGGCTGTCGCGGATTACCTTTTGGGTCAATTTTTCATCACTCCTAAGCAGTTCGTCGATGGTCACCCCGAAAAGGTCGCTGATCTTGATGATGATTTCGATGCTCGGGTAGTTTTGGCCATTTTCCCATTTGGATACGGACTGGCGGCTCACATACAGTTTTTCGGCCAACTCTTCCTGGGACCAGCCCCGTTTGGAACGTTCCTGCCTCAGCTTTTCTCCGAAGGTGGTCATGCGGCGGCTCCTTTCCGAACTTTTCTAAGCATCATAGTAAAGCGTTCCGCCTCCATGTAAAGAACGCATTGGTTGCCTACCCCGCGCAACCGCCGGTTGCGCCCGCGTCAAGCCAAGCTTCATAAAAAATACCGGTCACACCGCACGTCCCCGCTTCCGCTGCAGAAAAATGCCGGTCACAGCACGCACGCCACATTACAATCGGCGATGGAGGTAAAGAAGGCTCAAAGCCGCAGCGAATACCACAAACCCAAACTGCATTTGCACGCCGTACGCCGCCAGCGCGCTGCCGATCACCGGCCCCAGCGTCATCCCCACAAACCGAAAGAAATTGTAGACGCCGACGGCCGTCGCCCGGAAGTCCGCAAATTCTCTCGCCAGCCAGTCCGTTTGCGTCGGCAGCGATACGCCCAGGCTAAGTCCGTACATCCCCGACGTGATGATCAGAAGTGCCAAGGAATGTTCGGCAGTGAGCAGGAAAAGGATCAGGCTGATGATGCAGAAAACGCCGCAAAAAAGCAGATTGGTTTTGGGATGCAACCGTCCGGACAACCGCGAACCGAGCATGCTGCCGACCATAATTGCGAGCGTAAGCGGAACAAAGGCCAGCCCTTTCTGCTCAATGGACAGTCCGTACCGGACGGTCAGCACGACAGGCAAGCAAATGATGAAGTTGTAAAGCGTGAAATACTGAACCAGCCCCAGCAAGATCATCGACGAGCCGACCCGGTTCAGCAAGATACGTCGAAAATCTTGGAACGAGAAGGTGCGGGCCACCGCATGCGCAGGCCGGGTTTCCGGTAGCTTGAATAAAATGGCCGCCAATGCGAGCAACCCGAACGCGATCGTGACGGCAAAAATGACCGAATAATGCCAATTTCCCGCAATTATGCCGCCCAGAAGGGGCCCCGCCACCGGACCGAATGCAATAGCGGACTGATACCATCCCATCGCCCTCAGACGCTGCGGGCCCGTGAGCAAATCGCCGATCACCGCCACGGCCATGACGGAGCCTGCGGCAATACCCAATCCCTGCAAAGCCCGGAAAAACAGAAACATTTCTATGGAGAAGGAAAAGTAGCAGCCGACGGAAGATGCGGTGTACAGAAGCAGGCCAAACAGCAGCACCCGCTTCCTTCCCTTTCGGTCACCAATAGGGCCGTAAACCAGCTGCATTACAGCCAGCATGGCCGTATAAATCGAAATGCTGGCATTGATCCAAAAGTTCGCCGTTTGGAAAGCCTCGGCTAGTTCAGGCAAAATCGGTATGTAAATCGACTGGGTAAAAGGCGCCAAAAATGCGGCAGCGGTTACAATCGGGACCGCAAGATAACGTTTTGCCGGCAATGTTTTGGTTTGCAATGGGCGATCACTCCGGTGTGCTGAAGATTAGTCTCTAAACCATAATAACGGAAAATGGAAATGAGCAGCGAAATTCGGGCATCTTCACCCGGCTCGAATGCCATTGTTTTTCAAAGACGACTAATTCGGTGATGCACACCGGCGTAAAGTCGCCCGAGCGGCTGAACAGGATCAACCAGATTCCGTGAAATGCATCCGACTGCTTCATGACGCCGTGGTCCGTCTGCCATTTCATCGCGGGAAAACGGTCCCCAATAAAAGGGACGGATCGTCCGGCATCGTTCGGCATCAGCAGGTCTCTCTAGAAGAAAAATGCCGCTTTATCCTCTGCCGTGACATCCGCCCGGTGAGTTGTCCTCATTGGGAAGAGAGTTAATCCTCCCAGTTTCCCGTTTGCGAATTCCTTAACGAGATATCGGTCACCTTTGTCGCGAGGTCGACCATCTTATGGTCAAGTTTAACAAACAAAAGGCCTTTTCTTCTATACTCACTCCATTTTGCTAAATCTGTCTCTTCTTCAATGCGCAATTCTTCAATAAAAGAGGCTCGATCCAGCAAATAGCTACTCGTTAATAAACACGTTTGAATACCCGATACTCCTGGAGATATGCAATCCAGCTTAACCCATCGCTCAATGTTAAACTGCACCATCTTGACATGAGGAACGATGCTCAAATCTTTTACAATCCCGTATTGAAATATCCCACTTTCGGTAGGTGGAAAAAGCTCTGATGGTTGGAAAATCGCAATCCTTCGAATCCCAAACAGTACTTGATGGTGCTTGAAAATGGTTAAGGGGATGCGCACTACTCCTTCATGCTTTAGCTGTTTAAGCTCTTGCCTGTTTACCGGAATGACTAAAGTGTCTTTTTCCTGCCTAATTTCTCGATAGAACTCATGAGTACCCGCTTGAAGCAATGCTCGGTGAAAAGCTTTTTCTGGACTATCTAATATCAGTTCGTCCAAAAATTTCTCCAATAAACTTGTGGCGTTTGGGAGGAATGGAAAAGCGCCAATGTTCATATGTTTAATACTTTTATAGAAGCGATGTTCCTGGTAAGCCTGCTCATCATGGTAAGGAAACAAGACGTACGCACCGAACATGGCTCTTTCAAATGAAGATTTCCCTTTTTCTTGATACACAATCGCATCGCGATATCGATGCATCGTGTTGATATCCTCTTCCAAAGGTCCAGGCAACCCATACATTTCATAATAAGGTGTTCCGGGAATGGCAGGATCCAAGCGATACTTCGCATCAAAAACATACTTATAAACGACTTGAGAGTCGCTTTTGCGAATGGTAAAAACGTTGTCAGGCCGCTGGGGAATTGTTGGGAAATCTTTTGCAGGCGTTGTAGCGTTATTGTAATATAGTTCGAACATTTCTCCTGTATCGGGATTTTTATATTCCATCCGAGCGGTTCTGGACCGATCCAACGTAACGAAAATACCCGTATGATTGACCTTAACCGCATCTTGTGTGATCAGTTGATACTTCTTCTTTAAAAGAGCATTCATTTTTAAGAAGCACCAATACTCATACAGTTGTGCCACATCTTTAAGTGAAATCTTAAACAGATCTCCTTGCAGCGTGAGACCTTTCATTAGCATGAGGTAAATTTTGTAGGCATCGCGATAGCCTGGAGCCATCTGCAGCACTAGGGAGATCGAGATTTGTTTAAGAGGCCCCGCTGCCTGAATATAATCGAGTTGAAGCAGCCGGCGTATTTGATTGAGCACGTGATTTATTTCCTGTATGAATTTTGGATCTTTTTTACGGCCGCTGATTAGATAATGCTCCTTTAAAGTCCGCAGCTTGTATTCGATTCTCCCAAGCATCCATTTTAAAAATTGATTCTCTAACGTATCGAAAGAAATGCTGCTTTTCGTTTCGATCAACTTTTTCGGAAAATAAGATTTCCCCTCGATTTTCAAGTTTCCATTTGGATTCGGGACAAGGTAGTGAGGATTGCGACGTAAAAATTGTAAATTGACCCTGCCTGCTTGCCGAACCAGCGCTGCATCTTTGATTTCGTATCTTCGCTCTAGCTTATGATGCGGAGCCTCCTGGATTCGATTGATAGCAAGTACAAGTTGATCAAACAACTTTTTGAGAATCGAAAAAAATTCTGTTAAAGACTGAAAACGAGTGCTCCGTACTCCCGCCGTTTGGTACGTTTTCTTCAGGAAATCAAAAGACAGATTGTATATTTCTTCATTCACTTCCCGAAGCATAGCTTCGTAGTCCGACTTGTAGTCAATTTTGGTTGGGAAGAGTTCAATGGTTAAAGTAAGCGCATGAACTCCATCCATCGTCACATGTAAATCTGTTAGTCCCACTTCATTTTTAAATTCAATGGATCCTACAAGAAAATGTTGATTTTGGGCTTTGACCGCATGGCGGATTTGTGGATGGATGTGATCAAAGCCCAGATTGTAATTTCCTTTGTTATAAATGCTGATCGTGTACGTCTCATTTTCAAAAAACAGCGGTGCCAATGGTTCAGACATATATGGCACCAATTGATTTTTGCTCAGCGAATAAACTTGTACGTTTAAATCTTTCAGCAAAGGATTGTGTGTTTGAACGGATAAATGAACATCCGCGTATTCGCCTGTACTTGTACGATGAAGTTTTAATTTTTCCACCACGGGAAGAGAAGGTTTTCCTTGGATGTAAAGCGTGAATAAATTCGTATCCATCTCCAGCAACTGAACGACTTCATCATGTAAGCCAGAAAGAGGAGAAGCCATCTTCATCCATCCTTTTTAACATATACGCCAGCTTACGAGCGCTCTGACGATAAATAACCTCTTGTGCCATTTGGGATTTACTGTACTTCTCATACAAAGAAGAAGCGTCATGAATGATGCGTTCTTCTATATTCGTGAACGGTTTGCCTTCACAATAAAGAAGTAGTTGAATCAAAACCTTCTTTAAGGCGTGACTGCTGCCTTGTAAACGAGGCAGTATTTTTTGCATCAGTTGAGCGTCAAACGCATCGTTTTCTTCCATAAGCCCAAACCGTTGATTGTAGATCATAAAGAAACAAATCGAGTCCCGTACACGAAAACCGATGTGGGCATGTACCTCTTCGAGGATTTTATTAATTTCAACCAGCTTTTGTGTCGTTTGCTGAATAAGTTCTTTGTGATCTGGATAAGCGTCCTTTAGCTCCAAATATTCACTCATGGTAAAACCGGCGCTTAGCTGTAAATCAATGCGTTCAATTTCAGAAGAGGTTTCCGGAAAGTATTGAAGATCAATGTCATTAAACTCCAACGTGTTGGCACGGTCTAACACTTTCTTGCTAAAAGGATGCGTGGTCTCATCCATATTGACCGTTCCCACAATGATGACGTTCGGTGGAATGATGAGATCTTGATCGATTTGGTTATTTTTACGAACGATCGGATCCGTGATGATATTTTGTCCGCTCCATTTTCTTGTTTCGATGATGGATAGCAGATCACTGAAATAGTATTCCACCCTCGCCAGATTCATCTCATCCAAGCAAACGAAAAATGGTTTATGGCGGTTTTCGGGCTTGCAAGCTTCTTCAAGCACTTTCGTGAACTCCCCTAGCTGAAAAGCGCCTGATATATCTGTATATCCGATAAGACTCGATGAGTCACTCCAATCTGGTTGAACTGGAATCAGCGTAAATTGTTTGTTTTCGGTGGTGGCTCCGAGTGCTTCAGCAAAAAGTTTCACCATTTTCGTTTTCCCCGTACCCGAAATGCCAGCGAGGATCGTAAACGGTTTCGTCTTGATGGACAGATAAAAGGATTCCAGGAGATTTGGAGGGTAATAAAAGCCTTTGCTTTTGATAAATCTGTCAATTCGTTGCAGCACGGGTTTCACTTCGGTATCGGATACCATTCGGAACTCTTGCACCGTGACAGCCACTTCTTTATTTGCTTCAATGTTTATGTCATTGAAAATAGTGAAATCAGGCCAATGACTGTTGGGAGAAAGCTTTTGAATAATCTGAAGCCCCTCGATGGAGAAGCGATAAAGGTATCCTTGCGTAACCCTTTTCGCCGAATTTATGGGACCTTGAGGGATGGCGAGATCGAATATAGCATCCACAAATCGTTCAAGTGGAATGTGCTCTACTAGATCATGATACTTCGTTTTGATTAATCGCCCTTGTTGCTGCCAACTGGATTTTGACATGGATTCTGGTTTTGGAGCTTCTACAGCAGCTTGTTCCACTTGGCTAACATATCTTAAAGCACCGTTAGCATAATGAAGGATAATGTCCCCCACTTTTACTTCTTGAAGCAATTTCCAATGATAAAATGTTTGGCCCCTGTCATTGGATATAGGCGCCCAAATAAATCCGCCCGCCAATTCAGGCCCCAGCGTTTTCCCTTGATTAACCCACCAAATATTTGGACGCAATGAATGTTGAGATGAAATACATTTGACTTCGTAGACAAAAGGTGTTCCGGTCTCATAAAATTCCATGTACTCTTCTTGGCCTTGAGGAACTCGTATCTGCTGCTTGCTATCTTCATCCGACTTTCTTTCTGCTATGAACTGATATGTACGTTGAAAGATTCGCTGCAACTGCTCTTTAAGTTGCTTGTTTCCATCGTATCGGATGTGCAACACAGTTCTATCTTGCAGTTTTATGTTTCTCAATTGCGCATAATAGTTCGTTCCATTAATCCTGAGTGTTACGTCTCTTACTTGACCCGGTGGCACTTCTATTCCTTGATTGGCATGTAAAAAGTCAACATGAAATTCCTCAGGGATATGAGAACCATTTAAAAATATTGACCAATCTACTGTTTTCCGACCAATCAACCCAGGAATTTGATCGTCTTTCCACCAACTGCGCACTTGCTTGATCATCTGATATGCCTCCGATATGTACACTTTAATCACAATCTTCGACAATCATTGGGAATGTCCTTTTTCCTAGAAAAAAAGCACCTATTCCTTGCGGAATGAGTGCTTCATGAATTCCTCCTATTAATATCACACCAACCCGCTCAACACCACCGCCAGCTCGCCGCGGGTCATGGCGCGGCTGTCGGCGCCGGCCGGGAACAGATCATCAACCGGCCGGTCAGAGCCGCTGATCCGCAAGTATCGCTCCATGACCAGCTTCATATGCTCCACGGTCATGACCGCATCCGGCATGAAGCGGCCCTGACCATCGCCGACGACGAGTCCCTGGTCAGCCGCCCAACCGACGTAGCCGCTGTACCAGCTGCCAGGGGCCACGTCCTGGAATGCTCCCGCCTCCTTCCGTTCCACGCCGAGCAGCCGGCCCAGCGCCGTGACGGCGATGGCCCGCGTGACCGGAGAGTGCGGCGAGAACTCGGTCGGGCTGGTGCCGACCAGCACGCCCCGCTCATACACAACTCTGACAGCATCATACAGCGGATCATCCGGGTCCACATCCGTAAAAGGCAGGCCCTCGATGACAAACTCCCACTCGGACGCGCCGGTAAAATCCGGATTGGAAGGCACCACCGCCACGGTCAGGCGGTAGCGGCCGTCCGCTTCGGGCAAGAGCTTCGAAAAATCGCCGTTTAGCTCCGACAAAAGGTACGAGACGGCGAAATCTTCCGACGGCACGTCGGTGACAGTCAGCTGAATGTCCGTGGCGGGCACGTTCTCGCTGGCCTCCACACGATCCAGCCGGACGCGCTCGCCGGATGCGACGCTGCGGATGCCTTCCCCGCCATTGACCGTAAAGGTCACTCTCCGCTTGGCTCCCGGCGCATCTGTAATGCCCGAGAAACTGTGGACGGCATCGGTGATGATGAACGCCGCGGAACCTTGCTTGCCCGGCGCGGCCTGTTCGATCCGGCCCGGCCGGCCCAGGGCGCGCATGCCGAAGGCATTCCCCGTATACTGCTGCTGTTTGCCGTCAACAAATACGTGATATTCGGTGTCCCGCTCCAGTTCGCCGGACGAGAACGTCAGCGTCTGGAACGCCTTTTCCGCCGTATGCTTAAGAAGCTCCCTTCCCGCCGCATCCTGGATGACGATCTCCGTTCCCGCTTCTTGCGTTGCGGCAAAGGCCAGTTCCATAAACGGCTGCCCGGACGCCGGCGAGGCCGCGTCATTGCGCCTGCCCAGCGCGATCAGCGTGCCGCCGTTGATCGTGATATCCTTGTCCGCATCCACGCCGCCGTCGGGCGTACGCTCGCTCGCCATGGTCACGACGGTGCCGCCGTTGATGGTCAGGTAGCCGTTGGAGTCGATGCCGTCGCCTTCCGTGCCCAGGCCTCCTTTGACATACACGTAACCGCCGTTGATCACGGTGACGGAAATACCGTTTTCGTTGGTGTTGATCCCGTCATCCTGGGCCTCAATGAAAATCCTGCCGCCGTTGATGGCCAAATGCAGCTCGGAGTTCAGCCCCTCGTTGGCGGCCTTGATGTGCAGTTCGCCGGTCCCCCGGGCTTCACCGGAGATGTTCATCGACATTTTCGAATAGAACGCGCCGTCGTATTTGTGCAGCTTCTTCGTCGTGCCCGGCTCGTAAATCCGCGCCACGTAAGCGCCGTTTACCGCGTTGACGGAATCGTCCGCCAGAATCACTTGCGCCCCCGCGCGGCTCAAATCCACAACGCCCTTGGGGTCTTCGTCGGCCGAGTACGGTTCGTACACGTTGTAGAAAATGACGCCCGGCGCCACGGTGCTTGTGATGTCCACGCCATCCAAAATCAGCGTCACCACGGCGTTCGGATCATCGGCCGCTCCTTCGCCCAGGTCCACGGCCAGCTGCCCGTACGACAGCTTGCCGCTCACCCGGTAAACCCCCGGCCTGGTGATGGTGACGACCGTATGTTTGTCCGCCTCTTCCCTGCTGTGTTCGTCCCGGGCCGTCCCCTCGCCGTAGCCCGGGCCGCGGCCGGCCTCATAGTACACGATGTCCGCCCCGGTATGTACGGCATCTTCCGGATTGTCCGTGGCCGGCCGGCCGTTCACGGTCACGCCCTCATCCGAGAGCCGGATGACGGTTTCCGCGCCGGCGCCGGCCGAAGCGGAGCCCGACGCGTCGCTTCCGTTTTCGCCGCCCGTTCCGCTCTCCGCCCTGGTTTCGGTTCTGCCCGGCGTTACTTCCGCTTCCTGCCTGGCGCTGGCGCAGGACACACTCACAGCGCTTAACACGATCAGGACAACTAGCAGAAGAGACATACCGCGTTTCGGCATTCTCCCCTCCCCTTCCTAGCATATGAACTTTTTATAGTGTAACCCGCCTATCTTAAACCAAGCTTAGAATCACATTAATTTTCGGCCTCCCGCAAATATTTTTTCAGCAGATCCGCGCGTCTTTGATCCTCCTCCAGCACCATATCCACCAATCTGGCGCTTTCCTCGTCCAGTTCGCCGGCCACCATCTTGTGCGAGAAACGGATGCCGTATTTGTTCTCCCCGGCCAGCGCGTCGCGCAAAATTTCCTTGGAATCTTCCGGCCGGTTCCGCAGCTTTTGCAGCCATTCGGCGATCTCTCCCATCACCCCGGCACCATCGGCAGCTTCGCCGCCCAAGTCCTGAATGCGCTCGGCAATTTTTTGGGCGCCCATTTTGGCATGCCGCTGCAGCTCTTGCAGCAAATCTTTCAGCTGTGGGTCCCGGGCGCGCGAAATCAGATGCTCGTACTGGTGGATGCCCATGTACCTGCCTTTCAAAAAACGGTTCAATTCCTTGATGACGCGCCTTCTCGTCCGTTCGTCCATCCGTTCGTCCATGCGTTCGTCCAAGTGTTCGTGCAAGTTTACGTCCCTGTCTTCGCTCATGTGTTCATGCACGTGTTCGTCCATGCCGGCACCGCCTCTTTCATATGTTTTTGTTTAGTATGTCTCGGCAAAGTTATAATGTTGCCATGAAGGAGGAGCCGGCATGTTCAAAATCATGATCGTCGAGGACGATTTGACCATCGCAAAGGCGATCAGCGATCACCTCGGCAAATGGGGCTATGACGTCACCTATCTGACCGATTTCCGGAACGTGGCGGATCAGGTCATCCGCCGACAGCCGCAGCTCGTGCTGCTCGATATTTCGCTGCCTTTTTACAACGGATTCTACTGGTGCAGCGAGATCCGCAAAGTGTCCAAAGTGCCGATTATTTTTTTGTCCTCCGCTTCCGACAACATGAACATCGTCATGGCAATGAACATGGGCGGCGACGATTTTCTGGCCAAGCCGTTCGACCTCCACGTGCTGACGGCGAAAATCGGCGCGCTCTTGCGCCGGGCCTACTCCTATCAGGGGCAGGTCCACGTGCTGGAACACGGGGGCGTCCTGCTTAATCTGAACGACGCCACCCTGACATACCGGGACCGCAAAATCGAGCTGACCAAAAACGACTTCAAAATCGTGCAGCTTCTCATGGAAAACGCGGGACGCATCGTGCCCCGCGACGAAATCATGCAGCGGCTGTGGGAAAGCGACCAGTTCATCGACGACAACACGCTGACCGTCAACATGACGCGCCTGCGCAAAAAGCTGGCCGAGATCGGCCTTGAAAACTGGATTGTCACGAAAAAAGGCCTCGGTTACATGGTGGAATGATCATGAACGGAAGGAAAATCTTTCGCGCCTGGCTTAGGCAAAACCTCCCGCTCATCCTGACCGTCGCGGCCGCGATGGGCGTTTTCCCGCTCGTCCTCATCCTTTACGGGCTTCCTGCCGAACCGGCCGGATACGCGAGCGCGCTGGCCCTTGTCATCCTGCTTGCGGCCGGCGCCGTCAGCTACCGCCGCTTCCGGCGAAAAGCTGAGGCCCTCGCCTCCCTGCGCGGCCAGATCAATGTGCCCGGCTTTCCGCTGCCGGAGACGCACAACCTGATCGAACGGGATTACCAGGAACTGATCCGCCTGCTGGATGAGGAGCGGACCCGGATCTCCCGC
>ERZ795042.2207-NODE-2207-length-11053-cov-4.322877_pt1 | contig 11053 bp, 10 predicted proteins | sample MGYA00375126_ERZ795042 | MGnify/ENA primary metagenome ERZ795042 (study PRJEB30171, sample SAMN05518105) | compost metagenome | isolation source: Feedstock adapted compost from Newby Island compost facility, Milpitas, CA | place: USA:Newby Island compost...
TTTTCGAAGAAGTCCAGGGCTTCCTCGATCGACATCTCCAGTACGTCGGCGATGGTCTTGTCCCGGTAACGAACCTCCAAGGTTTGGGGATTGAATCGGCGGCCGAGACACGCCGGGCAGGTCACGTACATATCAGGCAAAAAATCCATCTCGATCTTCTGTTGCCCCAATCCCTGGCATACGGGACAGCGACCGGCCGGATTATTGAAGCTGAATCGATCAGCCCGAAATCCTAATCGGCGGGCATCACGTGTGGTGGCAAAGACCCGTCGGATCTCGTCAAACACCCCAGTATAGGTCGCCACGTTACTGCGAGGCGACCTGCCAATGGGTGTTTGATCGACATCCACAACCCTGTCTACGTTTTCGAAGCCCCGTATTTCCTGATATCCGGCGCCCCTGCTTCCCACACCGAGGAGCGCCCGTTTTAAGGCTGGGGCAAGAGTCAGACTGAGGAGCGAGCTCTTTCCAGAACCACTCACACCCGTGATGCAGATAAACAGTCCGAGCGGAAATTCAACCGTGATATTCTTGAGGTTGTTCGTGGTGACCCCTACGAGAACAATTTCGCGCCCTGGCTGTGGCTGACGACGCCGGGTGGGAATGGGAATAACCTCCTGGCCGGCAAGGTAACGCCCCGTCATAGAGTGGGGATGAGTCATGATGTCGGCCACGGTTCCCTCCGCGACAACCTGTCCTCCAGCCGGTCCAGCGCCAGGTCCCATATCAATCACCCAGTCTGCCGCCCGGATGATAGCTTCATCGTGCTCCACCACGATGACCGTGTTTCCACGATCGACAAGTTGACGGAGGCTGGCAATGAGGCGGTCATTGTCCCGCGGGTGAAGCCCAATCGATGGCTCATCCACGATGTAACATACGTCGCTTAATACGGCGCCTAACCCGGCCGCCAACCGTACTCGCTGAAGTTCCCCCCCGCTTAAGGTTTCCCCGCGTCTATCCAGCGTGACATAATCGAGTCCCACCTGATTGAGAAAATCCAACCGATGCACGATCTCCTTAATGATCGGCGCTGCCACGCTCTGCTGATACGGTGGAAGACTTAGCCTTTCCAGAAAGGCACGCACCTCTGGAATCGTCCATGCACAGAGGGCGTGAATGGGTACCCCCTCGATCATCACAGAGCGTCCAAGCGGACCGAGACGTGCCCCCTGACAGGATGGGCAGGCCACCTGGGACCGATACGCCGCCCATTCACGCCGCTGCCAGTCTTCTGCCAACAGCTCATATTCCACTTCCAGAAGCTGGAGAAGGCCCACGAATTCTGTGCTTCGGGTTCGACGCGTGGGTTGTGAATTTGCCGGGGATCTGTCCGAATTCTGATCGGAAGGTCGGGCCCCAAAAATGAGCTTTGCACGGAACTCTTCGGGAATTTTTTCCAGCGGCGTTGACCAATCAAATCCACCCTGCTTCATGAGTCGCTCGATCTTTTTTGCATGATGCTTCAGTTTAGCGCGGGCATCTTTCCACAGTCGCACCGCCCCGTTTTCCAATCCTCGCGAAAAGTCGATCACCAGGTTGGGATCAAATCGATCCACCACACCAAGGCCCTCGCACTGCGGACACGCACCGTGAGGACTGAAAAAGCTGAGAGTTCGAAGATCGACCTCGGGGTAAATTTCACCGCAGCGAGAGCAACGCCGAACAGTGCTGAAAACCTGGTCCACCCAAACGGGTTCACCGCCTTCTCCCGCAACTTCGTAAGAAACAATCGCCTGCCCATCCGAAATTCTGAGGGTTGTATGAAGCGATTCACGCAGCCGCGTTTCGACGGCGGGCTTGATGATCACGCGGTCGACCACTACTTCCACGCGGCACTCTCCCTCGAGAGTTTTGGGCGTGAGGTCGTCCAGATCGCATAATTGCCCATTAAGCCGAACCCGCGGGAACCCCAATTTGCGGATTGTGGCCACTAATTCCGGAGCCTTTCGCGGCTTCTTGATTGGAATAGGAGCCAAAAGGATGAGACGTGTGCCTTCCGGAAGGGACAGAATTGCCTGACAGATTTCCTGGGGCGATTGACTGACGACCGGCACCAAACATTTAGGACACTGGAGCTCGCCCACCCGCACGTACAGAAGGCGCAGGAGGTCATACACTTCAGTGAGAGTTCCCACGGTGCTTCGAGGTGGTGGGGGACCGCCCCGTTGATCGATGGCCACCGTCGGTGGTAGTCCCTCCACCCAGTCCACATCCGGGCGTTCCAATTGTGGAATAAACCGTCGCAGGTGTGGCGTCAGTGTCTCCAGGTACTGGCGCTGTCCCTCGGCGTGGAGTGTGTCAAACGCCAGCGAGCTTTTCCCCGAACCGCTCGGACCGGTGATCACGACCAGACGGCCAAGCGGAATCGCCACATCCACGTTTTTGAGATTGTGAACCCGCGCGCCGCGGACATTGATGAGAGTTGCCTCCACGCTCAACTCATCCTTGTCGGGCATAACCAATACCGGTCCAGCGATGCCCTAAAACAGGTTTTCAAAATAGCGACGACCCGTAACCCGGTTTGCCAAACACGCTTGTTTTCTAATTTTTTCAAAACAGTGCCATTGTCAGACGTCGGCGATACTCTTCTGTCAGAGGATGAATGGCCCCGAGGATGCTGAAGATCTGAAGCATTAATTTTCGGGCTTCTTCCTTCGGCTCACCCTGGGCTGTTTGCACCACACGCAGTGCTTCCTCTAAAGCCTCTTGGTAACGGAGGGTGGCAGCCAGGGCACGGGCATATTTCAGGCGGAGATTCAAATCCCCTGGGTTGGCCACGACCTGGGCTTCCAAGGATCGCAAATCGGTTGTCTCACCCGAGTCCGCAAGTTCCAACTCCGCCCGCAGCTTTTCCACTTCCTCCGACGTCGCTCCCAGATCGCTCAGTTCGTTGAGCAAGGATTTGGCTTCATCGTACCGTTTCTGCTTTGCGAGCAGTCGTGCCAGACCGATCCGCCCGGGAATGGACTTCGGATTCCGCGAAATAGCTTCGCGGTACTTGGCCTCCGCCGATTTTGGATCACGATCGGCCAGGGCATCGGCCTGTGCCACTAGCGCTTCGTCTTCCTGCGGAAGTAATTGATCCAACCAAGCCCTCAGCTCGGATTCCGGCAATGCTCCGGTAAAATAGTCCACCACGCGTCCATCGCGCAGTGCAAAGACGGTTGGAATCCCCTGGACGTGAAACACGGCTGCCAGTTCCGGCATTTCATCCGTATTGACCTTCACCAGGACGAAAGCCCCTTTTTTCTCTCGAGCCAGTTTTTCAAGCAGGGGCCCCAACATCCGGCATGGCCCACACCAAGGCGCCCAGAAGTCCAACACTACGAGAACTTCTTTAGAACGTTCCAGGACGTCCTGTTCGAAGGTGGCAGTGGTCGTTGAGATAATCCACGGGCAGGTCTCGCTCATCTTGCATCCTCTCTGGTAAATTCACATTGGCGCCTTTCCAAGTTGGCGCTCGTTGCACGCCAAATGGAGGGCATGCGATAGCTCGCTTCCGAGATCTGTTTCCACAAGGCCGAAACTGACATCCGATCGGCCAGCGACGCAAAACTTTATCATACCACCATTGCTGTGCCTCAAGCACCCTCACAAGCAACTGAGCCATCCCCACTTTTGGAAAAACCGGCAACACGCCACGGGCCCAACGTGTTGTAGGGCCCATTCATGAATCGCCCCTGCCGTTTAAGCAGCAACGGAACCAAGCACGCGGAGCCCGGTCGGTGAGATGGATGGTCCAAACCTTGGAATGTGACCTGAAAAGCGGCTTTCCAGGACAAATGCTTCGCAGGGGCATGCTTGTCGTGCCCGCCGGGAGGCCATGCATGGTGTGACACTGCAAAACGGATCTAACAAACAGGTCCCTCCACCTGCCCGTGAACAAGACGCGCACTTTCCTTTGAAGAATGACGGCGACGCAGCGTGCAGACCCGTTTGTCCTATAGGCGACGAACAATTCATCGGTAATCCGTTGGTTCTTTACCACTGATAAATCGGCGCCAGCCGTCCAGATGTTCTTTTGTGAGAGCCCTTTCCCGCTGGAACTCCGCCACAACTTCGCGATCCACCTCCGGCACGCGGATACGGACCTTCAGCCTGCCGTTCGCCCGATACTGGAAGATGACCTCCACCGGCCACCCCTTTGGGAGATTGGGCGGCAAATCGTGGACACGCACCTTGCCGATTTGACAGCAGTCCTCTGGCTCGGGACTTTCTCCTTCGACGATTTCAACCAGAATGGAGCGCTGATCAGACTTGTGCGTGCGGAACCGCCTTTTGGCGATAATCGGAAGACGCGTATTGCGCGGGATAATCGTTCCCACTCTTCGACGCCGTGTGAGCGGGTCCCACCCCACCACTCCCAGACTGTGTGAGTTGACATTCCGGACCTTGTACCGCGGCCGTTCACCCCGCGCCTTTCCCAGTAGCCACCCGGCGTGGAGGGCCGCCCCAAGGGCCACTGCCTCATCCGCGGAAATGGATGTATCTGGTTCTTTACCGGAGAGTCCGCGGATAAGATTGCGGACCATCGGCATCCGTGTTGATCCCCCCACGAGAAGAACCCGATCGATATCCCCCCAATCCAGACCGGCTGCCTTAAGCGCCTGAAGCGTTGTGAATCGCGTGCGATCGAGGAGGTCCCGGGTGGCCTCCTCAAATTCCTCCCGACGCACCTCGACGTCCACTGTCTTAGTTCGATACTCAAATGGTATGACCGTTTTTGTACGGACCGATAAAGTCCGCTTGGCTTCCTCGCAGGCCGACCACAATTTGCCCCACAGGCGAACATCTTCCCGGGGATCGAACCCGATCTGACGAATGATTTTTTCCGCCACCAGGTCAACCAAACGTTGATCCCAGTCCCATCCGCCGAGTCGCACATCTCCATCAATTGATAGCGTCACGTACTCGTAGCCTCGGATCTCCATCACTGTCACGTCGAAAGTGCCACCTCCCAGATCGTACACGAGCACCTTTTCGGGTTTGATGTTGCTTGATGGTGTATTCAATTTGCCGGACTCATAGCCGAAAGCCAGAGCAGCGGCCACCGGCTCGTTGATGATATCCATCACTTCGAGCCCTGCCATATAGCCGGCGTCCTGCGTCGCTTTCCTCCGCACCTCATCAAAATAGGCAGGCACGGTGATAACGACATGACTGAACTCGCCAAGTTGCTGTGCCGCATCCTGCCGGAGTTTATTGAGAATAAATGCCTCAATTACTTCCGGCGGGTAGTACTTGCCCTGCAGGGCCTTGTGATAGACCTTGTAGCCCACATCCCGTTTGGAACATTCGGCCGCCTGACTTGGCAGGCGGGCAAAAGCTTTGAGGGCTTCGCGGCCGACGATCACCTCTTCCCCGTCGAAGTACACGACACTCGGCGTGAGTCGTTCCCCTTCGGCATTGACGATCGTTTCCGGATGGCCCTGCGCATCCAAGTAGGCAACGACGGAGTAAGTCGTGCCCAAATCAATACCCACCGCGGGAATTCGTTCACCTGAAATAGTCATAGGACTTCAATACCAAAACTAATCGAATAATGTTGATACCCCTGCAGAACTGGCAGCCCGTTTGCCCGGAGAGTTTTTCGGCTCGGGAAAGTCCTACCATTACACCCTACTTCCAGTATAGGAACACATGGGAACCTTTCCCACTGTACTCGTTTTCATGAAGCGATGGCCGCGACGGCGTGCTCTCAAGAGCATCTGCATTTCATCACAGATAGACGCTGCAGTGGCCCGGGTAAGCTCGTTAGGACATGACGGAGCCTCCATTTTTCCGCACGGTTGCAGCCGTACCTGGGAGACTTTCAGTTTCACAACCAGAAGCCGCGATGGAGCGCGTCAAAGCGGAGTCGCCAGCGGACCGGTCGAGAGGCAGCCGACACCGTGGCAAATTTCGGATTCCCCCACTCGGATCAGCTTTTCTTGGTCGTTCTACGCCGAAACGTCTTTCGGTGCGGACGATAGCCCGCCACGGTGGCCTTCATTCCGCTCGGATGCTCAGCCCCTGTTCTTTCGTGCTGGCTTTTTCGACGGGCGACGAGGGCTTCTTTCGGCGGGCGCGACGGGATGAGACATTGAGGGCCACTCCCAATCAAATCTGTTCTGCCGGCCAGTTGGAGGGCCTCGCGAACGAGAAAATAATTCTCCGGTTTCCAGAATTGAAGGAGTGCCCGCTGGAGCCTTCGCTCGCGTTCACCACGCGGAACGTAGACTTTTTCACCGGTCATCGGGTCGATACCGGTGTAATACATGCACGTGGCAATATCAAAGGGCGTGGGCATGAAGTCCTGAACCTGCTGGGGGCGATAGCCAGTGCGTTTGAGAAACTCCGCAAGGCGGATCATCGCCTTAAGATCGCAGCCAGGGTGACCCGAAATAAAATACGGCACCAGATATTGTTCCTTTCCCGCAGCGCGGGAAAGTTCGTGAAATTTCTTCGCAAATCTTTCAAAATCCTCGATGCTTGGCTTTTTCATCAGGCGTAATACATCGGGATCGCAGTGCTCGGGGGCTACTTTAAGATGGCCACCCACGTGATAGCGCACGAGATGATTCATGTAAGCAGGGCTTAACTGAGCCAGATCCATGCGGATTCCCGAAGCCACGTACACCTTTTTGATACCCTGCACATGTCGCACTTGCTTGAGGAGTTCAATGAGCGGTCCGTGGCTGGTATTTAAAAGCTTACATATTGTCGGATGGATACAACTCAAACGGCGGCATTTTTCCCGAACCTCCGGACGGCTGCAATTCATCCGATACATATTTGCAGTTGGACCGCCGATATCACTGATGACGCCTTTGAATTCGGGGTCCTGTTTTAACCTTTCAATTTCCTGAATAATCGACTGCGGTGACCGACTTTGAATAATCCGACCTTCGTGGGCGGTGATGGAACAAAATGTGCACCCACCAAAACAACCCCGCATAATTTGGACGGAGTGTTTGACTACTTCAAATGCGGGAATGGGTTCATCGCCATACAGAGGGTGGGGCCGCCTTTGGAAAGGAAGCCCGTACACCCGGTCCATCTCCTCCTCCGTTAATGGAAACGCCGGTGGATTAATGACTACAGCTTCACGATCATGGTATTGCACAAGGCGCCGGGCATTGTAAGGATTGGTTTCCAAGTGAGCCATCTTGGTCATCCGCGCAAAAGCTTCCTTGCTTGCTACAACCTCCTCGTAGGACGGCAGATAGATCGCATCCTCCGGAGGCTTTTCTGAAGCACCCAGCCGGTAGGCCGTACCCCGAACGTCCCGGATATTTTTGATAGGCTCTCCGGCAGCGAGTCGGCGCAAAATCTCTAAAAGCGGACGCTCACCCATTCCGTAGACGAGAAGGTCGGCCTTGGAGTCGAGAAGGATGGATCGCCGTACTTTGTCGCTCCAGTAGTCATAGTGGGCGATGCGACGCAAACTGGCTTCCACTCCTCCCGCAATCACCGGCACGCCCTTGTAGGCCTCCCGCGCGCGTTGGCAGTATGCGAGCGTGGCGCGATCCGGCCTCAAACCAATTCGGCCTCCAGGACTGTACGCGTCATCATTCCGCACTTTGCGGTTCGCCGTGTAATGATTCACCATGGAATCCATATTCCCAGCACTTACCGCGAAGCACAGCCGCGGACGCCCAAACTTCTTCCAGGGCTCACATGAATGCCAGTCCGGCTGACTGAGAATCGCCACCCGGTATCCTTCGGCCTCCATCAGCCGCCCCAGCAAAGCCATGGCGAAACTCGGGTGATCCACGTAGGCGTCGCCTGTTACGAATACCACGTCCACATAGTCCCAGCCCCGAGCTTCCATTTCCTCTCGGGTCATGGGGAGGAACTTCGTGAGGTCTTTCTTTGGAATAGCCGGCATAGTATCTTTACTCGCCTAATATTGTGTCTCAAATAAACCCAGAAAAATGCACCACCACTGTGATGTTTTTAACCGCGATCAGGAGACCATTCACTGAAAATCTGGTCCACCTGGCGAAAAGCTTCTTGCGCCTCTGGCCCCGCATGCTGGACAAGCCACACAAGGATCGCGTCCTTCCGCCGATCCGCGAGGGTGTTGGTTCCATGCGAGCCACCGTGACCAAACACCGGACCATTGACCACAAAACCCAATCCATAACTGTTATCAAGTTCCGGCCTGGTCTGACGCGATGTCATTTCTCGCACGGCGTCTTCCGATATAAGCCGTTTTCCTTCAAACGTGCCATTATTTAAAAGCATCTGATAGAACTTTACCAAGTCAGCAGCCGTAGAGAACAATCCGCCCGCTGGAACCGGATACCGGTTTTGCCTGTCATCGAGTGGATAGGCCAGTTGGTCGATTTGAACGGATACAAGCTCTTTCGACTGAGCATCATACCGATATGCTCTGGCCAGCCGGGAAAGTTGCTCTTTGTCAGGCCAAAAGGTTGTGTCTTTCATTCCAAGTGGTTCAAAGATCCGCTCTTTGAGAAATTCTTCGAACCGTTTTCCGGTGACCACTTCCACAATTCTTGCAGCCGTATTGATACCGGCGTTGGAGTACTGATAGCGGCGACCAGGGTCAAATTCCAGCGGCGTCATGGCATAACTCCGCACCCGGGCAGCTAGCGGGAACACATCCAACGTGGGTACCTCCAGCGCGGATCGAAACGGGAGTCCACTTGTGTGCGACAGAATATCCCGAACAGTGATTGGCCGTGAAGGCCTCTTGAGAAGCACGTGGTCCTCAGCCGCTTCCGCGATCAACCACTGTCCGCGGAACTCCGGGAGATACTTCTCCACCAGATCGTCGAGCTGAACACGGCCCTCATCCACCAGGATCATCAACGCGGTGGCCGTGATCGGTTTCGACTGCGACGCAATCCAGAAAAGGGTATCGGCCTGCATTGGCCTTTTCGCGTCGACGTCCGCCCAGCCAAGTGTGATGGTATGGATTATCGTATGCTTGTCAGCCACAACCATCACGCAACCCGCGAGTTGGTGATTGACGATGAAAGGACGCACCGCACCCTCCAGCCGAGCCGGCAAATCATCCTTTCCGAGTGCCGGTCTCACTGGAAGGAAACTGCACGTGATCAAAACCGCAGAAAAATAAAGGATTATATGCCAACCTTGCCCAGCGGGCTTTCGCCGTATCATTGTTTGAACCACAAAAATGTCTTCTCCTAACAAATTCCACGTGGCGCTGGAAAAACGGGTAAGCCTTGCAGTTTCATTCTACCCCTTTGCCAATCGGCAGGTTGGGCGGCACGCCGTATTTTTTCTGGCGGGCGCGTCCCCACGGGCAGCCTCCGGCTGTCAAAGCGAGCTCCAATCGCTGAACCCAGCGGGCCCAGCGAACTCCTTTTCGAGCCCGCACACAGATTGGGCACCACTTTTCACAGAACTCAGGACTGAAGACGGCCGCAAGGAAGCGTTTTATTAGCGGCGTCCGATGCCTGGCATGCATGGCATATCCTCTCGGTTTAGAATAAAACGATCTGGTCTGAGATTCGCGTATTCAGTAATTTGTAGCGATCCAGCCGCGACAATCCGATGCCGGCAAAGGGCGTCTCGCGAGCGGCATTTGGATGGGTTTGCCCCTATTTCCGCAATAGCGCACTCGTTCCTTGACATTGATTTTTTGCCTCCATAATATGACATAAAGCGCTTCGTCGCGGGAGGGGAAATTCCTGCGAACCCGTCAGAGATACAATATTGCGGCGTCCAACGGTTCGTTGATCTGTCTGCAATTGCGGAGAAAATCGGTATGACACACGTCGTTTGTAAACCATGCTATGGGTGCAAGTATACGGATTGTGTGGTGGTTTGCCCGGTGGAGTGCTTCTACGAAGGGGAGATGATGCTTTACATCCATCCGGATGAATGCATCGACTGCGAGGCGTGTGTCCCCGAATGTCCGGTGGACGCCATTTTCCTTGCAGATAATGTGCCAGAAGAGTGGAAAGAGTACATTAAGATCAACGCGGAAATGGCGCCCCAGTGCCCGAAAATTACGGAAAAGAAGAAACCGCTCTGCGAGGCGTGATATCGCATTGAACGCCAACTTCCTGGCCCGTCGACCCTGGCGAGCCAGGGCACAATATCCCCTCGGATAGGGGATCGGGAGCATGAACGGCTGGGCCGAATGGAGCGACATGGTTTTCCCCTGGGCAATCGTGGCCGCAGGGGTTGTTTTTTTGGCGTGGCAAGCCCGCGCCTGGTCGGTGCTCTCGCGGAAAACCGCATTATCCGACGTGGAATTTCTTCGTCGGCGGTTTTACCGTCGTGCCCAGATCAGCTTTCTCATGATCGTCCTCGGTCTGCTCCTCTGGGCAGGGCGATTGATGTTCTCTGACACTGAACACCCCCTTTGGGCCATCGGCTACTGGACGGTAGCCGCTCTGCTCACCCTCTGGCTGGTGATCTTGGCCACGGGCGATCTCCTCGTTGGATTCTACCATTTCAATCAGCTCAAACACCGCAGCGACCTGGAACAGGTCCGGCTGTCACTCCTCGCAGATAAACTGAAGCGGATTCACGGAAATGGTAAACATCTCCGGGGCGGTGGCTCCAGCATCTCCGCGGAGAACACCGGAGATGCCCGAGCTTCTGACGGGTCCGGTTAACTGCCGCTCTCGCTTCATTCACGCGATTAACCCGACTTTGTCAGTAATATGGCCCTATGCGGCGAGCAGTTTCATTGTTCACCCACCGCGAAGGAGAGCCAACACCGCTTGCGGGTTGTTGTTGGCAATAGCCAGAACCGAGACACCCGATTGGACGAGAATTTGCGCACGGGTCAATGCTGCGCTTTCGGCAGCGAAGTCGGCATCCCGGATTGAGCTTTCCGCCGCTGTCAGATTTTCCAACGTGTCATTGAGGGAACTTATATTGGTTTCCAGTGTGGTTCGCTGGAACGCTCCCAATCGACCGCGCAGTGTGGTGATCTGGGCAATGACTTCTTCAACCACAGCGGCTGCGCCGTTCACATCGCGGGTAAGGGACTTCGCACCACCCGATCGCAATTCGAATAGCCGGCCGGTAACCCCCCCGAGTTTTGCCGTGTTCACACTTTGTA
>ERZ795042.2208-NODE-2208-length-11050-cov-637.502683_pt1 | contig 11050 bp, 9 predicted proteins | sample MGYA00375126_ERZ795042 | MGnify/ENA primary metagenome ERZ795042 (study PRJEB30171, sample SAMN05518105) | compost metagenome | isolation source: Feedstock adapted compost from Newby Island compost facility, Milpitas, CA | place: USA:Newby Island compost...
GGCGTGCTCGCGGTCCAGCGCCGGCCCGACCTCTTCCACGCCCTCGTCGGCTCGGGGCAGATGGTCAGCCAGAGCCTCACCGACAGGATCGTCTGGCGCGACCTGCTCTCGCACGCGCGGGAGGTCGGCGACTGGGACCTCTACGACCGCGTCCTCACCCTCGGCGAGCCGCCCTACGACGACGTGCCGTGGAGCAACGCGTTCGTCATGACGAACTACTGGCGCCTCGAGCCGCCCTACGCCCCGCCGGCGGCGTACGTGGAGCGCGGGACGTCGGCGCGGCTCGGCTTCTACGGCGTGCTCGGCAGCGAGTACGCGCCGATCGAGAAGGCGAACGTGCTGCGCGGCCTCATCGACGTGTTCTGGGCACTCTACCCGCAGCTGCAGGAGATCGACCTCAGGCGCGACGCGCCCCGCCTCGAGGTCCCCTTCTACCTGCTGGACGGGAAGGGCGAGCTGCGCGGGCGCCGCGAGCTGGCCCTCGAGTGGTTCGAGGCCCTGGACGCGCCCATCAAGCGGGTCTTCGCGTTCGAGGACGCCGGCCACGCCGTGGCCTTCGAGCAGTTCGAGGCCCTGGAGCGGATCCTCGTCGACACCGTGCTGCCCGAGACCTACCCGGCGCGCCCCTGAAGCGGCCCCGCCGGCCTAGCCCAGCGCCAGCAGCACGACCCCGGCGACCATGCCCGCGGCGCCGGCCAGGCGGCGGCCGGCGAACCCCTCGCGCAGCAGCACCGCGCCGAGCGCCGCCGCCACGAGGATGCTCACCTCGCGCGCGGGCGCGATCAGGCTCACCGGCGTGAACGACATCGCCGTCAGCACGAGCAGGTAGGCGAGCGGGCTCAGCGCCGCCACGCCGACGGCCTCCCGCCGGCTCTCGCGCCAGGTGCGCGCCGGCTCGCCCGACGACAGCCGCGAGAGCACCAGCGGTGCGAGCAGGACCAGCCGGCCGACCTCGCCCAGGTAGAGGTAGAGGACCGGGGGAGCGCCGAGCGTCTGGACCGCGTAGCCGTCCCAGACCGTGTAGGCGCCGATGAACACGCCGGTGCCGAGGCCGTAGAGCACCGCCGCGCGGCCCGCGCCGCTCGACGGGCGCCGCCAGCCCGTGAGCACGGCCACGCTCAGCACCACCAGCGCCGCTCCGGCGAGCGCCGTCGCCGAGGGCCGCTCGCCGAGCATCACGACCGCCAGCGCGGTCGCGATCGCCGGGCCGCTGCCGCGGGCCAGCGGGTAGACGAGCGAGAGGTCGCCGACCCAGTAGCCGCGCTGCAGGCACAGGAAGTAGCCCACGTGGATCGCGCTCGAGACGAGCGCCGCGCCGGCGTGCGCAGCGGTGAGCGCCGGCCGCGCGAGGTAGAGGTAGAGCCCCGCGACGGGCGCGTAGATCACCGCCGTGCCGACGGTGAGCAGCCACAGGAAGGCCACGCCGCCCCCCGCCCTCTTCGCCAGCAGGTTCCAGGTCGCGTGCAGCAGCGCCGACCCCAGTACCAGCGCGAGGGCGGCGGCGGTCAAGCGGGCTGGTTCAGCCGTTCACGTAGGTGAGCCAGTGCTCGAACTCCGGGACCTTGCCGGTGACGACGTCGAGGTACGTCTTGCGCATCGCCAGCGCGAACGGGCCGGCGACCCCGGAGCCGATGGGCCGCCTGTCGATCGAGGCGACGGGCGTGACCTCGGCCGCGGTGCCGACCATGAACACCTCGTCGGCCGTGTAGAGCTCGTCGCGCGTCGCCATCGTCGGCACGACCTTGGTGCCCTGCCACTCGGCGATCTTGACGACCGAGTCGCGCGTGATACCGCGGAGGTTCACCGAGTGGGCGATCGGGTAGAGGACGCCGTCCTTCACGAAGAAGACGTTCTCGCCCGAGCCCTCGGCCACGAACCCGTTGGGGTCGAGGAGCAGCGCCTCGTCGAAGCCGAGCTCCCTCGCCTCCTGGTTCGCCAGCACGGAGTTCACGTAGTTGCCGCCCGCCTTCGACTTCGTCGCCATGACGTCGGGCGCCGAGCGCCGCCACGAGCTGGTCATCAGCGCGGCGCCCTTGCGGACGGCCTCCTCGCCCAGGTAGACGCCCCAGGGCAGGGTCGCGACCATGAAGTGGAGCCGGTTGCGGCCGGGGTTCACGCCGAGGGACTCGGCGCCGTACCAGATCAGCGGCCGGATGTAGCAGGCGTCCATGCCGTTGGCGCGGACGGTCTCGATGATCGCCTGGTCGATCTGCTCGACGCTCCACTGCGGCCGCATGCCGATGATCCGCGCCGAGTCGAGCAGGCGCTGCGAGTGGTCGCGCAGGCGGAAGATGGCGGGGCCGCGGTCCGTGGCGTACGCCCTGATCCCCTCGAACACGCTGGTGCCGTAGTGCAGGGCGTGCGTGAGGACGCTGACCTTCGCCTCCTGGGCCGGGACCAGCTCGCCGTCGAAGAATATGAGCCCCGCCTCCACCGCCGGGGTGCTGGACGGCGCGGTCTTCTGCTGGACAGTCATCACGTTCCTCCCGTCGTACCCAGTAAGCATGCCACGGGCGGCCCAGAGATTTCAGGCGCTCGCGGCCGGTGGCGGCCGGCGCGGCGCCCGCCCTACGCCGCGGGGGGTTCCCACCGGGGCGCGGCGGGGGTAGGCTCGCCAGCCATGAACGTCCTCGTGACCGGCGGCGCCGGCTACATCGGCAGCGTCACCGCCCAGGCGCTGCTCGACGCCGGCCACCGCGTCGTCGTCGTCGACGACCTGACGACCGGCCACCACGACGCCGTGCCCGCCGCGGCGCGCCTCGTGGTCCACGACGTCGGCGACGCCGAGGCCATGCGGGCCCTTATGGCCGAGGAGCGCGTCGAGGCCGTGATGCACTTCGCCGCGCTGTCGCTCGTCGGCGACTCGATGCGCCAGCCCCTGCGCTACTACCGCCGCAACGTGGGGGGCGCGATCGGGCTCCTCGAGGCCTGCGCCGCGGCCGGCGTCGGACGCTTCGTGCTCTCGTCGACGGCCGCCGTCTACGGCACGCCGACCTCCGTGCCGATCCCCGAGACGGCCGAGCTGCGGCCCGAGAGCGTCTACGGCGAGACGAAGCTGGCGATCGAGAGGCTGCTGCACTGGCTCTCCGTCACGCAGGGCCTCGGCTACGCGGCGCTGAGGTACTTCAACGCCGCCGGCGCGGCGGGCGGGCGCGGCGAGGACCACCGGCCCGAGACGCACCTGATCCCGCTCGTGCTGCAGGCGGCGCTCGGGAGGCTCGAGGAGGTCACGGTCTTCGGGACCGACTACCCCACGCCCGACGGCACCGCGGTGCGCGACTACGTGCACGTCGAGGACCTCGCGGCGGCGCACGTCCTCGCGCTCGAGGCCCTGGAGCCGGGCCGCGGGGCCGCCTACAACCTCGGCAACGGCGCGGGCTTCTCCGTGCGCGAGGTCATCGACGCGTGCCGCCGAGTCACGGGCGTCGACCTGCGCGTGAGGGAGGGCCCCAGGCGCGCGGGCGACCCGCCCGTGCTCGTCGCCGACGCCTCGCGGGCGGCCGCCGAGCTGGGCTGGCGGCCGCGCCACACGTCGCTGGACGCGATCGTCGCCTCGGCCTGGGAGTGGCACCGCTCCCACCCCGAGGGCTACGCGGCGTGAGGCCGTCAGGCCCGCGGGCCGGCGCGCCGCCCCTCTGCCGCTGCGCCGCACGCGCGGGGGACCGGGACCGTTCTCACCGAGCGCGTCTGCTAGCATCGCGCGGGGCCTCCGGACCGCCCCCGGGGAGGGGACCGGTGCGTGAAGGTTCCCTGAGGAACACGAAAACCGCGCGGGAAGGGCCCGTGTTACCCTGTCCTGACTTGGAGACCGCCATGAGACGACTCCTGCTAGCCGCGCTGCTGGCGCTCTACGCGACCGCCGCGGCCCAGTCGACCGCTACGTTCTCGGGCATCGTCAAGAGCGAGATGGAGCTCCCCGCCGGGACGCGCGTGGCGCTCCACGTCGTCGATGCCGACAACGTCTGGCGCTACGAGGTCGTGAGCGTCGAGCCGACCCTCGCGAACTTCAGCATCACGCCGCCCGCGCCGCCGGCCAGCGAGATGCGGCCGTTCCGCAGCGGCGCCGTGATCCTGCCCGGCCTGCAGAACGAGTACCGCGTCACCCCTGACGACGTCAACGTCGCCGTGGCCCGCCTCAACATGTACGTCGACGACAACGGCAACGGCACCTTCGACCGCCTGCAGGACAAGTTCTTCATCGGCATCGCGCAGCTCGACGACCCGCTGGGCTTCTTCACGCTGCTCTACGTCGACAAGGCCGCCACGCTCTCGGGCGCCGGGGTCGAGCTGCAGCTGCAGCCGGGCTGGAACGCCTTCACCGTGCGCTTCCCCGGCGACAGGCCCGAGTACGCCGTGGTCACGACCGTGGACGACATCGTCCTCGACGTCGTCCTGCCCTAGGCCGTGGCCGAGCTGGTGGGCCAGGCCGCGGGGGCGGGCCGCCGCTTCGCCGTGGTCGTCAGCCGCTTCAACTCGCTCGTCACCGAGCGCCTCCTCGGCGGCGCGCTCGGCGCGTTCGCGCGCCACGGGGTGCCCGAGGGCGACGTCGACGTCGCCTGGGTGCCCGGCGCCGTCGAGGTCCCGGTGGTCGCGAAGCACCTGGCCGAGAGCGGCCGGTACGGTGCCGTCGTGGCGCTCGGCGCCGTGATCCGCGGCGAGACCTCCCACTACGACCACGTCTGCGCCGCCGTCACGAGCGGCGTGTCCCGCGTGGCCCTCGACACGGGCGTGCCCGTGATCTTCGGCGTCCTCACCACCGACACGCTGGAGCAGGCGCTGGACAGGGCCGGCGGGAAGGCCGGCAACAAGGGCGCGGAGGCGGCCGTGGCGGCCCTCGAGATGGCCGACCTCGTCGCCAGGGTCGCGGACCTGCAGCGGGGCTGAAGGCGCCTCAGCCGGGCGCCTCGACCCAGCCCTGCGCCGCGGCGTAGCGCCTCAGCAGCCGCTCGGCGTCCTCGCGGCTCGCCACGTCCCCGACGGCCCTCGCCTCGGCGACCAGCCGCAGCGCCTCGCCCACGCGCGGCCCCGGCGGGATCCCGAGGAGAGCCATCACGTCGTCCCCGGTCAGCAGCGGCTCGGCGGCCGGAGCCTGCTCCTCCAGCGCTGCCAGCACGCGGCTGATCGCGACGCGGTAGCGAGTGCGGCCGGCGGCGCTCGCGGCGCGACCGCGCGCCGCCTCCCTGTCGGCGACCATCACCCGCAGCAGGTCGGGCAGCAGGCGGCGGTACCTGTGGGCGAACCGCCGCGCGCCCCTGTCCGTCGTCGGCAGGGGGAGCATGTGGCGCCGCACGAGCTCGGCGGCCCGCCTCACGGTCGCGCCGTCGAAGCGCAGCCGCGTCAGGGCGGCGCGCGTCAGGTCGGCGCCCGCCGCGTCGTGGCCGTCGAAGGTGGGGCGCCCCCACGGTCCCGCTGCCGCCGTGACAGGCTTGCCCACGTCGTGCAGCAGCGCCGCCAGGCGCTCCGGCAGGCTCGCGTCCGGGAACGTGGCGACGAGCACGCGCAGCGCCTCCAGCGAGTGGCCCAGCACGTCGAGGTGGTGCAGCGGGCCCTGCCCCACGCCGCGGCAGGCCTCGAGCTCGGGCAGGAACGTCCCCAGGAGACCGAGGTCGGCGGCGAGGACGAGCGCCCTCGCCGGGCCGGGGCCGAGCAGCAGCGCCGTCAGCTCGTCGCGCACGCGTTCGGGCGCGGGGGAGGGCAGGCGCCTGGCGCGGAGGTCCTCCGCGGCGGCGCGCACGGCCGCCGCCGTCGCGGGCTCGACCTCGAACCCGAGGCCGGCGGCGAAGCGCACGGCGCGCAGTGGCCTCACCGTGTCGGCGCGGAGCGCCTCCACCGACGTCATCCGCACGGTCGCGGCGCGGAGGTCATCGAGGCCGCCGGTCGGGTCGTGGAGGCGGCCCGAGGCGTCTAGGGCCAGCGCGTTCACGGTCAGGTCGCGACGGCGCAGGTCGTCGGCGAGCGCGCCGGCGAGCGGCGCGAAGTCGTGCGTGGCGCCGCCGTCCCCCGCCACGGCGCGCCAGTGGCCGCGCTCCTCGTCGAGCGGGAAGCACGACCCGCCCAGGAGCGCGGCCGTCTCCTCGCAGGCGGCGCGCGGGTCGGGGACGAGCCAGTCGAGGTCCGCGGGCGCGCCGCCGAGCAGCGCGTCGCGCACGGCGCCGCCGACGAGCACCCCGCCCGCGGGCCAGGGGGCGAACGCGCCGGGGTCGAGGCGGAGCAGGCGCGCGGCGCGGCGGCCGCGGGTCGCCCTCATGCCCACAGCCTAGCGGCGGTCACGCGTGCCGGGAGCAGCGCCGCGGGCGGCGGCAGCCCCTCATGCGCCCGCGCCTGCGAGGATGGCTGCCGAAGACCAAGAGCGGCCGGAGGACCGTTGCCCGTGCGCCCGCGCGTGCGAGGATGGCTGCCATGGACGAGGCGAACGGGGGTGGGCGGCCCGCGCGGGACGAGGCCGCGTCGAGGGGCGCCGCTGCGCGGGGCGCCGCTGCCGCGGGGCGCGAGGGGTCGGCGGGCGCCGCCGCGCGACCCGTCCGCGTCGGCCTGACCGGCAGCATCGGGGCGGGCAAGTCCACCGTCGCGCGCCTGCTCGCCGGGCTCGGAGCGGCGGTGATCGACGCCGACGCGCTCGCGCGCCAGGCCACCGAGGACCCCGAGGTGCTGGCGGCGATCGCGCGCGAGCTCGGCGAGGGCCTCGTGTTGCGCGGGCCCGAGGGGCCGAGGCTCGACCGGGCCGCCACCGCCGCCAGGGTCTTCGGCGACCCCGAGGCGCTGGCGAGGCTCAACGGCATCGTGCACCCGTGGGTCAGGCGCCGCGCCGCCGAGGAGATGGCCGCGCTCGAGGCGTCCGGGTCGCCGCCGCCGGCGATCGTCCACGACGTGCCGCTCCTCTTCGAGTCGGGCCTCGAGGGTGACTACGACGTCGTCGTAGTGGTGGACGCCCCCGCCGAGCTGAGGGCGCGGCGCCTGGCCGAGCGCTCCGGGCTGAGCTCCGAGGAGGTGGCGCGGCGCGAGGCGGCCCAGATGCCGCCAGAGGAGAAGGTCGCCCGCGCGGACCACGTCGTGGTCAACGCGGGCGACCTGGAGGAGCTGGAGGCTCAGGTGAGGCGCCTGTGGCGTGAGCTCACCAGGCGATGAAGGTGTAGGACTCGGTCCTGACCGTCTGGCCGTCGACGGTGGCGTAGCCCACCGAGGTCTCGAAGCGCTCGGTCAGGAAGGCGAGGAACTCGCCCAGCGCGGCGGTGGCGGCCTCCACGGCCTCGAAGTCGATGTCGCCGCCGCCCAGGCCGCTCATCATCGCGAACTGCTGGACCATGACCTCGGCCGAGTAGGCCAGCGCGGCCCTGTCGTCGCTGAGCGTGAACGTGCGGGCGCCCTGCGGCACGCGCGAGCGCAGCGGCGCGAGCGCGACGGGCAGCCCGGCCCCGCCGCTCCTGGCGGAGAGCACGGCGTCCATCGCCGAGGGGGCGGTCGCGATCAGGGCGTAGCCGTCGGTGACGGCGACGCTGAGCGTGAAGTTCTCGGCGAGCTGCCAGTCGGTGACGCTGACCCCGGCGACCTCGCGCTGGGCCGGCGCGACCATGCCGCCCTCGCCCATGGGGTCCATGAAGGAGCCGGCCATGGACGTGCCGAACATGAAGAACTCGTTCAGGCCGGCGGCCGCGGCCGCCTCGTCGGTCGTCTCGACCAGGTAGACGACCTCGCCGAGCGGGTTCACGAGCTGGGTGGGCATGAACGAGGGCTCGCCGTAGCCGAGGGTGATCGTGGCGACCTCGTCGCCCATCCAGCCGAACAGGGTGCGCTGCATGTCGAGCCCGATCGCCTCTTGGACCATCTGGTCGATGTCGGTGATGCCGATCGCGGGCTCCGAGGCCACGACGTCCTCGAGCCAGTCCCACCAGCCGGGCAGGTCGACGCTCGCCACGGACACGCCCAGGGCGGTGGGCGGGACGAACGCCAGGGCGCGGTCGCTCACGGGAGCGGCGCCGACGATGAGGCGGTAGAGCTGCGGGTCCTGCGCCTCGCTGCCCAGCACGCGCACGCCGACGGTCTGGAAGCCCTCGTCGGTGACGGTGGTGACCGAGCCCACCACGCCGGCCGTGCCGGCCGCGGCCGCGACGCGCTCGACGAGGGCGTCGAAGCCCATCCCGGAGGCGAAGGGCGCGGCCACGTCGGCGGCGGCCGCGAGGTCGAGGAAGAAGTAGGCGTTGCCGGGGCGCTGGGCGCCGACGGTGCCCTGGAAGCCGCTGTTCGTGGCCAGGCTGGGCTCGGAGGCGCCCTGGTAGCGGCGCAGCACGCCGCGGGCCACGTCGGGGTTCGACGAGACGAGCACGACGTCGTCGAACGCGGCGTAGGCGATGGGCATGGGGAGGTCGTCGTCGGGGGACGCGACGACGGTGAACGCGATGCTCCCCTCGGTCATCTGGGTGGCCTCGCCCTCTTCCTCCGCCCGGGCGAAGAGGTCGCGCGCCGCCGCCATGCCGTCGGGCGTCACGCGGGCCAGGACGGTGACGGCGGGCAGCGGGTTGAACTGCGACGCCGACACGGCGAGCCACGCCTCGCGGCCGATCAGGTCGAGGAGGCCCACGCCGAGGTCGGGCATGGGCACGGCATCGTCGTCGTCCTCGTCGGCGAACGCCGCCTCGAGCAGCTCCGTCAGGTTCAGGCGCTCCCACTCGTCGATGAACGGCCGGGCCTTCGCCTCGTGACGCTCGAGACCCTCGACGCCGACGGCCAGCAGCGTCTCGGCGGGCAGGAAGCGCGGCAGCTCGGCGGCCCAGGCGGCGCCGGCCAGCAGGGCGGCGAGCGACAGCAGGAGCTTCGTCAACGTGGTTCTCATCGGACCTCCAGTCTCAGGCGCAAGCGCCGCATCATAGACGCGCGAGTGACCTCTTGGCTGCGGAGACGACCGCTTCTACCGTGAAGCCGAGCTCGCGCATCACGACGTCGCCCGGCGCCGAGGCGCCGAAGCGGTCGAGCCCCACGGTCTCGCCGAGGTCGCCGGCGTACCGCTCCCAGCCGAGGGTGGCGCCGGCCTCGACGGTCACGCGCGCCCGCACGGCGCGCGGCAGCACGCTCTCGCGGTACGCCTCGTCCTGCGCCTCGAACAGCTCGAACGAGGGCAGGCTCACGACGCGCGTGGGCACGCCCTCGGCCTCGAGGACGTCCTTCGCCTGCAGGCACAGGGAGACCTCGGAGCCGGTGCCGATCAGCAGGAGGCGCGGCGAGCCGCCGCTGGCCTCGGCGATCACGTAGCCGCCGCGGGCCACGGCGCCCTCCGGCACCTGCAGGTTCGGCACGTTCTGGCGCGTGAGGGCCAGGACCGTGGGCCCGTCGCGCCGCTCGGCGGCGATGCGCCACGCCTGTGCCGTCTCGTTGCCGTCGGCGGGGCGCAGCACGACGAGGCCGGGGATCGCCCGCAGCGACATCAGGTGCTCGACCGGCTGGTGGGTCGGGCCGTCGCCGCCCAGGCCGATCGAGTCGTGGGTGAACACGTAGATCACGCCCTGGCGCATCAGCGCCGCCAGGCGCAGCGCCGGGCGCAGGTAGTCGGAGAAGACGAGGAACGTGCCCACGAACGGCGCGAGGCCGTGGAGGGCCAGGCCGTTCGCGATCGCGCCCATCGCGTGCTCGCGCACGCCGAAGCGGACGATGCGGCCGCCCATGTCGCCGCGCGCCATGGCCCGCTCGCCCGCGATGTCGGTGAAGTTCGAGCCCGCCAGGTCGGCCGAGCCGCCGAGGAGGCTGGGGAGCGCCCGCGCTATGGCGTTCAGCGCCGCCTCGGACGCCTTGCGCGTCGCGACCTTGCCGCCGGGCTCGAAGCGCGGCAGCTCGAGGCCGGAGAGGTCGGGCGCGCGGCCCTCGAAGACCTGCCTCAGCTCGCGCGCCTCCTGCGGGTACTCCCGCTCGTAGCGCGCGAAGAGCTCCTCCCACGCCCGCCGCGCCGCCTGCCCGCGCTCGCGCACGGCGCGGGTGTGCGCCAGGACGTCGTCGGGCACGGTGAACTCGGGCCAGTCGATGCCGAGGTGCTCCTTGGCGCGCTGCGCCTCCTCGGCGCCGAGCGGCGAGCCGTGCACCTTCGGCGTGCCGGCCAGGCTCGGAGCGCCGTAGCCGATGACGGTGCGCACCGCGACGAGGCTCGGGCGCGCCGTCTCGGCCTCGGCGGCGCGCACGGCGCGGAGTATCGCCGCCACGTCGTTGCCGTCCTCGACGCGCTGCACGTGCCAGCCGTAGGCCTCGTAGCGCTTCAGGACGTCCTCGGTGAACGTGACGTCGGTGCCGCCGTCGATCGAGATGCGGTTGTCGTCGTAGAGGACGATCAGCTTGCCGAGGCCCAGGTGACCGGCGAGCGAGGACGCCTCGCCCGACACGCCCTCCATGAGGTCGCCGTCGGAGGCGATCACGTAGGTGCGGTGGTCGACGACGTCGAAGCCCGGGCGGTTGTAGCGCGCGGCCAGGTGCGCCTCGGCCATCGCCATGCCTATCGCGGTGGAGATGCCCTGGCCGAGGGGCCCAGTCGTCGTCTCGACGCCGACGGTGTGGCCGTGCTCGGGGTGGCCGGGCGTGAGGCTGCCCCACTGCCGGTAGCGCCTCAGCTCCTCCATCGGCAGGTCGTAGCCGGTGAGGTGCAGCAGGGCGTACTGGAGCATCGAGCCGTGGCCGGCCGACTGGACGTACCTGTCGCGGTTCGGCCAGCGCGGCTCGCTGGGGTCGTGCCGCATCGCCTCGACGTAGAGCACGTACCCCATCGGCGCCGCGCCGAGCGGCATGCCGGGGTGGCCGTCCCCCGCGGCCTGGGTGGCGTCGATGGTCAGGGCGCGTATGGCGTTGACGGCCCGTGTCGTGACGGTCTCTCGCGTAGCTGGAGTGTCGGGCATGCTCCCTCCGGCTCGCGCGGGAAGCCCCCGTCGCGGCCCTGGCAAGGATAGCAGCGGGCGGTGAGCGCTCGGAGGCGCCACCGCCCGCCGCGGGTCGTCGGTCGGCTCAGCGGACGGTGAGCCGCTGGCGGGCCAGGACGATGTAGTCCCAGCCGGTCACGTACCTGATCTCGTACTCGCCCGGG
>ERZ795042.2209-NODE-2209-length-11047-cov-4.831878_pt1 | contig 11047 bp, 10 predicted proteins | sample MGYA00375126_ERZ795042 | MGnify/ENA primary metagenome ERZ795042 (study PRJEB30171, sample SAMN05518105) | compost metagenome | isolation source: Feedstock adapted compost from Newby Island compost facility, Milpitas, CA | place: USA:Newby Island compost...
GGCCGCGTCCGCGACCGGGAACCAGCGCCCGGGAAGCCGGCGCCGGGCGCGCTCGCCCATCTCGCCCACGCGGCGCAGCACGCTCGCGGCCCCCACGCCCACGATCGCCGGGTACTCGCCCGAGCGCGACGCGGCCCAGGCGAGGCGCGCGTCCGGCAGCGCCGCGGCGGCGCGCAGCCAGGGCGCCGCCCGGCGGCCCATGCGCTCGCCGCCCTCGGTGAGCACCGCGCGCGCCACCCGCTCATAGAGCGGCTCGCGGCGCGCGAGGCGCGCCGAGAACTCGCGGCGGTCGCGGGCGAGCGGGCGCGTGTCGCCGGCCGACCGGCAGCGCTCCCACGCGAGCTCCTCGCTCACCCGGCACCAGGCGGTGAAGTGACCGGCCAGCGCCTCCCTGATGCGTTCGTTCTCGACGGCGCCGCCGCCCAGGGAGACGACCCCGCCCCGCTCCAGCGCGGCGAGCGTGTGCTTCTCCTCGAGGCGGCGGAAGGCCGCCTCGCCCTCGCGCTCGAAGAACGACGCGATCGGCTCGCCGAGCTCGCGCTCGATCTCCTTGTCGACGTCGGTCACGGGCTCGCCCAGGACCGCGCCGATGCCCTGCGCGGCGCGGGTCTTGCCCGCGCCCATGAACCCGACCAGGGCGATCGCCGGCTGGGGCCCGCGCTCGTCGCGGCTCAGCGCCGCCACCCGATGCGCTCCTCGTAGGAGCGAACGGCGGCGATGACGTCGTCGATGTGGTCGCCGCCGAACTTCTCGCGGTAGCAGCGGGCGAGCACCAGGGCCACCATGGCCTCGGCGACCACGCCCGCGGCGGGAACGACGGTCGAGTCGGTGCGCTCCTTCATGGCCTTGGCGGGCTGCAGGGTCTCCGTGTCGACCGAGCGCAGCGGCTTGGTGAGCGTCGAGATCGGCTTGATGGCGCCGCGCACGATCAGCGGCTCGCCGTTCGTCATGCCGCCCTCCACGCCGCCGGCGCGGTTGGTCTCGCGGTACCAGCCGCGCTCCTCCGAGTAGAAGATCTCGTCGTGGGCCTGCGAGCCCGGCACCTGCGCCACCTCCCAGGCCTCGCCGACCGAGACGCCCTTGACGGCCTGGATCGAGACGATCGCCTGCGCGAGCCGCGAGTCGAGGCGCTCCTCCCAGCTCACGTGCGAGCCGAGTCCCGGCGTGAGCCCGAAGGCGCGCACCTCGAAGACGCCGCCCAGGCTTTCGTTGGCCTTGCGCAGGCGGTTGATCTCCTCGATCATCGCCTCCTCGGTCGCCTTGTCGAGCACGCGCACCGGCGACTCGTCGACGCCCTCGAAGTCCTCGGGCCGCAGGTCGCCCGGCTCCGGGGCGGCCACCGACGCGATGCGCAGCACGTGGCTGTAGATCTCGACGCCGAGCGCGCGCAGGAACTCCTTGGCGATCGCGCCGGCGGCGACGCGGGCGGCCGTCTCGCGGGCGCTCGCCCGCTCGAGCACGTTGCGCACGTCGGTGAAGCCGTACTTCCAGAGCCCCGCCAGGTCGGCGTGCCCGGGCCGCGGCAGGTGCGACTCCTCGATCTCGGCGTCGACCGGCCACGGGTTCATCCGCTCCTCCCAGTTCGGGTAGTCGCGGTTGGCGACGAGCACCGCGATCGGGCTGCCCAGCGTGCGGCCGTGCCGGACGCCGGAGCGGATCTCGACCTCGTCGCGCTCGATCTTCATGCGCCCGCCCCGGCCGTGGCCGAGCTGGCGCCGAGCCATGTCGCGGTTGAGCCGCTCGCGATCGAGCTCGAGACCGGCCGGCAGGCCCTCGACGATCGCCACCAGGCCGGGCCCGTGCGACTCGCCCGCGGTTGTGAATCTGAACGCCATGCGCGCGAGAAGGCTAGTCGGCCGCGCGCCGATGCGGCGGGATCAGCGCTCGAGCGACCGCTCGAAGTCCGGGTCGCGCGTGACCTCGAGCCGGATCTTGCGGAGCTTGAGGCGGTACTTGGTGACCGTCCCGTTGCGGTGGCGGAAGTCGAACGTGCGGGCCTCGCCCTCGCGCAGGACGAGGAACTGGCAGTTCTTCGCGCGGGGCGTACAGCGCCCGTCGCCCTTCGTCCTGACCACCTCGTCGGCGACCATGAACACGACCTCGTCGGCCTTCTCGGCGAAGCCGCCGAAGATCAGGATCATGTTCCGCTTGCCGGGAAGCGGCTTCATGGGCTTGAGCGACTCGTAGTCGGAGAGCTCGCCCACGGGGCCGAAGCGCACGTCGATGCGCGGCTCCATCAGCTCCACGCCGGGCTTGCGGTCGCCGCCACCACCGGGCGGCTGGGGCTGGGGCAGATCGTCCACCACCTGGATGTCCGGCGACCCGCCGCCGTCGCGCCCGTCGCCCGTGCCGGTGCTCGCGGTGGGATCGGGCGGCTCGCTGATCGCCGTCTGCTCGGCGATCTCGCTCGCGGAGTACTGCAGCTTCGCGTCGAACGGGTTCTTGCGCTTGAGCTCGGCGAGCCGCTTGCGGTAGTCGCGCACGCCGACCTCCTGCTCGGCGAGCACCGCGGGCGCGACGGCCGCCGCGTCCTCGGGCACCGCCTTCGGCGGGATCGCAGGCGCCGGCTCGGGGCTCGCCTTCATGAGCACGGGGACCGCCACGATCCCGACGAGCAGGGCCGCCGCGGGCAAAAGCAGGCGGCGGTCGCGCAGGTCGCGGTAGATGTCCTGCACGAAGGCGGGCGGCTGCGGCAGGGACGGGCCGCGGCGCGACGAGGCCTTGGGCCGCGCCTCCGCGGGGGCCTCGGCCTCGGCCTCGGGATGCGCGCCGTCGTCCCGCGAGCGCTTTCGCAGGCTCAGCTTCGGGAGCTTGATCTCGGGGCCCTTGTTGATCCGCGGGAACTTCATGGGGTCGAAGAGGTCGTGGTGGTCGTTGCCGCCGGGGCGGGCGCGGTGGGCGTTGCACCGCCGGTCAGGCCCTCGGCCGCGGGGACGAGGTAGGAGGTGAGCGTGAGCGTGACGTCGAGCTCGGGCGGGTCGGATCTGCTGTCCGAGCTGGGCTTCATCGTGAAGCCGTCGACGGTGTAGAGGCGGCCGTTCACCTCGAGCTTGGCCCCGCGGTGGCGGACGAGCCGGTCGAGCGACGCCATCAGGTCGGCCACGCCGAAGAAGTCGCCGGTGAGCGTGAGCTCGTGGTGCATGACCGGCAGGCCGGCGGGGCCGACCGTGGCGCCCAGGGGCAGGTTCGCCGCGGTCGCCTCGGTCGCCGTCAGGGCGGGCGCGGCGTTCTCGGCGGTCGCGGCGTTGCCGTCGCCGTCGTTGCCCTGCTGCTTCTTCTTCTGGTTCTGGTCGGTCGTGGTCTGCGCGGCGGGCGTCTCCGCGGCGCCGCCGCCCGGGGTCAGCGTGAGCCCGTTGAACCGGACCTTCGCCTTGTCGGCGAGGCCCTGGATCTGCACGATCATCGAGGCGGTGTCCGAGTCGTCGGGCACGGCCTTGCCGAGCTCCACCAGGCTGCGGTACCGGACCTCGTACGTGTCGCGCGCGGCGACCGCCTCCGCGACGGTGGCGCGCTGCGCGTCGAGCTCCTGCTGCACCTGCGCGATCCGCTCGTCGAGCTCGCCCGCCCGCTCGCGCTTGGGCGTGAGCACGAGGAACCAGAACACGGCCGCCAGGCCCACGATGACGAGGCCGAGCAGGATCGCGCGATCGCTGGACTTCATCCTCATGGGCCGGCCACCCCCGCGACCACGTTCGCTTCCTTCTTCTTGCCCTTGCCGCCGCCCTCGGCGCTCGCGGTTGCCGGCGTCGCCTCGGGCGCGGCCTGCGGCTCCTCGCCCTCGGGCTCGGCCGGCGCGGGCGCGGGCGCGGCGCCGACGTTGTCGAACACGGCCTGCGCGCTGAAGCGGGCCGGCATGTTGCGCCCGAAGCACGACCCGGACCCGTCCCCGGAGGAGCTGCCGCCCCGCTCGCGCACCGTGTCGTTCAGGCCGACGCGCGTCACGCCGTCGATGTCCTCGAGCGCCGCGATGAACCGGGCCACCGACTCGTGGTCGCGGCCGCAGCCCTTGATCTGCAGACTCGGGGCGCCGGCCGCCTGCTCGACGTCGCCGGCGGCCTGCCCGGTGAGCTCGAGCAGCCACACGTCGCTCGGGATCACGAGCGCGAGCTCGCGCAGCACGCGCTCCCAGTCGAAGCGGCTGTCGGCGAGGCTGATCACCGTCAGCTCGCGGTTCTGCTGCATCGCGGCGAACTCCGCGTAGGGCGCGAGCGCCTGCGCCTCGGCGGCCACCGCGTCGCGCTCCGCCTCGAGTGCGGCGAGGCGCGACTCCTTCTCGGTGACGCTGTTGCTGAAGAGGACCAGCGCGAGCACGGCCACGAGCGCGACCGCGAGCGCGCCGACGAGCGCGTAGGCCGCCGGGCCGCGGCGCAGGGGCGCGCGGTCGCCGCGGCGCTCCTCGGGCGGAATCAGGTTGACGGGGCGCATTTCCCCTAGCGCTCCAGGGCGAGGCCGAAGGACAGGGTCAGGCGGGCGGCGGTGACGTCGTCGAGGTGGCCCAGGGCCGCGGGGCGCGAGCTCGTGAACGGGTAGCCGAGGCTCTCCTGCAGGCGCTGGACCAGGCCCGGGAGCGTGGTGCCGGGGCCCGTGGCCACGGCGCCCTGGAGCGGGACCGCGCCCTCCTGGGCGTTGTAGTACTCGACCGAGACGCGGATCTCGTCGGCGAGCCGCGCGACGCCCTCCTCGAGGACGGCGCGGGCGCCCGCCACGTGCTCGGGGTCGCCCTCGATCTGCTCGACCGGGGCGACGAGGCCGACGTGGGCGAGCCACTGGCGCGCGTGCTCGAGCGTGAGCCCGCGGCGCTCCGCGAGGCGCTGCGCCATGCCCTCGAGGCCGAAGGACGCCATGCGGGTGAACAGGCAGTTGCCCGCCTGCGCCACCGCGAGGTTGGTGACGTCGCCGAGGTGGCACAGCAGCCAAGCCGGCGCCTGCGGCTGCCCCTCGCCCTCGCCGGCGATGCGCTCCTCGTAGGAGGGCACCGCGGCGGTGAGCTGCGGGTCGTGGGCGAGCGCGCGCACGAGGCCGAACGCGGCGACGTCGATGCCGACCGGCCGCAGGCCCGCGCCGCGCATCGCGGCGAGCATCTGGTCGATCATGTCGCGCCGCGCCGCGGCGGCGACGACGTCGATCTGCCCCTCGCCCGAGGCGGCCTGGCTCGCCCCGATCACCTGCCAGTCGAGCACGGCCTGCTCCAGCGGCATCAGGATGTTGTCCTGCGCCTGGAAGCGGATCGCGGTCTCGAGCTGCTCCTCGTCGGCGATCGCGGGGAGGCGCAGCACGCGCACCGCGAGCCGCTGGTTGGCGATCCCCAGGCGCACGTTCTGGGAGAGCTTGTTGGAGGAGAAGAGCTTCTTGAGCGCCGCCGAGAGGGCCTCGATGTCGACGACCTCGCCCTCGCGGAAGACGCCCGGCTCGAGCGGGGCGATCCCCTGCCCCACGACCTCGACGGTCCCGTTCGCGCGGACCTCGGTGGCGGCGATGCTGTCGGTGCCCACGTCGAGGCCGACGATCGACTTGGAGCTGGAGGAGGAGAAAAGTCCCATTTCTTCGCGTTACCTCGCGCGCGCCTCGCGCGCTACCCCTCAATCGGCGGCGCGGCGCGATTCCTTGAGTTCCGGGCGCGGCCTCAGGACTCCGGGAAGAACTCGTCGAGGTACCACTCGACAATGTCCTCGCCGAACCACAGGCCGACGATGCCGCCGAGCGCGAGGAACGGGCCGAACGGGATCGCCTGCTTGCGCCCGGCGGCGCCCCGCCGGGCGATGATCGCGACCCCCACCAGGGCGCCCGCGGCGAAGCCGATCAGCACCGCCGGCGCGAGCGCGCGTCCCAGGTACAGGCCCATCATCGCGACGAGCTTCACGTCGCCCATCCCCATTCCGCGCGGGTAGGCGAGCACGACCAGGAACAGGACCCCGCCGCCGATCGCCGCCGCGAGCAGGCGCCCGGGCAGCTCGCCCGGGTCGCCCGCGGCGAGGATCGCGAGCGCCGCGACCGCGCCCGCTCCGACCATCGCGTTCGGGATCAGGCGCAGGTCGAGGTCGGTGAGCGTGATCGCGACGAGCACCACGCACAGCACGAGCCCCAGGGCGAGCTCCCACCAGGGGTCGGTCCCCAGGATCAGGTAGGTCGCCGCGAACAGCGCGCCGAGCCCGAGCTCGGCCAGCGGGTAACGCACCGAGATCGGCTCGCCGCAGCTCCGGCAGCGTCCGCGCAGCAGCACCCAGGAGACGATCGGGACGTTGTCGCGGGCCGCGACCTGCGCGCCGCAGTTCGGGCAGCGCGAGCGGCCGCTCACCCAGTTCTCACCGCGCGGGATGCGGTGCGCGAGCACGGTCACGAAGCTGCCCAGGGCAGCGCCGACCACGAACAGCACTACGGCGATCAAATGAAGCCCCCCTTACGAGCCGGTGATGGATCCGAGTTCGAGCAGCTTGTTGGTACGGAGCTGCAGGCGGCTCTGGAAGTTCGGGTGGTCGTACATGAACTCTAGGCCGCTGCCGGGATAGGTGCCTGCTCGGCGCACCATGAGCGTGACCCCGATCCGGCTGTCGCGCGGGAGGACCTCAGGGATCAGCTGCCCGGAGGTGTTGACCCCGAGAAACTCGAGCGGGATCGAGACCTTGGTCCACTCCCGCGGCCACGGGTTCTTGCTGCAGCGGAAGTAGGTCAGGCGCAGGATCTCGCCGAGCGGGTTCACGCCGGGGTCGCAGTTGAGGCCGCCCTGGGTCCAGTTGCCGGTGAGACCCAGGGTGTTGATCAGCGGGACGTCGAGCTCGAGCTCGACCAGGGTCACGCTGAGGCCGATGCAGCCGACGAGCGGCAGGCAGACTTGGGGCGGCGTCTTCGTCAGGTCGATGATGCCGAGGTTGAGGTCGATGCAGCCCAGGATCGGCAGGCAGAGCTGCTTGGGCAGGACCGAGACCTGCACCTTCTGCCGGTAGAAGACCGAGATGCAGATCTCGCCGGGGTGCTGCGCGCCGTTGATCGTCTTCGTCCAGAGGTCGAGCGTCCCGCCGCCGACGAGCACGCCGCCCTGGTTGCGGATCGGCGGCGAGAGCCACGTGTGCACGCGCGCGTACTTGTTCGGGTCGCCGCCGAGCAGCGTGAGCAGGCCGTCGAGCGGGTCCGGCATCCCCAGGAGCGGCTGGACGATCCGGTTGACGACGTTGAGCACGGGCTGCAACAGGCAGCTGTCGGTGGTCGCCCAGGGCATCTGCAGGCCGATGTCGGGCGGCGCGCCCGGCTGCGCCGGCTCGAGCTCGGTCGCGTAGTCGTAGGTGGGCTCGTTCGTCCCGCCCCACTCGGGCGCCTCGGGGAAGAGCAGGTCGGGCGCGCCGGCGCTGTTGCCGGTGCGGTGGCCGTCGCTGCAGCGTCCCCGGGTGTTGTGGCCGAGGTGGTCGCCGGTGATCGGCTGCCGCGTGTTGTAGCTGCACGGGGTGTCCGTGAGCCAGAGCTCCGCGACGTAGCCCTCGACCGGCTCCCCGGGCGGCCCCGGGTTTTCGTCGGGCGTGACCTCCTTGTCGACGACCTCGCCCTGGACCTCCTGGTAGCGGCGCCCGGCCGCCACGACGTTGTCGTCGAGCTTGGCGGCGATCGTCACCCGCTTCGCGAGCCCGTCGCCGCACGACTGGCCGCCGCCGCCCGTCGAGCAGTCGGCGTCGGTCCAGGTGACGTAGCGGTAGATCCGACCCTTGACGTCACCGACCTCGAAGGGCTCGGGCCCGGGGTCCACCTTGCCCATCGCGATCGGCTCGCCGCTGCCGGGGACGGTGTCGCCGTTCATCACGAGCTGCTCGCCGTCGAAGGTCGAGTGCTGCACGCGCTGGCCCGGGTGGTCGGGACTGCCGGAGGACTCGGGCGCGGCGGTCAGCGCGATCTCCGCGAACGGCAGCGCGCGGATCCGCTCGAGCTCCGCCTGCAGGCGGTTGTTGAGCGCCTGGCTCTGCTCGGTGCGGTAGTTCGAGCGCGCCGAGGTGTCGACGAGCTGCAGCAGCGCGAGCGCGCTGAGCGCGAGCAAAAGCGCGGCGACGACGCCCTCGACGAGCGTGATGCCGTCCTCCGCGCGCAGGCGGCGGGCGGCGCTCGCAAGCCAGGTGGCGCGCGCGGCCCTCATGCCTGCGGCGCCTCCGGGTCGTTCTCGACGAGGTTGCGCAGGTACACGCCGTCGCGGACCGTGACCGCCTCGCCGCCGTCGGTCCGCGGGTAGGCGAGCTCGACCTCCACGTAGCCGGGGTTGGCGGCCGTGGGCTGCGCCTCGCAGTCCATGAGCAGGTCGGCCTCGCAGTAACGGAAGACGTCGTCGGTGCGCAGCCCGGAGACCAGAAGCTCGGAGGGGCCGCCCGCGACCGCGCGGGTGCACGAGCCCCCCTCGCAGCTGTATGTCACCGCGCACGGCGCCGGGCTGCCCGTCCAGGTGCAACCGGCGCTGCGGGCGTAGGTCGTCAGGGTGAGCTCGCTCGACGTGGCGACCTGCACAGCCTCCCCCTGGCGCAGCTCGCGGGTGATCCGCTCGAGCATCGCGCGGCCCTGCTGGATGTGCGCGGAGCGCTCCCTCGACTCGGGTTGGGAGCGCACGATGATCTGCAGGAGCGTCATGGCGCCGGCGGCGACGATGAGGCCGATCATGAGCGCGACGAGAAGCTCGGTGAGCGTCTGCCCGTCCTCAGCCCCAAGGCGCGCCCACGTCCGTTCCTTGGCCTCATCCATCAGCACCCCTGCTCCGGTGCGCCGCTCGGCGGGTCGATGGCGGTGCACTCGATGAACGTGGCGGGCTTGTAGCCCGTGTAGTACTGGCTTTCGGTGCCGGGCAGCTCGAACTCGGAGGCGAGGTTGCTGGCCGTGATCTTCGAGTTCTGCGCGACCGTGACCGACTTGCCGGCGATCGCGCCGCAGACGTGGGCGTTCTGCGCCAGCGTGACCGCGGTGCGCGGCGCGTACAGGACGAACGCCTGGCTGCACGGGCCCGGCGCGACCGTGTTCTGGGCGAGCTCGACCGAGGTCGCGATCGCGTCCGAGCCCACGAACAGGAGCGCCAGGTCGACCTGCGAGCCGGAGCTCCCCTGGATGCTCGAGTTCTGGTTCATCTTGAGCTGCGTGGTCGGCCCGGTGAACCCGCAGTTCTCTGGGGAGTCGAAGTAGATGCGGACCTTGGCCCCGGCGACGATGAAGATGTTCGTGTTCTGCTTCGTCTCCAGGCGGCAGAGGCTGTAGTTGGCGCCGCCCAGCGTGATGGACACGTTCTGGTTGAGCGTCAGCGTGCGGGCGTTCGGGTCCCAGTCGACGCGGCTGGCCTGGCCGCTGATCGTGTCGCCGCCCGGGTCGCCGTTCTTCGCCCGCGTGATCCGGTCGTTGTCGTTGACCTGCGCGACGTCGCCCTGGTTGACCGGGATGAGCTCCGACCACCCCTGCGTGACCGGGCAGTCGACCTTCGGCGGCGACGGCTTGACGACGCCGCTCGGGCCCACCTGGACGCTGCCGTCAGAGCAGTTGATCCGTGAGTTCGGGGTGCCGGCCTGCGTCACGTCGCCGTTGGTGGCGACGCTCGCGGTGATCTCGGTGTTCGCCGCCTGGGTGATGTAGTCCAGGCCGATCACGGAGTGCTCGGTGAACGGCTTCTTGCCGCCGAGCGTGCTCTGCGCCGAGGCGGCGTGCACCTGCACGCGCCGGGTCACGCCCTCGACGGTGCCCGCAGAGACGATCTCGAGCTCGGTCAGGGACGGCCTGACCCAGTAGACGTAGCGGCCCTCCGGGTCGGCGTACGGCGCCGGGCACCAGCCGTCGGCCCGCGGCGACGTGGCGCCCATCGGCCGGCAGAGCTGCGACCCGCCCGCGGTGCCGACCCGGTTGTAGCGCAGCAGCGCGTTCTCGACGCCGTCCTCGGCCGCGGCGAGCGCGGCCTTCGTGTTCAGGTCGCGGGTGGCGCCGGACTGGGCGCCCATCGACGCGACCACGGCGGCGGTGCCGACCGCGAACGCCGCGATCAGCACGAAGAGCACGGTGGGGATCGCGAAGCCCCCTTCGGAGCTGACCCTCCGAACCCCGTTTTGGATCGCCTCGAACACCATCCCCTCTATCGGCAGGGACCCGCGTTGGTTTGAACGCTTGGACGGCCGACCGCCATGCGGGTCCCGCAACGAGAGAGGGGCGGCCCCCCGGGACCGCCCCTCTCTCGCGCGAGTTTCGTCAGGCGACTAGTCGCCCCACTCGCCGCTTTCCGGACAACCGGCTTTGCCCGCCTTGGTGCAGGTCAGCTTGGTCGTGCCGTCGGAGTTGCGGGTGATGGAGAACTCGTTGCCGGTCTCCGACCGGGCCGTGACCTTGTAGGAGCTGTCGTCCGGGGAGGAGCTGTCGTCCGGGGAGGTGACGCTGAAGACGCGGTCGGCGAGCGTGGACTCGATGGCGATCAGGGAGGAGACGTCGGCGCCGGCGTAGCTGCCACCGTTGTCGGTCGCGTACGTCTCGATCGCGGTCTGAGCCGTACGGGCGGCCGACTTTGCGTCCGCGTCACGCGCCTTGTCGCGCTGGTTGAAGAAGGACGGGATGGCGATCGCGGCCAGCAGACCGATGATCAGCATCACCACGAGGAGCTCGACGAGCGTGAAACCGCCCTCGCCGTGCGCCCTCTCACGGAGCTTCTGGACCATGGGTACCCTCCTGTGGGACCTAGTGTTCGCCTTCGCTCCGTTAGCCCTAACCCTGGAGGTCCGGGGAACCCCGGTGGCAGCCCGGCTGTCTCCCATGGGGAAGACCCGTGGCTTTGCGTCACCACCTCGCGGTGGGTTTGCCTTTGGCACCGGAGCGTTGGCCTTACTCATCGCACCCTTCATCGGTGCGGGGCGAGGAACCCTTTAGGGCCCTAGGGGGAACATTCGTACAGTCTGGGTGATGACCCCTAGTACGCACATCGGGTTGGCTTGAGCCATGGCAGCGCGGCGCCTCGTGATCCTCATGATCGTCCTGCTGATCGCCTCGTCGATCGCGGCCGCGCTCGCGCCGCAGCCGCCCCGCAGCCAGGAGGAGACGACGACCACGCCTCCCCCGCCCGAGC
>ERZ795042.2210-NODE-2210-length-11046-cov-19.157674_pt1 | contig 11046 bp, 13 predicted proteins | sample MGYA00375126_ERZ795042 | MGnify/ENA primary metagenome ERZ795042 (study PRJEB30171, sample SAMN05518105) | compost metagenome | isolation source: Feedstock adapted compost from Newby Island compost facility, Milpitas, CA | place: USA:Newby Island compost...
ATATTCTTCTCGACGTTTCAGGAGCACGTCTTCCTCCATCTGCTCGCCGCGGTCCTCCCAGGACTCGCCGAACAACGTATTCCAAACAACTTTCAGCTTCTCCGGATCGTCCTTGGACTCCAGAAAATCCTGCACGATATCTTTCCATGGAGTCCACGGTGATACAAAAGCGTTCAGCCAAAAGCTTCGGACCCTATTTTCAAGAGCCGCCTGATTCTCAGCAATCCATTTGGCCGGCTGACGCTTCATGGTGTGCTCATCAAACTCCTGCAGACAGGATGGGCACCGCCATCTCACATCATAGACAAGGTACGTCTTTTTCTGGCCGTCACCTTCGATTTCGTGGTCAAAACGAATGTCGCCGAAGACGATCGCATGGTAAGCCCCGCATCCCGGACACTCCACGCACCACTTCTCTTGAGTGCCCTTTTCATACTCCTGCTCAATCCGGGACCGCCCCTTGATCGTCGGCGTAGAGACGAACACCTTTTTCCTGTTCCAGAAGGTGATCGTCCGTTTTTCCGCCAACTTGATCGGGTCGCCCTCGCTGCCGGCGGAGTCCGGAAACCGGTCCACCTCGTCGCACAGAAGGACACGGATCGGCCGGCTGGCCAAGCCCGCCGGGCTGTTCGCGCCGCCGATCGCCAGAAAGCCGCCGGGGAAAGATTTCATGAGGATTGTGTTATTCGAGTCCCGCGTCTTTGAGTCCGACACTTTGGCGACCAGAACTTCCGTGTCCCGGATCATCGGAGCAATCCGGCGCTTTGAGTAATCCTCAGCGGTCTCAATTGTCGGCTGAATCAGAAGCATTGGGCACGGGTCTACGTCGATGTAATACCCAATTGTGTTGTTGATGATCTCGGATTTGCCGGCCTGGGAGGAAGACATGACGACAACCTTCTCAATGCGCGGATCCGAGATGGCGTCCATAATCTCGCGCTGATACGGCGCCCGATCAGTCCGCCACTGGCCCGGTTCCGCCGACGTTTCGCGCGATAGCTTGCGGTGCTGGTCGGCCCACTCGCTAATCGTCAGCTTCGGCGGCGGTGCCACTGCCCGGAGAATCTTCCGAAACAGGTTGATCGTCTTCGGCTTCATCCTCACTCCCTCCTGCAAATAATGCCGGGTCGTACTCACTGAGCTCTTTAAGCGCTTCAGTCAGCTCCGTGCTGATGATGTCGCTGATTTCTGCCAAGTTTTTGATACCAAGGACCTTTGGCGCCAGCTTGTCCGGTATGGCCAGAATTCTCGTCCGAAAGGTGATGAGCATGTTGGTCATGACGAATTCGACATCGGCGGCGTCGTGCATCTGGCCTTTGAGCTTGGCGAGTTCTATTTCCGCTTTTTCGCGCTTCGCCTTTTCATGCAGCGCTTTTTCTTCCCAGTACATTGCCTGGAATTCTTCTTCGTTGCGATCTTTGACGCCGGTTTTGAGGTAATCAATATAGCGCTGTACGTTTTGCATAAGCGGCCAGCGGCCGACAGCCTGTTTTTCCAAAATACCTTCTTGCGCCAACTGGTTGATGCGCTGGCGTGTAAATCCAAAAAGCTTAGCCAGAGCATCAGTGCTGACAATGATTTCGCCAATGTCGTCAGCGCGCTTTTTTGTGCTCATAGCATCACCTTATCGGAAAGAAAACCCAAATAAAAAAAGTTTATGTCTAGCCAGCATTTGGGCTCGCGAGTAGCCGCAACCAGTACAAGTGACCAGAAGGACCCGCACCTGGGATGACACCCACATTAAACACGTACAAAAAATACGTAAAAACCTATTGACACGTATTATTTATACGTGTTATAATGGAATCAGAAAGGAGGTCGAGGGAATGGACTCAAGGGAATTGATCAAACTGATCGAAAAAGACGGGTGGAAGTTGGTAGCGGTCAGAGGAAGCCACCACCAATACAAACACCCAACCAAACCCGGCAAAGTCACAATCCCTCACCCCAGAAAAAACATGAAAGCCAAAACAGTAAATTCAATACTCAAACAGGCAGGGCTCCGATGAGGAGCCCTCCGAAAGGAGGTTCACATATGGCAAAGTACACTTATCCAGCAATTTTCGATCCCGACGAAAATGGAGGATACACGGTCACGTTTCCCGATCTTCCAGGTTGCGTGACCGAAGGCGACAGCCTGGATGAAGCTCTGGCCATGGCCGCGGAAGCAATGGCCCTGCACCTGTACGGCATGGAACGGGATGGTGATCCGATCCCCGATCCGTCGAACCCGGCCGACGTGCAACTTCCAGAAGATGCAGCCGACGGAGCTTTTGTAACACTCATTCAGGCGCGCACCGAACCCATTCACGATGAAATGGCGAACCGTGCTGTCAAGAAGACGCTCACGATTCCCCAATGGCTCAATGATGAAGCTGAGAAAGCCGGGATCAACTTTTCCCAGGTGTTACAGTACGCCCTAAAGGAAAAGCTGGGCATTGTAGAAAAGCGGCCCTGATGGGTCGCTTTTTTTATTGCTCTTTCAATTTTCTTCCATTTGTGCTACAATAAAACCAAATCCGGAAGCACCGGTCGAAAGCCGCGGGTTGTTGCCTGCGGTTTTTCGTTTTAAGACAAAAGAAAAAGCACCGGTTAGGGTGCTTGATTTGAAATACTATCCAGAATCTGTTTTTGATTTATATTAAAGTTATGTTTTGCTAAACCGAACTTCTTTTTTGTTAGTTCATGGTACGATAACATTGCCTTTTTTACGAGATTCAGTAAATCCCCTAAAGCTCTTCTCACTTCCATGTGAATATTATTGTTAACATACAAGTCACCTGTTGCATGCGAAATTCCATTTCTAAGCCATGTGTATATGGTTTCTGGTTCTTGCTTATCTGGTTTAGTTGATCGTCTCCATTCTGTCTGCTTCCCATTTTCTTTTTCCCATAAATAAATTATTTGATCATTTACAAGCTGAGAATGTTTTTTTGGGCATTTCTCATTAATAATTTGATGAAGTAAACTATATAATAAAATGAATCTAGCAATTTCGTTATCTTCCTTATGTGCGGCTCGAAATAGAAATAAATGATCTAATTTTATTTTATCATTATTAACACAATCAATTTTCTCAAAGTCGAGGCTTCTTCTTACTTCAAGGCTACCAAAGAGGTCAGTGAAAGTTATCAATTCATCATTCACATGAGCATAGGAAAAAAACGGTTCACTTATTATTGCATTTTCATGTACAAATGAAATTTTACCAAGTAATTCTTCAATTTTTTGTTTCGCTTCCAAATATGCTTCTTTTGGATCATTTATCTTTTGAAAGTAACACCGAACAATAAAATAGCTTCTTAAATTGTCTATTTGAGGGCACTCCTTGATATCACATGCTTTCTCTTCTTTAAAGGAAATTTCTATCCCAATCACTGCAGAATTAAAAATTTTAAAGCATAAGTCGTGTTCCATTTTTATATACTTACAATCAGCGTAATATTGAATAAAATCAAACTCCATCCCCTTCCCCTCCCCCGTCATACTTCGACAAGCGGAAGGGTTTCCCTTCTTTCTGTCGAACCAGTGTGGGAGGTGTTTCCGATGTACAAACGCGGAACCGTTCTTCGCACCGACGCCGACTTCGACCACGCTGTTTGGTTCGGCTGGGACGTCGAAGTCTGGCAGGACGGCGAAATCCTCGATCCCGGCGGCTGCATCGAGCTCATAACGGCCAATGCTGTCAAAATCAACGGCGCCTACTACATGCGGCGAAATTGCGAATTCCGCGTGCGTGGTTAGCGCACGCACGCCTGCCGGCTGCAATACTGCACTCTTCCCTCCCAGCGGCCCCATACACAGCCCTGGCACTTCGCCGGTTGCTTCGGCCGCTGCTGCTCAGCTCGCTTTAGCGCGGCGTAATTTTTCAGTGCATACATTGACATTCCCCCAACAAAAAAAGAGCCGCATAAATGCGACCCTAACAAAGTATCTTGTTTCCCATATCACAATAGACCATTGAGATCTGCGCAAAAGAGCTATTGAAACATGTCCAAACAGTATGAATGGTTAAGTAATGTTTTTTTCATAATGCCAAAGGAAATATGGTGCGGAATTCTCGTTCCAATATTCACACCGATTACCGATGATTTTTTGTATGTACTGTTCAACTGGAAGAGTTGTTTTTGTGGCCTTTGTTCTTACAACCTTACCATCTTTTACAGCAATTTCTCCTTTTTCATACAATTCATCACATCCAAACTTGCACATCGGCATGACTATATTTTTGTAATCCAACTTCTCTTCATTAGTACATTCCGAACGTTTTTTGATATGAGCCGCCCACAAATACTGCACAGGGTACTCTTGATTACAAATTCCACACCTTCCAACCTTTTTACGTCCAAAAAGATGTTTTCGTAAAAAAGATTGTTCACTTCGTACTATTCCTACACTCCGTTTATCCAAATTATCTTTAGTGTTAAATTTTGAAATAATTTCTGAATACTCTTCTTCCGTTACATCCGGTAGATAAACATCACTCATCAAGTTGAATGCAGACAGAACTTGTTCACTTTTCTTTTCATCCAAAACATTGAACGATTGAACTACATAGTTATCCTTATACCCTGCTACCCTGTTAAAATTTATGTAAGGTATTGAAAGCTTTTTAATCTCATCTAAGAAGTATATGTACTCCCAAGTCTGTCCCTTTGCATCATTTCCCCATAACTGATTCGCTATATCACGATTTTGAATCTTATATGTAACAACTCCTGAAGCAAAAATTTCACCTTTTGCTGTAAAAAGTGTAACATCACCAACTCGAATGCGACCCCACTTATTTACATTAACGTTCGATTCTCCAGGAGTTACCCCCCAAGTAGGAATTTTTGAATTTTTTCCATAAATATCCACCAAGGTTTGATACTCTAACTCTTCCACAAAGTTTTTTATAACTTCAAGATCCACAGGATTTTCAATGGTATTCTTAAAATGTTCTTGGGCATCTTTACTGCTTGCTGGTTGCAATATGACTCTATTCATTCTATCACCCTACAACTCAGTATATTTCTTTTTTGAACCATATGCTTTATCTACAGGGTATTTCTTTTCATTTTTTTCCATTTTTTGAATTAGTGCTTCCTTTAAATCAATATTCAAATCATGGCTTAGCAAAAGCGTGTAATAAAAAATATCTGCTAGTTCTTCTTTAATGCGTTCTATATCTTCAAGAGCTTCCTCACTCGATTTCCATTGAAACAGTTCAAGCAGTTCACTTGCCTCCAAACTTAAGGATATTGCTAGATCTTTAGGATTATGGAATTTCTTCCAATCCCGTGCATTCCTAAAATTTTCTATAAGATTAATTAGCTCATTCACTACATACCACACCCTAAATAATTGGCTGAGACGCTCATAAAACCGAATTTAAAAAATTGAAAGCTCGAATTAATTTAATTGTATACTTCGACAAAAGGGGAGATTTTCCTGTTTAAAACGCCCTACCATGTTGCCGTTCCTGTCGATTTCTCGGTGACATTGCCGCGAATTGCTTTAATATTTCATTGTTGACATCTGATAAGCTCTTAGGACGAAAAATAAAAAAGAGCCGCATTTCTGCGACTCCGTTCGGTATATCTGATTTTCCACGCTACCATCATAACACGTTCTGCTCCAAACGGCCTGCCATTTTCCTGCCAAAAGTCTGCCTTTTTTCTGCCACTTTTCTGCCACGTTTTCAAGCCGGGCGTTCCTCTTTGGGTTCCACGAATGCTTCCAACCGCAACATGAACGCCAGCTTGTAGATAGCCTTCGATTTCATCCTGTAGTATTTGCGCTCGCTCATGTGCAGCTCGGTGTATACGTGGTAGTCGTACACGTCCTCGGCTTCCAGGTAGCGCTTTTCAATGATCTGCCGCTCCAACTTCCCCAAACGGCTGACGGCCTTCTCCACCCGTTCAGTGATCTCTTTCATCCGCTGCTCGGTGTCCACATTCCAGGCCGCGGTCTCCTCGGCCGGCTTACCGACGGCGTTGGTCGGTCCGTGATAACGCGGCTCAGGAGATGCCGTGACTTTCATTTCCCGGCGGACGAACCCGATCTGGCGGTACACTCTGGCCGTCTCCAGGTGTTCCTCGACACGCTGACGTGTCGTTTCTCTATCTATCTCCCACGGAAAAACCATCTGCTCGATGCTTTTCAATTCCCCACACCCGCCCCTCACGTGATATAATGGGTATGGGAACATCTGTTCAGCCCCGGCGGGCCGCAATCCTGTGCCGGGGCGGTTTTTTTAAATCAATCCTAAATCCATGGCTATTTCCGTTTCCTGCCCAATGCAGCGGCAGAGGTCCGAGCACGTCGCCGATGGTGCGCAACTGTTTCTTGGGCGGCAGATAGCACCAGTTGGGCACGCGCTTCTGGTTCCGCGCCAACAGAAGGAACCGAAGGCGATTTTGCCCGAGTCCGCCGATCTCTCCAAGGTTGTGGTCGGCCCGCATGTCGACCACATACCCGTAGCGCTCGAGCAGCTGTTTGATGCGCTTCAGGATGTCCGCGCCCCGGGAAGTGATGCGCGGGACGTTCTCGAAGTGCACGAACGCCGAAAATTCGCCGTCGCCTCCGGCCACGCTTCCGCCAGCACTTTCGCCGCGTCCACGATCTCGCGTAGAACGCCCATTTCATAGCCACTCTCCAACTGTTCAATGATTCCGTACACATTCCAAACCTTTAGTAGACTCAGGATCGTTTCGCGCGCTTGTTCAGGGGTCATGCTCTCACCCCCAATCCGACTTTCTCTCTCAACTTTTCAATCACTTTTTCCAAATGCTCCCCAATCTGTGTCTGATCAAGCATCCGGTCTTCTTCCGTCTCGGCCTGTTCGCCCATGATGCCCTTGAACTGCGCTGTTTTCAGGCCGAGAGCCTCAAGCATCTGCTCGTCGCTTCCTCCGCTCGCCACCAAGTAATAGCTGAGGACGCTCTGTGTCTGCCCCATGCGATGTGCACGGTCTTCGCACTGCGAATGGATGGCCGGCGACCAGTCGAGCTCCCCGAAGACAACCACGTTCGAACGATTCTGGAGTCCATCGATGCCGGCCGCAGCCCGAAGGGATATGATGATAAGGTTCGTTTCGCCGTTGATGAACGCTGATTTGGCGGCTTCTTTCTCCGCCGGCGTTTCCCTGCCGGTGATGAAAACCGGGTTGTAAACCTTGAGCTTCTCCTTCCAGATGTCGTAGACATCGTGATGGTAGCCGTAGAGAATGACTGCCTCGCCGGCGTCCAGTAGAAGCTTCACGAATTCGGCCACATACGGAGCCTTTGCCTTACCGGTGGCCTGACGCAGCCTCCGGCCGATCTCATGCTTCAAGCGCCCGCGCTCGAATCCATCGGCCGCGTCGTAATCCGCGATCATGTCCATGATTTCGCGCATGGCGCCGGACATGTCGTCGCTGTCGATCGCTTGGATGATGCGATGCTTCCTCGGAAGCTCGGACTGAACTTGTTCCTTCGTCCGCCTAAGCATCAAGCCCTCGCGACGAAGATGAACACCGAGGGCTTCCGGGTTTTTAACCACGTCGTTGCCATATCCGTAACACCACTCTTTTGTAAAGGTCTCCCAATCGCCCAGGCAGTTAAATTCGAGTATGTTCAGAACATTCCATATCTCGCCGCCTTTGTTGTAGATCGGGGTCCCGGAGAGACCAATAACCCGATTGCCAACGATCGACATTGCGAGATCCGAAGCGGCGCTGTACTTCTCCGTTCCCTTGTGCCTGAGCTCCTGAATCTCGTCGAACACGCAGAACTGAAATTGCTGTTCAATAAGCGCCTGACGCCATCCTCTCAGCAAGCCGTAATGGATGATGTAGATATGCGCCTTTGGAAGTTCATAGGGTCGCAGCCCTTTGATGATGTGAACATCCATAGACGGGAAAAGGGAGCCCTCAACCGGCTGCGGCTTCAAGAACCGTACGATCTGCTCAGCCCATTGCCGCTGTACTGAAGTCGGAACGACTATGATGCCGGGCCATTGCCCGATTGTGGCGATCCACGCCAGCGCTTGTACCGTTTTTCCAAGTCCCATCTCATCAGCAAGAAGCGTCGGCGCATGATTGACGAGAAAGCCGACACCGATTTTCTGGAACTCGGCGAGCGTCCCGGCGAAAATCGCGGGTGACGGTTCGGCTTTCCGGGGCTGGCGTTCGAATTCGAGGCGCTGAACAACGTGCTCAGTTGCCTCGCGTTTGGCCTGCTCCCACAGTTGGAGGTCCTTCTCCCGGATCGTGAGCGGATACCGCATCATGAGCCAGTTCAGGTCGCCATCCGTCCGTTTGCTGGCCCGAAAACGCATCACATTGCCACGACCGCGAGCTCCCGGAAAGAGGCGCTTTGCCACATGCAGCATGGCCGGATCCGCATCGCGGATGACCCATTCCCGTTTCTTCGCGTCGTATTCAAGAGTTCCGTATGTGACTGCTGGATCTGTATCCAGCTCTCGCAAATATGCTGGTACTCCCATAAGCCCCTCCTACAGCGCAATGCCCCAGAGTTTCCGCAGCCCCAGAGATCTGCACGGTTTGCCAGAAACCTCTTTAGGCACGTCCTGGTATCGTTCGATCACAAGAACGATGCCTTTCACTGCGTCGAATCGCGCGTAACGCTCAAGCTGCTGCTCAACCGCCACACTGTATGGCTTCCCCTTCTTTACCTCGATGCCAATACCTGATTCGGTCAGGAAGTCAATGCGGCACCGCGGACCGAGTTTCACTTCATGCTCGTGGTGTATGCCCGCCTGGGAAAGAGCAACCGAGATTGCGCGGTGAAGTTCAATCTCCTCGGCAACAACACCGATTCTGACATTCCTGAGCGCCCGGAGAACGCGGTCGATTTCCTTCAAGCCCACCGCCTCCTCGGATCCGGCTCCCGCCGCGGCGCCGGCTGATCGTGCCCGCGGTCAAGACTCACGAATTTGTTGAAATTCTTCAGGAATACCAGTTCGACGGTGCCAACAGGGCCGTTCCGTTGCTTGGCGATGATGATTTCGATGATATTCTTCCGCTCAGTTTCCTTGTCGTAGTAGTCATCCCGGTACAAAAACGCCACGATGTCCGCGTCCTGCTCGATGGCACCGGACTCTCGAAGGTCGCTCATCATCGGCCGCTTGTCCTGCCGCTGCTCAACGCCGCGCGACAGTTGCGACAGCGCGATGACGGGGACGTCCAGTTCCTTCGCCAGTTGCTTGAGCGCCCGGCTGATCTCGGCAACCTCCACCTGCCGGCTTTCGCGTCGTCGAGCGCCCGGATGAATCAGCTGCAGGTAGTCGATGATCACCAGGTCCAGCCCGTGTTCCTTCTTCAGCCTCCGGCACTTGGCGCGGATTTCGCTGGCCGTGATCGACGCGCTGTCGTCGATGAAGATTTTCCGCTCGGCCAGCGCCCCGACCGCCGGGATCAGCTTTTCCCAGTCGTCCTCGTACAAGTAGCCGGTCCGCATCCGGCTGGCGTCGATATTGGCCTCCGCGCACAGCATGCGCTGCACCAGGTGCGACGTCGGCATCTCCAAGCTGAACAGCGCCACCGTCGCGCCGTTCCGCCCCACGTTTTGCGCGATGTTGAGGGCAAATGCCGTCTTCCCGACCGACGGCCGGGCGGCCACGATGATGAAGTCGTCAGGCTGGAACCCGGCTGTCAACCGGTCCAGGTCAGGATATCCCGAGGCCAATCCGGTGATTCCGCGGGCGTCCGGGCTCTGGCTCAGTTTTTCGATCCGTTCATACGCTTCCACCACTGCAGCCGAGATCGGCACGAAGTCCTTCTTCGGCGCCACTTCCTCTTCGAGGGCCGCGGTGATCTGCTGCACCCGTGCCACCAGTTCAGCGCCTGATTCCGCCTGTCCGGCCGCTTCGACCAGTCCCCGGACCTGATCCAGCGCCCGGCGGTGAATGGCGTGGTCCTTCACGATCCGGACGTAATGCATTACGTTCGCGGCCGTTGGCGTGCTGGTGGCCAGCGAGGTCAGATATGCGATTCCGCCGGCATCGTCGAGCGTCCCGTCGGCCCGCAGCCGGTTCACGACGGTCACCAGGTCGACCGGCTCGCCGTCGTCATATGCCGCGGCCATTGCCCGGAAGATGAACTCGTGCTTCTTGAAATAGAACTCGTCTCCCCGCAGCGCTTCGGAAACCTGGTCGAAAACCTCGTTGTCAAGCAGGATCGACCCCAGGATAGCCTGTTCCGCCTCCAGGCTGTGCGGCGGCGTCATTTCGCCGGGCGGAGCGTCGGGAAGTGGAATCTCATATGGTGCGTCGTACAATGCGCCTCAGCTCCTTTCGCACGTGCTCCGGCATAGGAACGGCGCGCTCGCACATGCGGTCCACCTCTCGCAGCCACTGCCGGGTTTCCTCGGCGCCGGGGACCGTGGATTTTTCCTCGCTGTACCCGCGGCGGATGTCCGAGATGGTGGGCGGGAAGCGCTCGACCTGGATGTGCTCGCGAAGGTTGGCCATGGCGACGTCGAACGGTACGTCTTTCAGGTGCTCATACCAGTGCAGCACCTGATCCTTCGCCAGCTCGTCCGGCAGCCTGAAAGCCGGATACGAAAGCGTGATTGCTTTGAAAAGTTTGACGACCTCAGCCTGTGTCATAAGCCTCGAACTCCTTTTCGAGTTGGTTCAGCAGTTCAAATTGGCTCGACTGCCGCGATTTCCGTGGCCCGTCCCGCTGTTTTCGAGCCTCATATTCTGCGTCGAAGGCGATTGCCCCGGCGAGCGTTTTGGCTCCAGCGGCGGCGTAGTCGTTCAAGATGTGCATCACCAGACGGATACCGCCACCGGCCCGCCCGGCCCGTTCAATCGCACGAACCACGACAGCTTCCTCGAAACCTTCCTGGTCGATGTAGGCGCCCAATTCCTCGGCCTGAAAGGGCGTCAGGTCCCGCCGGAACACACGCCTGTAGGCGGCCGCAAACGGTTCGGTTTGCGGTTCTGATTCTTCTTCGCGCGCGTGCGCATTAGCAGCAGCAGAAGTATTTGAAGGTGAAAGAGAAGGAGAAGGTGAAGGAGAAGGTATGCAATTGCCGCGATCTGCGCGCGGTTCCG
>ERZ795042.2212-NODE-2212-length-11023-cov-439.788293_pt1 | contig 11023 bp, 6 predicted proteins | sample MGYA00375126_ERZ795042 | MGnify/ENA primary metagenome ERZ795042 (study PRJEB30171, sample SAMN05518105) | compost metagenome | isolation source: Feedstock adapted compost from Newby Island compost facility, Milpitas, CA | place: USA:Newby Island compost...
CAGAAAATAAAAACCCGCTGTTTGGGAAAGAACAGGCAAGAAGATATGCTGAGGCACAGGGGTGTAGGTTTGTTATTCTTTCAAAAAGGAGCTTTTATGTCAACTGAAAGCGAATGGGAAACGAGAAAAACAAGGATTGATACTCAATTGAAAGCATTAAATCCGGCATGGGAAATTATTCCTTACAAAGAGGATCTTGATATTAGATCATTAACTCATCATGCCGTAGAAGAGTTTCCAACAGATAACGGACCGGCTGATTATGCACTTTTTGTCAACGGGAAATTATTGGGTATTATTGAAGCAAAAAAAGTTTCTGTAAATCCTCAAAACGTATTGGAACAGGCAAAACGTTATTCCAGAGGTTGCAAAAATACTATTGGCGAATGGAATTCTTTTAAAGTTCCTTTTTTGTATGCTTCCAATGGCACGCAAATTTGGTTCGCCGATGTAAGAGAGGAAAATTATTATTCTCGTGAATTATTAAACTTCCATACACCAGATGCACTGGAAGAGATGTTTAATCGCAATATACAGAAGGCTAAGCAATGGCTTGTTAATAATCCTATTGATTTTGAAAGATTACGCCCTTATCAAAAAGAAGCAATAAGTGCTGTAGAAAAAGCTCTTATTGAGAATAAAAGAAAAATGATGCTTGCCATGGCAACCGGTACAGGTAAGACCTTCACCGCTGTTTGTATGATATACCGATTAATAAAATCCGGTTATGCCAAGCGTATCCTTTTTCTTGTAGATAGAAGGGCTTTGGCCGCTCAGGCTGCACAAGCATTTTCTGCCTTTATCACCCCGAGCGGAAATAAGTTTAATCAGGAATACGAAGTCTTTTCTCAGCGTTTTAAAAAAGAAGATTTTGAAGAAGGAGAAAAGTTTGACATAGGTGTTATGCCAAATGAATACCTTACTGCGCCTAATGCCGGTCACACTTTTGTATATGTTTCTACTATACAACGTATGGCTATTAACCTTTTGGGGCGAGAGGGGTCATTCGAGCAAAGTGAAAGCGATCCGGATATTGATGATGACGCAGATAAGATTGCTATACCAATTCATGCTTTTGACATTATTATTGCAGATGAATGTCATAGGGGCTATACATCAAAAGATACCAATGTGTGGCGTAACGTTCTGAACTATTTTGACGCTGTAAAAATAGGACTTACAGCAACACCTGCTTCGCATACTGTTGCTTATTTTGGAATTCCAATTTATCGATATACGGTCGAGCAGGCTATATTAGACGGTTATCTTGTCGATTATCAGGCTATTAAAATTAAATCTGATGTTCGTATAAATGGGGTTTTCCTTAAAGAAGGTGAAAAGGTTGGACTAAAAGATCCTGAAACCGGCGCAGAGTTAATAGATATGCTCGAAGATGAAAGAGAATTTAATTCAGAGGATATCGAAAAAAAGATTACGTCTCCTGATAGTAATAGAAAAATTCTTGAAGAAATAAAAAAATATGCCATTGAACATGAAAAAAGAACGGGCAGATTTCCGAAAACCCTCATTTTCGCAGTTAATGATATACCTAATATATCACATGCTGATCAGCTTGTTAGACTTGCCAGGAAAGTATTTGGCAGGGGTGATGATTTTGTCCAGAAAATTACCGGTAGTTCTTCTGTTGATCGACCATTGGAAAAAATAAGACGTTTTAGAAATCGTCCTGACCCTGGAATTGTTGTAACTGTTGATATGCTTTCTACAGGCGTTGATATTCCTGCGCTGGAATTTATTGTATTCTTACGACCTGTTAAATCGCGTATACTCTGGACACAGATGCTTGGCCGAGGCACAAGAAAATGTCCCGACATCAACAAGGAATATTTTACTATTTTTGATTGTTTTGATGGTACTCTCATAGAGTATTTTAAAAATTCAACAGATTTTGTTATAGAAATCCAAGAAACCGGAGGCGAAACAGTTACCATAAAACAAATTATTGAAAATGTCTGGAATAATATTGAACGTGAATATAATACGAAGCGACTGATTAAGCGACTGCGTCGTATTGAAAATACCATGAGCGCCAAAGCTCGCGAGGATTTTTCAAAGTATATTCCCAATGGGGATATAGCAAAATTTGCAGATGATTTAACAGAAGCTTTAAAAAATGATTTTATTGCTACGATGAATATTCTTAGAAATAAAGATTTCCAGAATCTGCTTGTTAACTATGATAGGGCAAAACCGCCTTTTTATATTGCCTACGACACTATGGATTCTGTAGTCTCAGAACCTGTATTTAAGTATAATGAAAAAGAATTAAAACCAGTAGATTATCTTACTGCTTTTTCAGAATTTATTCAGAATAATAAAGAAAAAATAGAGGCGTTATCCATTCTTTTTTCAAATCCTCGAAAATGGAATACAAAGGCTTTAAAAGAAATCCGAGAAATTCTTAAAAAGCATTCATTTAACGAAGAACAACTTCGTAAAGCATACGAATTGTCAGGTCATAAATCAATGGTAGATATTATCTCGATGATTAAAAATGCAGATGACAGGACCAATCCTTTGTTAACCGCTGAAGAGCGCGTTGACCGGGCAATAGAGGCATTAAAAAGAGAGCATACTTTTACAGCTGAACAGCTGGAATGGCTTAACTACATAAGACAACATCTTGTGGTCAATCTGGCGATTGAGAAAGATAATTTTGATTTGGTACCAGTGCTCGAAAGACACGGAGGTCTTGCTAAGGCGCGAAGAATATTTGGAAACGATCTTGATCAGATTATCGAAGAAATTAATTATAAATTAGTAGCATAAGGAGAGGTATATGTCGGATATTGTAAACAAACTCTGGGGAATGTGCCATACGCTTCGCCACGATGGCATTGACTATGGCGATTATATTGAACAGCTTACCTATCTTTTGTTCATTAAAATGGCTGATGAAAAAGGGATTGAATTGCCAGAAAACTGCGACTGGGAAACGCTTAAAAGTAAATCTGGAACAGAGTTGACAGACCATTACCTGTGGGTGCTCCAGAAACTCCGCGATGAAAAAGGACTTTTAGGCGATATTTTTGCGCAGTCGATGCCCAAATTTAACAATCCGGTAAATTTAAAGAAAATTATTACCATGATTGATGCCGAAGATTGGTCAAGTCTGGGTGTTGACGTAAAAGCACAGGCATTTGAGGGACTTCTTGAAAAAGCTGCGAGTGAAGGGAAAAAAGGAGCAGGACAATATTTTACCCCGCGTGTATTGATTCAGTCTATTGTGAGAGTCATGAAACCAGATCCATTGGTAAACAAAGAAATGAAAATATGCGACCCTGCCTGCGGTACCGGTGGATTTTTGGTCGCAGCTTATGAATGGCTGATAGAAAAAACAGGAGGAGCTATTCCTGTTGACGAAGTTAAGCGAATCAAAGGAAGTACATATTACGGACAGGAGCTTGTTGCTCGTCCACGTAGATTGGCTTTAATGAACCTCTTTTTGCATGGGCTTAAACCTACTATATATCTTGGTGATACTATTTACGAACCCGACAGGGGCGAGCGCTACGATATTGTGCTTACCAATCCACCCTTTGGTACCAAAGGTGCTGGCCAGATACCAACAAGAGACGACTTTACTGTTGCGACAAGCAACAAACAATTGAACTTTGTGCAACATATTATGACAATTCTTAAAAACGGTGGGCGTGCAGCCATTGTTTTGCCCGATAACTGTCTGTTTGAGGATAAAGCCGCCGAAGTATTTAAGATTGTAATGCAAGATTGCAACCTCCATACTATTTTGCGTCTTCCAAGAGGAACGTTTGTGCCCTATGCCAACGCTCAAGCAAATGTCGTATTTTTACAAAAAGGAATACCCACAGAAAAAGTCTGGATTTACGATTGTCGATCCAATATCCCAAGTATTACCAAAAAAGACCGGCCGCTCACTGCTGAAATGTTTGCCGATTTTGAGCAATGCTATGGCCCAGACCCCAATGGCGATAGCCCACGAATAGACCAGGGACCAGAAGGTCGCTTCAGGGCATTTACTATCGATGAAATCAAAGATCGCGGCTACAAGCTCGATATCAGGTGGCTGAAAGATGATACACTGGACGACCCCAACGACCTGCCCGAACCATCCGACCTGATTGCCGAAGCAGTGAGCGAACTGGAAGCAGTTGTGGATGAACTCAATGAAATTAATAATTTATTAGAGGGAGAGCTATGAAAAGGAGTTTTCCGGAACATTGGGTGGTAACGACCTTAGGAAGTGTAAGTGAAATAGTAACAGGTAATACACCTAGAAAAAATAATCCTGAGTTTTACGGGGATAAGTATCCTTGGATAAAACCAGATGAACTCGATAAAGAGGAATATGTTTGTTATAGTAAAGAAATGTTATCAACACTCGGTGCGAAACAAGCAAGAATAGTACCAAAAAATTCTGTATTAGTTTCTTGTATTGGCAATCTTGGTAAAATTGCAATTGCAGGTAGAGAATTAGCAACTAATCAACAAATTAATTCTATTATATTTAATAAGCATGTTGTTAATTATAAATTTGGCTTTTATTATATAAAAACAATAAAGGATTTACTGTATCAGAAAGCATCTGCAACAACTTTGCCAATAATAAATAAATGCAAATTAAGTAAGATAGAAGTCCCCCTTCCTCCTCTGAACGAGCAAAAGCGCATTGCAGAAAAACTCGATACCATTTTGCCAAAAGTGAAAAGTGCCAGAGCCCGGCTGGAGAAAATTCCGGCAATACTTAAGAAATTTCGGCAAAGTGTCCTTGCCGCCGCCTGTTCAGGAAGGCTGACGGAGGATTGGAGGGAGGAATATACTGAGCGTACAGGGAAGGAATTACCGGAGTGGGAAGAAAAGAAATTAAATGAAATCATATATAATATAAAATATGGATATACATCAAAATCATTTTCTCATGGAGAAATAAAATACCTGAGAATAACAGATATTCAAAATGGGAAAGTTAGTTGGGAAACAGTTCCTTTTTGTCAAATAGAGAAAAATGTAATAAAAAAATACTTATTAGAAAAAAATGATATTGTTTTCGCTAGGACTGGTGCGACAACCGGCAAATCATTTTTGATTAAAGATTGCCCTCCTTCAGTTTTTGCTTCTTACTTAATTAGAATAAAACCTAACACAAATATTGTTAGTGCAGAATATTTATATTTCTTCTTTCAAACTGAATATTATTGGCTTCAAATTAATGAAAATGTTGCTGGTATTGCACAACCAAATTGCAATGCTCAAAAACTCTCAAATATTTTAATCCCCCTACCCCCCCTCGAAGAACAGCACGAAATCGTCCGCCGTGTGGAAAAACTCTTTGCCCTTGCCGATTCCATTGAAGAAAAATATAAAAAAGCATACGAACGTCTGGAAAAACTTGAGCAGGCTATACTTGCCAGGGCTTTCCGCGGCGAACTCGTAGAACCCGACCCCAACGACGAACCGGCTGAAGAATTACTCAAAAGAATACTCGAGGAAAAAGCAAAATTGGAAAGGGAACAAAAGGGGAAGAAGAGAAAAAAATAACTCTGTGCTTCTCTGTGCCCTCTGTGGTTAAAAATTTATCTCACCACGGAGAACACGGAGGGACACGAAGAAAAAGTGGGGAGAATATAATGAAAGGTAAGATAAAAACATTTATAGACCTGTTTGCTGGAGCTGGTGGATTGTCTGAAGGCTTTATGAGAGAAGGATTTCAGCCTGTGGCTTTTGTTGAAAAAGATAAAGACGCCTGCCATACTCTTCAAACACGTATGGCATACTGGTATTTAAAGAAAACAAATAATCTGGATATATACAGAGACTATTTGCAGGATAAATTGACAGAGAATGAATTTTACAATCATATTCCTGAAGGGTTTTTGAAAAAGATTCTTAATGAAGAAATAAACGAACACACAATTGATGTGATTTTTAATAGAATAGATGAAATTCTTTGCGGAAGTAAAGTTGATATAATTCTTGGTGGACCGCCATGTCAGGCATATTCCGTAGCTGGAAGAAGTAGAATGGGAGAAAAAGTAAAAAATGATAATCGGAATTACCTTTTTAAATTTTATATTAAATTTCTAAAAAAATACAAACCATCAATGTTTATTTTTGAAAATGTTCCCGGTCTTTTATCGGCAGATGGCGGTAGATATTTTGAAGAAATGATTTCAGAATTTGAAAAACTTGAGTATGGGATTTCCTCTAAGATATTAAATGCTGCTGATTATGGGGTTCTGCAGAATAGAAAAAGAGTTTTTATAGTGGGTATGAAACATAATAAAAAATTCGTTTTTCCTGAACCTGATCCGGGTTTAATTTCAGGATCTAATTTAAAAGAGCTTTTTTGCGATCTTCCAGAAGCGGTAATCGAGAGAGATAAAAAAATATTCTTTTATATAAAAGAGGGAGATAACTATTTAAAGAAAACCTGGATAAGAAATGATCTTGATTTTACAACATTACATATTACAAGACCGATAAATAAAAATGATAAAGAAATATATAAACTTGCCATCAGGACATTTATGAAAGAAGGCAGGCAATTAAAGTATACAGAATTACCGGAACATCTTAAAACTCATAGGAATCAGGTTTCATTTATTGATAGATTCAGGGTTTTAAATCTGGATGGTATTTCTCACACCATCGTATCACATCTATCAAAAGATGGTCATTATTATATTTATCCTGATTATGATAACCCACGTTCTCTCTCTGTAAGAGAAGCTGCAAGAATACAGAGTTTTCCCGATGATTATTTTTTTGAAGGAAGCAGAACATCCTGTTTCAGACAGATTGGAAACGCAGTGCCGGTATTACTGTCTCAGGCTCTCGCAAAACAAATTATAAGATTATTAATATGAAAGAAAATACATTCAAAGTAAGAGCAAGACTGATTGAGCAACTCGGTGAACAGCTTATTAAAAATGAAAGTATTGCACTGATTGAATTGATAAAAAATGCCTACGATGCGGATGCTTCCACCGTAAATCTAATCATGAAAAACATTGATAATCCTGAAACCGGACAGATAATAATTGAGGATAATGGAACAGGAATGGATGCAGATATTATAAGAAATGTATGGCTGGAAGCAGGCAGCGATTATAAAAAGAAAATGATAGAAAATAATCAGCTGACACCAGTTTATAAAAGACGCCCACTTGGAGAAAAAGGTATTGGAAGATTTGCGGTACACAAGCTTGGTAGAAAGATAGAAATCATATCAAAAAAAGAAACCGAAAAAGAAGTTTATGTACTGATTGATTGGGATAAATTTGAGAACGTCAGGTATATTCATGAAATTGGTATTGAAGTTGTTGAAAGAGAACCGGAAGTATTTATCAATCAAACGGGAACAAGACTGATAATAAGTAAATTGAAAAATAAATGGAGTCCTGATGAAATAAAAAATATATATAGATCGATCTTGTCATTCAACAATCCTTTTTCAAAAAATGAAAACTTCAACGTTAATTTTGAAATTGATAAAAAAGAGTGGACTGAAGGTTTAGTAACAATTGATAAAATACTGGATTATGCATTATTTTTTGTTGAGGCTGAAATTGAGGAAGATAGAATAAAAAAATTCAGATATGAATTTAGACCATACAGTACAATGGATAAATTACAGAATAGAATGGTTGATGAAAATAATCAGCATATAAAGAAAATTTTAAAGATTGTAGATAAAGATAACAATCCTATAAATACGGGAAATTATAAAATAGGGCCAATTAAATTTACTGCTTACATATATGATCAGGATTCCAAAATCTTAAAACTTGGAGTAAGTGATACAAAAGGATTGAAAGAATATTTAAAGATAAATGGGGGAATCAGGATTTACAGAGATGGTGTGCGTGTTTATGACTATGGAGAACCAGAAAACGACTGGCTGGAACTGGATATAAGAAGAGTAAATGTCCCTGCAAAAAGAATAAGTAATAACCTTATTCTGGCTGCCATTGAACTTGATAGGATGCATAGTACAGACCTCATTGAAAAGACCAACAGAGAAGGTTTTATAGAAAACAATGCATACTTAACATTTAAATCTGCCATCCTGTATCTATTAAATGTTATAGAAAGTGAGAGGAATATTGATAAAGAAAAAATCAGAACCTATTATGGTTCAAAAGAAAAATCACAACCTGTTGTCAATTCCATTCTGGATCTAAAGAATGTTATTGAAGAGAAAATTAAAGATGAACCCACTCGCATGGAATTGATAAAATATCTTGATAGAATTGAAAAAGATTATGAAACAATCAGCGAGACACTTCTTAAAGCCGCAGGTGCGGGGCTGAATCTATCTGTTGTTGTTCATGAAATGGAGAAAATTATATCAGAATTAAAAATTCTCATAGATAAAGAAATTACAGGTGATAGAATTAAAACTCTTGTAAAACATTTATCAAATTTAATTGAAGGTTATTCTGCTCTTATCAGAAGTAGAGGAAAGAAAAAAGAAAATATTATTAAAATTATCGACCAGGCCATATTCAATATGGAATACAGACTGGAATATCATAAAATCGAAATAATAAAGGAATATAAAAATTTTCGTGGAAACACAGAATTTTCTGTTGTCAGGAATCTTCTTTTAAACAGTTTGATGAATATTATAGATAACTCCATATGGTGGCTTGATTATAGCAAAAAGGGAATGGATGATAAAAAGAAAATATTTATCAATCTTATTGAATACCCGTATGAGCATATTTCTATTGTTATCGCTGATAATGGTTGCGGTTTTGCTCTGCCTGCTGATGAGATGATCAAGCCATTTGTTTCTGCAAAACCTGACGGTATGGGACTGGGACTGCATATAGTAAATGAAGTTATGCTGGCGCACCATGGTAAATTGTTATTTCCGGATGAAAGTGATTATAAAGATTTTGGCTTTCCAGAAGAATTTAAAACAGGGGCTATAGTTGTTTTATCTTTTAAAAAGGAGCAATTATGGAAATAGGCAGAAATTCAACTCAGGAAAGTGGATTTGTATTACCCTTAAATGGCAGGGTGGTAATAATTGATGACAATATTGAAGAAGCAATCCCCTTAATGAAAGTTTTATCAGAACATCGTATACCATTTACATATTTTGATGGAAATGAAGATACTTTGCCTAAAAAACCTATTGATAACATACGAATTATTTTTCTTGATATAGTATTGTTTGATGGTATGGATGATAAATCCAAAATTTCAACCATTATTAATGTACTCTTTAAAATTTTAGACGAGAATAGTAATCCTTATATTATCATTGCATGGACAAAACACGATGAACTGATTGATGAAATTAAAAAAGGATTATCATCAAAACCATTATTCACACTTACCCTTGAAAAGAGAGAATGTAAAAAAGAAGATTCAGAAGAATTTGATATTAACATAATAAATGAGAAATTATTGGAAGAAATAAAAAAATTTGGTGCATTTAGATTCTTTCTTGAGTGGGAAAATATTGTTCATGAATCCTCAGGAAAAACTGTTAATGAAATAAGTTCCATTACTCCACTGGATGATAACTGGAATCAAAACATAAATGTCATTTTAAAAATGCTTGTTGAAGCATACGCAGGTAAACAGGAGGATAATAATTTTGACTTAAATGCAATGCTTGCAGTTAATAATTTGCTGCTGGACATTATTGAAAACAGAATACAGAATACTAAAAATAAAGAATCTTCCTATACTAATAATCAAACTGTTAATTTAACTGATATAAACATAATAAAAGGAGAATTGAATAGAAGATTGTTGATTGCTAATGAACAGAATAAGTCTATTATCCCAGGCAATATCTATAAAAATGAGTTTTCAATTAAGTGTGATATAAATAATTTGTGTAATAACAATAATATAACGGAAGAATTAAATAAACAGGAAAATCATATAATTCTTGAAGTCTCCCCATATTGTGATTATGCACAGAAAAAGTGGACCTGTCATAGAATTCTACCGGGTATTATATGGCCAGAGCAATATGGAAATATCTTAAAAAAAGCAGATTATATTTACAGGACTCCATTGTTTTTAATTAACGACCAATTATGTTTTTTTGTTTTTGATCTGAGGTATCTTACTTCTGTTAGCCTTAGTAGTCTCAGTAATAAAACTTCACCATATCGCTTCAGAAAGGAACTGGTTGTTGATATTCAATCAAAAATTGCCGGACATATAAATAGACCTGGCATAACCTATGCAGGATAGTTTGACTTACATAAGAAATAAATTATTCAAATGGTATAGAATCAATGGGAGGGATTTTCCATGGAGACATACGAAAGACCCATACGGAATTATGATTGCTGAATTCATGCTTCATAGAACAAAAGCAGAACAGGTTGCACCAATTTATAAAAAATTTATAAAAAAGTATCCGGATATAAAGACCCTTGCTGATGCTGATTTTAACGAAATTAAACAGGTCACAGAACATCTTGGACTTCACTGGCGTGCACAGCATTTCATAAAATCTGCAAATTACCTTGTTGAGAAATACAACGGTAATATACCGGCCAATCCTGAAGATATTTTAAAAATTCCAGGCGTGGGAGATTATATAGCAGGTGCAATTATGGTTGTATGTTTTAATAAAAAATACCCTGTGGTTGACTCAAATATTGCAAGATTCTTAAATAGATTTTTTAATCTTGAACTTAAAGGAGAAATACGAAGAAAGAAAAAAATAGTGGGATTATCAGAACAACTATTTAATTCCCATAAAAAAGCTGAATTGCTTTTTGCATTAATAGACTTTTGTTCATTGATATGTAAACCCATAAGCCCTCTATGCTTAAAATGCTCTCTTTTTCAAAGGTGTATGTACAAAAACAAAAATAAAAGACAAACACACAGTTAACTCCCCCTCCCGCCCCTTGAAGTTCAGCAGCGTATTGTCGATAAAATCGAATCAGAGCGGAAGGTGATCGACAGTCTGCGGGAGATGATTAGGACATACGAGGAGAAGATAAAGAAAGTGATTGACAGAGTGTGGTAGGAATGAAAC
>ERZ795042.2213-NODE-2213-length-11021-cov-32.303939_pt1 | contig 11021 bp, 9 predicted proteins | sample MGYA00375126_ERZ795042 | MGnify/ENA primary metagenome ERZ795042 (study PRJEB30171, sample SAMN05518105) | compost metagenome | isolation source: Feedstock adapted compost from Newby Island compost facility, Milpitas, CA | place: USA:Newby Island compost...
GCCTTGAAAGGTTTGACGGTGCTTCCGATCAGCGGCATGGTTTCCCTCCTGCTCTCTCCTTCTTCATTTTTGGGGAGTTTTTCTGTCAATGCCTCCCCCAATCAATAGTGATTTTTACATGAAGGTAATTTTAATTGTCAAGCAATCAACCCCATCCTTCAAAAAATTTTCGGTTTTTTCCGCCGCGCAGGCTTGCGGGCTTCCCGGTTTGCGGGCTTCCCGTCCGTCCCCCATGTACAGGATTCCCAAAACCGGACTTTTCCATTTCACTCCGGCGTTACCAGGAAAGGAGCGCCCGGTGCCGTTTCCACCGGCACGCCGCTGCCGGAACGCGGATGACGGTCCGTGCCGCAAGGCATTTCTGCCTGTTTCGGTGCAAGAATTCCAATCCCGATCTGCGCCGGCTGGTGTTGCACGACGATTTTCCCGACGGCGTTTATCCGCTGCGCAAGGATTACCGCGCGGATCGGGTGGAGCCGCGGGTCCCCCGCCGCGAATTCACCTTCCCGAAAGTGGAAGGAGACGGCGTGTTTGAAATTCCGGTGGGGCCGATCCACGCCGGGATTATCGAACCCGGGCATTTCCGGTTCCAGGTGATGGGGGACACGGTGCTCCATCTCGAGGCCAAACTTTTCTACACCCACCGGGGACTCGAAAAAAGGGCGGAAGGCATGGACATCGAGGAAGGCGTGCGGCTGGCGGAACAAATCTGCGGGGTATGCGCCGTTTCCCATGCGCTCTCCTACTCGCAGGCCGTGGAAGGAATCGCCGGCGTGGAGGTGCCGGAGCGTGCGCTGTACCTGCGTTCGCTGTTTGCGGAACTGGAGCGGCTGTACAACCACGTCGGCGACATCGCCAACATTTGCGCCGGCGTCGGCTTCGCCTACGGTTCGAATCACGGGGCCCGGTGGAAGGAAGCCCTCATGCAGCTCAACGCCCGCGTCGCGGGCCACCGCTATTTGCGGGGAACGGTGGTGCCGGGCGGCGTGGCGCGGGACGTGACCGACCGCCAGCTTGACGACATTGTGCACACCGTGGTGGAGGTCCGGGACAACATCCAGCAGATCGTCCACGACGTGCTGGGCAACCCCGTCGCCCATGACCGTTTCAAAAAAACCGGCATCCTGTGGAAGGACATCGCCGTGAAGTTCGGCGCCGTGGGTCCGGCCGCCCGGGCTTCCAAAATCGACACGGACGCCCGCAGGGACTTCCCCCACGCGGCCTATCCGCGCCTGCGCTTCGAGGTGCCGGTGCTGGAAGACGGCGATGTGCTGGCGCGTTTTATCATCCGTGCACTGGAAGTCAAGCAGTCGGCGTTCATGATCCGTCAGATCGCCGCGAATCTGCCCGGCGGAGAAATCCGCGTCCCCGCGGGCAAGCTTCCGGCCGGCCGATACCACCTCGGCATCACGGAATCCGCCCGCGGCGAAAACGTGCACTTCGTGATGACCGGACCGGGCAACACGATTTACCGGTACCGCGTGCGGTCCGCTTCCTACGCCAACTGGCCGGTCCTGCCCTATTGCGTGCCCGGCAACATCGTGCCCGATTTTCCGCTGATCAACAAAAGCTTCGAGCTTTGCTACTCGTGTTGCGACCGTTAAGAAAGGGATGGTTGGTCCCGTGCTGTACGTATTGAAACGCCTTTGGAAATACGGCCTCGGCACGCTGCCGCGCGACATTCTGCTGGAAACGAAGACAATCCCCGCTCCCTATGCGCCGGGCGAAAACAACGCGTCTTCCGCGTACCAAGGGCTCATGGACGACGCGGAAGCGGAGGAGCTTCGCCGTCTCCGGCGGGAACTGCCCGAACGCATCCGCAAGGCGTTCGGCCGGTCGCTGCACATCCGCCATCTGGACGCCGGCTCGTCCAACGCCTGCGAATGGGAGCTGACGGCCCTGCTAAATCCCGTCTACGACGTGCAGCGCTTCGGCATCGACTTTGTGGCCTCGCCCCGCCATGCCGACATGCTGGTGGTCACCGGCGGCGTGACCCGCAATCTGGAAGCGGCCGTGCGCAGCACCTACGAGGCGACGCCCGACCCCAAGTTGGTGGTGGCCATCGGCGACGACGCCTGCGGCACGGGGCTCATCGGCCCGACCTATGCCCACTACGGCGGCGTGGACCGGATCATCCCCGTGGACGTCTACGTCCCCGGCAACCCGCCCAGACCTGTCGCCATCCTTCAAGGCATCCTGAAAGCGGTGGAAAAAAGAAAGGGTTGACGTTAAATAATCGATAACTTGGAGTCAAAGTCTTGGTCATCTTTTCCAATGTTGAAGGTATTAATCCTATGGGACAGTATACGCATTAGCCCAATGATTTTCAGAAATCAACTTCCTTAATTGTACGATCAATATTCCAAGAAGATATTTTCTTAATAACCCAATGAAACAACAATAATATAAACAAATATGCAAATACAGATAAAACAATTGTCCAAGTGTGATTAAGAGTTATGACTAAAGTATTACCTAAGAACAAGCTAACAAATTGCAACAAGGAACCTATAAAAATGAAAACAAATCCACAAACTGCCCTATCTCTCTGATGAACCAATGCTTCAAATAATTCTTTATTAAAGTCCCATTTTGTGCGGGCTTGCTCAATTAATAGTTTATTTGAAGTTTTCAAAAAACCTGAGGCCGCGAAATACGCTCCTGTTAAACAAAACATTACTCCAATTGAAGCAAAAAGAGCATTAAGACCTATCAAATTTATCTCCTCCTACTGTTTGTAGTTACTCGTTGATTATCGTACTGACTGGCAAAAAGGGTTGAACTTGAAACATTCAACCCCTGCTCAATGTTTCCAATCAAATTTTTGACTAACATGACTTTTTGTTGATGCCGTTTCTCTCTTTCCCGATTCGTCCCAAATCTCGATACGATTAGTTTAAGATCTGAATATTTATCGTATCGTGGGTTCACGGCCAGCGCCCTTGACCTCAAATCATTTTCGGCCCCTCTCCTCCTCGAACCGCATCGAATAAATGATCCGTTCCGTGTACGACGGATGCGTAGAAAACCACCAATAGTAAAGCAGCGGCGGATTCGGATCCTGGAGCGCCGCGGATACGAATTTGTGCGCCTGCGTAATCCGGGCTTGGGCGGAACCGGTAAGTTCCATCGCATAGCGGTCCGCCTCCCTTTCCTGATACCGGCTGAACGCCATATCCGCCGGCTGGGTGGCGAACATCAGGAACAAAAACAGCAGCAGCAACATGGGGAGGCCGGCCATGTCCGACGGTTTCCGGATGCCCCAGCGCGGTCCCCACCTCGCAACGAACCGCTCATACATCCATCCGCCGATCCCGATCAAAGCGAGTGCCCCAAGGAGCTCGTATACGGTCTGGAGCAACACGTGTTGCTTCACGTAATGCCCCATCTCATGAGCCAGCGTGTACAGCAGCTCCTCGTCGCTCCAGCTGCGCAACGCCGTATCCCATATCACGATGCGAAAGGTGGAACCGATTCCCGTGACGTGCGCGTTGGCGACGTTGGTGACGGAGGACATCTCCTTTTCGTACACCTGGTCCACCGTTACGTTCGCACGGGCGGCGAGATCGCGAATGGCCCGCTCCACCCTTTCGTCCGAAAGCGGCTTGACCGTGTCGTAAAGCGGAGCGATCCACACCGGATAAATGAAAACATAGAAAACGCCGAGCGGGACGATGATCAGCCACAACTTCAGCTTCCAGCGCCGGTACCGGGACATGAGCCACTGCGCCGTGCCGGCCAGGAGCAGGACAATCACGTAATCCAGAACGAACGATGTGGCATAATCCAGCAACCATCCGAAATACGCGGGTGCCGCCAAGCCGTGGTAAACATTAATGTATTGGTTGGCAAAGTGAAAAGGCAAAGCCGTAAGGGAAGCCGCCGTCCAGACCAACAACACATAGAGGGCATACCGGAGGACGCGCGGAAGGCGCAACCGTTCAAGGGCATCCCGCCACCTTGCGGCGAATCCGCCGGCGATGAGCACCCAGAACACGAGCCATTCCCACGCGGGAATGACGAAAGCAAACCAGCGGCGCCACCCCCGCAGCGACTCGGTCTTCGCGATCTGCTCGGGCGTCATGTACGTCTCCGGATCGGCGGCGGTTCCGGCAAATTCCGCCAGCACCGTGACGGGCGCCGTATACCATGCATAAATTCCAAAGATAACGGCATATGCGGCGAACAGCGCCATCGCCAGAAAGATCGGTTTTCTTCGCCATTTCGCGGACTCCATTCCTGCGACTTGATTCAAGCCTCTCCCTCCCGCGGGCGTTTCAATGCATCATCTTGTTCTTCCCGTCCGCCCGCTGACATTCCAATCCTCCACTTTTCAGTCGTTTTCCAGTCACTTTCGACATAATCCTACAAATTTCCTCCAACACAAAAAGAGTGCGACGTTTACGGCACACTCCGACGGCAAAAGAAACGGGACAGCCGCCCCCGCTGTCCCGTTCTCCGCTGTGCCTTGTTCCGATTCATCCCGTTTCGCGGTACGGCATGTTCAGCGTGATCCGGGTTCCCTTGCCGGGTTTGCTGTCGATCTCCGGGCCGTACGGTCATCGCCGCGCCGACGCCCCCGTGGTCCTCGTGGCGGTGCGTCCCCTTGAGCAGCAGCCTCTGCCCGTTCAGCCGGAACGGGCCGTTCGGCACGAATTCGTAGGTGCGCACGCCTAAGGCGCACGTTTCCGACGTTTTGCCGTATTTGACAATGGTTACGGCGGCTTATGAAAAAATATCGCTGCGTTACGATTTCGGCCGATGGTACAATAGGGCAGAGAAGAAGCTCGCGCGGAATGAGTTGCGGGGACAATACGCGGCGCCTGCGGGACGCGGTGCGGATCCCGAGCTATACTCATTTCGACCCGAGCAAGAAAGGGAATGATCCATGATCGCGTTGACAGTGCTGGCGGCCATCATCGCCCTCTATTGGATTCTAATGTTCCTGTACCACGCCCGGGGCCTGAGGCAGGTCCCCGGGCTTCCCCGGATTCATGACCCGCTGGAAGAAGAACCCCTGGTTTCGGTGATCATCGCCGCCAGGAACGAGGAAGAGGCCATCGGCAAAACCCTCGAATCGCTCACGCGGCAAAGCTACCGGAACCTGGAGATCCTCGTGGTCGATGACCGCTCCGAAGACCGCACCGGGGAAATCGCCGGGCGGTGGACAAGCGACTCTCCGCCCAAAGTCAAGGTGATCCGCGTCGATGCGCTGCCGGAGGGTTGGCTGGGCAAAAACCACGCCATGTACACCGGGTACCGCCATGCGCAGGGAAATCTTCTTCTGTTTACCGACGCGGATGTGACGTTCCACCCGGATGCCATCCGGTCCGCGGTGGGCTATATGAGGGAGCACCGGGCGGACCACCTTTCCCTGATCCCCTATTTCGTCACGCGGTCGTTCTGGCTGCGGGGATTTGTACACTTTTTCACGACGACCCTCTACCTGAACAAACACCCGTGGAAACCGAACGACGACCGCCAGACCCGGGAAGGCATCGGCATCGGCGCCTTCATGCTGCTCACGAGGGAGGCCTATGAACGGATCGGAACGCACCGGGAGCTGAAAATGAGGCCCGACGACGACCTGCAGCTGGGGATCAGGGTGAAGCAGGCGGGGCTGAAACAGCGGTACCTGATCGGCACCGAACATCTCCGCGTTGAGTGGTATCCAAGCCTTTCCGCCGCAGCCCGGGGACTTGAGAAAAACATTTTCGCCGGGATCAACTACTCGCTGCCGGTCCTGTTTTATGTCATCTTCGCGGTCCTTCTCTTTCACGTGTTCCCGTACATCGGGGTTTTGGCGTTCGGCGGCTGGACGCGGGCGGCGTTCGGATTGGCCGTTTTGTTCATGCTCGGCGTCTATTTCCTCTATACCGTCAGAGTGTCGGGCGACAAGACCCTTGATCCGCTCCTGCTTCCGCTGCACGCTATTGTCTACCTTTGCATTTTCGCCCGGGCTTGTTTCCTTGCCGTAAAAAGAGGAGGCATTTATTGGCGGGGTACATTCTACAGACTGGAGGATCTTGGAAGGAAAAGCTGAGATTCTGCAGACTACAGATACGTGCGGATTTTGTCCAGGCATGCCTGCACGACTTCATCGGGAACTTTCCGCGTTTTTCTTAGTTTAAAAACACAAGCTGCCGATAGAAATAGATAAAGTATCAACACAAGGAGCGATGAAGTTGAAGCAACTTACGAAACAATTGACGGCCTTCATCCTTGCGGCAATGCTGAGTCTGAGCGCTTTCGCCGCGGCGGCGGCCGCCGCCGAGAAGCCGGTCAAGGTGGTGCTGAACGGCGAAGTGCTTGCGTTTGAAGTCGACCCGATTGTCGTCAACGGCCGTACATACGTGGAATTCCGCACGCTGTTCACCAGGCTCGGCTACCAGGTCGGCTACGACAGCGCCACCCGTACGGTCAAGGCGACGTCCCCGCAGCGCCAGATCGAAATGACCCTGGGCAAGGACACGGTGCTGGTGGACGGAAGCCCCGTCGACGGCAAGGACCAAATCCGGCTCGTGAAAGGCCGCACGATGGTGGGCCTTCGCTTCGTGTCCACGCTGTCCGGCAAAGAAGTGGATTGGGACGGCGCGACGCGCACCGCGACGATCCGGGACAGGTGGAGCCCGGAGGAAGAAAAGGCCGTTCTGGAGGTTTTCAACAAGCTGCTTTTGGTGGAAGCGGCCAATGACGGACAGGGCATGGCCTCGCTGTTTGCCTCCGACAGCCCTCTTGTCGTGGATTGGAACGCCTCGGAATGGGAGCGGGTCCATACCAAAACCACTTTTGAGGAAATCGTCATCGAATCCATCACCGACTCGGAAGCCGTCGTCAGAGTCAAGGGCAAGACCGTCAAGGTCGGCGGCGCATTTTTCGTCGAAAACCGGGCGGAAGTTCTTTATACGCTGCGAAAAGAAAACGGACAATGGAAAATCCATAACGAAGAAGTGCTCAACAAGATCCCCCTGGATCCCCACAAACTGTTCGATCAGGCCATCAACGTTCCGGAGGAAGTCAGGGCCGGTCTGCTCGAAATGATTGAAACCCTAATCCAGGCGATCAGCGAAGAGAATCTGGATGCCGTGCTGGCCACGATGGTTTTCGAAAGTGAAGAACAAAAACAGCTGACCGCCGCGTCGTACCAGACGCTGTTTGATCAGGCGAATGCTTCGGAGACATTGGAAAAATGGGCCGTCGTGGATTACGACGGGTCCGGCCGGGCAACGATTCTGGCCACCCTGGTCATCGAAGCGGACACGGGAGTCATCCAATTCAAGTCGAGGACAATCATCCTCGCCGATGCCAGATTGATCGATGGGAAATGGTTCCTGGAGCCGGATTTTGGAAATCTGCATACCGAATCGTTGCCATAAGCCGGTCAGGGGAAGGAATGAAGATGAAGATGAAAAAATTCACCAAAAAATGACGGCGGCCGTTTTGGCAGCGGTATTGGGCCTGTCCGCTTTCGCCTCGGCTTCCGCAGCCAAGAGCCGGCCAGGGGCATCCTGAAAGGCGAAGTGTCCTGGACGATGGCCGTTGTTTTATGACCGATGAATTTCGCCCGGCGCGTTCGTCCGTATTTGTGATGCCAAACCAATCGGGAGTGTGGATGGAACATGGCGCTCAGGTCCAAACAAATCTATGTGAACCTGCACGTGAAGGATCTTGAACGGTCCATGGACTTTTTCACGGGGCTCGGACATGAAGGCCGTGGAAGAAATGGCGAAACAGCAAGGATAACCGGGACGGCAAAACCCGGTCCGAGCGTGGGCCGGGCTTGCTGTGGAGATTCAAGGATTGAAACTGTTTGGATCAGCTGACCGTTAAACCACGCCTCAGTATTTTTACGGAAATCGCCATCACGACAAGGTCAAACGCAACGATCACCCCGATCATCTTCAAAATATACGGCCAATCCCAACCGAAGATTACCAGCTTGCGGATCCCTTCGATCGCATAGGTCAGCGGGTTGATATGGGCGATGATGTTCAGCCAATCGGGCATCCTGGAAAGCGGGATCAGCGCGCTGCTGCAAAACATGAGGGGCAGTCCCATGAAGCCGACGATGGAGAAAAAGTCCGCGTGGTTTTTGGTGACAAACGCCAGGATGATGGAAACGGTGGCGATTCCCGCGCTGAACAGGGCGCTGATGAGCAGAATGACCAGAACGCCGCCGACGCCGGTTTTGACCGTGACCCCCAGAAGCGCTGCGGTCGCGATCATGAGCAGGCATTGCAGACAGGAAAAAAGGATCAGATAGACGAAACGATTCGCCACCAGCGAAAATCGGCTGACCGGAGCGGCAAGCAGCCTTTCCAGAAACTTCGTTTCCCGGTCGAACAAAAGCTCCACGCCGCCCACGGCGGAAGCCTCATAAACGGTCATGACAAGCGCCCCGGCGGTCAAAAAAGCGATGTAGCTGACGCCCTCCAGGGTTTCCGGCTGCATGATCCGCGAAAACAGCTGCCCGAAAAGCACCAGCCACAGCACCGGTTGGATCAGTCCGGTGATGATGGTCAGTTTGGCGCGCTTCAGGCGGCAGGTCCACCGCTTCATCAGCACGACATTTTCGAACAGCAGCCTCTGCAAGCTATTCAACCGCGTTCGCCTCCAAAATGTCGCTCCCCGTGATTTTGATAAAGACGTCATCCAGGCTTGTATGTACGGCCGAAACGCCCTTCAGGGGGATCCCCAGCTTCTCCGCCTCCGCCAGGGCCGCTTTGGTCGCCGCGAACGGATCGTCCACGTCCAGCCGGATCTCATGCGGGTCGGCCCGATGCGCGGAAAGGCGGCCGACTCCAGACAAGGCCCGCAGGTAGGATTGAAGCTGCTCCGGACGCAAGGGTTCGGCCGGTTCCACGCGGATCCGGGGCTGCCCGTATTCCGCCTTCAAATGGGCCGGAGAGTCGCAAGCCATGATTTTGCCCTTGTGGATGATGGCCACCCGATCGCAGAGCGCGTCCGCCTCTTCCAGATAATGCGAGGTCAGAAGGATGGTTGTACCGGAACGTTTGATGAGCCGGATGTAGTCCCACAGCTTTCTCCGCGTATGGATATCCAGCCCCAGGGTCGGCTCGTCCAGTAAGAGAACGGCCGGTTCATGGAGGAGTCCCGCCGCGATTTCCAGCCTTTTTTTCATCCCGCCGGAATACTGGCTGACCACCCGGTCCGCCGCATCGGTCAGGTCGAAAATCTCCAACAGCCGCTCAATTTTTGGCCTCGCCGCCTTCGGCGGAATGTGGTACAGCCCCGCGATCAAATAGAGGTTTTCCCTTCCGGTGAGCAGCCGGTCCACGGCGGTCTCCTGCGGCACCCAGCCCACGATCTTGCGCGCTTCCTGCGGATTCGCCAGCACGTCGACGCCCGAAATGCGGACGGAGCCGCCGGTCGGCCTGAGGAGAGACAAAAGGATTTTGATTGTCGTGGTTTTCCCGGCGCCGTTGGGCCCGAGCAGTCCGAAAATCTCGCCTTTCCGCACCTCGAACGACGCCCCGTCCAGCGCAAGCGTATGATTAAACTTCATATACAAGTTCTGCACGGAAATGGCTGTGGTCATCCCAATCCTCCGCTGACCGGCATTAAGCCAATAAAAGGATCGTATTTCCGTTGGGATCTTCCAGGGAAGACGATTCGCCGGACATGCCCTCTTCTACTCTCGGAGGCGATATGTTGATTCCTCTGCTTTTCAATTGCTCATATTTTTCATGCAAGTTGGAGCAGTGAAAATTAAAAATTACTCCTGAAGACGGTTTCATGTAATCGTTTGCAATATGCAGATTCAGTTTGAAGCCGTCCAGCGCGAGCTTCGAAAACGCCTTCGATTCGCTGACCACCGAAAATCCGAGAACATCTTTGTAAAATTCCAGGCTTTTTTTCATGTCCTGCACCACGATTGTAACGCTTTCAAAATTCATTTATATGCCTCCCTATGATGCTAGATTTTGTCGACTATAGGAAACATCGTCCCTCACCGCCCCAACGGCAACCGCACCGTAAACACGGTTCCCTCGCCCGGTTTGCTCCGCACTTCGATGGAACCGCGATGCAGGTCGATGATCTTCTTCACGATGGACAGTCCGAGCCCGCTTCCCCCGCCGGCGCGGCTGCGCGCTTTGTCCTCTTTGTAGAAACGTTCGAAGATTCGCGACAAATCCTCCTCCCCAATGCCGATGCCGGTGTCGGAGATGCTCACCTCCGCCGCACCGTCCGCGATGCGCAGCCGGACGCCGATCATTCCGCCCTCCGGCGTGAATTTGACGGCGTTGTGGAGCAGGTTCCCCCATACCTGGCCCATCAGCTCGGGATCGGCGACGATTTCGGCTTCCTCGAGCTCCACCTCCATGTCAATGGACTTGCCCAGCCATTGCGGTTCACAGGCGAGTACGGCCTCCCGGAGCTGCCGGTCCAGCCGGTACCGCTCCGGCCTGAACGGAGGATGCTCCGACTCGAGGGCCGCCAGCTTGAGCAAATGGTCGCTGAGCCGGGACAACCGTCTGCTTTCCGTTTCAATGATGTCGAGATAGCGGTTGCGTTCCTCGGCGCTCAGGCGGTCGCTGCGCAAGGCGCGGGCAAAGCCGCTGATGGACGCCAGCGGCGACTGAATCTCGTGAGAGACGTTGGAGATGAACTCCTGCCGCATGTCCTCCAGGGCTTTAAGCCCCGAGGCCATTTCGTTGAACGATTGGACGAGCCGGTCAAACTGGCCGTCCTTTTCTGCCTTTAGGTGCAGCTTCACATTGAAATCACCCCGGGACAGCCTCCGCATCGCGTCGATCAGCGCCTGGAACCCGGCCATGTGCCGGGGCAGCGCGATGCGGGAAAGCGCCGCAAGTCCGCCTGCAAACATTAGCAAACCGAGCGCCGCATCCACGAGGAATCGGACAAGGTCGGCAGGCTGCGCGCCAATCCGGTCGTAAACCAGCGAGGTGAGGAAAAAAGCGCCTGTCCAGCAGACACCGAGCGCCAAGATGAAGATCAGCAGGGCAGCCAGAAAACGGAGGCGTTTCCGGATGTTTTTC
>ERZ795042.2217-NODE-2217-length-11008-cov-77.180955_pt1 | contig 11008 bp, 9 predicted proteins | sample MGYA00375126_ERZ795042 | MGnify/ENA primary metagenome ERZ795042 (study PRJEB30171, sample SAMN05518105) | compost metagenome | isolation source: Feedstock adapted compost from Newby Island compost facility, Milpitas, CA | place: USA:Newby Island compost...
CCTGACAGCCCACCAGCAATCGAGCTTTGTAAGGCGCGTCGGGCAATGACGTAGAACACGACAGCCGGGATCATGTAGGTTATCGACAAGGCGGCGAGCAATCCCCAGTCAACCTGTGTGTAGGAAATCCATGCCCGGAACATCCCGATCGAGATCGGCATCTTGTCCTGGTCAGAAATCAAGACGAGCGGGATAAGGAATTCGCTCCACGCGCCGATGAAGCCAATCAGCCCTGCCGCAGCCACCCCCTGGCCAGCAAGCGGCAGCACGACCTGGAAAGCGGCGCGGAGCCGGCTTGCCCCATCGACCAGCGCTGCCTCCTCAATGGCAATTGGCACTGCGTCAAAGAAGCCTTTCAGCATCCAGAGTGCAAGCGGCGTCTGCAGTGCAGCCAGCACGAGGATGACGCCATGATAGGTGTCACGAAAGCCCAGGCTCGTGGCAAGGAGGTAGAGCGGGACAATCGTTGCCGTCGGCGGAACAATGCGGAGCAACAGGATGCCCAACAGCAGCACCCGCGAGCCGGGGAAGGCAAAACGCGAGAGCACATACCCACCCATCGTGCAAACGATAATCGTAACCACCGTTGCGCCCAGAGTATAGATCAGACTGTTGATAATCAAGCGCACACCGTCGGCTTCCGTAAAGAGGTCGATCACGTGTTGCAACGTCCACGTTCGGGGAATCTGAAAGTAGATCGTCGCGTGGGCATCGAATGCCGCCAGCACAACCCAGGCGAATGGCACGAGTGAGAAAATCGCGAGGAGCACCAGGAGGCCATAGGCGCCGAACTGGGCGAGGTTTTGCGAGCCAAGGCGACGCTGGGTTGCCGGTGCAACGGTCGCGTGTGCACGCGATGCAGACAATTCGCGACTCATACCTGCTCCTTCATAAGGCGGACGTAATAGAGACCGAGAATCAGCAGCAAGCAGAGGAGCACAGCGCTCGCCGCGCTCCCAAGGCCGATGTCAAAGTACTGGAATGCTCGCTTGTAGACGTAGATACCGATGATCTCGGTCGCATTCTGGGGACCACCACGCGTCAGGAAGTAGACCAACCCAAAGATGCCGAAAGTGGTAATCGTCGTCAGCATCAAGAAGATGAGGATCTGTGGGCGAAGCATCGGAATGACGATCCGGAAGAGCCGCTGGCCAGCGGTCGCCCCATCGATCATGGCCGCCTCCAGTGCCGATGTCGGCAGACTTTCAATGGCAGCGGCGAAGAAGACCATGGCAAAGGTGATTCCCCGCCAGATATTGACCACGATGATGACCGGGAACGCATACTGTTGCAGCCATTGCACCGGCCCGGCCCCAACCAGACTGAGTGCGCGGTTCAGCAGTCCTTCAGGCGTCCCGGTCGTGAGACTTGCCCATGCCAGCGCCGCCACGGTCTCGGGAGCAGCCAGGGGCAGGACGAAAATGGCTGCAAACACGGGGGTAAAGCGCAACTGCCAGCCCGGGCGCCGGGCCATGAGATACGCAATGAAAAACCCGGCAACGGTCTGCCCAATAATTGCTGAGAGCAGGACAAAGAGGACCGATTTGCCGAGCGAAGCATGAAACTCGCTGTCCTGCAGCAATCGACGGTAGTTCTCAAGTCCAACAAACTGGGGATGAAGCGCTGCCGGCCCAGTTAACGACCGGTTCGTGAGGCTCTGGGCAAACGCCCAGATGGCCGGCCAGACAATGAACAGGCCGAGCAGCGCCAGCGCCGGGAATAAGAATGCGATGACGAAAACGGCATCACGCCACGTGCGAACTGGCTGCATCGCTCCGCTCCTCGCTGCTGACGCCGATCGGCCAGCCACGCGTTATTGCATCGTCGTGACGTTACTCGACCCCAGGAGCTGTGTCGCCTGCTGGGCAAACTGATCAGCTGCCTGCTGGCCGTTCTTGGCCTTGGTGATCACCGCTTGGGTTGCCTCGCCCACCGCTTGTTCAATTTTATCGGTGCCCGGCGGATAGGAGAAGGATCGAGAGTTCGTGAGCTGTTTCTCGGCATCAATCAGGAACGGCATCTGGCTGTAGGGCGCAATCGACTGGATGTCATCGCGCGGCGCCGCTGCCCCAATGGTGACAGCATTCTGGGCCATGGCTTCACCACTGGCCAGCCACTTAATCAACTCCCACGCGGCATCCGGATACTTCGTCTTCGCTGAGGCTGCCCAGACCCAACCGACTGCGCCGTAAACGAATGTGCCGTTCCCGTTTTGCGTCGGGAACTGCCAGGTCGCAACCTTGTCGAACAGCCCGTCGATCGGTGCAGCTCCCTTCGGCCCCCAGTCGAAGATCCAACTCCAGGTGCCACCGGTGGTGCAGAGCAGATCACCCTTTGGGAACGCCTGATACTTTGTCGGCACCCACGGCTCTGGATTCAAGAGCGGTTGCACCGGCAGCACACCGGCCTCAACCATTTGCTGATAGAACGTGAACACTGCCGTTAGCCCCGGACTGCGCACGACCCACTTGCCATTCTGGTAGAGTGGGCTATCGGTGCCGAGCATCAAGTGAATAAAGCCTTCGGCAAACGTGCCCCCACCCCATGACTCGCCTGCTGGGAACAGCAGCGAGGGCTTGCCCGTCGCCTTGGTCGCCTGCGTCATGCGGTCGAGCAGTTCTTTCCAACTCTGGGGTTGGGTCGTCGGTATGTTGAGTTGGGTCAAGATGTCCTTGCGGTAGAACAGTTCCATGATGGTCGCTTCGCGCGGAATGGCATAGACCTTGCCGTCCGACTGGGTTACTTGCTGGCGGAGCTTCTCGTAGAAGTGTGCCTTCCAATCTGGCCACGCGTTCACATACTGGGTCAGATCAAGCAGGTAACCGCTGGATGCAAACTGGGCAACGCGATCGTATCCGAAGGACGTGACGTCGGCCGCCGTCCCAGCACTAAAGTCCAGCGTGAGCTTGCTATAGAACTCGGAGTCTTCTGCCGGGCCTTCTTGTAATTCAACCGTAATGTTCTTGCCCTGGCTCTTCATCGCGTCTTCAAACTTGGGCAGGAGTGACTTGAGCAGGTCAACGCGTGGCTTCTGGTGCTCAAGCAGCGTGAGTTTCACCGGCTGGCTTGTCGTCGCGGCTCGTGTCGGGGTCGCAGCCGCCTGCGTCGCGGCTGGCGCAGCTGATGTCGCTGTAGCCGCCGGGCTGGCTTGGGCTGCTGCCATGCCCGTGGTTGGCGTTGCTGTTGGCGTTGCGCCACCACCGCATGCGCTCAAGAGCCCAGCCGCTCCCGATGCTCCAAGCCCAAGCGCAAGTGTCCTGAGAAACATTCGGCGGGTGACTCGGTGGGCGTGCATTGCATCCCTCCTCGTGTTGCGCGTCTTGTCTCGCCCCTCGCTGGTTTTGATCGTATCGTAACATGAAAGGTTTCGCTTGTCAATATCTCCGCAACACTTTCAGAACGAAACGTGCCCCACTTCTGCCCACCCCCTAACACATGCCAGCTCCACAGGGAGGGCGGAACAGGCACGCATGGCGGGCGAACGACAACTTAGGAGGAGCGGGCAAACGCTGCCTGCGCACGTGGGCGGTTCACGTCCGCCCTAACCGTATGGCAGGGGAATGCGGTGATGCCCTGCTGGCGAAGCAGCCAGGTGAGCCGCCACGCAGCACACCACTGTTCAGTTACGGTGAACCACGCCGGCCCTGCGCCGCTCGGCCAGTAGGTCGTTACCCCTGCCGCCGCAAGCTGGTCAACGAGCGCGCGGCAGGCTGGCCACTCGAGCAGCGGCCGGGCAAAAGCGTTGCGCAGGTGCGTCGGCTCAAGCCCTTGCCCACGCCGCAGGCGTTCGGCTTGCGCGAGCGTCGTATGGCCATCACTGTAGTCAGCTGGGGACAACCGACCGTACAGCGTTGCCGTCTTGGCTGACAGGTTGAGCGGCGGCACAGCGACCACAAGCCAGCGTGACGGTGTCGGCAGCGGCTCCAGCTCCGTGCCTCGTCCGCGAGCCAGCGCGGTGCCGCCCGCGAGGAAGAACGGCACATCGCTCCCGAGCGTCCTGGCGATCTCGTCGAGCAGCGTGCGTGGGACGCCAGCGTACTGGAGCGCGCCGAGCAGCGTGCCAGCGTCGCTGCTTCCGCCGCCAAGCCCGGCTGCAATGGGGATCACTTTAGTGAGGTAAATCGCGGCCTGGAGCCGAACACCTGCGGCCGCGAGCAGGTCAAGCGCACGCTGCACGAGGTCGTCGCTACCGATGGCGGGCGGTGGCGTATAGCGCAGTGTCGGGGCTGGGCGGAGCACGATCCGGTCGAAGCAGCTGATCGTCTGCAGGATGGTCACGACGTCGTGGTAGCCGTCAGGGCGGCGGCCCAGGACTTCGAGCCCAAGGTTCACTTTCGCTGGCGCAACAAGCACAAGTGGGTGGCGCAGTTCAACCTGCCACGGCATGCGCTGCTCCTTGCTCGCGGAGCGTGCGACTGAGGGTGAGCCATTCTGCAATCGTCAGTGTCTCGGCGCGACGTGTCGGCGCAATGGCCGCTGCCTGCAGGGCCGCGTAAACCGCTGGCTTCGGTAGACCAAGACCATGCGCAAGTGCGTTGATGAGTTGCTTACGGCGCTGCTGAAACCCTGCCTGAACGACGCGGAAGAAGTCGGACTGTTCCGCTGGCGGCACGAGCGGCTCGGTCCGCCGGTCCAGCGTCACAACCGCCGATTCGACCTTTGGCGGAGGCACGAACGCGCCTGGCCCAATCCGAAAGACAATTCGGGGCTCAGTGAATGTCTGGGCGAGGACACTCAACAGGCTCATCTGTGGGGGACGGGCGGCGAGCCGCTCGGCAACTTCGCGTTGCACCATCACGACCAGTCGCTCCGGCGGATGCTGACCGGTGAGCAGTCGTTCAAGAATCGCGGTCGCAACGTTATAGGGTAGATTCGCGACGACGACGTACGGCTGGCCGCCGGTCAGTGCCGCGTAGTCGACGGTTAGTGCGTCGGCGTGCACAATGGTGACCGGCTGGCCAGCGAAGCGCTCGGTGAGATATTGAGCAAGATCAGCATCGAGCTCGATTGCAATAACCTGCGCGCCTCGCTCAACCAGCGCCGCGGTGAGCATGCCAAGTCCTGGGCCGATCTCGACGACGAGCTGGCCGGGCATGAGCTGCGCAGTCGTGACGATCCGCTGCACAATACCGTGGTCATGTAGGAAGTGCTGGCCGAGTGCCTTGCGAGGACGAAGGCCAAGCTGGCTCAGTTGGTCGCGGATGCGTGCCGGTCGGTCCACCATAGAAAGACTAGGATCGGTCGCGGGCCACAACCTGGATGCCAAGACCGGGCTCGACCCAGCCGATACGCCAGAGCGGTTCGCCTGCGTGGGCAAACGCGCGCTCGGCTGCTTCGGCGGCCGTCGGCGGTAGCGTGAACAGCAACCCGCCCGATGTGACAGGGTCGAAGAACAGGTCCCAGAGCACTGGTGGAATGGCGCTGTCCCAGTCCACCAGGTTGCCCGGCCCTTCGGCGTAATAGGCCCGGTTGCGGCGCATGCCGCCGGGGAGGTAGCCGGCCTGGGCGTACGTTACGGCACCGTCGAGCAGCGGCACTGCCTCGGCCACAATCACGAGGCGAACGCCGCTCTTCTGTGCTACTTCCATCGCGTGGCCGATCAGCCCATAGCCAGTAATGTCAGTGCAGGCGTGCACCGGAAAATCGTGCAGGAGCTCGGCTGCACGTTTATTGAGGCGTAACATCGAGGCAACCGCTTGATCCAGGTGCTCCGGGGCGACGGTGCCAGCCTTCAACGCCGTGCTGATCGCGCCTGTGCCAATCGGCTTGGTGAGGAAGAGCACATCACCGGGCTGTGCCCCAGCTTTCGTCCAAATCTGCTGCGGGTGTGCTACGCCGGTGACCACCATGCCGTACTTCGGCTCGTCGTCGGTGACGGTGTGTCCTCCGGCAACGACAATACCGGCCTCGGCGGCCTTGCTCGCACCCCCGGCCAGAATGTCGGCCAGTTGCTCGAGCGGCAGGCTGTCAGGCCAGGCTGCAATGTTGAGCGCAAGGATCGGCATCGCGCCCATCGCGTACACATCACTCAGCGCATTAGCCGCAGCGATCGCCCCAAACGTGAAGGGATCATCAACGATCGGGGGGAAGAAGTCGAGCGTCTGGACAAGCGCCAGGTCATCGCGCACGGCGTAGACAGCCGCATCGTCGCTGGTCTGCAGACCGACCAGGACGTGCGGATCATGATAGCGCTCGAGCGGGCGCAGGACCTGCGCCAGTGCCTCGGGCCCGAGCTTGCCCGCTCACCCAGCACAGTGGGCGAGTGTCGTCAGACGCACAATGTCGCGCTTGTCCATCAGTGCAGACACTCCTCCAGGGCCGCGATCCGGCATGCGGCCGTCTGCCGCTCAAGCATACTTCGTGATTGAAAGCGATGGCGAGCCACAACCATGGAGGAGGGGACGTTGCATGCCAGTCAGTACTGATGTGATGGTTCAGTGCGCGCTCGATATGGCTGGGATGCGCCAGTTGCCGGGCGATAGCGCGGTTTACGTCCCAGGAGATGGGATCCGCCGTCTCCTGGTTGCCCTTGACGTCGGGCCTGCTGAGTTGCTGCTCGCACGCGAGCTCGGCTGCGACGGCGTGCTGGCGCACCACCCGGCTGGTGGTGACGCAGTCGTCCACTTTGTCGACGTTCTCGCGCGACATGTTGACCTGATGGTCGAGCACGGCGTGCCGCGCGAGGAAGCGAAAGCGGCGATCGCGCCGCTCGTGCGGCGGCTGACGCTCCAGCACCATGCCCAGAACTACGAGCAAACGCCGGCTGTTGCCCGTTTGCTCGGCTTGCCGTTCCTCAATCTGCATCTTCCGCTCGACGAGGTTGGTCGGCGGGTCATCGCGGAAACAATCGAGCGGCACTGTGCCTCGCTTGGTCGCGAGCCGCTTGTCCAGGACGTGCTCGATGCGCTGCTAATGATTCCGGAGTTCGCCACAGCACCAATGCCGCCGATGGTGCCCGTCGGCGCAGTCGATCGTCCGGCTGGACGGATTGCCGTTGTCCACGGTGCAGGAACCAACGGCGGCGCAGCGGTCGCCCGGGCCTATTTCGCCCACGGCGTCGGCACCGTGCTCTACCTGCACCTTGCGCCGGCTGAGCTTGAAGCACTCCGTGATGCCCGGGGCAACGTCGTGGTGATGGGGCACCTGCCCGGCGACCTCGTCGGCATCAATCGCTATCTTACCGTCCTCGCCGAGTATGACGTCGAGATCGTGCGGTTAATCGGCGTCGAAGCGGGCACAAGTGCGCCGCAGGTGCCAGCCCACTAGCCACCGAAGACGCGGGCGATCCGTTTGACCGCTTCCTCCAGCAACGCATCGGCGGTCGCAACGCTGAGCCGAATGCAATTGCTGCCCGATGTGCCGAACGCGCTTCCCGGCGTCACCGCGACGTGGGCTTGCTCGATCAGCCGTGTTGCCACCTCATCGCCGCTCAGCCCAGTGCCGCTGACATCGGGGAAAACGTAGAACGCGCCCTCCGGCAAGGGGCAGTGGAATCCTGGCACCGCATTCAGCCATTCCGTGACGAGGCGACGCCGTCGATCCCAGGCAGCGACCATCGCGGCGATGCTGTCCTGTGGCCCCTCGAGCGCGGTCACTGCGCCCCACTGTGCGAATGAGGTGGCGCAGGTCGCCGAGTGGCTGTGCACCTTCATGATCTGGCGGATCAGCGGCATCGGCCCAGCGACGTAGCCCAAGCGCCAGCCGGTCATGGCATAGGCTTTGGAGAAGCCGTTGACAACCAGCGTTCGCTCAGCCATGCCCGGCAGCGTAGCGATACTGATGTGCTCGCGGCTATCGTAGACCAGTTTCTCGTAAATCTCGTCTGAAATGACGATCAGGTTTCGTTCCTGGGCAACAGCTGCCAGTGCCTCAAGCTCCTCGCGGGTTGCCACCCGCCCCGTCGGGTTATTCGGGCTGTTCAAGATGACCACGCGGGTCTGTGGGGTCAGCGCAGCTTCAATCGCTTCGCGCGTGATCCGGTAGTTGTCGTGGATCGAGAGCGAGACATGACGGCAGCTAGCACCTGCCATGACCACCATCGGCTCATACGAGACCCAGCCCGGGTCAAACATCAACACGTCGTCGCCCGGGCCGACGAGCGCGAGAATGCTGACGAAGAGTGCCGCCTTGCCGCCAGGAGTGACGATGATCTGGTCTGGTTCCACCTGGATGCCGTTCTCGGTGGCCAGCTTGCGTGCGATCGCCCGGCGCAAGGGTGGAATGCCAGCTGAATCGACATAATGTGTCTCGCCTTTGAAGAGGGCGTCGGCCGCAGCCTGGCAGATATGGGCTGGGGTGGGGAAATCAGGATCGCCGCCGCCCAGGTCAATGACGTCAATGCCCTGAGCGCGCAGTGCGCGGGCGCGATCGCTTACGGCAAGGGTGGCCGAAGGGCGAAGCTGGCGAACACGGTCGGCAACGACATACTCCACGCGCGACCTCCTTGGTGAAAGGCCTATCTCTCCTCCGCGGGATTATGCCTGATCAGGGCCAGGTGTGCACGCCTGGGACAACATTGATCCAGGCGAACGCAATAAGGATGCACCTTCCTCTTGCATTGCGCGCTCGTGATGAGTAGTATTTGCAAGTGGATTAGCACTCGAAATGCTCGAGTGCTAATCGGGTGAGTGGTCGTCACGGGCGTCTAGCTACAGGGAGGTTGGTCGGAGATGGTTCTAACGAGCACCAAGATCCGGCCGCTGGGTGATCGAGTGGTGGTCAAGCCGATCCAGCGGGAGGAAGTCACCAAGAGTGGGATTGTGCTGCCTGATACGGCGAAGGAGAAGCCGCAGCGCGGTGAGGTGATCGCCGTTGGGCCGGGCCGGCTGACGGACGATGGCCGCCGGCTGGAGATGGAAGTGAAAGTCGGTGATGAGGTGCTGTTTGCGAAATACGCCGGCACCGAGCTCAAGATTGATGACGAAGAGTACCTGATTCTGAGCGAGAAAGACATCCTGGCGGTTCTGTCGGAGTAACGACGTGAGCCGCCGTTTTTATCGGCTGCAGTCGTTGAGGCAACAGGGATGAAGGAGGGTTGAAGCCGTGGCTGCCAAGATGATCCAGTTCAGCGAGGAAGCACGGCGTTCCTTGAAAGAAGGCGTCGACATCCTTGCGAACGCGGTAAAGACGACGCTTGGCCCGAAGGGGCGCAACGTCGCGCTGGACAAGAAGTACGGCGCACCGACCGTCAGCCATGACGGCGTGACCGTCGCCAAAGAGATCGAGCTGGAAGACCCGTTTGCTAACATGGGCGCCCAGCTCCTGAAGGAAGCCGCAACCAAGACCAACGACGTCGCTGGTGACGGCACGACGACCGCGACGGTGTTGGCGCAGGCGATTGTCCACGAGGGGCTGCGCAACATCGCGGCTGGCGCCAACGCTATGCTGCTGCGCCGCGGCATTGAGATCGCCAGCAAGCGGGTGGTGGATCACCTCAAGAGTGTCGCCAAGGAAGTGCGCGGCCGCGAGGATATCGCGCACGTCGCGTCGATCTCGGCTGCCGATACGGAAATCGGCAACCTGATCGCCGAGGTTATGGAGAAGGTCGGCAAGGACGGTGTCGTCACCGTCGAAGAGTCCAAGGGCCTGGCCTTCGAGGTCGAGTACACCGAGGGAATGGAGATCGACCGCGGCTACATCTCGCCCTACTTCGTGACCAACTCCGAGCGGATGGAGGCCGAGGTCGAGGAGCCGTTCATCCTGATCACCGACAAGAAGGTCTCGGCGGTTTCTGACCTCCTGCCAGTCCTGGAGAAGGTGCTCCAGGTCAGCAAGAACTTCGTGATCATCGCTGAGGATGTCGACGGCGAAGCGCTGGCGACGCTGGTCGTCAACAAGCTGCGCGGCACGCTCAACGCGCTGGCCGTCAAGGCGCCGGGCTTCGGCGATCGCCGCAAGGAGATGCTCCGCGATATCGCCATCCTGACCGGTGGCCGCGTCATCTCCGAGGAGCTTGGCCGCAAGCTTGAGTCGGCAACGCTCGAGGACCTCGGTCGGGCTCGCCGCGTGGTCTCCACCAAGGATAAGACCACGATCATCGAAGGCTATGGCCGGCCCGAGGACATCAAGGCTCGCATCGCCGAGATCCGCGCCCAGATCGAGCAGACCACCAGCGACTTCGACCGCGAGAAGCTGCAGGAGCGGCTGGCCAAGCTGGCCGGTGGTGTCGCAGTCATCAAGGTCGGTGCGGCCACCGAGGTCGAGTTGAAGGAGAAGAAGCACCGCGTCGAGGATGCCCTGAGCGCGACCCGCGCCGCGGTCGAAGAGGGCATCGTGCCGGGTGGCGGTGTGGCGCTGCTCAATGCGGTCTCGGCGCTCGATGACCTCAGCGACCTCGAGGGCGATGTCCGCACTGGCGCGCTGATCGTCAAGCGGGCGCTTGAAGAGCCACTGCGCGGCATCGTCGAGAACGCCGGCCTGGATGGCTCGGTTGTGATCGAGACGATCCGCCGCCTGCAGAAGGAGCAGAACAACCCGAACATCGGGTATGACGTCATCCGCGAAGAGTATGGCGACATGCTCGAGTTCGGCGTCATCGACCCGGTCAAGGTGACCCGCTCGGCGGTCGAGAACGCGACCTCGATCGCGGCGATGATCCTGACCACCGAAGCGCTCATTACGGAGAAGCCGGAGAAGGAGAAGACGCCGGCTCCGAGCATGGAGTACTAAACCCTCGCGCGTCTTGACGCACCCCCGCTGGCTACCCAGCGGGGGTGTTTGTTTTGTGCCGGAGGCTGACGACATCGGCTGGCTGGCGTAGACTCCCTAGCGGCGCGGCGGCGCGGAACGCAACCGACGGCGCAGTCGTTCGTTAAACCGAAAGAGGGGCAGATGTGCGTGACGATGCCGTGAGGGGCCGCCCAGTCGTGACTGTGCAACCAGCGTTGGTTCATTCTGTCACCCACCGTGACCGCCAGCCAGCAGCGTGGTCAACGCCGCCGCGTCTCCTCGCCATCGGCACTTATTTTCGCGACTATCCCAGTAACGCGCTCTTGCTTGCAGCGGCCCG
>ERZ795042.2221-NODE-2221-length-11002-cov-8.464419_pt1 | contig 11002 bp, 12 predicted proteins | sample MGYA00375126_ERZ795042 | MGnify/ENA primary metagenome ERZ795042 (study PRJEB30171, sample SAMN05518105) | compost metagenome | isolation source: Feedstock adapted compost from Newby Island compost facility, Milpitas, CA | place: USA:Newby Island compost...
AAGTTCGCATCCAGAATCCAAAAAAGGTGCCCACACTAGCTTGACTCAGACGCCTGGCGTCCGGGGATTGATTTTGCCGATAACGTTTGCTAGAATGGAAAACGCAAGTTGGTACTGAATATCGCAGACGGATTGTCCATTACGTTGTCCCAAGGGTGCCTGAACACACTTGGGTAAGCAACGCAAGCCAAGCAATCTGTCATCTTGGTGAATCACGGCTGGTTTTGGCCAGCCGGCGATGGGGATGGCATTTTGCTTGGCTTTTTTGTGTGCTCATTTGCGGTACCAACTGAAGCCTTAGGCGAAGAAGGAGGGTGAGGAAGGCCGGTATGGTGGAAGAATGGCTGGAGGGGGCGTACGATCTTCACGTGCATTCCGCGCCCGACGTGTTTGAACGCAAGTTTGACGATTTGGCTTTGGCCGAACGTTTTGCCAAAGCGAAAATGAAAGGCTTCGGCATCAAATCGCACTACTTCAACACGGCGGAACGGGCGCGGCTGGTCCGGAAGTTGTACCCGCAAATCAATGCCGTAGGCGCCATCACGCTCAATTATTCCGTGGGAGGCCTGAATGCGCTTGCCGTGGAACTGGCCGCCCGGGACGGGGCGAAAATCGTGTGGATGCCCACTTTCGATTCAGCCAATGAGCGAGATTACTTTATGCGCCAGAACAAGTACGATCGCTTGCCGTACTGGGCTCGTTTGCAGCTGGAATTGAAGGAAAAGGGCATCACGCAGGAAGAAGGAGGGATTTCGGTTCTCAAGGACGGGCGGCTCACCAAACAGGCGCGGGAAGTCCTCGAAATCATCGCCGAACACCAGATGATTTTGGCCACTGGACATTTGTCCAGGGAAGAAATCTTCGCGTTGGTCAAAGTGGCCAAAGAGCAGAATGTCAAAAAGGTGGTCATCACCCATCCGACTTTCCCGTCGGTCGGCCTGTCCAAACAGGAACAAAAAGAACTCGCCGAAATGGGAGCTTATCTGGAGCACTGTTTCGCCCTGATCCAGCCCAAGTTCGGCATCGACTGGGACGAACTGTACGAACTCATCCGTTACGTCGGGCCGCAGCACTGCATCCTGTCGTCGGATGTGGGGCAACCTTACAACCCTTACCCCGATGAGGCTTTGCGGAATTTTGCCGCCAACCTGGCGAGCAACGGTTTCACCCGGGAAGAGATCAGAACGATGGCCGTCACCAATTCCACCTATCTCGTGGAAGGCTGAGGGAAGGCATTATGGCCGGACGCTCCGTTCTGTATTTTGACCCGGCGCCGGGGGAATACCGGAATGTGATCGAACGTCACGTGCCGGAAGGGTTCGAAGTGTGGTTCTGGGAAGACATGAGTCCCGCCGAGCAACAGGAAAAATTGGCCGCGGCCGATTATCTGCTCGTGGTCTCCAAGCGACTCGACGCATCGCTTCTGAACGCGGCGAAACGCGCGCGCTACATCCAAAGGACGGGAGCCGGCGTTACCAATATTGATGTTGAAACCGCTACCAAAATCGGTTTGCCGGTGTGCGTCCTGCCCGGCGGAAACAGCGTGGCGGTTGCCGAAATGACGATTCTGATGATTCTGGCGCTGTACCGCAAACTGCCGCTCATCCATCGGGACATGCGGGAAGGCAGATGGCCGAATTGGGAATATCGTCCCCGGTCGTACGAGATGGCCGGCAAGACCCACGGCCTCATCGGATTCGGCCATATCGGCAGGGAGACAGCCAGGCGTTCCAGGGTTTTCGGCACCCGGATCCTGTACTATGACCCGTACCGGGCTCCTGCGGACGTTGAACGGGAACTGGACGCGGAATATCTTCCGTTCGAAAAGGTGCTGCGGGAAGCGGACATCCTGAGCATCCACGTTCCGCTGGTGCCCGCCACGCGGGGAATGATCGGCATGGCGGAGCTCAGGTCCATGAAGAGGAACGCGGTGCTGATCAACGTCGCCCGCGGCGGCGTCGTCAGGGAGAAGGATCTGTATGAAGCCCTGAGGGACGGCATCATCGCCGGAGCGGGCATCGACACCTGGGAGTCGGAGCCGACGCCCGCGGACAACCCGCTGCTTTCCCTCGACAACGTCGTCGCCACGCCGCACATCGCCGCAGGGACAATCGACACCTTTGAAAGGGTCATCCGATTGGCGTTCCAGAACATCGCCAAGGCGGAGTCCGATCATTGTCCCGATTATGTGGTCAACGGACTGGAGAAAGTGAGAAGACAATGACAAAATGAATGCGGGCAAGTGGAGGAAATCATCATGAGATTGGCGAGTTTCAGCGTACAAAATCGCAGAACCCTGGGTTTTGTCCTGGAAGACGGGACGCTGGCGGAAATCGCGGACGCGTTTGAAGCCGCCGGCTTGGACCGCGCCGGCGCTCCCGGCGACATGCTGGATTTGATCGAAGCGGGTTCCGAGCTCCGTCCCGCGCTGGACCGGGCTTATGAAGCCGCCGGTTCCGGCAAGGTCCGCCGCATTTCGCCAGCCGACATCGAGTGGCTTCCGCCCGTGCGGCGGCCGTCGAAGATTATCGGTGTGGCCTGCAACAACAAAAGCATCACGGAGAAGGCGAGTTTCTGTTCCGACCATCCGATGTTTTTCACCAAGCCGCCGTCCTGCCTGACCGGGCACGAACAGCCGATTGTCATTCAACCCCATTACGGTCTCACCCATCCCGAAGCGGAACTGGCCGTCGTCATCGGCCGGCGTTGCAAGAACCTTTCTCTGGAAGAGGCCATGGACGCGGTGTTCGGCTATACGATCATGAACGATGTGACGTCAGTGACGCTCAAAAGCGGCGACACGATCGTCTTCCCGAACCCGAACCCGGGCGCCGTGCCGCCTCCGCCGGGATGGGAGCACGGGGACAAACATCTGACCTACCACGCCCGATCCAAGGGTACGGACACGTTCGGCCCGTGCGGACCGTGGATTGTGACCAAGGACGAGATCGCCGATCCGAACAATCTGAAAGTGAAGGTCTACATGGGCGATGAATTGTGCATGGAGGACAATACCGGAAACCTCAATTATTCGGTGCAGGTGGTGCTCCGGCATCTGTCCAGGTATTTGACCCTCGAACCGGGCGACATCGTGCACCTGGGCACCGCCGCGAAGGGCAAATATCATTTCCGCGACCTGAATTTCCAAAAGTGGGACGGCCCGTGCGCCATCGAAATCGAAGGCATCGGCCGGCTCAGCAATCCGATCCGGCGCGTCCCGGATTACAGTTAACGGTCAATCAAAAAAATTAGCATATAGGGGGAAATGAAAATGCAACTCAAGCGCAATCGTCGTTACTTCATGATGTTCGCCGCCGTGCTGCTCGCGTTGGCGGCCGTCCTGTCCGCCTGCGGGAAGGGTTCTTCCGGCTCCGGCGGCAACGCGGGCGGAAGCGCCAGCCCTTCCAGCCCCGCGAGCACCGACAGCACCGGCACCGGCACCACGGGCAGCACCGGCGATCAACAGACCGAAGAACCGCAAAAGCCGTCCGTCGATTACCCGAACAAGACGATCAAGATCGTCGTGCCTTTTGCGGCCGGCGGCGGCACCGACGTCATTGCGCGGACCGTGGCTGACGTCCTCGGAAAATATCTGCCGAAGGAAACGTCCGTCGTCGTGGAAAACAAGACAGGCGGCGGCGGCACGATCGGCACGGCGGAAGTGGCGGCGGCCAACCCGGACGGATACACGCTGACCATCACCACGGTGGGGCCGGTATCGGTAACGCCGCATTTGGGTACGACTCCGTATACGAAGGACGATTTGACGCCGATCATTAACCTGGTCAACACGCACAACGTGCTTGTGGTGAAGGCGGACGCGCCCTGGAAAGACTTTGACGAGTGGCTGGCCTACGTCAAGGAGCATCCGAACGAATTCACCTACGGCACGCCCGGCAAAGGGATCGCGCCGCATATCACGATGGAAGCCGTCAACCTGAAGGCGGGCATCCAGACGCGGGCCGTCCACTTTGAAGGTACGGCACCGGCACTGACCGCCTTGCTCGGCGGACACGTGCAAGGCGCCATGGTCCAAGCGACGGAAGTGAAGGCGTATGTCGATTCCGGCGAAATCCGCGTGCTGGCCGGCACCGTCGCAAACGAAGATTTCCCGGGCATGGCGGTGTTCAAGGACAAAGGCATCGATGTCTACTTTGACATGTACACCGGCGTGTTTGGTCCGAAAGGCCTGCCGACGGAAATTCGCGACATTCTGCATGACGCTTTCAAGCAGGCGCTGGATGACCCGCACGTCATCGAAACTTTTGCGAAGCAGGGCATGAAGAACGGATACGCGGGTCCCGAAGAGTTCCAGCGGATGATCGACAACAATTCCGACGTTGCCAAGGAAGTCATTGAACTTCTCGGTCTCAAGTCCTGACGGACGATGGAAAAACGGACGGTTTCCAAAAGAGAGAAAGGTGTTTGGTCCATGATCCGGAAAAATGCCGACGCCTGGGCCAGCCTCGTGATTCTGGCGATTGCGGTCGCATGTTTCGTCACATCGTTGCAATATGATTACATCGCGGATCTCGGCCCAGGCGCGGGCTTTCTTCCTTTTTGGCTGAGTCTGCTCTTGATCGTCCTGTCCGCGCTTTATTTGATCCAGGCTTTACGCAGACGGTTTGTCACCGAAAACTTTCTTCCAGAAAAATCGGGGCTTTTGAAAATCGGCCTTGTGCTGTTCAGCCTGGTGTTGTTCATCCTGATCGTCAATGTGACCGGGATTGTCATCGCTACCGCCGTTCTCCTCTTTCTGTTGTTGATGGGTGAATTTCGTTGGTACGTCAGTCTGGCGATGGCGATTTTTGGAGCATTGGTGCTATACTTCGGCTTTGTGATCCTGCTTAACATTCCATTGCCCGTCAACCGGTTTGGATTCTAGGAGGATGGAATGGAAAATTTTAATCTGTTGCTTGACGGTTTTGCCACGGCGCTCACATGGGAAAACCTGCTGTATTGCCTGATCGGCGTCGTGATCGGCATGCTGGTCGGCATTTTGCCCGGAATCGGTCCCACGTCCGCCATAGCCATCCTGATTCCGATCACCTTCGGCATGGATCCCGTCTCGGCGATCATCATGCTGGCGGGAATTTTCTCCGGCTCCATGTACGGTGGCACGATCACGTCCGTGCTGATCAACACGCCGGGGGAAGCGGCCTCGGTCATCACCTGCATCGACGGCTATCAGATGGCCAAGCAGGGCCGGGCCGGAACGGCGCTCGGGATTGCCGCGATCGGTTCCTTCATCGGCGGCCTCGTGCCGATTTTCCTGCTGGTCTTCGTCGCTCCGACCCTGGCTTCCTTCGCCTTGCGGTTCGGACCGCCCGAGTATTTCGCGCTCATGCTGCTCGGGCTCATGACGCTGGTCAGCCTGATGGGCAAATCGATCATCAAGGGCCTGATTGCGGCCATCTTCGGTTTCCTGCTGGCGTTGATCGGTATGGATCCCGTGTCCGGCGAAGTCCGCTTTACGTTCGGCACGCTGGAATTGATGAGGGGCATCGACTTTACCGTTCTGGCGATGGGGCTGTTCGGCATATCGGAGATTTTGCTGAATCTGGAGAAAGGCTCGAACGTGGAGAAGCCCGCGAAAATCAAGGGGCTTCTGCCGAACCGGGACGAATGGAAGCCGGCTCTCAAGTCCATCGCCCGCGGAACCGGGATCGGAACTTTTCTCGGCCTCATTCCTGGTGTGGTGGCCGCCGTTTCTTCCCTGATTTCGTACACCGTTGAAAAGAAAGTCGCGAAGAATCCTTCCCGGTTCGGCAAGGGCGCCATCGAAGGGGTGGCCGGACCCGATACGGCCAACAACGCGTTCAGCAGTTCCGCCCTGATTCCGCTTTTCTCCCTCGGTCTTCCGGGGTCCCCGACGGTGGCGGTATTGCTTGGCGCCCTAATCCTGCACGGCCTGACGCCGGGTCCGCGGTTGTTTCAGGACAACCCCGATTTCGTCTGGGCGGTAATCGCGAGCCTGGTCATTGGCAACGTGATGCTGCTCATTCTCAATCTGCCGCTGGCCAAAATGTGGGCGCAGATTACACGGGTTCCCTACAAATTGCTGTTTCCGATCGTGATCATCTTCTGCGTCCTTGGCGCGTATACGGTCAACAACAGCGTGTGGGATGTCTGGGTCATGCTCCTCTTTGGCGTCATCGGTTACGTCATGAAGAAGCTGGATCTCCCGATGGCCGCCACCGTGCTGACGTTCGTGCTGGGACAGAAAATGGAGTCGTCGCTGTTGCAGTCCATGGCGATCTCCAACGGCAGCCTGCTGGTCTTCTTCCAGCGGCCCATTTCCGGCACCATCATGGTTGTCATCGGCATCATCCTGCTCATCGGCATTTACAGCAGCGTCAAGAACAAGAAAAAAATGCTGGCCGAAGATGCGGAAATCTGACATTCGGGAAGGGGATCGGGGTTGATTATCGAGCTGGACGACCTGACGATCCGGGACGTTTACAAACTGCTCAGCGGTTCCGTCGTGCCGCGGCCGATCGCCTGGGTTTCCACGGTGAGCCGGGACGGCATTCGCAATCTGGCGCCGTTCAGTTTTTTCACGGTGGCTTCCTGGAATCCCCCGACGCTCTGTTTCTCCATCGGCCCCGGTGTGAATGAAACTCGTGCCGGCCCGAAGGATACGCTGGTCAATATCCAGGAAACGCGGCAGTTCGTCGTCAACGTCGTGACATACCCGCTGGCGGAACAGATGCAGCGAAGCAGCGCCAATTTCGCGCCCGAGGTGGACGAATTCGAGGTGGCGGGCGTTACGCCCGTGGCCGGCAGGCGCGTTGCCGCGCCACGGGTGCTGGAAGCTCCGATCCAGATGGAATGCGAGCTGGACCGCATCGTGGAGGTGGGCGCCAACCACCTCGTTCTCGGCCGGCTGGTCTGCTATCATATCCGGGATGATTGTTACCTGGGCGATTGCAAAGTGGACATAAAAAAACTCCAGCCGGTCGGCCGGCTGGCGGGCAATTACGTCAAAATCGATACCTTTTTTGAATTGCCGATAGCGTAAGACCCGTCACGGCGAATGTTCCACGATCGCCGCGATGCCGAGCCCTCCCGCGGCGCAGAGCGTTGCGAGTCCGTATCGCGCTCCGCGCCTTTTCATTTCATGCAGCAGCGTGACGAGAATGCGCGCGCCGGAGTTGCCGCGGGTGGCCCAGGGCGATGGCGCCGCCGTTGACGTTGACCCTCTCCGTGCCGATCCCCCATTCCTTGAGCACGGCGAGGGATTGCGCGGCGAAGGCTTCGTTGAGTTCGATCAGATCGATGTCCCGCAAACTCAACCCGGCGCGGGACAAGGCGATCCGGGTGGCCGGAACCGGACCGATGCCCATGATGTCGGGGGAAACGCCGGCAACGCCTTCGGAAACGAGCCGGGCCAGCGGCTTCAACCCGAGCTCTTCCGCCCGCCGTTTCGCCATCAGCATGAGGGCCGACGCGCCGTCGTTGCGTCCGGACGAGTTGCCGGCGGTTACCGTGCCGTCCTGCTTGAATACTGGCTTGAGCCTGGCCAGCTCCTCCAATGACGTCTTGCGGGGATGCTCGTCGGTGTCAAAGACGATCGGGTCCTGCTTCTTTTGGGGAACGTACACCGGGACGATTTCTTCCTTGAAGCGTCCGGCGGCGATGGCCTCATGGGCCCGCTGCTGGCTGAGGAGCGCGAACTCGTCCTGTTCCTGCCGGCTGATGCCGTACTTGACGGCCAGGTTTTCGGCGGTCATGCCCATCGTCAGTTCCCCGTAAATTTCCGCCGGCTGGGAGCGCGGCTGGCTCTCCGTGTTCGGATCGAGCAGCAGCGTGTTTCCGGCGTAGACGCCAAAACGGGCGTTGCGGATGTAGTAGGGGGCCGTGCTCATCGACTCGACGCCGCCGGCAACCACAATTTCACTCAGGCCCAGGGCGATCTGGTGGGCGCCGTTCAGCACGGCCTGCAAGCCGGACGCGCATTGGCGGTGCACCGTATAGGCCGGCGTCTCGATCGGCAGGCCGGCTTTCAGTGACGCGAGGCGGGCGATGTTGGGGTTGTCCGCGCTTTGTTTGGCGTGTCCTAGAATGACCTCGTCCACTTGGTCTTTCCGGATTTCCGCGCGACGGATCGCTTCCTCGATCACCGTCTTCGCCAAATCCTCCGGCAGCACATCTTTGAGCGTCCCGCCAAGTTTTCCCACGGCGGTGCGTACCGCCGATACGATCACGACTTCTTCCATTTTCGTTCTTCCGCTCCCTGGTTGCATATGTGGATCATTTCGTTTCCTGCTTCCCCTGCCCTTCCGGACGGGGCAGTTTCTTGCCCAGTTTGGGCAGCGCCGTCTGCACGTAGCGCTGGTATGCGATGCGCAGGGCCATCACCATCGAGTCGGTGGAGGCCGTAAAGCAGTGGTTCTGAATCCGCTCGATGAGCGGCTCGATCCCTTTGGACAGATCGTAACCGGAGATCAGCCGGGAAGTGTAACTTTTGCCGAGATCGGTGAGAAAGGTGTATTCAGCCCGGATGATCGTATGGTTGTCGGGATTGATTTCCAATACGATCCCGGTGGTTTTGTACACTTCGTACATGGAACTTCCTTTGGGAGCCTGAGCATAACCCGTGACGAGAATGGTGTCCATGAGGGCCTTACCTCCTGACGTCGATTTTCGTTGTGCTTACCTAAACCTTATCGGATTTTTCGAGCGACCCTCAAGTGGTGTTGACTGAATTTTGAGCATGCTTGCCGCAGGGAAGCGAAGCGGCGCTCCCTTAAGGTTTCAGCTCCACCGATGAATGTGCAGGGTTTGCCCCGTAATGTAATCCGCTCCGCTAGAAGCCAGAAACAGGAACGCGCCGACCAGATCGGAAGGTTCCACGTTGCGGTGGATCGGAATTTGCGGAACGGTCTGGCGGGGGGACTGGACGGCGGCGCCGACGCTGTTCCAGCTCACGGCGTTAACATTCACGCCATAGGAGGCGTATTCGCCGGCCAGGTCAGCCGTCTTGCCCAGCAGTTCCGCCTTGCTGTCGGGCGAGGAATGGGAATGGATGATTTTTCCGTAGCCCTGTTTTTTCATGCCTTCCGCCACCCGCCGGGTCAGAAAAAGCGCCGCCTCGGCCGGCAGATGCTCCCCTTCCAGGTTGATGAGCACGTCGAAGACGCCGCATTGCGAGGCGATGCTGTCCATGTCCGCCCCCATCCGGTCTTCGTCCTCCACGTCGATCGGGAAAGTCAGGCAGTTGCGTTCCATTCCCATGATGATGCGGCGGATGTTGCCCATCGACTCCGCGTTCTTGTCGATCAGGACCACGTTGGCCCGGTAGTAGGCAAAGGCGTGGGCAAGGGTTGTCCCCAGCATGTTGTCGGCCCCGGTGATCGCCACCGTCTTGTTGTGCCAGTCGAACAGGTGCCCAACCGTCAATTCGTTCAATGCGATAACCTCCAAAGAGTGGTTTGGTGCGGCATGCGGTTGATGCTAGCCGATTTCTGACACGAATTTCGCTCCGGTTTTGGCCCTGACTTCCTCCAGCGTGGCTCCCGGCATCAGTTCTTTCAGCACGAGGCCGTCCCGCTCCACGGCGAACACGGCCAATTCCGTGATGATCAAGTCGACCGGCCGTTCGGCGGTGAGCGGATAGGTGCACGTTTCCACGATTTTGGGCTGGCCGTCGCGTGTGGTATGATTCATCGTGACAATGACGCGTTTGGCGCCGACCAGAAGATCCATCGCGCCGCCCACGCCGAGAATCGCCTGCCCCGGCACGGACCAGTTGGCCACCCTGCCTTTTCCGTCCACCTGCAACGAGCCGAGGATGGCGACGTCGATATGTCCGCCGCGAATCATGGCGAAGGAATCGGCGCTGGAAAAGAAGCTGCAGCCGATTTGTTCCGTGATGGGCAATTTGCCGGCGTTGATCAGATCGGGGTCCGCATCGCCCTCCGGAGTCGGGCCGACGCCGAGCATGCCGTTTTCGGTATGGATAAAGACATGGAGATCTTCAGGCAAAAAGTCGACGACCAAAGTCGGGATGCCGATGCCCAGATTGACGATGTCTCCGCTTTTGAGTTCCTGTGCGGCGCGCCTGGCGATCAGGACTTTTGGGTCTTCCACCTTGGTACCTCCCTTTTCACGATGTAGTCCACATACAAATGCGGCGTCACGATGTTTTCCGGATCAAGGTCGCCGGGTTCGACGATTTCGTCCACCTCAACGATGACCGTTTTCGCGGCCGTGGCCATCACCGGATTGAAGTTGCGCGCGGTTTTGTAATAGACAAGGTTGCCGTAGCGGTCGGCTTTGTGGGCGCAAATGAGCGCGAAGTCGGCTTTCAATGGATACTGGAGAACGTAAAGCTCGCCGTCGATGATTTTCGTTTCCTTGTCTTTGCTGAGCAGCGTGCCGGCGGACGCTTTCGTGTAGAATCCGCCGATGCCGGCGCCTCCGGCCCTGATGGCTTCGGCGAAGGAGCCTTGCGGGATCAGCTCGACCTCGAGCTTGCCGGCCAGGTAGAACTCGCCGACGGTCCGGTTGCTGGTGAAATAGGAACCGATGACTTTGCGGATCTGGCCGTTTTCCAGCAACCGGCCGAGCCCGACGCCGGGTTCGCCGATGTTGTTGCTGATGATGACCAGATTTTTCTGCCCCTGGCGATACAGCTCGTCAATGAGCTCCAGCGGCGCGCCGGATAGGCCGAAACCGCCGCACATGATGGTCGCTCCGTCCGGGATTTGGGAGATGGCCCACGTTTTGTCCACCACTTTGTTTCGCACGGAAGTCAGCCTCCATCAAAATGAAAAAAGCCAAGTCTTTGCCTTCAGCGCAATTGCCGAATGACAAAAAACTTGGCTTTCTTTGCTTACTAACAGCGTTTTCAGGAACGCCGTTACGCAAAGAAACCGTTTTTCGTATTCATCTCACATTGTATCAACGGGTGGGGAAATTGTCAAATCATCGAAAACCCGGGGTGTTTTACGCGTTCTCGATGAGGTCGGAACGTTTGCGCTGCAGCTCCTGCACTTTC
>ERZ795042.2224-NODE-2224-length-10994-cov-105.683243_pt1 | contig 10994 bp, 13 predicted proteins | sample MGYA00375126_ERZ795042 | MGnify/ENA primary metagenome ERZ795042 (study PRJEB30171, sample SAMN05518105) | compost metagenome | isolation source: Feedstock adapted compost from Newby Island compost facility, Milpitas, CA | place: USA:Newby Island compost...
ACCGCGAACTCATTGCGAAGCCCGCTGTGCGGGCGCGTCGACGTCAAGCCTGTCGAGAACAGGCGAAGGCGCCGACAGCATGAGACTCCGACAATGTTGTGGAAGGGCAGTGAGTGGAAGCACCCCTATCTGATTGCTTAAGACGGCGCGGCTTGCGCGGATCGCTACACGTTTCAGGCTCATTCTGGAGTGCAGGTGTCTAGCATGAAACCCGAGCTTGATCCCGCAATCGGTAGGAAACTCTCGACTTACCAAAAGGCCGAGAAGGCACTCGTAGAGGAGATCCTCAAGCGGCAGCGTGCGTGCAAGCATGAGATGGTGTGGGAGACCCCCTGGAAGGACCTCGAGTACACCGATAGTTGCTTGAACGCACGCCGAATGTGCGTGGCCTGTCGGTACGAAGAGGAAGGCACCCACTGGAGTGGCGGTACGATCTGGAGGCGGAACAACGACGGCACGTTCAACTTTCCGGCGGTGCTTGCCGATAAAGTCATTGCAGCGACTCTCAGTCGCGAAGAGTTCTACAGCAAACGACTGCCGGTCCGGGTGCCCGATTATTGGGAGGCGGACTGTCTTGAGGCGATGCGGCGCGAATCCCAGGTGCAAACCGCCGAGCAGCCTGCTGCCGGGCTTGCTTGAAGGCCCTTTTCAAGGCGTCTCTCACGAGGCGCCTTTTTATGCCTTGGCGGCCAGACGAGGGGCGGGCTACACCTCGTCAAGAGTCCTATAGAAGTTTAAAGAACGCTCGCTAATAGCAAGGTGATGGTGTGGCGGCGAGCTTGCGAGTTACGCCCGTGAAGCGCCCGCCACCGATGAGACAAGCCGTCGAAGCGCCCGTCGATGCAAGTCCTGCGGAGCGGTGGTTCGCTCAGTTTCGATATCAGGCGTTGGCAGGCCGCGACGCGATGGATCCTGTCCCGTGGCAACCCAGGGGTGAACCCGCCCCAACACCCCTTGAGTGCGCCGCGTTCACTCGAATACCGCTACTCTGGTAGCGGTTTTGCAAGCGACGGCTAACCATTAAGGTATAAATCTATTATGGTAGAACTTTAGAGCCAAACAGCCGCATTCGGCTAAAAACTCTACCATAATAGAACTTATGAAGCGCGTGGTGCCCAAACCGTTCCCGCCCGATCCGCACATAGGGAGCCTCGAGCAGCTCGGACAGTGCCTGAAGGCTGCCCGGACTCAAGCCGGGCTTCGACTGAACGATGCCGCCCTGGCGTTGGGCGTGGCGGTTCAGACGCTGGTCGACATCGAAGCCGGCCGGCCCAGTGTCACGTTGGGCAAGCTCATGACCGTCGCCCAGGGTCTCGGGGTGGACCTCTTTGCGCTGCCTCGCGGCCACCGCGAGCTCGCGCGCCGCCGTCTGGCCGATCTCGCTGTGTTCCCCTCAAGTGAGGGCTGACCGCCGTAATCGAGCTCCTCGCCTTTGTCAACGGCGTCCTCTGTGGGGTGCTCGCGTACGAGTCCGCCACTTGCCGCTGCCGCGGAAGACGCCGGCACACGCCGTCCCGTCAGTCGCGAGGACCTCTCGGCGCGCCTTCGCGAGCGTCCTGCAATGCCCTTCACGGTGTGGGATGGCCGGGTGCGGCTTTCGATTGCCGGGCACCAGGACAAGCTTGCTGTCTTTGAGGATGAGGGCGAGTGGTTTCTCGTCGAGGGGCCGGCGCTCGTGTCTACGCACCTCCTGAAGCCAGAACCGGTCGATCGGCGGCTAGCCGGGCTCACGACAAACGCGCGGTTCTGCATGCAGCTCGCGCAGGCCTGCGGCCTTCGCACGGCGCCGACTCGACTCGTTCACGTGCCGCAGCCCGTGCTCGTCGTCGAACGTTTCGACCGTCGCTGTGAGGGCGACCGCATCGTGCGCCTGCACTGCATCGACGGTTGCCAGGCGCTCGGCCTGCCGGTGAACCTGAAGTATGAGCGTGCGTTGGGAGACGAGAGGGACGTCCGCGATATTCGCGATGGGGCGAGTCTCCCTGCGTTCTTCTCATTGCTCGCGAAGCACGCCGTGGTGCCTGCGGCTGAGCGGCTGCAGCTTCTGCGCTGGGTGATCTTTCAGGTGTTGATCGGCAACGTGGATGCACACGCGAAAAACCGTTCTTTCTTCCTCGAGCCCGGCGGGGTGCGCCTTGCCCCCCCCCCCTGCGTACGATCTCATCTGCGGCCTCATCTACGAGAACGAGCGTGTGGAGAGCACGCTCGCCATGGCGATCGGCGATGAGTTCGTGCCCCAGGCGATTCGGGCCTTCGACTGGGCGGTGTTTACCGCGCGATGTGGGCTGCCACCAAGACTCGTCGCACGGGAGCTTTCGGCCCTGGCACGTGCCAGTCTCGGCCAGCTCGACGCTGTGAGCGCAGCCGTGCGCGAGGAGGATGGAGATCGGGAGACGCTCGAGCGGATCACCGAGGTCGTGCGTCGCCAAGTCGCACGTGCGCTGGAGGCGGCGCCGCTCGTCCAGCGAGCGTATCGAGATGAGATTGCTGCTTCCTGAGCAGAGCGCGATGAGCCCGAATTGAACTTCGGGTAACTGTGAACAGAAAACGCAACCACCCTGCCCGGATAAAGACAGGAGTTTGAAAACCGGTGCGAATGGCTGATTTTGTCTAACGGGCCACTTTTTTCAGTAGTTTCCTGACCGCCTGGAAGACTTCCTCTTCCGAGACTCGCAGAGCCTTGGCCAGATCTGCAATCAGTTGGGTGCGGGGATCGAATTTGCCTGTCTCAAGTCGCGTGATGTTGGCCTGGGTGGTGCCCATTCTCCTGACAAGCTGTGTCTGGGAAAGTCCTGCGGCTTGCCTCAGATCCCGCAAGGGATTACTACGAATGATTATGCGACGCTTTGTCACCTGCCGGTGCCGGTGCTTTCTGCGAGCGACCATAGTCAGCCCTGATGAGTTGCTCGTTGGACTTACGCATAACGAGGCATCGCCGTTGCCCAAGCACGATTATGATGCCCCTGGAGTTTTTACTCTAACAAATACATGTGGCCTGTTCCGCAGCTGTCTTCCGCAAACCCGAATCCGGAAATCCGGGCCCGGATGAAGCCCAGCTGCGCAAGTTGGGATTCGGCTCCCCGCTTTTCTTTCGGCTTTCCCTATTAAACTTTCCTGAGAAGTGTCTGAAGAATCCACGAAAACTGGGGCAACAGAGACCGCTCAAAAAAGGACGGCCGGCGTAGTACCGGCCGTGTTCAGTTCAGGTGGAATGCCCTTCTAGCCGATCGATCGAAAAAGGCTTTCATCGGCCTGCAAGGGTCGACTTAGCTTATCTAACTTTACCGTAACCCGCACGCGGCCGCGCGTGCGGAACACCTTCAGCACATCCCCATACTGTGCACCACGCATCCATGCGTCCGTGGCGGGGTGAATTTCTACACGAGCTCCAACGGTGTAACCGTTTCCGTCGAAGCCGGTGGCCGTGATCGTGTTGCTCATTGACCTCCAGGATTCATCAATTGTTCTTTTCCAAGTGTAGAAACAGAACGGCTTGCCGGAACGGGCCGTCTGCAAGCGGCCTCTTGAGATATGGATCGGCAGCTATTCGGTAAGAATCTGTGTGAAAGTGTTGGCACATTGCTCGGAAGCAGCTTTACGATCCGGCAGAAACACTGTGCGCGAGGCGAGCGCCAGAGACCAGCCACAGGCTGCAAGACCTTCTCGCAGATGAAAAGCGGTCGTCGTTCGCAGCCAGGTCATCGCATCCCATTCGTGCAGATACTGAGTCCAGAACTTCGAGGCGGCACGGAGCCTTCCTGAGACGGCCGCAAGAACCTCTTTTTCATCCTTCGGGATGAGCCGGCGTTTGTCGAGGGGGTATCCGGCGACAGCCCCGTGACGCAGTCGCTCGAGTGGGCCCGCGCTGACCGTCCAGACCGTCAGCGCATTGGCAAAGGAGCGAATCGGGGCCTTCAAACTGTGGGATTGCGCGATGTGCCTCTCCTTGAAGGGAGCCTCATTCAGCGCTTTCCTGGCGATATCCGGGTTCACGATCGAGAGGAAAGCGTAGGCATTGCTGAAAGTAGCCGGAACCGGCAAATGCGCCACCGCCCGCTCGGCAAGACGCGCGGCGTGCTTGGGGTCACGACGGTAAAGCTCGATCCAGCGGGCAAACGCATAGCCTGCCTCAATCTGGATCCGCATCATTTCCTCGGCAGCTACGCAGCTGATGGTGGGAATTGGGGCGAGCGCCCAAACGGGCTTCGCCGCATCAGCAAGTACCGCCAAATAAGTACCCCAGCGCACGCACACTGCAGCAGCTGCCAGCGCATCGATGTCTTCCTGCACGAGGCGGACCGGCGTCGGGTCTTTCTTGCGCTCGAGGTAGGCGAGGATCTGATCGATGAGCGGGACCCGCGGCGGTGTGATGTAAAGCCCTGGGGTGCCGTTATATATTGCGCAACAATACGAGCCGGCATCGAGCACCAGCTCATCGTTGACCCTGACCTCAAGAGGCGCGGTGTTTTCCTGAAGCTTCATCTCGAACCTCGAAACGGTGCCCGAGGTTCGTGTAGGCAGACTCTTTAAACAGACGATCGGGACGCGCTTGGCGGCCTACCGGGCTTGGGGTGCTGGGTCTCCTCGTGGCTAAAGGCAGGGGCGAAGGTTCTGAATGTTCGATGTCCTGTCTCATCGAACGTGCACCCAAAAAATCAGGCCCTGAAGATGCATTTTCGAGGCTGAAGCAGAATCAGGCGGCCTTCGGTTCTCGCCGAAGTTCATTCCACGTCACACCAATCTTGATGTCGGTGTGGAAATCGACGAGCTTTCTCGAAAGCCGCACCTGCTTGATGTGTGCGCGGAGAGCATCCCCTGCCTTGCCGGGGATTTCCTCGGCTCGAGCAAGAATCTGCTCAAGCGAACCATAGGCTCTGAGCCACTTCGCAGCGGTCTTGAGCCCGACGCCCGGTACGCCCGGGATTCCGTCAGTGGCATCTCCGGTAAGGGCGAACAGATCCTGCAACACCGCGGACCCGACGCCGAACTTTTCCAAAATCCAGGCCTCGTTGCGCCAGAACCGACCAAAGTGATCCCAAATGCAGACTCCTTCTGCCACAAGAGGCAGAAGATCCTTGTCTGTCGAAAGGATCGTGGCCTGGCCGCGCCCGGCTGCGCGCCAGTGCCGGAAAACCGCGGCGAGTACATCATCGGCTTCCACGCCGGGAACGAGCACGGTCCGGATCCCGAGTTTTTCGATTCCTCCGAAGATTTCCGGTAGTACATTCTTGAGAGGCTCCGGCATCGGCGGGCGGTGCGCCCGGTAGGCCGGATATAGCTGATGGCGCCAGGTGGGTCCGCCGTAATCGAATGCCGCGAGCACATGTGAAGACTTGTGCTCCTCGAGCGCTCGGCTGAAGGAGGCAATCGAGGAGCTTACGGTTCGCTCGGCTTGCTTGACAGGATCTGTCTGAGCTAAGGCCTCGTAGATTCGGCGGACGATGTTAAAACCGTCGATGAGCAGCAAATGTTCATTAGTCGTTCGTATAGATTTATTCCTTCAACCCGGTCCTGCAGCGTGTAGCACCGGCGGATGCACCTCAAGCAGCTGTTCCTTCGGAACACAGGAGCCGCTTTCCCATACTGGTCCGCGGCCGTTCTGGGTGGCGAATTCAACTTCGAATGTGCATCGTTCGTCGAGCCTTACGTATCTCGACCTATCCTCCTATCAACCGAATAAGAGGCGTCGCTATCGATGAGACAGGACGTGGAAGAGCTCGTCGGTGCACGTCACGTGGAGCGGTTCGTCTGTCCCACCTTCGATTGGAGGCGTTGGCAGCTGAGCGACGCGGATGACCGACGGCTCGTCAGCGTACCCTATCATGCCGCAGTTCACGGTGTCTTCAGGGATAAAAAGAGTGCGCTAGACGCAGGGAGTGAGCGCACCGGGACCTGTCGGGGCGGCACGGTATACGATCGTGAGCTCAATGCGGCACAATCGATACTGGCTGACGTCCTGCGCATTATCTCACTCAACGAGTACCGGAAGGTCGCGGGGAATTGACGCGCGGGGAGTGTCCTTCCGGCCCGTGCTTCGGCACCTCTTCAGTTGAACACATCAAACCATGAGCTCGGGTGATGCCCGCTCACGCGGGCGCGTCGACGTTGATCCCGTCGGGCATGGAAGGCGGCGTCAACAGCAAGAGGCTCCGAAAGAATGGAATTGCAGTGAGTGCCCAACTGAGCGACATCGTTCCTGAAAGCGCGATAGACATACGACTTGAGCACGACAAGCGGCTCTATCTCATTTATCCGCAGGCGCTCAACTATGTCAACATTGTCCAGCTCGCGCAGCGTATCGGTAAAACTCCCTTTTCCCCGCAAAGCCTGTACGATCTTCGGAACAAGCTTCAAAGTCTCTGGCGACTGCCCATGCCGGAGGCACTGAAGTGGCGTGCTGACCATGAGGTCATGCATGAGAAGTTTCGGGAAGCTGCGGCGGCTTGAGGCATTCCAGCAGAACTCGCCGCGCTCCTGCGGATGCTGTACACGCTCGCCAAATTGCCCGCCTCGTCACTGGGGGCCACTCATCTTCACGGCGAGTTGAAAGCCCTCGCGGAACGAATAGCACCCAGGGTCCAGGCGGGGGAGTTCGTCCAGGCCAAGCCCTGGAGCAACTCGCTCAAGGAGCAGTTGATACTACGCGTGCGTCTTTCCTATGTGCAGGCGCATCGGCATTTCTTATCCGAAGAGCAATTGGCACGGCTTCCGGAAGAGCTAGCCGTCGCCGAGGAGACTGTCAGTCGGCGACGAGCTGAGGCGCGTCAACGGCAAATTCAGGCACAGGTCCGTGCCAGAGCGGAGCAGGCACGCGCCAGTGCGCGCAAGATGCTCCACGCCTTGGCGCTCCAGCATCATGTCGGCCCGGATCATCTCCCCCTCGCATTCTTCGAGGAGTTGCAGAAGGACGAGGCGCGGAAATTGTTCCGGGTGGCTTATGGCAAGGACCCGTCTCCCGAAGAGCTGCGACAAGTATTCAATCTCACGGAAGAGGTCTATCGATCGCTTGCTGACATTTACCGGAAACGAGGGCGTCTCGAGCGAGAAAAGCGGGAAGCGCAGCGAAAATTCGAGTCCGAGCTGATTCCCGGTGCGGTCGTTCAGTCGCGCCTCAAGATCACGGAGGCCGAGTATGCGGCATGGACTACCATGGGCCGTCTCCCTGTCGCGAAGACCAAGACTTTCCGCAAGTGGGGACAAATGAAGACTGTCCAGTATCACCACCCGTCGCAGCTTGCGCACGCGACACCCGAGCAGATCGCCGCGTGGCGTCAGGAGGACCTGAAGCGCCTTTCTCCGGGAGCGCAACGCGCGCGGCTTCGAAGCATCGAACGGCTCACTGTCAGGGAGCAACTGGCGGAGGTTCTGCGGAATCTGTATCCGGAGGCTCAGGTTAAAGACCTGCCCAGATGGCAGCTGGGATGGAATCGACGCGAGCAGCTACTCGTGGAGGTGCCCTCACGTGCGGGCTCAGCTGGAGATGTGCAGTCTGAGCTCTGGCCGGTGAGCTTCGAGCTACAGATTCGATTGCCGGTACCGAAAACAAGAGCCGCGGTGAAAGCACTCGTCTCGGAGGTGAACCGGCAATTTAGAAGCGACGTGCTTGTCCGGCATCAGAAGCGGCTTCGGGATGGCATTGCAGACTTTCTGGCGACCTACGAAAGCGCACTGCCCGAGGAGTGCCGCAGCTTTCTGCGAAACGCGCTCAAAGAGCGACTGGCTGCGGGTATCTCGCAGGTACATACCGACCTCAACAGTAACATCACAGGACTCCTCGGGCGGTCCATCGCGAACATCCTGCGGGAGATTGACAAGCAGCGCGCCAGCACGCTGCTCCGCCTGGCGGATTATCCCCAGGCCTTCCCTCTGGCGCGAAGCCTCTCCCGCGAAGTGCGCCTGATGCTAGGGCCTACGAATTCCGGCAAGACGCATGAGGCACTGAGAGCCCTGACGGGTGCCCGCTCCGGCGTATATCTGGCCCCGCTTCGCTTGCTTGCGATGGAGGTGCGAGATCGGCTCGTGGCCGAAGGCATCCCCTGCAATCTGATCACCGGGGAAGAACGGGAGCTCATGCCCGGAGCGCAGCACACAGCGTGCACGGTTGAAATGCTCGACACGACTTCCGAGGTCGAAGTCGCGGTGATCGACGAAATTCAGATGCTCGCGGATCCGCAGCGCGGCTGGGCCTGGTCCCGGGCGCTGCTCGGCACGCCGGCCCGGACTATTTATGTTTGTGGCGCCTCAAATGCCCGGGATCTGTGCGTACGTACGCTCGAGGCGCTGGGCGAATCCTATTCAGTCACGATGCTCGAACGCAAAACGCCGCTCATTGTGGAGCCGAAGCCCCTCTGTCGCGGCAATACTTCTCGTGTATTTTCGCCAACGCCAGAGCAAGGGATCCTGCAGCGCGGTGATGCCGTGATCGCATTCTCGCGCAAAGATGTGCTCACACTGAGCGCACGATTTCGAAACACAGGTTTTAGGGTTGCCACCATCTACGGATCCCTGGCACCAGAAGTGCGTCGCACCGAGGCTCATCGGTTCGCAAGCGGCGAAGCCGACATCCTGGTCGCCACGGATGCGATTGGAATGGGCCTCAACCTGCCGATCCGCAGGGTCATCTTCTCTACGGTGCGCAAGTTCGATGGTGTGAGCCATCGCAGGCTCACGGCCGCAGAGATCCAGCAGATTGCCGGGCGCGCAGGTCGGTTCGGCCGCTATCCAGAAGGTCTTGTAACGGCGATCGACGAAGCGGATCTGGCGTATATCCGGGAGCACCTCGCCCAGCCGATTCCCTCGCTGACCGGCCGGCTGAGCATCGCGCCGGATTTCTGGCACATTGAGGCGCTCGCACAGCTCCTCAAGACGAAGAGCATTGGCGCGTTGCTTTCCTTCTTCTCAAGCCAGCTGCACGTGGACAGCGTGCTCTTCGAGACTGCGAGCATGGCGGACAGCATCGCGCTCGGGCACGAGGTCGACTGTCTCGCGCCTGACGTGCCCCTTGCGGACAAGTTTGTCTTTGCCTGTGCGCCGGTGTGTCCGGATAAGCCGGAGGAGCTTGCATACTTTCGTACATGCGTTCAGGCATTCGTAAAGGGACAGCGCCTGCGTGCACCGTCGGTCGAAGAGCGACTTCGAGACTTCGTACCCCACGGGAACGCCTACCTGCAGGCCGCGGAACAGCTTAGTAAGGATGCGAGTCTCTATGCGTGGCTCAGCTTCAAGTATCCGGCTATATTCGATGACACTGAGACCTTGGCCGAAGTGCGATCGGTAACGAGCCGTCGCATCGAATCGACTCTCCTGACGCAGAGTGGCTTCAGATTCACTTCCAGGGAAAGCTTCGACTCGATGAGGTGGGATTACTGAGCGATGCTGAATGATTGCCAGTGAAAGAGTGCCCGTTGGCCTTTTCCCATGATCCGGCGTAGACCCTCTCGCGAAAGTCGGGGCTTGCGGCCCAGCGGTAGAGGAAAGGTTACCCGCCTGCAAGGGACGGCTTTTTATACCTGGAACCCGCTATCGTCGGCGGCAGGACGTCTTGCGTTTGTACCGCGTGAGCCAGCGGCCAACCCAGCTCGAGCGCGACCAGGATTGCCAAGGTTTGGCTTGCCCGAATCCGCTGTGAACTCCCTTGCGCGCAAGCGCAGCCCGGAAAGCCGCGCCTCTCAGCCTCCAGTCATCTGCGAGCGGATAGGCAAGGCCAGCCCTTACCAAAGCCAGGCTCAGATCGTCACCCTGCACACGAATGCGTGCGAGGTGCCGCCGATATCGGTCTCGTCCGCGTAATTGTACCTGGACATAGCTCTTGCCGACGACGGCTCGCACGAAGGCCTGCGCCTCGCGGCCATTTCGTTGGGAAAGCTCAGGACAGTCGACATCCTGCAGACGAAGCTTGCGTCGCTTTCCGCGGGTGTCAATTGCGATGTACGTGTCGCCGTCGATGATGGTCACGAGACGCATCGGTCGCCACCTGCGCAAGTAGGCGCGAAATCCAAGAGCGAGGCCACCCAGCAGCAGGAGCCAGACGGCAAAGGGAAGAGATGCCATCTCCATGGTTCGTGTAGCGCAGCCGCGATAGGTCGCAACCTCAGCGGCATTTATGACCTAGAGCTTCCTCGGTCGGTTTGAGCGCGGGCCTCAAATGAAAACGCCGCATACCGCGGCGTCTTCACGGGTCTGGAACGGGACGTCACGCTTCAGGAATGGCGCTCTCAATCGCCCGCTTGACGGCCATCGGGTCATCGATGTTCTTGAACACCACATCGGAAGTGCCGCGGCCCGTTACCTTCACGGTGCCGTATCCGAGGATGCGTCCGAGGATGCTCTGCTGAATCTCCACCGTTTCAATCGAAGTGAGCTTCATCTCCTCGGTCTTCCGGCTGACGAGTCCCACCTTCAGGATAACGCGCTTGTTGGTGACGGCCTGCTCGATGCTTCGAAGCTTCACCCACTCGCCCAGAGCCACGAACACGAGGATCAGCGCGAGCCAGCCGGATGCAAGCCATGCTCCGAGGGCGAGCACGGCCCAGAAGGCGATTCGCATTTTTACTGTCCAGTGAAAATTGAAGACGGTGCGTATTTCTTCACCGGCTGACAAGGACTCCCTGAGATAAGACATGATGACTCCACCGAAAAATGGTCGCAGATTCCCTTCGTATAGGACTTGACCTTCCTTACCGTACGTCCGGGCTGTCGAGACAACAGAGCTCGAAAGCGTCCGCCGGAAATGCATGGCGTGCGGGATAAATCGACTGCCTTTCCGTTCTAACCGCGCACGCGGGGCGAGAGAGTCTGCCCCGCCTGCCCCTGCCTGCAGGAGATTACTGCCTTTGCTCTCATGGAAGTCACCGAAGACCGTGGCTTACAAGGTGTTTCCCTTGTGAAAACAAGGGTTTCCAGAATGGAAACAGGTGTTTCCACATTGGAAACAGTTAAGGTGTAGCGGTCAAGGCCCTACTGGACACTCGGTTGCAGTAATTCACGTTTTTCAG
>ERZ795042.2227-NODE-2227-length-10986-cov-3730.786479_pt1 | contig 10986 bp, 9 predicted proteins | sample MGYA00375126_ERZ795042 | MGnify/ENA primary metagenome ERZ795042 (study PRJEB30171, sample SAMN05518105) | compost metagenome | isolation source: Feedstock adapted compost from Newby Island compost facility, Milpitas, CA | place: USA:Newby Island compost...
TCCTTTTCTGAAGCAGAAAGATTTAACTGGGATATTTGATTTTCATATATAAGTGCCTGATTTGCAAATGCATAATAGATTTGAGATTGGGGATCATTTGTACCTATGATATTATTGATCAGATTACTCAGATCGGAAAGATAAGTCTTTGCAGTATAGGATATCTTTCCTTGCAAGTATAACAAATTGATTAAAGAATCCAGATCAAGTTGATCGTATCCATTGTTTTTAGCATAACTATAATCCTTTCGAATATTATTAGCATCGGTAGAATCACCTGATGGAACAATCTGATGGATGGTCAATTCTAACAATTCGCTATCAGAAGGTGGATTACTTAAAGATATTTCACCTAAAATTTGATTTACATCCTCATTATGTTCAAAACCAACATAATCATCGGGATTATTTGAATTTGTAATCACAACAAAAGTATCCCTGGCTGTGTTGACTACACACTTTTGTTGACCATCATCCCAATGGAAACCTGCCGGGCACTTGGGCACACAATGGCGTAAGTTGGCATCCCAAACACTGTCTGGGCCGCAATAATACACATAGGGTTGAACAGCAACGGGATTTTTGAATTTTATATACTCACTGATTCCCGGCATAGCCTGTTTGTTGCACGATAAACTACATAATACAAGTAATGCTGCACAAAAAAAGAAGAAGATGTTAGGAACTATCCTGCACTTAGTGGGGGGGGGGTGAACTTTTTCATAGCTGAATGAATTTTTTCATAGCTGAAATGTTTAAGATTAGATTTTATAACAAATATAAACCTAACGAATACTTGTTGTCAATACCTAAAAGTTGGGATATCTTCATAATCCCATATCCTTCCCTAATGCTATCAGGGCTGACAATTTCCCGACCCCCAATTTTCTTTTTATATGTTTGATATGCTCTTCCACTGTAAAGAAGCTAATCTTCAACTGACCTGCAATATGTTTGATTTCGGCGCCCTGCACAAGCAGTTGAAGCACTTCCCTTTCCCTGTCTGTTAGTCTACCCAGTAAGCTGCGATGGCTATATTGAAACATATCCTTAAACAGACACCTGAGCTGATGAGGCGTATGCATACGGTGGTGTATTTCCATAAACAGGCAAATAAGCAGATGCCTATTGCTTTGCTCCTCCAGCAGGAGAGGATATGCTATGCCGTAAAACCATTTCCAGCGTTTAGCCTTTTTGAACCTAACCCTGCAACAACCGGTGAACATGTTTCCACCATGCAAAAAATGACGTTGCGCCACGATGGCTAAATGAAAATCGTCGGGATGCATGATCTGTTTAAAAAAATCAGGTCCCATGACTTTGATTTCGGAGAGTTTGAATCCGGTTTGCTCTTCCATGTATGCATTACACCAGCATATCGTCTTGGTGGCATTGTTTGAAATATAAACCAGGGCGGGTAGCTTGTTCAGGATATCCAGCCATGAAACAGCGAAGGTTTGGGCATTCACCGAGATTTTCATCTGAATCGATTTAGGTTCAAAAAACCATTCTACACAGGCCGTTTATTCACTCTTCAGGAAACTTATGCCTGGCTTCGGGTTTGATCGGGCGATCCATCTGTGGGGCAAGCGTTTCGGCAATTTTTTTCAGGGCAATGCCCATCTGGGCTTCGACGGTTTTCTGGGAAAGTCCTAACAGTTCGGCCACTTCCTTGTGTTTCAGGCCGTATTCTCGAATCAACTGGTAGATGACCCGACAACGGGGTGGTAATTGTTGAACAGCCAGCTGGATACGACGCTGCATTTCTGCGGTTAAAAACAATTCTTCCGGTCCGGCCGAAGTTGCGGGCCATTCCACTGGATGATCTTCCAGCCTTTCCAGCAGGTTTTTACTGGCTTTTGCCTGGTAATTCAAAGCCGTATTCTTGATGGCCACATACAGGTACAGCCGGATCTGCTCGATCTGAGCCAATCGTTTATGTTGTTGCCAGACCTTCAGCAATACATCCGAGACGATCTCTTCGGCGGCCTCGTGCGACTTGATAATAGACAAAGCAAACCGGTAGAGCGGGGTATACACATGAAAGAATAAATCTCGATACGCATCTTCATGCCCATCGACCATATCCTTTAGCCACTGCCTGCACTGCTGTTCGTCGACCTTCATATGTGGGAAAATGGAGTTACCAGCTAAAAATTAGAATGAATTTTGCACTTCACCAAATCCATCAGCGCTTAAACACAAAATATACGGCGGCTATCATACACAAAAAGGAGATGAGATAATTCCAGCGCAAGGGCTCTTTTAAATAAAGGGTGGCAAAAGTGGCAAACACCGCCAGTGTGATAACCTCCTGAACGATTTTCAGCTGATAGCCTGTCCATCCTTCAACGGCTCCAATTCGATTCGCCGGCACCTGGAAGCAGTATTCGAAAAAAGCAATCGACCAGCTGATGAGGATGACTTTCCAGAGAGGAATTTGCTCGAGTTTATGCGAACCAATATGCCAGTACCAGGCTATGGTCATGAATGTATTGGAACAAATCAATAGCAATACCGTACGCATGGAAAAGATTTATCGAGCAAATATAGGTATCCATGCGTTCAATACGCATATTTGATACATGACCCGGGGTAAAGCATAATCGTCTCGAGTGGGGGCATCAAGATTTCTGTTCCCGCTTCGATGCTGGCCAGTAAAGTATCACATAAAAAATACCCAGCAAAAGCAACAGCGCTCCCCACCATACGCCGGCATGCAGATGGGCAAGTACAATATGTGGAGCTGCCGCCGGTGAAAACAGTGCAGGCAGACTGGCAATGACGATAATCAAGCCATATAGCACCAGCAAAGAGCCGATAAAAAACCAGATGGAAATACCATGATCTTCATGCATGATAAAAAGATTTTATTTACCAGAAAATGATTTGCAAAATGAGGAAAGCAGCAAATACCACACCTGCCCAGAAAATAGGCCGCTTCACCAATGGCAAATGGCCTTCTGAAGGGATTTCCGTACATCCGCGTACCAATCCAACCAGCTCGGCTTCCGGCTTTGGACGTGTAGCCAGACTCACGATTACGGTTACGGCCACGCAAATCAGCCACGACCACAAAGCTCGATACATGTCTTCCGCCATGGCTTTGGCATCGGGCGATCCGGCAATGATACTCAATGCACGAGGATCCACCCTTACCCATACCCACATCCCGATGGAAGAAAGCGTACCGGCAAGTAAACCCCAGAAACCACCGGCTGCAGTGGCCCGTTTCCACAACATACCGAGGATAACTGTGCCAAATAAAGGTGCAATGAAAAAGCTGAACAAAGCCTGTACATAGTCCATGATACTCGCAGCATGTTCCACGAGATAGGCCGTGCCGATGCTCACAATGATACCCACAATAGTCGCCCAGCGTCCCATTTTCACGTAGTGCCGATCATCCACTTCTTTACCGGTCGTGGCAAAATGAATGGGCTTGTAGATATCGTAGGTCCATACGGTGGAAAAAGCCGTGATATTGCCTGCCATGCCCGACATAAAACCGGCGATCAGCGCCGTAATCCCTAATCCCAGCAAACCGGGCCCCAGATAACGGGCCATCATCAAAGGCAAAATTTCGTTGTAGCTGGGTTGGCCCGTGGCAGCAGCTTGATCCTGACCCACCAGGCCCGGCATCACCGCCAGTCCAATTAAACCCGGCAAAATCACAATAAAAGGCACCAGCATCTTGAAAGCCGAACCAATGATAGGTGCCATCTTAGCCGAACGCAGGTCTTTAGCCGAAAGCACCCGTTGCACCACCAGAAAATCGGTCGTCCAGTATCCAAATGAAATGATAAATCCCAGTCCAAACACAATACCCGTCCAGTGAATACCCATGGGATTATCTTTAAAATGCCCGAGCGTGCTCCACAAATGGGTATAATCGCCATGGGGGAAATTTTCATGAATCCGGGCCACCATGCCTTTCCATCCACCCACCTCCATAAGTCCGATAATAGGCACCAGCAGAGCGCCGGCCCAGATCAACACGAATTGCAATACCTCGTTGAACATAGCCGAAAGCAATCCACCGAGCACCACATACACCAGCACGGTGATAGACGAAACCCAGATGCTGAAGTTAATATCCCAGCCGATGATCACTTTCATCACCAGAGCCATGGAAAACATATTCACACCGCTCATGAGAATCGTCATCAAGGCAAACGAAATGGCAGCGAGCATGCGGGCTCCTTCACCAAAGCGAAGCTTAAGATAGCCGGGAACAGAATGCGTCCGGGATATGTAATAAAATGGCATCATCACAATGGCCAGAAAAAGCATGGCTGGAATGGCGCCAATCCAGTACCAATGAGTCGCCAGAATGCCATATTGATAAGCCGATGCAGCCCAGCCCATAAGTTCCAACGAACCTAAGTTGGCTGAAATAAAAGCCAATCCTGCAATCCACATGGTCATTTTTCTTCCGGCCAGGAAAAAATCATCGCCCGTTTTGGTGTAACGGGAAAGATAGTATCCAATACCCAGCACCATGGCGAAATAAATCACAATAATCAATACATCAGCCCAACCGAGGCTGATGAGACTGGAAGATGCAAGCAAAACTGCAAGAGCACCTGAACAAAGCTGAATCATAAACGTACACATTTAGTAGTGGATAAAAGTTGGTTTTGAGACAGGTTATGGATGATGTTTATTGTGCTGTGATTTGAACGCGGGCTGTTTGTAAACCATTTGCCGTAGCCGTGATTTCAATATCTCCTTTCTGCCCGTTCGATTGCACCACCAGCATCGCCAGCCCATGAAAAGCCTGACGCTCTGGCGATTTTAGAGTGTTATGGTCTATTTCATTCCCATTATCCGTCCCTGCGATGAAGCCGGCTCCCTTGACCTGAAAATGAATCAATTGATCTGCATCCGGAACGAGCACGCCTTGCTGGTCAACAACTCTGGCCGTCACAAACGAGAGATCATTGCCATCTGCATGAATCTGTCGTCGATCGGGGACAAGCACTATCCTGTACGGAGCGCCGGCCGTACGTACGATGGCGGTTTTTACCACCTGTCCATGATCATAAGAAACGGCTTTCAATTCGCCTGGCGCATAGGCTACCCGCCACATCACGTGAAACTCGCCAGGCTGTTTGTGTCGCCTGCCTAAGGATTTTCCATTTAAGAAAAGCTCCACCTCATCGGCATGATTGTAAAAAGCCCATACGTCAACCGTATCGCCCGGCTTCCAGTTCCAGTGGGGGAAAATATGCAAAACCGTATCCTTTGTCCACACGCTTTTATACATGTAATAGATATCTTTTGGAAAGCCCGCCAGGTCAATGATGCCGAAATAAGAGCTGCGTGCGGGCCAGGGATAAGGTGTGGGCTCACCCAGATAATCCCATCCCGTCCAGATGAACATGCCCGATGCAAATGGATGATCCATGATGGCCCGGAGGGCATCTTCATGCAAGTTTCCCCAGGGTGTACGACAATTGTCATAAGCCGAACAACTATAGTCGGGATTCATTTTTTCATGGCTATCGCCCCGTGGAGGCCATACACGAATACTGTCGGAGGGCATATCATAATGTCCACGAGTTTCCAGCGCAGATGTTGTTTCCGAAGCGATGAAAGGCATGCCTGGAAAATCCTGCGGGAAATGGTCATAAGCGCCGATGTTGTAATTATAACCAATCAGGTCAAGCGCTCCGGAATGGGCGATGCTATTGCGTGGCGACTCGGGATTGTTTAACGCGGAAGTAATGGGTCGGGTGGTATCCAGGCTCCTCACGATGCCGGCCAGTTCACGTGCGATGTCAGCCCCTGCACTATCCCACTGGTCGGGAATTTCATTGCCGATGCTCCACATTATCACACTGGGATGATTGCGATCGCGCAACACCATATCTTCCAGATCGCGCCGATGCCATTGATCCCAGTACATGTGATAATCATACGGATTCTTGCCGCGTTTCCAGCAATCAAAGGCTTCATCCATCACCAGAATACCCATTTTGTCGCACAAATCCAGTAATTCGGGTGCAGGAGGGTTGTGTGATGTGCGCAATCCGTTCACGCCCATTTCTTTCAGCATTTCGAGCTGGCGCTGCAGCGCGCGTTCATTGATGGCTGCTCCCAGGCATCCTAAATCGTGATGATCGCACACACCCCAGATCTTCATGGGTTTCCCATTCAAAGAAAAACCCGTCTGTGGATCAAAATGAAAATAGCGTATGCCCAGCGGCGTTACATATTCGTCAATCAATTTCCCATCGGCCAGCACACGACTCACGACATGATACAGATAAGGATCATCAACTGACCAGAGATGAGGCTGAGCTACCTGCAGCTGCTGGGTTACCGTAAGTGAATCGACCCCGTTTTGCAAAGGCATCGAAGCAGAACGAATGATCCGCCCGTTGGCATCCAGAATTCGGGTTTCCAGCTCAAGTGATTTCACCGTGGAAAGACGGTTGCGGATGGTGGTTTGCACGCGCACCGTAGCCGCGTCGGCACGAATTTCCGGCGTAGTAACATAGGTTCCCCAGTGATCTATATAACAGCGATTCGTCTTTACCAGCCACACATTTCGATAGATACCGGAACCCGAATACCAGCGCGAGTTGGGCTGATGCGAATTATCTACCCTTACGGCAATCACATTCTTTCCGCCGAAATGCAGATAGGGCGTGAGCTCATACTCAAATGAGCTGTACCCATAAGGTCTTTCTCCCAGAAAATGCCCGTTAATCCATACCCGACTGTCCATATAAACCCCATCAAAATCGATGAAAAACAGTTTACCCCGGTCGGCCGCTGAGATGGTAAACGTTTTTCGATACCAGCCCACGCCACCTGGCAAGGCTCCACCTCCAGGCGTAGCCGGGTTATCCCTGCTGAATTTACCTTCAATACTCCAGTCGTGCGGCACGTTAAGCAAACGCCAGCTTTGATCATGATACTCCGGTTGCTCGGCTCCTACCGGGTCGCCCAGTAAAAAACGCCAGTCGGTATTGAAACTTTCGCGCACACGCGCCTGCTGGGCAGAAGCGGATTGCCAGCACAGAAAAGAGGAAGATAAAATAATTGTAAGGACGACAAGATTTTTATTTGACAACATAAGTGCTTATCATTTTTGGTGATGAAAAACGTTTTTTTATTGAGCGCCGAAAGTTAGGAAAAGAATTCAAAGATGCAAAACTGAATTTGGAATCATACTATCGAATCAGCTGTTCAATTAAATATTATCAAAAATAAGACGGTAGTGCGCATGATCAACACAGCTCCATTCCTTAATCATATATTACTTTACCGCGCTGAAATAAGCGCTTAAATCATGAAATTTGCAGAAAAATCGTATCATGGACCAGGTTGTGTATATCACGGGTGGAAGCAAAGGTATCGGAAAAGGCATAGCATCCTATTTGCTGCAAAAAGGATATCGAGTAGCCATCAGCAGTCGTAAGCGCGAAGCTGCAGAGCAGGCAGCTGCTGAATTAGGACAATCGGACCGGTTATTGCCTTTGCAATCAGACGTTCGTCGGCTTACAGATGAACAACAGGCCGTTGCCACCATTCTGGAGAAATGGGGCAGGCTCGATGTACTGGTGGCTAATGCCGGTGTTGGCCATTTTGCACCTATCGAGCACATGACACCCGAATTGTGGTATGAAACTATTGACACGAATTTAACCGGTGTGTATCATAGCGTGAAAGCCGCTGTAGAGGCTATCAAACAGGCTAAAGGCTATATATTCACCATCGCCAGCCTTGCAGGTACCAATTTCATGCCTCAGGGCACGGCATACAATGCCAGCAAATTTGCTGTGGTAGGTTTTACCCAGGCTTTGATGCTTGATTTGCGGCAATATGATGTTCGCGTAACCACCATCATGCCCGGTTCGGTAGCGAGTTATTTTAATAATCATATTCCATCGGAAGCCGATAGCTGGAAGATTCAACCGGAAGATATCGGGGAATTGATTTATGATTTGTTGCAAATGCACCCACGTGCATTGCCGAGTAAAATAGAAATACGGCCCACCAAACCTCCTGTGAAATAATGTTTCACCTGCCCATACACGATATGCTTCATTTGTAGCCCGGGTGAAATTTCAGGGATAAATATTTTTTCAAAAAATCAAGCAAAATTTTTTTGGTAATTTTACATAAACTCTATTAACTTTGTAGAGTAATCATTTTCTTCTTATCTAAAAAAGGATATGAATAAAAAGTAGACCAATTATTTTAATAATGCAATTCATGTTAAACTAAAGAAACCATGCAAATCAATATGCATAAGAATTCTGGTAGTGGGTTAAAGGAGTACCCAATTGTGCATCGTTGTCCCCTGTCCAGGGGACAACCTTTTTCACGCTCATTTTAATTCATCCGTTGATATTAAAATTTTTATTTTTATTTAATACTCTATTTATTTTATAGATTAAGTAAATTATATTTTATGAAAAAAATTGTCTTATATACACCCATCTTCATACTCATGCTTATGCGCGGCGGGCATGCACAGAAGCAAATTACCTATCAAAAGCTTTACTGGATCAGGTATTATGGACAGTACGTTTTATCACCTTCATGGACGATTACCCTGGAATTTGAGGACCGGAGATATTTCAAACATAATCGTCAGCTATACTGGGTTTTACCGAGAATTAATGTGTTATATAACCTTGGAGCAGGCTGGCAAGCTGCGGCCGGATTTACATATTATCTGACCACAAATCCTGCCGATCCAACAAAGTCAGCTTCCCTGACAGTACCCGAACTCAGGCCCCATCAGGAGTTCGACTTCAGGCAGCAAATCCAGAAATTGACCATTGACCACAGGTACCGACTGGAAGAAAGATGGATACACCATTATTCGGGCAACACGTTGACTCCGGGTTACAATTTTAATTTTCGATTTCGATATCAATTACAGCTCGCTTATCCCATTATTAATAAAACCCGGCCAGCAGGGAGACTGACGGCAAAGCTCGCCGATGAGATTATGTTCAATTTCGGACACCAGATTGTATATAATGCTTTTGATCAGAATCGAATATATGCAGGCCTGAATTATGGATTATCACCACATATTCAGTTAGAGTTGGGTTATTTGAATTGGTTTCAACAGAGAAGTTCGGGTAATCAATATTACGATCGAGACAACATCCGATTCACTATTTATCATCGATTGAATTTCTGAAATGCATTTTCATTAATGAACGAATAAAACCTTGCATATGAAAAGAACAAATTGGCTTATGCTGTTACTCATCACAACATCAATTCTACAATCAGGTTGCCAGCACAACCACACTCATCACATTCGTATAACGGGTGCATTTGCCCTGTATCCGCTCACTGTAAAATGGGCTGAAGAATACAAAAAAACACACCCAAATGTGGAATTTGATATTTCAGCCGGTGGAGCCGGGAAGGGTTTAACCGATGTATTAGCTGGTGCTGATGATTTAGGGATGTTTTCCCGAGAACTTACGCCCGAAGAAGCAAAAAAAGGAATATGGAAAATAGCCGTTGCAAAAGATGCTGTATTGCCAACCATAAATGCAAGAAATCCTCTGTTCAAGCTGATACAAAAAAGAGGATTAACGAAAACAGATTTTCAACGCATATTCCTGAGTGGAAAATCATTAGCATGGGATTCAATACTCAATATATCCAATAGTTCCATTCCTATTCATATATACATCCGCTCCGATGCATCAGGTGCAGCAGAAACATGGGCAAAATATCTGGGTGTAAAACAAGAAAATTTGAAAGGTGTCGGTATTTATGGTGATCCTGGATTGGCGGATGCAGTGATAAAGGATATATACGGTGTAGGATTTAACAATGCTATTTATATCTACGATTTGCAAACCGGTAAGAAAAGAGAAGGTATTGAGGTGATTCCCATTGACATCAATAACAATGGGAAAATCGACGCTGAAGAGTTATTCTATGATGATTTTAATCAGGTGCTTCAGGCCATTTCTGATGGAAGATATCCTTCTCCTCCCGCCAGACCTCTGTATTTTATCTCAAAAGGTAAACCACAGGATCCGGATTTGATTGCATTTTTAAAATGGGTGCTTACATACGGACAATCGTTCGTAAAATCGGCTGGTTATGTTCCATTGCCCGAAGAAACCATTCAATCTTCATTACAAACATTCAATCAACCCTGAAATGAGAAGAGTAAATTACTTTGATAAACTATCGGATTCGTGGATGCTGATTGCTACGCTCACGATATCCGTACTACCCTTGTGTATTGGTCTGGGACTGCTTATTGAATCCATTCCCTTGCTGCAGAAATATCATTTCTGGCGATTGATAAGTCATACTGCATGGTCGCCCATGGAAGGAAAATTTGGAATGTTAAGTTTCATTGCAGGCACGCTATGGGTTACGGGCTTAAGTATGTGCATGGCAGTCCCGGTGTCGTTATTAGCGGCAATCTACATCACCCAGTATGCAAAGCCATGGCTTATGGGTATCATCCATCCCATTATGGATATTCTTGCAGGCATTCCTTCTGTAGTATATGGTGTTTGGGGAGTATTGATTATTGTTCCCTGGATCAGTGAGAAACTGGCTCCTGCAATGGGATACAGCTCATCGGGATATTGTATTCTTGCTGGAGGAATTATTCTTGCCGTGATGAGTATTCCATATATACTTCATCTTCAAATCGAAATCTTCCGTACAGTTCCAGTTGAATTAAAGGAGGTTTCATTATCTCTGGGAGCTTCATACTGGGAAACTATCAAATACGTATTACTAATACAAACCCGGAAGGGAATCATTGCATCGATTGGCTTAGGAATATCGAAGTCGCTCGGCGAAACCATTGCTGTTTTGATGGTTGTGGGAAATGTACCACAAATTCCCACAAACGTTTTTCAGGCAGGATATCCCCTTCCGGCTCTTCTGGCAAACAACTATGGTGAGATGATGTCAATCCCATTATATCTGGCTGCGTTGATGTTTGCCGGACTTATATTGTTTCTCATC
>ERZ795042.2228-NODE-2228-length-10977-cov-4.529482_pt1 | contig 10977 bp, 9 predicted proteins | sample MGYA00375126_ERZ795042 | MGnify/ENA primary metagenome ERZ795042 (study PRJEB30171, sample SAMN05518105) | compost metagenome | isolation source: Feedstock adapted compost from Newby Island compost facility, Milpitas, CA | place: USA:Newby Island compost facility...
CCGCATCAACCTGGACAGCCACATCAGCCGTATCGATCTGGTGGGCCGCGACGCCATCGTCCTGAAGAATGGCGTGCAGGTGACCGAATTCCGCGAAGGCCTGCTGCCCTGGGCGCTCCAGCATCCCTGTGCGCTGGTATTCGACGAATATGACGCCGGTCGCGCCGATGTCATGTTCGTGATCCAGCGTGTGCTCGAGGTCGAAGGCAAGCTGACGCTGCTCGACCAGAACCGCGTGATCCGGCCGCACCCGGCATTCCGCCTGTTCGCCACGGCGAACACGGTCGGCCTCGGCGATACGACCGGCCTCTATCACGGCACCCAGCAGATCAACCAGGGGCAGATGGATCGCTGGAACATCGTCGCGACGCTGAACTATCTGCCGCATGACGAAGAAGTGAAGATCGTCCTGGCCAAGGTGCCCTATTACGACACCAAGGAGGGGCGCGAGATCGTTTCGGCGATGGTGGCGCTGGCCGATCTCACGCGTGCCGGGTTCATGGCCGGCGACATCTCCACGGTCATGTCGCCGCGAACCGTGATCACGTGGGCCGATAACGCCCGCATCTTCGGCGACATTCCATTCGCGTTCCGGGTGACGTTCCTCAACAAGTGCGATGAGGTCGAACGCCAGACCATCGCCGAGTACTACCAGCGCTGCTTCGGCGTCGAGTTGGGCGGGCACAAGCTCGGCGCCGGTCCCGGCGCACAGACGCACTGAACCGAACGTCAGCCCAGATGGCGCGACAGAACGACGGCCCGATCGAGACGTTCCGGCAGGTCACAGGCGCGGCGATGCGGGCGATCGCGCGTCGTCCCGACCTGACCGTCACTTTCGTGCCCGAGGGGGCAGGCCTGCGCGGCAACGAGGCGCGCCTGCCGATGCCCTCGCGCGATCTGCCGCAAGAGGAACTCGCCATCGTGCGCGGCGAGGCGGACGCGATCGCGCTGCGTCTTCGCCATCACAACAACGAGATCCATGCGCGACGCCAGCCCGCCGGCCCGATGTCGCGGGCGATCTTCAACGCCGTCGAGCAGGCGCGCTGCGAGGCGTTGGGCATAAGGCGCATGTCGGGCGTCGCCGCCAATCTGGATGCTGCGCTCGAGGAACGTTGCCGCACGCAGGGTTTCGCGCGAATCGTCGATCGTGAATCGGCGCCGCTGCCCGAGGTCATCTCGCTGCTCGCACGCGAGGCGCTCCCCGGCTTGCCGCCGCCGCCGAGCGCGCGGCGGATGGTGGATCTCTGGCGTCCGTGGATCGAGGCGCGCGCCGGCAGCGACTTCGCGGCGCTCAGCCGCCTGATCGAGGACCAAGAAGCGTTCGCCGGCGCCGTCCGGCGGCTGATCGAGGATCTCGATCTCGGCGAGGAGGAAACGGCGGCGAACGAGTCCGAGGAGGAGCAGGGGCAAAGCGATCAGAACCAGCAGGGCGCGGAAGCCGGCCAGCGTGGCGAAGGCATGGAGCAGAGCGCCGAGAGTGCGCTCATGGGCGAAACCCGCGAGATGGCGGGCGAGGACGGCAGCGAGGGGGCGACCGAAGAGGCCGAGGGCGACGAGGCGGTCGGCATGGGCGAGGACGGTCCTGAGCAGCCCGGCCGCCGCTGGCGGCCGAGTCCGCAACTGGCGAACGCGCCGGAGGAGCCGACCTATCGCGCGTTCACGACGGAATTCGACGAGGTCGTCGAGGCGGAAGCCCTGTGCGACCCGGACGAGCTCACGCGGCTGCGCCATCACCTCGACCAGCAGCTCGGGCATCTGCAGAACGTGATCGGGCGGCTTGCAAACCGACTGCAGCGGCGTCTGCTCGCGCGCCAGAACCGCGCGTGGGAGTTCGATCTCGAAGAGGGATTGCTGGACGCCGCGCGGCTTGCCCGCGTCGTCGTCAATCCGGTCTATCCGCTGTCGTACAAGCGCGAAAAGGACACGGATTTCCGCGATACCGTCGTCACGCTGCTGATCGACAATTCCGGCTCCATGCGGGGCCGTCCGATTACGGTCGCGGCGATGAGCGCCGATATCCTGGCGCGTACGCTGGAGCGCTGCGGCGTCAAGGTCGAGATCCTCGGGTTCACGACGCGCGCCTGGAAGGGCGGCCAGAGCCGCGAGCGCTGGCTTGCCGCCGGCAAGCCGCCGGCGCCCGGCCGGCTCAACGATCTGCGCCACATCATCTACAAATCCGCGGACGCACCGTGGCGACGCGCGCGAAAGTCGCTGGGCCTCATGCTGCGTGAGGGGCTGCTCAAGGAGAACATCGACGGCGAGGCGTTGCTGTGGGCGCACAACCGGCTGCTTCAGCGGCCGGAACAGCGGCGCATCCTGATGGTCATTTCCGACGGTGCGCCGGTCGACGATTCGACGCTCTCCGTCAATCCGGGCAACTATCTCGAGCAGCACCTTCGCGAGGTGATCGAGTACATCGAGACGCGTTCGCCCGTGGAGCTGCTTGCGATCGGCATCGGCCACGACGTCACGCGCTATTATCGTCGGGCGGTCACGATCGTCGATGCCGAGCAGCTTGGCGGAACGATGATGGAAAAGCTTGCCGAACTGTTCGACGAGGAAGACCGGCGGCCGCGGCGCAGGCTGCGCCGCGCCGTCTGAGCCGCGTCTTCGTGCGGTCGTGGCGCGATGCTACAAGGGCCGGATCGTTGGGGGCAATAATCCGGCTTTCCGGTTCCACTCTTTCTTTCTCCACTACTAATATCAGTCGCCGTCCGTACGGCCGGCCGCGCCATGTTCCGACGGGGCGGTGCCCATCCGGTCGTGCGCGGACGGGAATGCAGGCCTTGGTGCAGGTGTAAATTACGGGGCGCCCGCTCTCGGGACGTCGCCCACACGGAGGCTCATGATGCACGATGATATTGCCAGTCTAACGCGCTACGGCACCCCGTTGACGCGGCGAGGTTTCGTCGTCACGTCTCTCGGCACCGGCTTTGCCCTGGCGGCCGGGCCGGTCTCGGCACAGGCGATCAAGACCGATACCGACAGCTTGACCGCCGGCGAGGTGCAGATCCCGGTCGCCGACGGGCAGATCCCGGCCTACCGCGCCAAGCCGGCCACCGGTAGCAATTTCCCGACGGTCCTCGTCGTCCAGGAGATCTTCGGGGTCCACGAACACATCAAGGATATCTGCCGCCGTTTCGCGAAGCTCGGATATCTCGCGGTGGCGCCGGAGCTCTACGCCCGCCAGGGCGACGTTTCCAAGATGACGGACATTCGGGAAATCCAGCAGACCGTCGTCGCGAAGGTGCCGGACCACCAGGTTATGTCCGACCTCGACGCGACGGCGCGCTGGGCGGCCGGCGACGGCGGCGACCGCAGCAAACTCGGGATCACCGGCTTCTGCTGGGGTGGGCGGATCGTCTGGCTCTACGCCGCACACAATCCCGATCTGAAAGCCGGCGTGGCGTGGTACGGCCGCCTCGTCGGCCAGAGCACCGAAATGACGCCCCGTCATCCGATCGACGTGGTCAATGAACTCAAGGCGCCCGTGCTCGGTCTCTATGGCGGCGCCGATGCCGGCATTCCCAACGACACGGTAGAGCGCATGCAGGCTGCCCTCAAGGCCGCCAACAAGCCCAGCGAAATCGTGCTCTATCCGGACGCACCGCACGCATTCCATGCCGACTATCGACCGAGCTACCGCGAGGGGCCAGCGAAGGATGGCTGGCAGCGGCTGTTGGCTTGGTTCCGTCGCCATGGCGTAACCTGAGGCCGGAAAGTCCATTACAACCGGCGCGGGCCGATCGGGCCCGCGCTTTTTTTCCGGGTCAGGACAGGTACTTGATCATCTGGCCGTTTACCCGCTTCGTGGCCGTCCTGTTGCTGCTCGTCGCCTGTACGGCGCCGCCGGACGGGGTGGCCGAACCTGCGCCCGCGGAACCGCTTCACATCACCGCGCAGCCGGTGATGCTGAACGTTCATGATGCCGGTCAAAATCGGGTCGGACGCCTGATCTACCGCGGCGGCATCAGCCTGACGTCCGGCGACGGACGGTTCGGCGGCTGGTCGGATATCACCATCACGCCGGATGGTGCGCGGCTCGTCGCGATCTCCGACCGCGGCTTCTGGTTCGATGCCGAGATGGTCTACGACGAGGCAGGGCGGCTTACGCATCTCGATCGTGGACGTATCGGGCCGCTGGTCAATCTCGGCGGGTGGCCGATGCGTCTGTTGACCGGGGATGCCGAAGGTCTGGCGGCCGCACCGGACGGATCCTTCTTCATTTCGTTCGAACGACGTCATCGCGTGTGGCGCTATCCACCCGCCGAACCGCCGTTTTCGGTGCTGCCGGGCGTCGTGCCGGTGCCGCCGGGGACCGAGGACATGCCAGACAATGGCGGGATCGAGGCGATGGTCTGGCTGCCGGGCGGCCGGCTTCTCGCATTGGCCGAGGCGTTCTATGACGGCAGCGACAATGTCGGCTGGATCGGCGACGGCCGGCAGTGGCAGCGGTTGACCTATGTCGCCGGTCCCGATTTCAAGCCGACCGGCGCGACGCTGCTTCCCGACGGCGACATCCTCGTGCTCGAACGGCGCTTCACGCGCCTCGGTGTGCCGGGTGCCCGGCTGGTGAAGGTCGCGGTTCAGGACGTGCGGCCCGGAGCGCGCCTCGTCGGCGCCGAGCTGGCACGGATAGAACCGCCACTGTCCCTCGACAATTTCGAAGGCGTCGCCGCACGCCGCGGCCCGGGCGGCGAGACATTCATCTACCTGATGTCGGACGACAACTATTTCTTCTTGCAGCGCACATTGCTGCTGATGTTCGAACTCGCCCCGACCCGATAGGACGGGCAGCCCGGATTGGGACACGACCTCGTGCGCTGGTTGCGCGCCGAACATCCGAAAGAAAGAAGCGTCGCCGTAAGGGGCATCGCACGATCCGAAAGGATGGGGCGATCAGCATCGTCAGGTTGCAACTCCTGTCGCCTGGATCTGCCGCACGGAACGCCGCGGTTGTCCGCCCGTTTGTGACGGCAGCCGATATGAACGGCGTTCATCCGCCGGAATCCATACGGAGGTACGGTCATGGCGCATGCCCGAACGGTCATCTTCTTGCTCGTCGCCGGCATCGCCACCACCGGTACCAGCGTATTCGCGTCGGACTGTGCGACCGGGCAGACGACTGCAACGCCGCGCCCCATTGCTGCGTACGAATTCGGCTGGTCGCGCTTCAAGCTGGCCGACGCCGCGCAGCTCGACATCGCCACGGCACATTCGGCTGGCAATGGGGAGTCTGAGGAGAGCCGGTTCGAACAGTTCGGCACCGCATCGTGGTACGGCAACTGGCATCATGGGCGGCCGACGGCGAGTGGTGCTCCCTTCGACATGTACGAATTGACCGCCGCGCACCGCACGCTGCCGCTCGGCACCGTCGTGCGCGTCACGAATCTCGACAATGGCCGATCGGTCGATGTGACGATCAACGACCGCGGTCCCTATGTCGACGGCCGTATCATAGACCTGTCGAAATGCGCTGCGCGCGCGATCGACATGGTCGGGGCGGGGTTGGCGCCGGTGAAGGTCGAGGAACTTCCGTCCGACGTGCAGACGGCCGGTGCACGTCACAACCTCCGAATCGCCCGAATAAACGGGATGAGCGTCAGCTCTGCGTCGGGGCCGCCGGTGGTTGCGGTGGGCGCGCGGCATGGCGGACCGTCTCGCGGTAAAGGATATAGAGGCCGCTCGCGATCACGATCAGGGCGCCGGTGAACAGGGGCAGCGTCGGGACGTCGCCCCAGATGAGATAACCGAACGCCACCGCCCAGATCATCGACGTGTAGCTGAAGGGTGCCGCGACCGAGGCCGGGGCGAAACGGAACGCCTGGGGCCACCAGTACTGCCCCACCCCCGCCAGGGTGCCGCTCAGCGCCATCACGCCGGCATCCGTCCCATGTCGGCGTCACCCACCCGAACGGCAGCAGCAGCGTGCTGAGGCCGGCGGGAATGACGATCTGATAGAACACGAGCGTCGTGCTCGACTCCGTGACGCTCAAGCGCCTCAGCGCGATCGTCACCGATGCGCTGAGAAACGCGTTCATCAGCGCGAAGACGGCGCCGCTCTCGAGCACGCCGGGGCCGGGCCGCACCATGAGGAGAACCCCGGCGAACCCGACCACGACCGCGCCCCAGCGGTGAATGCCGACGCGTTCGCCCAGCAGCGGGATCGACAGAACCGTCATGAACAGCGGGGCCGCGAACGTGATGGCGATCGCGTCAGCCAGCGGCATCATGGAGAACGCGGTGAAAATGCTCGTCATCGACAGGAACTGGATGAAGGCGCGTGCCAGATGCTCGCCGAAACGCCGGGTGCGCAGCTGGCTGATCCCGCCGTGGGTGGCGACCAGTGCGAAGGTCGGCGCGAGCGCAAACACGGAACGGAAGAAGACGAGCTCGGTGACCGGGTAGACGGCGCTCAACCACTTGATCAGCGCATTTACCGCCGAAAACGTGAACACCGCCAGCAGCACGTAGACGATGCCGCGCTGGATGTCCTCCCGCGACGACGCGGGCATGACGAACCTGCTCATGTGGCGCCGAAGCCCGGCATGGCGGCGCCGATCGTGGTGACGGCCGGAATGCTCCGGTCGGTGGCGGGGCTATCGGGATAGCGCATAATCAGGTGCGCCGCCCTCAGGCGGCGTGGGCGGAGAAGCATGGAGGAAACGCGTGGCCGGGCCGAGGTCTCCGTCCGAAAGACGGAGACCTCGGCATAGTGGCTCGACCTGGACGTCCGCAGCAAGTATTTCCAATAGTATGCCCGGGCCCCGATGTCCGGCGGCCAGGCGGGAACGTTCCCTGAGGACGACCGTTGGCACGCCGAGGAGGCCCCAAGCGAGACCGCGGAGATGCGGTGGAGGGAGCAGCGATGCCAACTCTAGGAATCGACCCCGACAAGGTATGCCATCTGATCGTTCGTGCCCGTCAGTTCCATGCCAAGGTCGAGGCGATAGAACCGGACCCGGGCTCGAACATGAGTGACGACGGCTTCCGCGAGATTCTTGAAGATTATGACGACGATCCCGTCGTGACCGAAATCCGCCAGTTCATCGAATCGCTCGATGAGGAGGAATACGCCAACCTCCTGGCGCTGATGCTGATCGGGCGCGGTGACTATTCGGTCGACGAATGGGACGACGTCCTCGCCGAGGCACGCGCCCTGGCAGACGAACGCGGCGACTACCTGATCGGAACGCCGCTTGTGGCCGATTATCTCGAGGAGGGGCTCTCGCAGTTGGGATACAGCTGCGAGGATTTCGAGGAAGGGCGTTTCTAGGCCGGGTTCACGTCCAGCGCAGCGGCGGCGCACCGGGTACCTGGAAGACGAACAGTCCGCCGACAGCCGGCGAGGGCGCGACGGCAACCCGCCACCGATCGATGGCAATCGGCGACAGCCCGGCCGATGCGAAGCGGTCGCGCGCCACGCCGGCATCGACACAGTCGATGATCGTAGCGGCAATCGACGGCGGGGCGGGGGGAGCGGTGCCGAAGCGGCGTTCGAACGTTGCGGGATCGACGATCACGATGCTGCCGCGTGCCGTATCCAGCCGTTGCGTTGCGCCATCGCGCACAGCCGTCAGGCCGGTGAAGCGTTCGTATCGTAGGGCGGCCTCGTCCGGTTGGTCGGCGCAGATGACGGCTGCGGCCAGACCGAGGGCGCCGTTCGAATGATCGACCCAGCGCGCCTGCCACAGGAGTTCGGGGGTGTGATGCTCCACGAACTGGATTCGGCCCTCCGGCATCGTCTCGGCCGGAACGCGGATGACCGTGAATCGGGCAAGACCATCGCCGTCGGGCGTACCGATGGACCGCTCGAGCGCGACGGGCGGTTGCGGCGCGAAGGCGGCCGCACCGAGCCGGTCATGCACGGCCGCGGCATCGTCCGTCCCGAAGCAGACGAGATGCAGGCCGACATGGCGCGCGATCGCCGCGCGCATCCGCGCGGCGATCAGCGTGTCGGCGATCGGCGTGAGAAACTCGAGATAGCCCGAACGCAGCATGACGCACCGGTTGGCGGTGCCGGCGGGAACGAGCGGCGCGCCGGGTTCGATCCGGTGCTGCTGGATCGAAAGCGGCGTGAGCGTGAAGCCGAGGGCGGTCAGCGCCGTCGCCGCCGCGTCCATGTCGGGCACGAAATGGGCGACGTGGTCGACGACGATCTCGCCCTTGCCCGGCCGTTGATGGCGCCAGGCCGCGTCGGCGGGAGGCAGTCCGTGGACGTTGATCATGGCCGACAAGATTGACCCTTCACGTGCCGTCACGCAATCGCCGCCGCACGGGGCCGCGCCAATGGCCGTGGGACGACAGGCGGCGCGTTTTCTCCCGGACCGGTCCTTGTTAAGGTCCCGGCCATGAGACGACACGCGAATCGTTAACGATCCCGATGCGGCTGCGGCATATCGAAGTGTTCCATGCCGTGAAGCGGACCGGCTCGATCAGCGGTGCGGCGCAGCTCCTCGGCGTTTCGCAACCGGCGGCCAGCAAGGTGTTGCGCCATGCCGAGGATCAGCTCGGCTTCAAACTGTTCAGGCGGATCAAGGGCCGGCTCTACCCGACGCACGAGGCGGAGATCCTCTTTGCCGAGGTCGAAAAGGTCTATCGCGACCTCGAGATGGTCCGCTCCGTGGCCCGCAATTTGCGCCTCGGCACCACCGGACATCTTCGCGTCGGCGGGCTACCCGGGCTCGGTCTCGGACTGCTGCCGCACGCGATAAGCCGCCTGCGCGCGGCTTCGCCCAATGTCACCTGCGAGGTGGCAACGCACCATACCGATGCCCTCGTGCGAAGTCTTCTCGCCCACGAGCTCGACATCGCGATCGCGATCGACCCGCCGCCCATGCCGGGCATCCTCCGGACCGAAATCGGCGGCGGCCAGCTCGTTTATGCCTGGAACGTCGGAATGGGCATGCCGGCGGATGGACCGATCGCGTTGCGCGACGTCGACGAATCCTCGTTGATCAGCCTGAAGGAAGATGATCCGGCCGGCATTCTGCTGCGCCAGGCGCTGGAGCAGGCCGGCGTCGAACGCGTGCCGGCGATTCGCGTCCAGACCTATTACGTGGCGATGGCGCTGGTCGAACGCGGCGTCGGCTGCGCCATCGTCGACGAGTTCACCGCCAAGGCATCGGCTGCCATCAATGTCCGTTACCGGCCGCTGGATCCGCCCGTGCGCTTCACGGTCACGGCGTTGCATCCGGAGGCGCGTCCCTTGCCGGCCGTGGCCGTCGAGTTTCTGAGCCACCTCAAGGCGGCCCACCGCGACATCGTCGGTCCGTCAGTCGCTCCATCCCCATAATTGGGGTGTCGGCGGGAATATCCGGCCGTGCTCGCAGACCAGCGCCGCGTCACGGTCGCGGGCCAGCCATAACGGACCGTCGAGATCGATGAAAACCGCCCGGCCGGCCAGCATCGTCGCCGGCGCCATGCTCAGCGACGTCGCGACCATACAGCCGACCATGATTTCGAACCCTTGCGTGCGCGCGGCATCGGCGAGGCGGCACGCCGCCGTCAACCCGCCGGCCTTGTCGAGCTTTATGTTGATCATGTCGTACGTGCCGGCGAGGCGCGGCAGATCGTCCTCGGTGTGGCAGGACTCGTCCGCGCACAGCTTCAGCGACGGCGGATGCGCGACCGGTACGTCGGCGCCTGCCGGACACGGCTGCTCGATGACGCGGACGCCGAGGCTTGCCATCGGATCCATCAGATCCGCGAGCAGGTCCGGCGTCCACGACTCGTTCGGATCCACGATCAGCGTCGCGGCCGGCGCATTGCGGCGTACGGCGGCGACGCGCGCGATCACGTCCTCCCGTCCGACTTTCACCTTCAAGAGCGGCATATCGGCGAGGCGCCGGGCCGCCTCGGCCATCCGCTCGGGCGTGTCGAGCGAGATCGTTGTCGCCGTGACGGCAGGGCGTGGCTGTTCGAGGCCGAGAAGGTCCCAGACCGGACGCCGCTCGAGCCTGGATCTGAGGTCAAGCAGCGCGCAATCAACCGCATTGCGTGCCGCACCCGGCCGCATCAATCGCGCGATCTCGTCGTTATCGGCACCGGCTTCGACCGCCGCACGCACGGTCTCGATCTGGCCGAGGACGCTCTCGATCGTTTCGCCGTAGCGCGCGTAGGGGACGCATTCGCCGCGGCCGACAGCGCCTGCCGACGCGATCTCCACCACGACCACGTCCGCCGCGGTCTTGACGCCGCGCGAAATCGCGAACGGCGTCTTCAACGGCCAACGCTCGTGGCGGGCGGCGAGCGTTCGTGCGGTCATGGCCGTTATGCGTCGACGGTACCGGCCGGCATGCCGGGACGCACCGTGCGCAGCAGATTGTCGACAATCGGCTCCACGCCCATGGCGACCGGATCCGTGCAGGGGAGCCCATGCGCATCCTCGAGGCGTCGGCACAGCGCCTCGGCCTCGCGACGCGCCATGTGCTTGGTATTGAGGGAGATGCCGACGAATCGCGCATTGGGGTTGGTCAGACGCGCCGCCGCCAGATTCGCTGCGATGCATTCCCCGAGGTCCGGCACCGGTTGATGGGGCAGGCCGCGCATGTGGCGGCGCGTCGGCTCGTGGCACATCACCAGCGCGTCGGGCTGGGCGCCGTGCAGCAGCGCCAGACTGACGCCTGCGTAGGAGGGATGAAACAGCGATCCCTGGCCTTCGATCACGTCCCAGTGATCCGCGGCGTTCGCCGGAGTGAGCGCTTCGATTGCGCCCGACATGAAATCGGCGATGACGGCGTCCACCGACACGCCCGCGCCGGCGATCAGAATGCCGGTCTGGCCCGTCGCGCGGAAGTCGACAGCAAGCCCGCGCGCGCGCATGTCGCGCTCGATCGCCAGCGACGTGTACATCTTGCCGACCGAACAATCCGTTCCGACCGTCAACAGCCGCAGACCGCTGCGCTTGAGGCCGGTGCCCACTTCGAACACGCGATCGGCCGCATAGCGGACATCGATCAGCCGGCGGCCGGTCTC
>ERZ795042.2229-NODE-2229-length-10975-cov-3.308333_pt1 | contig 10975 bp, 10 predicted proteins | sample MGYA00375126_ERZ795042 | MGnify/ENA primary metagenome ERZ795042 (study PRJEB30171, sample SAMN05518105) | compost metagenome | isolation source: Feedstock adapted compost from Newby Island compost facility, Milpitas, CA | place: USA:Newby Island compost...
CCGCCGACCAATAAACCCAAGAAGCGGGCCAAACAAACCGAGCAGCCAACAGAAACTGCTGCCGATACTGCCAACACGCCGACAGAGAAGCCAAAAGCTGCAGCTGCCGAAGTAGAAGTTAACCTCCGCGAGGTTGTCATCGAGCCAGCACCAACAGAGGATCTCGTACTCGAAGACGCGAGCGGTTTGCTCGTCCAAAAAATTGAGCGCTTTATTCCAGATGCGCGTGTCACGTACCCCGAGAAGCCCAACGTGCACCAGCCGCACAACCTCATTCCAGCCGCTCAGAAAGCATACGAGGCCAAAACCAGCACCCTGCTTGGACTCTATGCCAAAATTGTCGCCGGCCTTACCAAGAAGGGCGGACTCGATATCAATGAGGCGCGCACCGTAGCTAGTGCCGTGCTGCCAGTAGGTATCAGCGCGACGGTGCAAATTTCGCCAAATGACCCCAACCTCGAATCGCTCATCGCCGCACTCATTAACGACCCGTTGCCAGAACTGCAAGCTGCCGGCGCCAGCCTGCTCGCACAAGCCATTAAACAGGACCCAACACGGTTCACGGAAGACCTAAAGCCAGCCAAACAAAAGGCAGTTGATGTCATTGCCGCGATCGCCGACGAGTTCTTGGCAGAAAACGCCCTCAGCCAGCCAGAACTAGTTACCCTTGTGGCTGCCTGGCCGCGCAACGAAAACGAACTGATCGCCGACATGCTTTATACACACACCGGTCTGCCACTTCGCACCATCCAGGAGCGCGTCACGACTTGGCCAATGAGCCGCAAGCTCGACGTGCTCGAAGCCTATCTTTCCGAAAACCCCGCCGGCTCAGCATTGGAGCGTGTCCACTACGGCTGGGACCTGCTCACGCCATACAGCACGTTCCGTGAGCTGCAGCGCTTCCCGCTAGAGGCTCTAGAGATCCAAACCCTCACGCCGCGTCACGGCTACGACGTACCGAAGGTGGTCGAGGACGCCGGCCTAACCGACACGTACGAAAAGTGCTTTGATGTAAGCCTCGAACTCTACAGCGACCTCCAGGCCGCCGGCCACTACCAGGAAGCCCAATACGCCACCCTCCACGGCCACGTCCAGCGCTGGAAGCTGACCATCAACGCAGCACAACTCTCAAATCTCCCAGACAACCCCACGACGCAAACAATGCGCGAAAAGCAAGCCGAAGCCCACCCAACAATTGCAGAACCCCCTAAAAAAACCACGGCCGAAGCCCGCCAAAAGACTTCCTGACAATACAATCAATATTATCGATACAGACTATACAACTATGCAGGTCTGCTCACAGCAGCAAAGGCCGGATGGTCAAAGTCAACCCCTACTAGATGACTCAGCCATCCAGGCACCCGTACGACCATGTCGCCGCGCCATACGCGGGCATGATTGGCTTCCATATTCCCAGTTCGGGCCATCTCTGCAGCCATACCGGATCCTCGGCCACGGCGTGGTGTTCTGCGCTCGCAATAATATGCGCCTTTATAATGCCGGCCACATCTTTTACCCGCCCAGCTTGCAGCTTTGTCTTGGCCAACATATGTACCGGGAGCACCGCAAGCCCACCTACCACTTCGCTCACCTCTAGGGCCGCATCAAAATCTTTGGGCAAAGACCTATGCCCGTCGTACTGTAACATTTCGGGGAAGAACATGCCGTGCACCGGATATTGACGACCCTCGAGGATGACACGATAACCCAGTAAGTAATTGTCCGGCCCCACACTCGTTTGTTTAGGTCTACGAATTTTTGTCGGGAGACATAGCCTTCAACATCGAAAGGCTCTGCATAATCATGAGCCTTTGGAACATGAGTATTCAAGCCATGCCGGGCAAACGCGGCACCGCCAATCAATACGGTATTAGTCGCATCAAGCTCAAGTTGCTGAGCTAAGCGGGTAACGGACGACTGGCGATGCTCAAACGCACGCCGCTCCGCTGTTCCCTATTTGAAGTAAGTTTATCGATTGACATATGCAATGTATAGTATATAAAAATATCAATACAAATACAATTATGTCATAATAATATCCCTATATGAGTGGGGTTCTCAGTGCTAACATCAATTACGCCCAGATCGTAGCTTCGCTACCGCCTTAAGCGCAACATCGCCCGGAACTCCAAGTAACATTGCAGCTGTCGATGCAGGCAATGGCGGTTCGACTTCGCCCATCCGCGCAACAATCGCCCCAATACCTGGCGCGAGTAGCCGTTGTCGTGGTGGCAGTGCATCCAAGAATTGTTGCGCTTCCAACAGGAGCTCTGCCTGACGGCTAGCATCTCCTACTCCTACTCCTGTTTCTATTGATCCTGCCATGAATCTTTTCTCCCATTTAAAAACCGGGCTCTTGGATTGAGTCCGGTCGGTTGCTAATTATTTTTTATGTATTACGACTCAATCCGCTTATACGCGTACGCAAAATAAAAGCCAAAAAAGCCCCAAACTTTGCTTGCGCTAGTAAACGGATTGGCGTAAACCATAGCGCCATCATATACAAAAGCAACGGCCCCGTCAATAGCAAAAGCGCACAAGAACAGCAAAAATGAAGAAAAGATTAAACAATATTTGACATAACAAACGAATTACTATATGCTTAACGACATGACCAAATTTGCAATCATTACCAAGCTCGTACTCCTCCAGACCGCCTTGGAGCTTGGTTAATAGTTGCTATAAAAGTTACATAAAAGATCAACCAGGCTCCACAAAACGGGACCTGGTTTTTATATGTGCTATGCGATACGAAACAGGCTTATACCAACCAGTCAGGATTGAGACTCTTACCCCTCACACTGCCGGACCAACGGTGGAAGCATTGTTGGGCCCTGATTACGAGCGGGCTGTTAGAACTAATCTACTTGACTGTTTTGCAGTTAGCGACGGGGCCATACAGCACATTCTGTGCGGTGAGATCAAAGAGATTGACGCGAACGGCGCAGCAGTGGTTGGCGGCTTTCATCATTTGCCTTCGGCACAGCACGCGGAGGGCACGGGTGAGATTTGGCCAGACGAAACCAACGACCCTGCTAGTGGCGACGATACGCGCCCGTATGCAACGCTGGTTATGATTCAGGGACACCTTAAGAAATCCTTGAGGCGCGCACCGCAGAGTCGCCACACCATCCAGGTTCCCACACTGAACAGTATGTTCCCGCGTGCACTAAGCCCCTTGGAGGTGCTTGAAATGATACGCCAGGCATACTTTAGCCGCAACAGAGCAAGCGAGGTAATTGAGGGGCCGAACCGTGTAGTATCGCTTGGCGTTGCGCCAGAAACCGAGCGCTCCTCGGCTATGACAATCAAGATTGTCTGGGATCTGTTGAGCGAAAAAATTATATCGGCTGTTCCCGAACTTCCGGCTGAAGAAAAGGCAAGAGTCAGACACATGTACAACTGGCAACAAATTGTGCCGGCAGCTGGCAGGATAGCCTTAAGGGGACCGGGCCGATACCGTACGGTAAGACACGCAATATACAGGCCAGAACCGTTAGCAGCATAGATTGACAGAGTAAGTCGGAATAAATAGAATTGATTGCGATGATGAAAATGCCAGTTGTGAAGCAGAAACTCCTCCTCAGCCTTATAGGGCTGTGCTTCACAATGGTTGAAGCCTGAGAGAGTAGATCTCTTTAGCACAGCCCGAACATCAGGCTTCAACCGAAGCCTGATGTTCGTTTTTAACCAATGCTGGGAGGGAGTTAGGTATGGCATCCGAGAGAGGTGGTCATGAGTTCCAGTCGTACCCGAGTGCATTAACAGCGGACGGCTCACGCCCCGCACATTCCAAGAAAGCATGACTGCACTAACATGGTTGGCGATTATGAAAAAACCCGTAGCAACCGCTACAGAAATACCCAATATAAACACGGAGCAGTTACTGCAGGCAGCACCGCAACCCAAAATAAACCCAGACAATCCGCAACAATAAAATGTCAATTGCAAATATTCTTCTTGGTCTCAATCTCGTAGTGACCGGCTCGTTGGAGCGCGGATAGGAGTTTGCCAAGGATAAGCAAAAAAGCAAACCGCCGGGCTCCAAACCAAGGAGCCCGGTTTTTAACGTAACACGAAGGAGACAAGCAATGGGAAGCAGGGAAACTAACACGTATGCCGGCGTCATGCCTGATGCCGCCAAAAACAGTGCCGAAACCATGGCAATGCCCGATCGGATCAACAGGGCAGGCAGGGTCGTCCAGGTTCTGCATCGGATAGATAGTGCAATAACAGATTACCAACAAACGCAACCTGACTATGGGGTATCGCAGGACCCGATTATGGGCACAAGCCCACAGCGAGCGGTGCAAGAATCCCTTGATTTACGCTGGTAACGGCTTCAGTGGAAACAACCGCCAGAAATTGACATTTTCGCGCCATAAGAATATATTAGGTGCTAATGTCAACTAAGAGCATTATTCTTGGCCTCGTGATTATCGGCTCGTTGGAGCGCGGCTAGGAGTTTGCCAGGAATAAGCGAGCAAAAAAGCAAACCGCCGGGCTCCAAAGAAAGAGCCCGGTTTTCATTTTTAGGAGGTACCTATGACCGCACAAAAACCCAAGACCTTTGGTCCGTACTCCCCGATACGTCGGGTGGGGGATTTATACTTCACAGCCGGACAGGTAGGTGCCGACCCCGAAACCAAGACTGCCGAGCCGGACATCCGGGCACAGACCATCAAGGCACTCGAAAACCTCAAAGAGGTGCTGGCAAGCGAAGGCTTGGAATTGTCTGATGTGGTGAAGGTGACAGTGTTTTTGACCGACTTAGATGACGCGTCGGTGTTTGGCGAGGTATACGCGCAGTACTTCTCTGAGCCTTTGCCAGCCCGCACTACCGTGTGCGTCAAAGAACTTCCGCGTGTCGCAAACAACCCGTTAAAGATCGAAATTGAAGCCATTGCTGCCAGGAAGGAGAACCATGACTAAAGAAACTATCGACGGCGCAACTGCAGTTATCCGGGCGCTCGAAAAAGAAGGCGTTGAGTACATCTTCGGCTACTCCGGCGGCGCGGCCATCCCGTTGTTTGACGCGCTCGTTACTTCTAAAACCAAGATCAAGCTCATTCTGGTACGCCACGAGCAGGGTGCAGCCCACATGGCCGACGGTTACGCGCGCGCCAGCGGCAAGCCGGGTGTGGTGCTGGTGACTTCCGGCCCGGGTGCCGGCAACGTTATAACCGGCCTCATGACCGCGCACATGGACAGCGTGCCGATGATCGTACTCTCTGGCCAGCAGATCCGCCCGATGATCGGTATGGATGCTTTCCAAGAAGCAGATATCTTTAACCTGAGCATGCCGGTGGTCAAACACAACTACCTGGTGCGCGACACCAACGACCTGCCACGCATCGTACACGAAGCATTCCATCTAGCCACAACCGGCCGCCCCGGCCCAGTGCTGATTGACATTCCCAAGGATGTAAGCGCCGGCCTGTTCACCGGCGATCCCAACAAAGCCCTGGACCTGCCCGCATACAAGCCAACGCATGAGGTTGACCACGCCAAGCTCGAAACCATCATGGAAGCCTGGCGCAAGGCCAAAAAGCCGGTTATCCTGGCTGGCCATGGCGTACTGATTGCTAAAGCCGAAAAGCAGCTCGTGAAGCTCGCCGAAACCATGGACACGCCAGTTGTCACCACGCTGCTGGCCAAGGGCGCTATCCCCGAAACACACCGCTTATCACTCGGCATGATGGGCATGCACGGTACCGCATACGCCAACAAGGCGGTTATTGAGTGCGATTTCCTGCTCAACATCGGCTCACGCTTTGACGACCGCATTGTCGGCAAGCCCGCGCAGTTTGCCGCGAACGCCTACAAGGCACACATCGACATCGACGCTGCCGAGCTCAACAAGATGATTCCAGTTGACGTGGCTGTTCGCGCTGACGCCAAGGATGCGCTTGATACTATGGCCAAAATGGCTAAGCCAACCAAGTTTACCGAGTGGAACAAGCACCTCGACGGCTACCGCGAGAAATACCCGCTTCGCTACCGTACCGACCGCGGCCTGACCATGCAACAAACAATTGATACGATTTACAAGATCACCAAAGGCAAGGCCATCATCAGCACCGACGTCGGCCAGCACCAAATGTGGGCTGCCCAGTTCTATAAAGTAAGCGAGCCTGACCAGTGGCTGAGCTCCGGCGGTGCCGGTACCATGGGCTTTGGCTTCCCAGCGGCCATCGGCGCCCAGTTTGCGCGCCCGGACGCGCAAGTTGTTGCCATCGTCGGCGACGGCGGCTTCCAGATGACGCTGTACGAGCTGGCAACCGCCTGCATCCACAAATTGCCGGTTAAGATCATCGTGCTCAACAACCACTACCTTGGCATGGTCCGGCAGTGGCAGGAACTGTTCTACGACAACCGCGAAAGCGGCGTTGACCTGGAAGGTAACCCAGACTTCTGCAAACTGGCCGAGGCCTACGGCGCTGCGGCTGTCAACATCACCAAGCAGGATGAGCTTGAAGCCAAGCTGACCGAAGCCTTCGCCATCAACGACCGGCCGGTGCTGGTCAATGTTGAGGTGGTAAAGACCGAGAACGTCTTCCCGATGGTTCCAGCCGGCGCCGCACTGGAAGACATGATTATCGAACCGCCAACAACCAAACTCGAAAAGCCAACAGGGAGCACATGATATGACAGACCACATCTACGATTTAACCCTCGTTGTCCGCGACGCGCCTGGCGTGCTGGTTCGCGTAGCCCAGGTGTTTGCCCGCCGCGGTTGCAACATCAACGCTATTCACGTCACGCCGCACGATGACGGCATATGGTCCGACATGCACATCACGGTGCGCAACGTCGCGCGCATGGACCAGATCATCCACCAGCTCGAAAAGTTGGTAGATGTGCGTAGCGTACGCGTGCATGAGGAGGAAGCATGAACGACGCGGTCAAGCAAACCCTCCTCGCGCGCGTGTACGACGTAGCTATTGAGTCGCCGTTAGACAAAGCAGCCAAGCTGAGCGAACAGCTTGGCTGCGACGTTTATCTGAAGCGCGAAGACCTACAGCCTGTCCACTCCTTTAAGCTTCGCGGCGCATACAACAAGATCGCACAGCTCACCGACGAGGAGCGCAAAAAAGGCGTACTTGCCGCGAGCGCCGGCAACCATGCCCAGGGCGTGGCGCTGGCTGCACAAAAGCTCGGCATCTCAGCCCTTATCGTCATGCCGCGCACGACGCCGGACATTAAGGTAGAGGCTGTCAAATCCTACGGCGCCGAGGTGGAGCTTTTTGGCGACAATTACTCCGAAGCTGCCGAATACGCCAAGCGCCGCGTCAAAGAAACCGGCCGCACTTACATCCATCCCTTTGACGACCCGTTAGTAATCGCCGGGCAGGGCACAATCGGGCGCGAGATCCTTGAGCAGCTACCAAGCGTAACCCACATTTTTGTGCCTGTTGGTGGCGGCGGTTTGATCGCCGGCATCGCCCAGTTCATCAAAGCACTCCGGCCGGAGGTCAAAATCATTGGCGTGGAACCAGAAGACAGCAACGTACTGCAAGCCTCGCTGGCAGCTGGTAAACGCGTGGTATTGCCGCACGTTGGCATCTTTGCCGACGGCGTAGCAGTCAAGCAGATGGGTGAGCACACCTTTAAACTGTGCCGCGAATTTGTAGACGACACCATCACTGTAAATACCGACGAAATCTGCGCCGCCATTAAATCAATCTTTGAAGCCACGCGCGGCATTGTCGAGCCAGCCGGCGCACTGGGCGTCGCTGGTATTACAAAGTACGCTGCCGCCGGCAAGCTGAAAGGAGCAAAGGCGGTCGCGGTCTGCTCCGGCGCCAACATCACCTTCGAGCGGCTCCAGTTCGTGGCTGAGCGCACGCTGCTTGGCAGCGGCAAGGAAGCACTGTTTGCCATTACGCTGCCCGAGCGGCCAGGTGCGTTGCACGCCTTTTGCCGCGACATCGTCAACGGCCACAACATCACACAGTTTGCCTACCGCCTGCAGCACCGCGACAAAGCCCATATCTTTGTCGGCATCAGCATGAACGACGCCGCCGAAAAAGCCGCGTTTATGCGCAAGATGCAGGAGCAAGGCTACCAGCACACCGACCTGTCTGACGATGACGTTGCCAAAGAGCACGTCCGCCACATGGTGGGCGGCATAGGCACAGAGACGCGCGGCGAGCGGATATACCGCGTCAACTTCCCAGAACGGCCGGGTGCGCTGGGTGACTTTTTGCAACACATGGGTAACCAGTGGAACATCAGCCTGTTCCACTACCGCGGCATGGGCGGCGACAGCGGCAGCATCCTGATTGGTTTCGAAACCGAAGGCACAGACCTAAAGGCACTGGAACACAAACTCACTACGGCAAACTGCGAATACCGGCCAATTGACTCCAAGGCAATTGAGATCTTCCTCTAATCGATTTGCTTGAGTGCGTCTTTAAGTGTGCGGTAGGCGAGCAGGGCGCATTTGGTGCGGTTTGGCGTAAGTTGCACGCCGAGCAAGCTCAGTGCGTCTTGCTCGGTGATGCTTGCGATATCTTTAATCTCGCGGCCTTTGATTTCTTCGGTGAGCAGCGACGCCGCGGCAGTGGAGACCGCGCAGCCTTGGCCGCTAAAAGCGATGTCAGTCAGGCGGCCATCTTTAATCTTGCCAGTCATTCTAATGCGGTCGCCGCAGAAGGGGTTGTCGCGCTCCACGTCAAAATCGGGGCTTTCAACAACCCCGCGGTTGGCCGGGTTCCGCCAGTTTTCGATAATGATTTCGCGGTACAAGGGATCTTCTTGCATCTCCATCATGCCAACCCCAGCGTTCGCTTAACACTTGCAATACCTTCAACCAGCGCTTCAATGTCCGCGGTGGTGTTGTACAAATACAGCGACGCGCGGACCGTGCCAGGGACGCCAAGCTGCTGCATGAGCGGCTGGGCGCAGTGGTGGCCGGCGCGCACTGCAATGCCATAGCGATTTAGGATATCCGCCACGTCGTGGGGATGGACGCCCGGGATGTTGAACGAGAAGATGCCGAGCCGGTTTTCTTTGGTCTTAGGTCCAAACAGCTGGATATCCGGCATGTTTGCAAAGGCGTCAAGTGCGGCCTTGATAAGCGTTTCCTCATGCTGGCGCAACGCGTCCTTGCCAATTGAGGTGATATATTCCAGCGCCGTACCCAGGCCGATGACGCCCTCTAAATTGCGCGTACCAGGCTCGAATTTGGCCGGTACGTCCGCCCAGGTAGAACTCTTCTGATCCACGCGGGCGACCATGTGGCTACCGAACACTGCCGGATCCATCGCCTCAAGCAGTTCTTTTCGGGCATACAACACGCCGACGCCGGACGGGCCAAGCAGTTTGTGCGACGAAAATGCCAAAAAGTCGGCGCCTAAGCTCCGGACGTTGTCCAGCAAATGCGGCGCGGACTGCGCAGCGTCGACCAACAATGTGGCGTCGGCGCCATGCTCCCTAAAGTACTTGGCAATGTCAGTAATCGGGTTAACGGTACCAAGCACGTTCGAGGCGTGCGTGAGCGCGATGAGCTTCACGCGGCTCATGTCCAAGCGGTCGGCAACCTGGTAGTCCAGGCGGTAATCTTCGGTCAATGGCAGGAAAAATAGTTCCACGCCCAGATCTTGCAGTTGCTGCCACGGAAGCAGGTTGGAGTGGTGCTCCATCTGGGAGACAACGATAATATCGCCGCGTTTTAGAAACTTTTTAGCCCAGCCGCCGGCAACCAGGTTGATTGCCTCGGTGGTACCGCTGGTAAAGATAACCTCATCCGGGCTTTCCGCGCCGATAAAGTCAGCCACGCGGGCACGTACCGCCTCGAACTGTTCGGTTGCGCGCTCGCTTAGGTCGTACATGCCGCGGTGGACATTGGCGTTCGATTCAGTATAAAAACGCGTCACTGCATCAATAACCGCTTGCGGCTTTTGGCTGGTCGCAGCACTGTCCAGGTATACGAGCTTGGGGTTGTGCGTGAAAATCGGGAAATCAGCTTTCCAGCGGCTCATAGCGCCAGCTCCTTGGCTGCCCGCCGGGCCAGCGCAGGCGGGAAGGTGCTGATGATATCCTCAAGGAACCCTTGCATCAAAAGTTGCTTGGCCACCTCGCGGGAGAGGCCGCGGCTCATCATATAGAACAGTTCCAGCTCGCTCGGCTGGCCGACAGTGGTGGCATGCCCGGCTTTGATGTCATTTTCCAGGATCTCAAGGCTTGGGATAGCCAGGCCCTTGGCTTTGTTTGACAAAAGCAAAATGTGCGCGGCCAGCCAGGCGTTTGCGCCCTTGGCGCCCGGTACAACCGTGGTCAGGCACGTGATGTCGGTTTTGGCCATGTCGCTTAACGCTGCTTTGACCACCACGTCGCTGGTGGTGTTTGGCGCTTCGTGCCGCACTTTGATGTCGAGCGCCAGGTTTTGGTCGCTGCGGCCGATGAGCAGGCCGCGGAAGGTTATGCTTGCGCCAGGCTCGGCCAGTACGATCTCATAGCCCAGTTCCGCCTCCTTGCCGGTCCAGAGCAAGGGAATAAACCGTTCCTCGTCGCACTTGACAACAATTTGCTGGCTCATCCGATGGCACCTTCCATAGAGAGGTTAATCAGCTGGTTGAGTTCGGCCGCGTACTCGAGCGGCAGCTCCTTGACGATCGGCTCGATAAAGCCGTTGACGATCAACGACGTCGCCTGTGCCTCGGACAGGCCGCGGCTCATCAGGTAAAACAGCTGCTGCTCGCCGACTTTGCTGACCGACGCCTCGTGCCCCAAGGTCACATCCTGTTCGTTGACGATGTTGGTGGGGTAGGTATCTGAGCGCGAAATTTCGTCAAGCAAAAGCGCGTCGCAGCGCACGAACGACTTGCTGCCTTTTGCGCCGTTGATGATCTTGACCATGCCGCGGTAGCTGGAGCGGCCGCCCTGCAGGCTAACCGACTTTGAGGTAATGGTGCTGGTGGTGTCGGGCGCCAGGTGGATAGCCTTGCCGCCGGCGTCCTGGTGCTGGCCC
>ERZ795042.2231-NODE-2231-length-10962-cov-19.569909_pt1 | contig 10962 bp, 10 predicted proteins | sample MGYA00375126_ERZ795042 | MGnify/ENA primary metagenome ERZ795042 (study PRJEB30171, sample SAMN05518105) | compost metagenome | isolation source: Feedstock adapted compost from Newby Island compost facility, Milpitas, CA | place: USA:Newby Island compost...
TGCTGGACGAAAGCAATATGGCGTACAGCACCTGCATCCGGTGCCAAACCTGCGACGGGTTTCCCTGCTTGGTTCATGCCAAATCAGATGCAGAAGTCGTAGCAGTACGGCCCGCGTTGGAATTTCCCAACGTGACGCTCATTCGTAACGCGCAGGCGCTCAGGCTCGAAACCAATCCATCCGGCACGTCGGTGACTTCGGTGGTGGCAGAGGTGGGGGGCGAGGTGGACGTCTTCCGCGGAGATATCATTGTCGTATCGTGTGGCGCGGTGAACAGTGCTAAGCTGCTACTGATGTCAGCCAACGACAAACATCCCAATGGCCTCGCCAACGGGTCGGATCAGGTTGGGCGGAACTACATGTTTCATAACAGCCAGGCTGTGCTCGCGCTTTCCCTTGAGCCCAATCCGACCATGTTCCAGAAGACGTTGGCCATGAATGACTTCTATTTCGGAACGGACGGATTTGATTTTCCTATGGGCAATATCCAGATGATGGGCAAATCCCAAGGTACGATGTTCCGGGGAGAGAAGCCTATAGAAACCGCCCTTCTTCCCATGCGGTTACTCGACGATATCGCTTATCACTCCGTTGATTTTTGGCTCACAACCGAAGATCTGCCGGATCCAAATAATCGAGTGACCGTGGATCGGACCGGGAAGGTGACCCTCAGTTACACACCGAATAACCAGGTGCCGGCGCGGAAGCTTTATGAGAAGCTCAAATCAATCTTGGGGCATCTCGGCATGCATCCAGACCACCTGATTCCACGTCAGGCCTACATGAAAACCGAAATTCCCATCGCGGGATGCGCGCATCAGGCCGGCACATGCCGTTTTGGCCGCGATCCAAAGACATCCGTTCTTGACATCAATTGCAAAGCCCACGAGCTCGACAATCTGTATGTCGTCGATACAAGCTTTTTCGTCAGTATTGGTGCTGTCAATCCTTCGCTGACGGCGATAGCAAATGCGCTCCGGGTAGGCGATCATTTGTTGGAGCAACTTCGGTAAGCTGAGGGTGAAACGAACTAATCAAGCATGGATCAGTGGATGCAAGCTCCTCTGGCCTGAAGCTGAACCTGCCAGATCACGGTATCGCAAAGGATAAAAAGAACGTCGTTTCGGGGTCCACCAAACGTGAAATTGGCTACACCCGGCGCCATGATCTCACCAAGCAGGTCACCTTCCGGGCTGAACACCTGCACACCGGTTGCTGAGGATGTGTAAACGCGGCCTTCGTTATCTACTTTGATGCCGTCCGGAAATCCGGGCGCGACAACGGCAAAGAGCCTCTCATTCCGCAGGTGTCGACCTGCGTGAACGTCGAATGCGCGAACATGATGAGGCAGTCCGACAAAATAGGTTCCCGGTGTCTGGTTGGCACCTGAATCGGTGACGTAAAGCACCGACTCATCTGGCGAGAAGGCAAGCCCATTCGGCTTGTTGAAGTTGTCAGCAACCACGGTGGTTTCACCGCTAATGGGGTCATGACAATAGACGTACGCGCCGACCTCGGGCTTACCCTTGAAGCCCTGGAGTTCGCCATAATTGGGATCGGTGAACCAGACTGTCCCGTCGCTCTTTACTACGACGTCGTTCGGGGAGTTGAAGTGGAATCCCCGCCAATGATCGACGACAGTTTCGACTGTACGGGTTTCAAAGTTCATACGGCTTATGCGGGCTGGTATCTGGTGATATCCCTGTTCGCAGATCACGAGGCGTCCTTCCCTGTCGAGCGTCATGCCATTGGCCATGTTCGAAGGAAACTGAACCGTCTCGGGTGCCTCAGCACGAAAAGGAAAGTCATCGTTTTCGAGCCGTACGCGCTTGATCGCAATATTCTTGGGCCCAGGCTCGGGAAGAGTCGTGAAATATAAGGCATGCTCGCCAGGGACATAGACAGGGCCCTCATGCGCATTGGTCTCGATCAGTAGAGCCCGTCGAAAGTTGGATCCCAGCACCTGCCGAAATTCGTTTCGATATACGGCATACGATTCGCCGTCCTGTGCCATTTCTCCAATCTCCTTATTCCTTCTTCCAAGATAGAGAACTTTCGAAAATCACCGACCAAGCGTTTGGTTGACAGATTGCAACGTTCGGGCGGGCGCGGCGGGAACAAAATTTGACCATACTCGCTTATTCGTCATCACGCCAAAATCGCCTCTGACGGTAAGAGGTTCCTTATGGTGGATGCAATTCGGAACGCTGAGTTTTCGTTGAGAGGACCGCGTGCTCTTCTCGTTAAACCTCCTGGCCGGCAGATCTTTCAAATAACCTTAATGAATTGTGGCGGAGTCTTCCATTCCTCGCTGACGCTCTTGAAGAAACCGTTTCTGTCCTCCTCAGAACAAAGATGGCGTTGGGATCAATGAGACCGCATTTGAGTTTCATCGACGTGCTTCAATTAGGGCACAAGGCTTGGTCGTGAAACGAAATCTTGCTCGTCGATTGCATGTAGCTGGGGCGTGCTCGCCCCTCGCAATATTTGTGAGTGCTTGTAATGCGATCGCGAGCCCTGTTCTAGATCCCAAAGGTCCAATAGCAGCGGCCCAAACACAGCTTCTACTGGACGCTGTGGCTATCATGATGATCGTCATCGTGCCGGTCTTCATCATGGCTGCCCTATTCACGTGGCGTTATCGGGGCACTAACCGAAATGCGCGTTACGCGCCAAACCTTGCCTATTATTGGCCGGTAGAAATACTAATCTGGGGCGTGCCGGCAGGGATAATATTCTGGCTCGGTTTACATCTCTGGAGTGCCACTCATCGGCTCGATCCATACAAGCCGATTGATCCAGAAGTTCCTCCATTACGGGTCGAAGCGGTGGCGCAAGACTGGAAATGGCTCTTTATCTATCCCGAACAAGATATTGCCGTCGTCAACGAGCTGGTTTTCCCGGCAGGTCGCCCGTTAGCCCTCAGAATTACGTCGGACACAGTAATGAATTCTTTCATGATCCCTGCGCTGGGTGGGCAGATCTATGCCATGGCCGGTATGCAAACGCGCCTGCATCTTCTTGCCGATGAGCCGGGCGAGTTCTGGGGGCGCAACGTCCAATATAGTGGCCGAGGATTTGCCGACCAGCAATTTCGGGCGATCGCAACCACAACTGAGGGCGAGTTCGGGGCTTGGGTAGAAAAGGTAAAAGCATCAACCCAGATGCTAGATGCGACGACTTATGAGCAACTCGCAAAGCCGAGTGTGAAAGTACCAGTGACGTATTATTCAGGCGTTCAGCCCGGTCTTTTTGACAGCATCATAGCGAAATGGCACGGCGACGGGAATCACCTTCACGCTCAGGTAACCGGCACAGAACAGGCTAGGTAAGGGCAATCGAATATGTTGGGACGGTTAACCATCGATGCCCTTCCTTTCTATAGCGCCATCGCTGCCGGCGGAGCTGCAGTCACCGTGCTTGGAGCACTTTCAGTTGTAGGACTTATCACCTACTTCAGGGCGTGGCGCATCGTGCTATTCGACTGGGTGTCGAGCCTCGACCACAAGAAAATCGGCATCATGTACGTGATGCTGGCTCTCGTGATGTTGATGCGCGGCTTCATCGATGCAGCTATGATGCGAAGTCAGCAAGCCATTGCTTTCCGCAGCGACGGCTATCTGCCCGCAGAGCACTTTGATCAAATCTTCTCGTCCCACGGCACGATCATGATATTTTTCATGGCGATGCCATTCCTGTCTGGCCTTATTAATCACATCATGCCGCAGCAGATAGGGGCGCGGGATGTAGCCTTCCCTTTCATGAACGCGGTTAGCCTTTGGCTTACAGCGGCTGGCGCCGGTCTCGTCCTTATTTCGCTTGTTATCGGTAAGTTCTCAACGGCCGGCTGGACGGGCTATCCGCCGTATTCAGGCATCGAATACAATCCGGGTGTCGGTGTCGACTATTGGCTCTGGGCCGTGCTCATCGCAGGTGTCGGCTCCACGATGAGCGGCATCAACTTTCTGGTGACCATCCTCAAGTGCCGGGCTCCGGGCATGCACCTTTTTCGCATGCCACTTTTCAGCTGGACAGTCTTGGTGACCAGCGTTCTGATGATCTTTGCTTTTCCGGCGCTGACTGTCGCTTGTGGCTTGCTCGCGGTCGACCGAATTTTCGGAACGCATTTTTTTACAAACGCCATGGGCGGCAACATGATGCACTACATCAACCTATTTTGGTTGTGGGGACATCCTGAGGTCTACATTCTCATTCTGCCTGCCTTCGGCGTTTTTTCCGAAGTTGTCGCCACCTTCAGTCAGAAGCGGTTGTTTGGATATACGTCGCTGGTGTTGGCAACTATGGCAATCGGCCTTTTGTCCTTCACCGTATGGTTGCACCATTTTTTCACGATGGGCCCGAGCGCGGACGTTAATTCGTTTTTCGGCATTATGACAACGATTATCGCCGTTCCAACCGGCGTTAAAGTGTTTGACTGGCTGCTGACGATGTACCGGGGTCGAATCATTTTTAAACCCCCAATGCTCTTCACAATCGGTTTCCTGGTGACGTTCGTTATCGGCGGCCTTTCAGGAGTTCTTCTGGCGCTGCCTCCCGTCGATTATGCTATGCATAATACGACTTTTTTGGTAGCGCACTTCCATAACACGATCATTCCGGGCGTTCTGTTCGGTTATTTGGCCGGCTATATGTTCTGGTTTCCGAAAGCGTTCGGCTTCAAGCTGAACGAGACATGGGGTGCGCGTTCTTTCTGGTGCTGGATTATCGGATTTTATTTGGCCTTCATGCCACTCTATGTGCTTGGCCTAATGGGCATGCCCCGGCGCATGGAGCACTATGATATAGCTGCGTGGCAACCGCACCTGATTGTTGCGGCGGTTGGTGCCTTTATCATCTTCCTTGGCATTGTTTGCCTCGCTATTCAACTTGTGGTCAGCATTAGGGATCGTGCTAATGCACGTGATTTGACAGGTGATCCTTGGAATGGCCGAACGCTCGAGTGGGCAACGTCCTCTCCGCCGGCACTATACAACTTCGCTATCCTGCCGAATGTGCAGAGCGTTGATGCTTTCTGGGACATGAAGCACCGGGGCGTAGCCTATCAGCGGCCCGAACGCTACGTCGACATTGCGTTGCCAAAGAATACTTTCATTCCCGCGACGGTCGGCGGCGCGGCTTTTGTGTTTGGTTTCGCCGTGGTCTGGTACATTTGGTGGCTCGCCGCAGTAGCCTTCGCGGTAATCCTTGTCGCCATCATCATTCGCAGCTCCGATGATGAAACTGAGGTCATTCTGCCTGCAATCGAGGTGAAAGCCATTGAGGAGGCGCGATTTCGTGAAATGGAGGCAGCCTCAAAGAACGAAATGGCCAGTGATCCCGGCTTCGCGGGAGAGTCCGTATTGGAGGCGACATCGTGACTGCAGATACTTTGGGCACGGTCGAGATGGCCGCCTTACCGACCTCAGATACTCAAAAATATGAAGATCGAGCCTTTGGTTTCTGGATTTATCTGATGAGTGACGCAATTATTTTTGCGTTGCTATTTGCGACCTATCTGGTGATGCTCGGTAACACTGCGAGAGGTCCAACAGGGCAACAACTCTTCAGTCTCGAACACGCTGCCGCTGAGACAGCAGTCTTGCTGCTGAGCAGCGCGACGTTCGGCTTTGCGTCTGTCGCATTTGCTCAGGCCAGCCGCCCGGGTGTCATCCAATGGCTGAGTGTGACTGCAGTGCTGGGTCTCGGTTTCCTGTTGCTCGAGTATCAGGAATTCAGCGGCATGATCGCTAAAGGTGCCGGGCCTGATAGAAGCGGGTTTCTTTCCGCTTTCTTTGCGCTTGTCGGCACGCACGGTTTGCATGTCAGTGCTGGTATCATCTGGATCCTTGTGATGATCGGCCAGGTTCTGACCAAAGGCCTGACAAGGCCCGTGGCCTCTCGGGTCATGCGGCTCGGTCTTTTTTGGCATTTCCTCGATATCATTTGGATCGGGATTTTCTCGGTCGTGTATCTGCCGGGGCTAGTTTGAGCATGGATGCTTCAGGTCTCCCAGTCGAACGGAGCCGCAGACCTTATCTCATTGGTCTGGGTCTGGCCTTTATTCTCACCGCCATTCCATTTGCGCTTGTCGCTGCTGGCACTCTGCCGCGAATAAGCACTTTAGTTATCATCGCCATCCTCGCGATCGTGCAAGTTTTGGTGCATCTCAGGTTCTTTCTCCACATAGGGTTCCGCTCCACGCCGTTTGAGAACCTCGCTGCAATGGTGTTCGCCGGCATACTGATCGTCTTTATGGTCGGGGGGACTCTCTGGATCATGTTTGATCTCCATCATCGGATGATGATGTGAGGAGGAGATCACTACCGATGGAATGGCTGGCCAATGATGCGCTGCCGACGCTGGCACGAATATTCATTGTTTGGATTTTCCCCTTTAGCTTTTTGGACAAGATCATCAATTGGGATAACGCACTCAAGCAAGCTTATTCAGGTTGGCTGCCCGGTGGGCCGGTTCTTCTTGTCCTGGCGATGGTGGTCGAGTTAGTGACGCCAATAATGATCTTGTTCCACTATTACGATGGCATCGCCGCCTTCATTCTTGCAGGATATTGCGTCGTGACCGGCGTCGTTTATCACAATTTTTGGAGTTACTCGCGTTTCTGGTCTCCTGACAGCGAGGGCTATCCGCACGTTTGGGAATTTTTCAAGAATTTCGCCATTGTAGGCGGGTTAATATTTATCATGTACGCGAGCGGGTTCATTCAAGCGACAGAAAGGGAGTTTGAGAGAATAGCGAGTTTGATATGACGGCATCTGTCTGAACTATCGGGCGCGGTTATGTCGAAAGTGGCTCCCCAACTATCCTATTGGCATGTCTGGGCCGACGAGCAAGGCGTGACTCACCAGACACGTTGTGCGCTGTCTGCCTTCCAGTTCGCGAGTGTGGGTGGAAGAGCGGAGCCGCAGTGGAATGATCAACTCCTCTCAGGAATGGCCAGCCTGCAATTCACAGTGCTGCCGGTCGGCTGGAGGGGAGATTGGCACAAGAATCCCGCGCCCCAATGGATTGCCGTGCTGTCCGGACGATGGTTTGTCGAAACGATGGACGGAACACATGTCGAAATGGGACCGGGTGAAGTTTCCTTCGGTGGTGATCAGGACGCGACGCCAGATGCACAAGGTCGAGTAGGGCATCGTTCAGGTACCGTAGGCAATGAGCCTTGTGCGCTCTTAATCGTCCAGCTTGAGGCAAGCACATGGGCTGCCGCGAAGCCTGGGATCTTCAAATAGGAAAGCATCAGTAAAATGGCTGTATTGCGCGTAATCGGGCTCAGCGTCACAGTTGCCGATCTATCGCGTACGGCCGCCTTCTATCGCGACATACTTGAGCTAGAAACTGCACCTGAGCGAGTATTTTCGGACCCCGCCTGGAACAGCCTTCTCGGCCTTGCTAGCGAAACCACCACGCGCGCTGTCGACGTTCTCGTTGGGCGTCAAACGGTTGAACTCATAAGCTTCGAACCTCCCGGTCAATTATATCCTGCGATACGCGCCTCGAATGATCAATGGTTTCAGCATTTAGCGCTTGTCACCAAGGATATCGAGAATACGTGGGAGCGTCTGAGAAATAGAGGCCTTAAAGATGAAATAACAAAAGGCAGGCCGGTACGGTTGCCACCCAACACGGGGAGGGTCACCGCATTCAAGTTCCGCGATCCGGAAGGGCACCCACTCGAGTTGATCTCCTTTCCACCGGGTGTTGGCGCGGACATTTGGCGGGATGGGCGCGGAGAAGGCATTCTCGGCTGCGATCACACGGCAATCTCCGTAATGGATCTGGATCGGAGTCTCCACTTCTATATCGCCTTGCTTGGGTTCCGGATCACCGATCGTTCGCTAAATCACGGTCCTGAGCAAGATCGGTTGGACGACCTGACGGCATGCGAAGTCGATGTCGTCGCGCTCGAGCCCGCAACAGCTTCAACGCCACACGTCGAGCTCTTGCATTATAGGAAGCCGCGAGGTCAAACCTTGCAATCGGGCATTCAGGCGAATGATGTAGCTTCAGTTCGACAGTATTACGAAGTTGACGATCTTGGCGCTCTTGTCGAGCGTCTTACCTCCCGGCACGAAATTTTTGTTTCTCCGGGCATAGTGAAGTTGAAGGACGGTCGAGCAGCATCTGCGGTCCGCGATCCTGACGGACACATGATTCTGCTGGTGGAGTAACAAGCTACCCTTAACCCAGAAGGGGTTTGATGCAATGCCATTCAAGGTCCAGGTCGGTCCCCCACAGATTTCAATTCACCATGGGCAAACAGTGTTGATCACAGAGCTTGATGGCCAAATCAATTGGCCCAGTGATCGTGGCCTATATTTCAACGACACCCGCGTCCTCAGCAGCTGGAGGATCTACGCCAATGGCGAGCCATGGGAGCTGCTGACGGGCGGTGCCACGACCTATTACACCTCAGAAGTCCATCTTACCAACCGGGCCATCACGACCGAGGACGGTACCATTCCCCCTCACACACTCGGCCTTGTTATAAGCCGATCAATTGAAGGCGGCATGCATGAGGACATCGATATAACCAATAACGGTGCGAAACATGTGCGCTTTCAGCTTGAAATTGCGATGCGTTCAGATTTTGCGGATATTTTTGAGGTCAAATCCGGAAACATCGTCCGTCGTGGTCGCATCACTACGGAATGGCTCGTATCAAAGCAGCAACTGAAGACCACCTACCACAATGCTGATTTCGTGCGGTCCATAACGGTCTCGTTCCGGAACAGCCTGACCAAGGGAGTTCACGCCAACGGCCGCTTGAGTTTCGAGGTTTCTTTGGCCCCGGGTGAAGCCTGGCACGTCTGTCTCACTTATACGCTGGCCGATGGTGATAGCGAGTACGCTGCTCCCCATGAGTGCGTTTTCGACAGTCACAAGTTACAGCATGCTCAAACTCTTGAGGACTGGCTGGAGACTGTTCTGAAGATCAGCGCGAGTAACGATGATTTTTGCCGCCTTTATCGGCAAGCGCTGGAAGACATGGCCGCACTTCGACTTCCAATTGGCAACACCGGCTCAGACCACATGGTCTTCATGCCTGCAGCGGGCTTGCCCTGGTTCGTTGCTCCTTTCGGCCGGGACAGCCTTATCGTGTCGCTACAGAACATACTGATCTATCCTGGATTCGCACGGGGGGCGCTTGAGGTCTTGGGTTCTCTGCAGGCAACGGAGATGGATGATTACCGCGACGCCGAGCCTGGCAAAATACCTCATGAATTGCGTCGTGGCGAGCTCGCGCATTTCAAGCTGATACCGCATACGCCCTATTATGGGACAGCTGATGCAACTCCGCTTTATCTTATTACACTGCATGCTGCGTGGCGGGCCACAGGTGACCGGGAATTTGTCGAGCAAAAGTTGGAAATAGCTGAACGCTGCCTTGCCTGGATTGATCATTACGGCGACCGGGATGGAGACGGCTTTCAGGAGTATCAGACGCGATCTCCCGTCGGCTATGAGAACATGGGGTGGAAGGATGCCGGCGATGCCGTTGTCTACCCGGATGGGTCGCTGGTGAAAGGGCCGAAAGCGCTTTGCGAATTGCAGGGATATGTTTATGACGCCTGGCTGCGTATGGCCGAAATTTTTGATGAGTTGGAGAAGCCGGATCGGGCGAAAGAATTGCGGGCAAAGGCCAACAGGTTGTTCGATCAATTCAATGAGAAGTTCTGGGATGACGATCTTGGCTTCTATGCTTACGCGCTCGATGGAGAGAAAAAGAAGGTCCTGACAGTCGCCTCCAACCCAGGGCATTGCCTCTGGTCCGGCATCGTTCCGCCTGATCGGGCGGCCAAGGTCGTCCAAAGGCTGATGGCGCCGGATATGTGGTGCAAGTGGGGTATTCGCACGCTATCGGCCAAAAACCTCGCATTCAATCCCTACAACTACCAGAATGGGTCAATCTGGCCACACGACAACGCCATTATCGCGATGGGCTTCCGAAGGTATGGATTTGATGCCGAAGCATCCCAGGTTGCCCGCGCAATCAGCGAAGCTGGCAGCCACTTCCTCCTCAATCAGCTTCCTGAACTCTACACGAGCTCGGTAGGTCGAGAACCTCTGTTCCCGATTCAGTACCTTGGTGCAAACGTGCCGCAGGCGTGGGCGGCCGGTTCGGTCTTTATGTTGATGCAGACCATGCTCGGGTTTATGCCGGATGCCCCGCGAGGCAAGCTCTACGTCGATCCTGATCTTCCGACATGGTTGCCGGATCTCACGGTAACTGACCTCCGTCTCAATCAGCACAAATTCGACATTCGCTTCTGGCGCGAAGGCGATAAAACGAAATTTGAGGTGTTAAGAGGCGAGAAGAATATGGTCGAATACTGTCCCATAACTGATCAATTCGATCGGCTTAAGACGCAAGGGGTGTAAAGCGCCAGGGTTGCCGGAATGAAGCTTATATCCGCATCGTAATCGGCCGGAGTTTTGCTAGTGACAATGGACAACGCCTTTGGAGCGGTCCATATGGCAGCATTGACCTGGTGGGGAATTCTTCCTGCACCCGCCGCCATGAGCTAAAGCGCAAGAAATAACGGTCGCAAAAATAATCATTGCAGTGAGAATAGTTTTCATTACACGCCCTGTGCCTATGTGCGTCTCAAAGGTTTTGAAGCGGCTATAAATTTCGATCCGCAATATGAAGCGCGCTGATTAAGTGAATCAAGCCGGTGAAGATTGGTCGCAGTCATGTAACGAGTGTGAACAGTGAGGCGCTAGTGGGGCTGAGGTGGACGGCTCAGGCGCGGACTGCCGAACCACTTGAAAGGGGAATGCAGGTCAAGTTCAACACTGTTGGAGAACAATGTGAGCAACAGCCACGAGGTCAAGTGTGGCGGCATTGGTTGCGCGGAGGAGAGGTTTGAATCGCACACCCTTGGGTGTGGGAGGTGGTTGCGGGGGCAGGATTTGAACCTGCGACCTTCAGGTTATGAG
>ERZ795042.2232-NODE-2232-length-10957-cov-308.951385_pt1 | contig 10957 bp, 10 predicted proteins | sample MGYA00375126_ERZ795042 | MGnify/ENA primary metagenome ERZ795042 (study PRJEB30171, sample SAMN05518105) | compost metagenome | isolation source: Feedstock adapted compost from Newby Island compost facility, Milpitas, CA | place: USA:Newby Island compost...
TTGTCTTCCCCGTCGATCACGATCCGCGTGGCCCAGTGCAGATGGTTGAGACCGACGAACTCGACGTACACCCGCTCCGCCGGCACGCCGTATTTCCGGCTGAGCCATTTCAGCAGATTGATCGGCGCATTGCACAGCCCGACGCCCTTCACCCCGGAAAAACGCGTGACCGCTTCGGTGACCATTCCCGCCGGATTCGTAAAGTTGAGCAACCACGCTTCGGGCGCCAGTTCCTCCATGTCCCGGCAAATGTCCAGAATGACCGGGATCGTGCGGAGCGCCTTCATCATGCCGCCGGGTCCCGTCGTTTCCTGGCCGATGACGCCGTGCCGGAGGGGAATGCGCTCGTCCCATTTGCGGGCTTCCAGTTGGCCGACGCGAATCTGCGTCAGGACGAAATCGGCTCCTTCGATCGCACGGCGGCGATCCAGGGTCAACCGGACGTCGATCGGAAGACCCGCCCGCTCCACCATGCGTTTTGCCAATCCCCCGACGATTTCCAGCTTGGACCTGCCGGGTTCGATGTCGACCAGCCACAGTTCCCGTACCGGAAACCGCTCGAATCGCGAGATGAGCCCCTCCACGATTTCCGGCGTGTAGGAGGAACCGCCGCCGATTACCGCGATTTTCAATCCGCCATCCGTTCGTTTCGCCATCCCCAGCTTCGCCTCCCGCATCATCTTTTGCCGGCGCCGGGGGGAACGTGCGCCGCGGGCTCCGGGATCGTTTCGCCGTTGTCCAGCCGCACCCAGGTGTCGAAGCCTTCGCCTCCCGGCCGAATGCGGAATACGCGGGCTCCTTTGGGATACGTTTTCCACCCGTACGTCTGGTAACCCGTGGCGCGGCCGTAGCCGAGACGGATGCCGCCGAGCTCGCCCCAATAGTCGTTGAGGTGATCGTGGCCGCAAAACGCCCCCATCACGCCCCCCGCTTCCAGCATCGCATGGAAAAAACCGGAATTGACCCGCGGGCAGCCCGGTACTTCGTGACGGCTGCCGTAGCAAATTTGCGATTTCCAGATCTGATCGTGTTCGGGCAAAGGAATGTGAAAGAACACCAGCGACGGAACGGACCGGTTTCCGTTCCCCTCCCGAAGCCGATGCGACTGCGCGAGAAACCACTCGATCTGGCTGCGGCGAATCCAGCCGTACCCGTCAAACGACGGCAGGGGGGCGTAATCCCCCGTATCCAGCAAAAACAGCGCGGCCATCGTCGCGCCGGACTTGTCTTCCACGCATATCACCGTATTGCCGACGCCGTCCACCCCTTCGGCGCCCGATCCCGGAACGAATCCCGGAAGCTCCGCAAGGGTCTGCATCAGCTCCGGCCGGGTCGCCGCCCCTTCTCCGTCGTGATTGCCGAGCACCGCCGCCCAGGGCAGGCCGCGGCCACCGCGGCAGCGACGGCGTCGCGCACGGACGCGAGCGGATCGGCGCATCCCCCGCCGTAGATGATATCGCCCGTGAAGACGATCATGTCGGGCCGCTCGGCGTCCAGAATTCGTTCCATCAAATCGCGGGTCCGCCAATCTTCCGGTTCCCCGTTCTGCCAGTGAAGATCCGTAAACTGGACGATGGTGAACGTCCCGTCTTCCCGGCAGCGCAACCTCGAACCCATCGTCTCACGCTCCGATCTTTTTTACGGGATCAGGTCCGACCGGCGCCGGCTGAGACGTCGTCCAGGCTGTTTTCGCCGTCCAACAGCCTTCGCAACAGGCCCGGGCGATTCGTGATAATGCCTGTCGCCCCCGCTTGCCTGGCCTCCAGCATAAGCCGCGGATCGTCGATCGTCCAAGGATAGACCTGAATCCCGCGCCGCAAAGCTTTTGCCGCGAAATCCTTGTTCAATATCCCGTAATACATGTGCAGCGAATAAAGGGAAATGCCGCTTATGGCTTCGAACGCTTCAAAATCGAACCATTCATTTTCCTCGTAAAGCAGCCCGACCCGCAGGGAAGGCGCCAACCGTTTGCAACGGACCATGCAATCGTGTCCGAAAGAAGAAAGAAAAACGCTGCCCGTGCGTCCCGTTCGTTCGAGCAGATCAACGATCAGCCGTTCCACACGCGGATGACGGAAGCTTTTGATCTCCACATTGAGCTGGATATGCGGCGGCACCAGCTCCAGCACTTCCTTCAGGAGCGGCAGACGCTCGCCGCGGTATTCTTCGCCGAACCAGGCTCCCGCGTCGAAACGTTTCAGCTCCGCCACGGTCAGATCCGCGATGCGGCCGGTCCCGTCGGTCGTCCGATCCAGCGTCTCGTCGTGGCAGACGACCAGCTCATTGTCGGCGCTGACGTGAACGTCCAGTTCGATCGCGTCGCAGCCTTGCTCCATCGCGAGACGAAACGCGGCCAACGTATTTTCGGGCGCTTCCGCCGAAGCGCCCCGGTGTGCGATCACAAGCGGCTTGGCCGCCGCGGCTTCGGTCACGGCCCATCCTCCTGTTCACAAAACGGTGGATTCCCTATATGGCCAACTGGCGACGCAATTCTTTCAACTGGTCCGGGGTCAGCACGTGCCCGGCGGCGTCCATCGCTTCCAGCAGCGCGCCGAAGACCGGTTCCACATCCAGCTTCACGATCCGCGCCCCGGGCGCGCATCGGGACAACATCTCCCGGAGCGGACGCACTGTCCAGGGCTCCCCTTTGGCCCGCGTCAAAATGCTGCCGGCAAGCACCACCGGAAACGTCTCCCCGTGCATGCCCAGCCGGTCGATGATCGTCCGGGCCGAAATCGCCAGCTCCTCGCCCTGCCGTTCGAGCAGGCCGATCGCCGTGGCGTCGCCTTCGCGGGCGGCGTCGAACAGCACCCGAACCAGATCGACCGGCACCCGCAGGCCGCGGTCGAGGAAATCGTACTTCATCGCCTCGACGCTCGCATACCCGAGTTTCCGCAGCACTCGGGCGGTCAGCGACGTCGGTTCCGCACGGCCTTCGTCGGCGCGAATGACGGCGCGAAACACTTCTTCGGACAGCATCTGCCCGCCGCCGAAATCCCCGTACAGGTAGCCGAAGCCGCCCAGCTGGAGCTCCTCGCCGCGAAGGTTGCGGCCCATCGCGTTGGTGCCCGCTCCGCACACGAGCACGATGCCGTGCAACCGGTCGGATCCCGCGCGCAGGCCGATATAGGTGTCGCACACGACGCGGTAGCGGGGAAGACCCATCGCCGCCACGATCGGGTTCAGAATTTCATAGTCGGAAGGCCGATCCGCCCCGGCCAGGCCGAAGCAGGCGGCGGCGATGTCCGCCTTGTCCGCTCCGGCCGCCCGGATCGCTTCCTCCAGCGCGCGGTTGATGTTGCGGGTCATCTCTTCGACGCCGTTCTGGTAATTGCCGTTTCCGCTTCTGCCCACGCCGACCACGCGGCCGGTCTCGTCGGAGATGACGCAAATCGTTTTGCTGTTTCCCCCATCCATTCCCATAAACAACAAGTCTCCCCACTCCTCTTTCCAATCGTGGATCCATGATCCGCTGGCGCTCTGACGGTCGCAAACCGCATGTTCTTGCCCCGGATGTTACCCTTTGATGGAGCCCAGCATCAATCCGCTAATCAAATAGCGGTTCAAAAACGCCTCGATCAGGATCGGCGGGATCATGCTGATAACGCCAACCGCGCACATCATGGGATAGTCGATGGAGGTTTTCAGGACAAACTCCGAAATGAAAACGTTCAGGGTCTTCAGGGACGGCGAGAAGACCATCACCGTGACGAACATGCTCCAACAGCCAAGAAACGTGATGATCGCCACCGCGACCAGCCCCGGAGCCGTGAGCGGAAACACGATCGACAGCAGAATCCGCCACCGGCCTGCGCCGTCAATCGTCGCGGACTCCTCGATTTCGCGCGGCAATCCCGCGACGAAGCCTCTCATCAGCCAAACGGCAATCGGCGCATATGCGGAACTGAAAATGAGAATGATCCCGTGATAGGTGTTCAGAAGATTCAACTCCATCATCAGCCGGTAAAGCGGAATCATGACCGCGTAGCCGGGCAGCGCCATCGTGGCGATACAGACAAAGAACACCAGGTTGCGGCCCGGAAACTTGACCCGGGCGAACGCATAGCCGGAAAGCAGCGCGAGGAAGACGACGACGACCGTTCCGCCGACCGAGCCGATCAAGCTGTTGATCGTCGATTGCTTCATCGTCGTCCAGACGTCCCAGCTCTTCGGGTCAAACCCGAATAGTCTGCCATAGCTGGAGAAATCCGGCGAATCGGGGAAAATATTCGGCGGCATGGCGGTCAGATCCTGCACCCTGGATACGCTCGTGATGGCCGTCCAAATGACGGGAAGCAGCGACCAAGCCGCCAGCAGGAGCAAGGCCGCGGCGAATCCGATGCGTGCGATCCGCTTCACGCCGCTTCCTCCTTGTACATGGTCTTGATGTAGGAAAAATTGATCAGCAACGTCAGCGCCGTCACCATCATGGAGATAGCCATCCCGTATCCGAATTTCATGTCGCGGAAAGCCACCGTGTAATTTTTCATCGTGACCGACATCGTGTCCATGGAAAACTGGTTCATGATATACGGCTCGTCAAATATGTTCATGGATATCATCGTGGCCAGGCTGATCGCGATCGTGATGCCGGGCAACAGAAGCGGAAGCGTCACCCGGCGGAACTGCTGCCATTTGCCGGCGCCGTCGATGGCGGCCGATTCGTACAGGTCCGCGGGAATCTGCTGCAGGAACGAAAGCAGAATCAGGGAAACGTAAGGCAGATTCCTCCACACGACGATCAGGCAGACGAGGAGAAGCGCCATCCACCTGTTGGCTGTCCAGAGCTTATATTCCGATATCCAGCCCCAACGCTCGAAAAGCACGTTCACAATCCCGTATTGGGGGTGAAAAATCCACCGCCAGGTCACTCCCCCCACGACGGGGGGGAGCGCCCACGGCAGAATCATGACGGCCAGCACCAGAAAACGGATGCGGAAATTGCGCCTGAGCAGCAAGGCGACCATCAGCCCGAACAACATTTCGAACGTCACGGTGACGACGACGTAGAAGGCCGTGTTGCCCAACACGCGGCGAATGCTCGGATCGGTAAACAGCCTTTCATAGTTTTTGAAGCCGATCCATCGGATGTTGTCCGGGTCGGTGAGCGTCATGTTTTGAAAGCTGAACACCAGGGACAGGACGAACGGAATGAGCACGAACAACACAATGAGCAGCACAAAAGGCGCGATCAGCAGATAGGCGTCTCCATACCGCAAGGGATGCCGCCTGAGCAACCTTTTCACCCCCAGCCGCGCAAACGGCGCCCGATCAGCCTTTTTCGATCTTTTCCGTCAACTCGATGATCGTTTCCGCCGTTTTGTCCACCGACCATTTCTCCTTCAGACCGCGGTTGATCGTCGTGTAGACCGCCTCGGAGAATTCGGCGTACCAGGAAGGCTGACCCTGCGGGAAAATCGGCTCGACGTCTTCCAGTTGTTGGGCGTACACGTCCCCGTGCGGCAGGTCCCCCGATTCGAACAGCTCCCGGATCACCGAGTTGCGCGTCGGGAAAATGCCGCCTTGGGTCTTGAACGTCTCTTTCATGACTTCGCTGGACGCAAGCCACTTGAGCAGCTCGACGGCGGCTTCCTTGTGTTCCGCGCGGGCCGGAATCATGATCCCTTCCGGCATCGCGGTCGTCGTGTGGCGCGTACCGTCGCCGGGGACGAGGATCGGCTTGACGTAATCCTTGATCCTGGACGTTTCCGGATCGCCCGCTTCGTCGATTTGGCCCGGTCCGGCCAGGATCTTGATGGAGCCGCGCCCCGCTTTGAACGACTCGATCACTTCCTCGTACGGAATGCCGAGGGCTCTCGGATCGATGAGACCGCTGTTGAACATTTCGAAAAGATACGTCAGCGCTTTGTAGGAAGGCGAATTTTTGTCTTTCAGGTACAGGTTCCAGTTGTCGTCGAACACTTCGCCGCCGAGCGCCTTGGTCATCAGGATCCATTCATGGGTCGTGTTTTCGCCGGCTTCCAGCGTCGTCACAATCGGATATTCGTCTTTGCCGGAAGCCTTGATCTTTTTGGCGGTCTCGATCACGTTCTCCAGCGTGTCGACCGGCAAATCGCCGACGTGATCCGTATTGATCATCGAAATGCGGAAATCGTTGAAGAACGGAAGCGCGACGACGCGGCCCTGATACGTAAACACGTTCAGGATGCCGATATCATTCTTGATCTGTTCATCCAGCACATCCGTCAGATCGTGGTACCACCCGGCCGAGCCCATCTGGCCGACCCACGACCAGTCGATGTCGACGATGTCCGCGGGGGCGGAGCCGGCGGCGGAAGTCGTCACGATATTGTCATGGATTTGGCCAGACCTCATGTTCTCGACTTCCACCTTGATGCCGGTTTCAGCGGTAAACTTCTCGAAAAAGTCGGGCGTGAATTTGTACCAGGGAGGCATCAGCATCTTGACGGTTTGCCCCGCATAGGGTTTGTCGTTGGCCGGAGCGGAATCGGCGGACCCCTGTGCGGTCCCGGTGGATGCGGAAGGGGAATTTCCGGGCGGGGACGCCGTTTTGCCGCTGCAGGCGGCCACCATCCCCAAAACGAGCACCATGGCGCAAATGCCAAGCAGACGTTTTTTCCTCACGTTCCTGTCACCCCTTTTCATTTTGGCCGAGAAAAAACAGGCATCCAGTGCAACCGGTCCGTATGGAAACCGGTTTCCGAAAGCGCCGAAAAAAATCCGCGCCCCCAACCGGAACGGACAATCCTTTCGGTTTCCGCCGCATTTACCGGAAATCCCTTTCGGCACAACGGCCGCCAGCGGGGTCACGGCAGTCGGGCGGATTCGCGCACGATCAGACGGACATTCACATGATGGTCCGGAGGGGGAAGTTCCTTGTCGCGGATCATCGCCAGCACGGAAGCGGCCGCGATATGGCCCATCGCCTTGCGTTCCTGGCGAATGGAAGCCAATGGAGGCTGCAGATACTCGCACAAGGGCAAATCATCGTATCCGACGACCATCAGCTGCCGCGGCACATCCACCCCGCATTCCTTTGCCGCCTGAATGACACCGGCGGCAATCGTATCCGCCGCGCAGAAAACGGCCGTCGGCGGTTCCGGCAGCGCCAGCAGACGGCGGCCCAGCTCCACCCCGCTTTCCACGGAATATTCTCCGATGCAGACGTAGGAATCGGGCACCGGCAAATGATGTTCTTCCATCACCCGCCGGTAGGTCTGCATCCGTTTGGCGGATTCGTAGCTCCAGCTCGGACCGGAAATATGCGCGATTCGGCGGTGCCCCTGTCCGATCAGATGCCGGACGGCAAGCTCGGCGCCCCGCACGTCGTCCGAGGAGACATACCCGACACGGCGGCCGGACAGGTTCCGGTCGAACACGACGCACGGAACGCCGCTGTTCAGCAGATTCCGGACTTGTGCCGGCTCCGGATAGTCTCCGAGCATGATCACGCCATCCACGCGATACTCCTGGGCGAATTTCAGGAAATCTTCATCCGGGCTGGCGGCGAACATCAGCACGTGGTACTTGTCTTTCACGAGCGCTTCCCGGATGCCGGCGACAATCTCGCTCCAGTACGCGTGAACGATGAACGACTCCAGCAGGTCTTCCGACACAAACAGGCCGATCAGATTCGATCTTCCCGTCGTCAGACTCTTGGCAAGCGCGCTGGGCGTATAGGTGGAGCTTTCGATCGCGGCCAGCACCTTGCGTCGAGTCTCCTCGCTCACCCCTTTGTAATTGTTCAGCACCTTGGAAACGGTCGATTTGGCGACACCGGCTTTCTTGGCGATATCGGATATGTTCATTGCTTACCCCTTCATTTTGATGGAAACCGGTTTCCGTTAACATTATAAGCGCTTCCAAGCCTTCCTGTCAACGGATTGGACGCTTCCGGCACGAATTTTCCGCGGATACGATTATCCCAGCATCGTCCCCATCCGTCTGGCCGCTTCCATCACCGCCGGCGCGTACTTGCGCATGACGGACGGCGTCAGCCGGTTGGACGGGCCGGAGACCGCCAGAGCCGCCACCAGCCGGCCCGACCGGTTGAAGATCGGCGCGGCGACGGCAGCCGCGCCCGGCTCGCGCTCCTCGATGCTGGTGGCGTAACCGGCTTTGGCGATGTCCTCGAGTTGCCGGACGAACGCCTCCCGGTCCAGCGAAGCCGGCCAGGACGGATCGTTCAGCACCGCTTCCCGCACTGCCGGTTCGGCATAGGCAAGCAGCACCTTGCTGGAAGCCCCCACGAACAGCGGCATCCTCGCGCCCACCGGAGCGACGCGGCGGATGGCCTGCGTGCTTTGCACCGCCTGGATGCGCACCCGCTCGTTGCCGTCCCGCACATACAGGCTGATCGTCTCTCCCAACCGGTCGCGCAGCTTCTCCATTTCGCCAAGCAGCACCGTCGACAGGTCGTCCATCGTCAAATGGGCGGACAACTCCAGCAGGCTGAGACCGAGCCGATACTTTTCCGTGGCCTCGTCCCGCACGACGAATCCCTTGGCCTCAAGCGTGGCGAGCAGCCGGTGCGCGGTGCTTTTGTGGAGGCCGACGCGCTGCGACAGTTCCGTGAGCCCCCATTCCCGTCCGTGGCGAAAACAAAGCAAAATGTCCAGCGCCCTTTCCACCGCGCGGACCGTGCGCTTATCCTCCATGAAAGGCTCTCCCCTCCCAATGAAAACTCTCTGGCGTTGGCGTTGGCGGACATCCGCCGCCTGCGGCCGCGACGGCCGGAGCCCGAAGTCCGGTTTCACTGTGTGAAACCAGTATAGCGCATCCGGTCTCCGCTTGACAAACGCGCTTTCCCGCCGGATTGGCCGATTTTTCCTGCCGCCGGTACAATTGACGAAATATCCCGGCGAACAGTACGATAAAAAGAGACGAAAAGCGCTTACAAAATCCGCCGGGAGGGGCTTCTCATGGACATCACGACTTCGCGTCTGCAGCTGGAAGGAAGCGCCCGTCCCGCTCCGTTGTCCGTTACGGCCCGCCGGCGGCACCGTCCGTGGCGTCAGGCCGCGTATCCGGCCATCCTGTCGCTGTCCCTCGTCGGCATCGCGCTCGCGGTGTTCGTCGGCTTCCACGCGGCGATCGCCTGGCTGCTCGTCCATCCCCCCGTCGTTTCGCTGAACTCCAATCCCTTTGCCGCCAAAGAATTGCCCTATCGGGACGTTACATTCCCCAGCTCGGACGGACGCGCCCTGGTCAACGGCTGGTGGATTCCGGCCCCGCATTCCGGCCCGGACCGCACCGTCGTGCTCAGCCACGGGTACGGCACGAACCGCGAGGAACTTTGGGTGCCCATGTATGATGTGGCCGGATGGCTGCACGAGCTGGGATACAACGTGCTCATGTTCGATTACGGTTTCGCCGATCCGTCCCGTCGCCGGCCGGCGACGGGCGGGGTGCACGAATCCCGGGAGCTGCTCGGGGCGCTCCGCTATGCCCGCGCGTCCGGCCAGGAGAAAGTGATCGTGTGGGGGTTCTCGATGGGCGCGGGAACGGCGCTGCAGGCGGCATTGCAAAGCGATCCCCGCGAGATCGACGGCATGATCCTGGACAGCACATTCGTCCCGTCATCGGAAACCATCCGCGACAACCTCGTCCGCCACGCGGCCGCGCTTCGGTTATCGGCGGGCCTCGTCCGCCTGTTCCTGCCGATGTGGAGCGGCGTGCGCCTGGATGACATCCCCGGAGAGGAAATCCGGACGACGGCGTTTTCCTTTCCCATGCTTCTCATCCATGGCACCGGCGACGCCAAAGCCTCCCCGGAACTGGCGGAGCGCGTGGCGGAAGCGCAGCGGCATCCCGACTCCGCGCTGTGGATCGTGGAAGGGGCGGATCACGAGATGATGTTCCGCACCCACGCGGAGGAATACAAACGGCGGGTGGCGGACTTCCTCCTGCGTGTGACGGCAACCCCCGGCGTGGTTTCCGCTTTTGCCGGGGCCGCCGAGACGGTCATTGGGGCGCAGATCGCGGAAGATCCCGGGACGGACGCCGCCGGACCGGCCGTCGGCCCCGTGTCCGCCCCGGAAAGCGCAGCGCCGGATGTGCCGATCGAGGCGCCGTGATGAGACATCAACGGCACCCGGATAAGAAGCAGCCGCTCTCCGTCATAGGCCGGCCTCTCTCCCGCATACATTGACACAGCGGATGGAGGGAGGTTTTTTTATGCTGCTTTGGCGTGACGATCGGACGCCGCTTCGCGCGTTGGAATTTCTGGCCGTCTGGAAACACCGGGAAGCCGCCGGCGCCGCCTTGATCCGCCAGCTGGTTCCCCGTTTGGAACCCGCCTTCGTCCGGACGCTTCGGGAATGGGAGGCCCTGTTTGCGCGCACGGCGGACACCGCCCGGGCGATCCTGGCGGGCCGCGGCGCGGAACCGGCTCCGGAGGGCGATCCCGAAACGGGGGCGGAACCGGAGTCGGCAGCTTCCGATGACGTCTTTCATCTCGCCCGCGCCGCGGTTTACCAGTCGGGGGAATTCGTGCGGCAACTGCAGCTCTTGCAGGCAAACAGCCCCGCTTTGCGAAGCTGGCCGGCCGCGTCCGCCGCCGTGCGCCACATCCGGGAAGAGTCGGAGCGGTATCTGGAAGAGGCGAAACGTCTCATGGAAGAATCCCGTTCATTCCGCAGCGAATCCGGGGAGGATCCCCATTCCCTCCGGTCACCGCTCGAACCCGGCGACGCGGGCTTCGTGCCCATTGGCGGGCATACCCTGCCGCCGCTGCCGTACCCCTACAACGCGCTGGAACCCTACATTGACGAACGGACGATGCGCATCCATCACGACCGGCACCACCGGGCGTATGTGGATGGCCTCAATCTGGCGGAAAAAAAACTTGAGGAAGCGCGGCAGACCGGCAACTTCGATCTCGTCAAGCATTGGGAACGGGAGCTCGCGTTCAACGGGGCGGGCCACTACCTGCACACGCTGTTCTGGGAAACGATGTCGCCGAACGGCGGCGGCA
>ERZ795042.2233-NODE-2233-length-10956-cov-98.779195_pt1 | contig 10956 bp, 16 predicted proteins | sample MGYA00375126_ERZ795042 | MGnify/ENA primary metagenome ERZ795042 (study PRJEB30171, sample SAMN05518105) | compost metagenome | isolation source: Feedstock adapted compost from Newby Island compost facility, Milpitas, CA | place: USA:Newby Island compost...
GAATCCGGACCGGTTGTCGCCCGATCCGGCAGGAAGATGGTGGAGGCGGGGAGAAGCTAAACGAGGCTCTAAGTGGCTGTTGCCGCTAGGTAATCGCCGCAGACTCCGCCTACGTTACCCCTACAGTTACCCCTCTGCGCCGTTGCCATAGGCGGCGCCGCAGCGGATAGCCCGCCACGGCGCCTAACAACAACCCGAAACGGAGGGTCCGATCATGTCGACCAATCAGCTTACGGCCGGCACGCTCGCCGGGGCGCTCGAGAAGATTGACGGGCTGCTGCAGTGCGCTGATGACGCGATCGCCGTGTGCTGGCATGCGCTGATGCAGCAGGACTGCGACGTTGACAGCTCGGTGGCCAACGTGCTCATGACCCTTGGGTACAGCCACGGCATCCACCCGGCGCGCGAGGAGTTGCAGAAGCTTCGGGCGCAGCTCGTCGGCACCGAGGAGGAGCAGGCATGAGCGCCGTCATACAGTTCCCGCGCAAGCGCCCGGCGCCGCCGCTCCCGTAGCGTCGAGACCCAAGGCCGGGCGCCCGTGGCCCGGCCCCCTGAGTTAAACCGGCAAATTTGCCGGTTTCTCCCAAGGCCGGGTGCTCGTGGCCCGGCCTTTTCATGCCTACGGAAGTTGCGCAGGAGGCGCGAAATCGCGGCTTCCGCAGACCTATCCCGAGGGGGCCGCTACCCCCCTACAGGGTCAGGCTCGATCTCGCGAGCGCTGCGCGATTCTGGCGCCATTGCGGCCGTTCTCGGATGTCACCGCTCGCAATCCGCAGGCCAAGGCATTGATCGCACGGACTGCGCGACGTGCGCTGTAGAGCACGGTGAACGGCGAAACGGTCAGCACCAGATCAGCATAGTTCAATTGAGCTATCCACCCCCAGCGTAGAGCACGGTGAACGGCGAAACGGCCAGCACCAGCTGGGTCGGCAAATTTGCCGATCCTCTGGTGCGCTGTAGAGCACGGTGAACGGCGAAACGGCCAGCACCAGCCCTCTGAAAATCCGCCAATTGGCGGAATTTCCGCGGTAGAGCACGGTGAACGGCGAAACGGTCAGCACCAGTAAGTGCACCAATTGGTGCACTTTCAGCCGGGCTAAGTGCTTGAATCAAAAGAAATCTCTAACGCGTTAGAGATTTTGCGCCGCAGCAATCAAAAGCCATCCCCCGCAGCCTCGGGAACAGCCGCCCGCGCGTCCAGGCAGCAACGACGACGCCCTCGATCTCATGGCCCTCGGCCGGGACCGCGCCGTCCGCGCACGCGAGCCACAGCGCGCCGTCGCGCTCTGCGAGTTGCTTGACTGCGCGTTCATACCGGATGCTGCCCGCGCCGATCATGTTCGGGCGCCGGTAGGCCATCGTCGTCAGGACGAGGTCGCCGGGCTGCGGCTCGATCTCCGTCGTCACACAGAGCACGTCTCCATCGCGCAGCCACGGGGCCAGACAGTCCCCGCGCAACATGAAGGGCACGGCTCGCCCGAGCGCCGCTCGGGCCTCGCGAATGCCGCGCTCAGCAAAGAGCCGCGGGCCGGCGGGAAGCCACGCGACGAACAGCCGAAATGTCAGCCGCTCAAGGCGCGTCAGTTTCAGCGGTACTTGCACCGATGGCCCCCCAGGTCTCGCCGTGCTCGTCGGTGAAAGACCACCCGCCGAGTGTGACGTTAAGGAGCACGGTCTTGACGGCGAGCGCGGCCGTGCTGGTGCTCGCCACGAATGCGGCGATCGTCCGCAACATGGGTAGTGCTGCCGGCATGGTTCACCTCATGCGGAGCTCAGGTCGTAGAAACCGCGACGGATACGATCGACGATGCGCGCCTCAAGCTCGGCGTTGTTTTGGCGCAGGATCTCAGGCATGGCGCGGATGAAGTCCGATGTCGCGTGGCGCGCGTCGATATGCGTCGTGATGTTGACCACCGGGCCAGCGCGCAGCGCGTGGTTCGGAACGATCGTGCCGGCTGAGCGCGGCAGAAGAAGCTCCGGCCCCCGCTCGCCGACGAGGTAGGCGCGACCGGCATCCACAGGACCGCCCTCGGCGCGCTTGCCGCCGAACAGGCCGCCGATGATGTTCCCAAGGAAGCCGCTGAGGCCGCCCTCACCCTTCCGGCCGAAGATCGCTTCGAGGATCTTCGCCGAAGCAGCCTCCGCGGCCATGCGGCGCAGCGTGTCGGTGAAGCTCTTGAGCATCCCCTTGACGCCGCCCTCGAACGGATCGAAGAGGAAGTCGGCGAAAGCGGACTGTATGTTGCGCGCAGCCTCGTCTGCGAAGACGGACCACTCGCCTGCGGCCTTGCGCCACATCTCGTTCATGCGCTCGAGCGTCTCGCGCGTGTCATCCTCGAGGCCGCCGAGCGCATCCACGAAGTCGCCGCGCTCCTGCTCGAGAATCTCCGCATCGATGATCCGCGGCCGCGCCTCGCGCAGCAGGCGCTCGCGTTCGCGCAGTTCTCGCGCACGGTAGCGCTCGATTGCCTCGCGGATCGTCTTGTCGCTCTGGGCCGCAGCGTCCATCGCGTCGGCCGCGGCCTTGAATCCGGGCACCCTGCCGGTGCCGGTCTCACCCGCGCGGACCTGCTCCTCCATCCAGCGCGCATACTCCATCGCGCCGCGCTGATTGCGCAGGATCTGCAACTCCCGCTCGAGCTCCGCGCGCGCCTGCGGCGTGAAGGATCCCGCGCGCAGCCGCGACTCGAGGTTGCGGATCTTTTCGTCGAGAACGGTCTGCTGCGACGTGACGCCGGCGAGGTCATTGAAGAAGCGCGTAAACGCCGGTGCGACCTTCGCGGTCAGCGTGACGGCGAGTGCAGAGAACGACTCGCCGAGCCGAGATACTGCATCGTTCGCTTCCCCGAGTCGCTCGAGCTGCTCGGCGCTGAAGGACTGGCCGACCTTCTCGGCCTCCTCGCGCGCCTTGCGGATGCCCTCGGCGCCCTGCTCCATGAGCGGCAGGAGCTCCGCGCCCGAGCTGCCGAATAGCACCATTGCCGCCCGGACACGCTCTGCAGGGTCCTCGAGCTGGCTGATCCGATCGGCGAGCACCTCAAATTGCTTGTCGGGCTGCAGTCGGCGGAACTGCTCGAGAGAAATCCCGAGCGCGTCGAATGCGAGCTTCTGCTCCTTCCCGCCGGTGATCGCCTGCACCTGCGCCGTCTGCATGGTGCGGATCGCCGTCGAGAGCGAGTTCGTCTCAACGCCCGCCATCCGCGCCGCGTAGGCGAGCTGCGTGAATGCCTCGGCCGACATGCCGGCGCGGATCCGCGCCTTGTTGAGCTGGTCGCCGAAGTCGATCGCCTGTTTGGCGGCCGCCGCGATGGCGGCGATCGGCAGTCCAGCGAAGGATGCGCGGAAGATGACCTGCATCCGGTGCGCCGTGTCCTGCGCATCACGCAGCGCCTGTGCGAAGGCAGCCCCCGTCGCGTTCTCACCCTCGAGACGGAATGTCGCTTTCGCTACCATGAGCAGACGCTCCGAAGCAGCAGGGAGGCGAGCGCGAGCGCGGCCGAGATAACGAGCGCGACGAAGGCGACGACTGCCGCCACTCCGACGTAGTACGCGACGCGCCCGGCGCGTTCACCAGCGTTCATTCACACCTCGCGTAGAAGAAAACGCCCCGTGCGGCACGTCGGCCGTCGAGGGGCGCCGCGATGCCTCCACGTGGGCAAGACACCGCCGATGCGCGATGCAGGAGTCTCCCGGCGGGACATCGCGCTTACTCGCCCGCCAGTCACTCTGCCCATGACGCATAAATCGGCTCGCCCACATCCAGCGGGTGCACCGGATACGGTGTGCGCTCGCGGATCGTGGGGTCGTACTTCCCGCCGCGTCGCTCGTAGCAAAGGTCGAACGAGCGCGGGAACCGCTGCGGCTCGCGCAGCAGGAGATGTTTGCCGAGCGCGAACACGTCGCGTCGCTGCCATACGTCGAGCCGGAGCTGGTACAGCTGCGCCAACGCCTCGTCGTCGAGCGCGTCGGGCCACGGCAGGCCCGCGTCCTCGTGACGGCGGATCGTTTCAGCCAGCGCGTTGAGGGAGGCGATCGCATCGTCGAGCGCGGCGAGCCGCTCACGCGCGTGCGCGATGGCGCCCGGGAGCTTCTTCACGGCGTTGGGAATCTCGCGCCGAAGCCGCTCGGCCTCGAGTTGCTCGCGGCGGCGGTCACACTCGCCGAGCACGTACGAGTTGAGGAAATCCAGCTCGCGCCGGAGCTGCTCTTCCTCGCGGTCGAGCGCCTCCACGGCCGCCAGGCCCTTGCGCATCGCCTCTGCGCGCTCCGGCGGCGTCAGCCACGCCAAGGCCGGCTGGGTGATCTGCGAGATCCGCGCGCGGATCTCGCTCACCCGCCGCTCACCCGCGCGGATGAGCGTCCAGCATTCGTCCTCGGTACGCGCGCGCCGGAGCGCGGCGAGGATCTCATCAGCCGTCATTGCGCGTTGTCTCCTTCGCGTTCCGCGCGAGCCTCTTCAACTCGCGCTCCAGCGCCGCGGCCTCGCGCAGGTGATGCCGCGCGGCGCGCATCAGTTGAACCGCGAGCCGGTCGTGCGACTTGATCGCACGTCGCAGATCGATGGGAGTCGCTCGGGTCGCTACGAACATGCGTGCCCTCACGGCGTGAGCGTCGAGTTTCCCGGAGTGAGCTTGACGAGACAGGTCGTCTCGCCGTTGGCGCCGGCCCGCATGGCGATCGCGGCGCCCATGATGTCGCCCGACGACGGCGTCGCCGCCGAATCGTCGAAGGCGCCGGCAGAAGCGTCCCAGATCAACGCCTCGCCGACCGCGAACTCCGCACCCGACACCTTCGGCGCCGCGAATACGCCCTCGATCGCCACCGAACCGGATCCACCGTTCGGGATGTCGACGAGCGCGACGCCGAGTGTGTGCGTCATCTTCACGACGGCGCCGGACGCCACGTCACTGCCGGTGCTGTTGGTCCAGGTCACGACGCTGCCGCGCTGAATGAAGTTGTTTGCCATTCGTGCGCTCCGTGTCTGATGGATAGATTGGACCGCATGTCAATCCCAGTGTGTTGCGAGACTGGGCGCGGTAGCGGTAGTACGCGGCGCGTGAGAGCCCGAGCCGCTCGCAGATCGCGCGTGCGCGGTCGCCCGGTGCGAAGTGCCGCATCTGATGCTCGAGCATCGCAATCCGCTGGACGATGACGGGTGTGCCTGGGCGGTACGCACTGCGCGCGAGCACGCGCAGCGCCTCGTCGTGAAGTAGCAGAAGCCGCTCGCGCTCGTCCTCGTCAGCCCCGCGAGCGAGCGCCTCGGCAACACGGCGTAGCACCTCGATTGCGGTCGCGCGATTCATTCAAGCTCCCGCAGCACGGTTTGATGGATCGCATCGGCGGTCAGGAACGTGCAGAGCAGCCGGCCGCCGATGGATGAGGGATGCTCGCGGCGCTGGATTTCGACGGCATCGGTGAGGGTCCGCACGCAGTCGCGCCACGATGGACGGGAGCGCGCAGGCGCGTCGGCCGGATGTGGAAGCGTCGTCGGCGCTTCCCCTGCCGACGCCTCGGCGGGAGTCAGTGCCGCCGGCAGCGGCGTGCAGTAGGCCACCCAGGGGCGCCAGTCGGTCCGGGCCGAAAAGTTGGCCTCGCTCGCGTATGCCGCGACGCGGATCTCGCCGTCGCCGCCGACACCGAACATATAGACGGACGTCGACGGCGCCTGCGCGCCCCACTGCGCGCGCAGAGCACGCAGCGTATCGGGCAGCCGCTCCATGAGCCCGTCGGCGTCGCGCACGTCCGAGACGAGCAGCGACGCGGCGAGGTCGGCGAAGAGCACGAGCGACCCGACGAAGCCAATCACACAGCGAACGTGCGGGAGTATCACCGTCTTTGAGGCCTGCTGCGGGCGAGGGCCGGAGATGAGCGAGTCGGTGACAACGCACGCTTGGCGCGGCGAATAAACGAAATTCAACGCGGTCATGCGGGCGGTCCCGGCCGGTACTCTGCAATGTCCGCGCACCGCTTCTGTGAGCGCCCGCAAAAACCCTCTGCGGGCGGACACTTAGCGCCCCCTGGAGCTAGCGAAATTTTGCGCCGCCGCTGGCACCCCCGATGCCCCGCCCGGGAGGACCCGCGCGCTCGCAAATCAACGACTTGCGCACGTCGCGCCCCCGGCCCGGTGCGGTGCGCGGTGCGGTCGATCACGCGAAACATCCGCAGAGTCAATGCCTTAGCGCGCATAGGTGAAGTCGATTCGCTCTCGGTGCTCGCCGAGCACGCGGCGGATCTGCTCCACCGCAAGGCCAGTCGCGTGTGCGATGCCGTAGTCCGACCAGCCCTCGGCCGCCATGCGACGGATGCACTCGGCCTGCTCTGCCTGCGTGAGCCGGTGCCAGTGCGCCATGCGCTCACGGGCCAGCGTGTGCGCGTTCATAACTCACCTCGTCGGTCAGTGAAGTCAGTGATCCCGCAGCAGGGGACGGCTGCACAAATGTCCGCACAAATGTCCCGCACAAATGCGCACGAATGCGCACAAAAGATGCACGCACACACAGTCGCCCTATATAGAGGGCGACATGTGTGCATCTGTGCAGTGTGGGTGCCGATCATCGGAGCACCAGCCCCATGCGCGGTGTGCGGTTGGGGTACTTGCCCACCTCTGCGGTCGTCAGCTCGCCCGCGAGGATCATCGCGCGCATCGCCGCGGCGAACTCTCGCTCCGGCAGGCCGTCGAGCAGCCCGTACTGCCGCGCGAGCCGCGGCAGGTAGTGGCTCGAGCGCTGCCCGTGCGATCCGTAGAGGCCGCGCTCGGCGAGGGTGCGCACCGCGCGGCGTACCACGTCCTGCGCGGCCTCGCCGGTCGGTCGGCCGGTGCGTCCCGGCTCTACCGGCGCCGGGATCAGCACGCCGTCGTGGAGCGTGAGCCGCCGCAGGTCGAGCGCGGAGTAGTTGGACTTGCGACGCGCGAGATAGCGCACGCGGTCGTCTACGGGTGCATCCTCGTCGGCGTCCTGGTCCGGCGGTCGATCAGACAGATACAGCCGCGCCCGCACCGCGCCCTCCCATGCCGTGCTGCCGCTGTACTCGCTCCCGCCGGTCTTGGCGGGGTGCGCGAGCAGCAGCACCGCAGCGGGTGAGCAGGCCGCCGCGAGCCACGCCAAGAACGTCGTGACCGCATGCCGGTCGTTCTCGTTGCCGCCGAAGATGCGCGCCACGTTGTCCAGGATGATGAGCTCGGCGCGGTGGTCGTGTACCTGCTCACGCAGCTCCTCGAGCAGCGGCGTCGGCCGGAGCGTCCCGTAAACGGGCGCGGCGAGCGTGATATCGGCGCCCGCGTATGAATAGAGGATCAGCCGTCCCGCGAGCGCGGACAGCGGCTGCCCCATCCATGAGCTGATGTGCTCCTGACGTCGCCACAGCTCTACCTCGTCGTCCTCACCTGCCCACATGAGCACCCGACGCGCGCTCAGCGGCTCGATGTACTCGCGCCCGAGCGCGAGCGCGGTCGCGACATGCTGCGCAAGCAGCGTCTTGCCGACGCCGCCGCGCCCGGCGAGCAGCGTCATGCATCCTGCCGGGACCCAGTGCGGCACGATCCACTCACGCGGCGGCGGCGTCCGACCCTCGAGCGCCCGCCAGTCCATCGGTGTGCGTCTCGGGCGCGCCTCGTCGCCTGCGCCATCGCCCGCGCCGCCCGGGCGGTATAGCGGGGCCTCGTCGATCAGGCGGCGGATATCCGCGATGCTCATGCGGCCACCCCCAGGTCTGCTGCATCGGCGCCCGGCGTCGGTGGCACTGCGATGCGCACCTCGCAGCCTGCGGCGCTCCAGCGTCTGGCGCACTCGCGGGCCGCGCGGATGCCCGCATCGTCGTGATCGGCGACGATAACCAGCGTCTCGACGCCACCCAGCACCGGCAGCGCCGCGAGGTTGCCGGCGTCGATAGCGGCCCATACCGGCGTATACGCATGCGCCGCGGCGAGCGCCGTCTCGATGCCCTCCGCGATCGCGAGTCCATGCGTGACGGCCTCATCCGGCCACAGCCGGATCACGCCGCCGCGCTTGCGATGCCCGGCGAGCAGCAGCTTGTCGCGCTCGGAGCCGGCCTTGCGGCGGCCGTCGGCCGCTAATCGCGTGAAATGCAGTGATATCGGCCGTGCGGTGAGGATGTCTGTCACACGCGCACACAGTGACGGCGGGTGTCGGTCGGTCGGCGGCAGATAGCGCAGGTCGCCATCTGCGGGCGGCATCGCGCAGCCGCGATGCCGGAGATACACCTCACCGAGCGAGCCGCGCAGTGGCTGCGTGCGGTCCCAGATCGCCTGCGCGCGCGCACTCCAGTCCAGCGGCTCGGCCGGCGTCACGATGGACACAGGGACCCGATGCGGCTCGTGCGCGGTATACCCGCAGCGATGGCAGTAGCTGACGATGCCGCGCTCGTCGGTCGTGATGGCGAGCGCTGTATCACGCGGGCCGCGATCGCATCGCGGGCAGGGTGCGCGCACCGTGCGCCGTGCTACACTGCGCGCGCCGAGGTCGTCCGGCCGCGGTGTCCCCACATGCATCATCCCGCGTCCCCGGCCCGCCAGCCGGGGCGCGGTGTTGTGCGCGGTCATGCCACCTCCCGCGCCCGCGCCTTAGGGTTCGGGGAGGACAGATCAGATACGGGACGCGCCCGTATCCATTCCACGATCTCAGATTCGAGCCACGCGGACGTATGCGCGGTGATCTTGCGGGGGCGGGGGAATTCGCCCAGTCGGGCTAGGCGATAGATGGTGTCGCGACGGATGCCGGTCATGCGCATCACGTCGTGCAGCCGCAGCAGTCTATCGGTCATGTGTCGCCTCTCTGACTGTTGTGCGCGCGGATCGGATGCCCGCGCGGCCAATCGGATGGCGACACCCATAGTATTCGCCGAGATGCGGCGGTCTAGCGAGATTGGGGACGCGTACAAAAAAACTTGCGCAAAAAGCGTCCCTGTCTGTCTCAGCGCCCCAAGCGGTCGCAGTACTTCTTCGCGGCTTCAGTGGTGACTGTGCGGCCAAGGACAGCACTCGCCAGGAGCGCCGCGTGCGCGAGCGGCCGGCGGCGATACTGGCCCGTCTCCGCGAGCCGCAGCACGCACCAGCACGTGACGTATGCAGCGAGCGACGGCCGGCGCGTGAACAGCGGCTCGCCGAGTTCGCGCGCCGCCTCCTGCTCCAGCAGCGCGGCGAGATTCGAGAGGAACTCTGCTACCGTCGGTAGGCCGTCGGCCTTCGCGCGTAGCACTTCGATGCCATCGCATCGGACGCCGCCGCCTCCCCCCACCAGATGCGGCCACACGGTCCACCACTGCGCTTCGGCATCGCGGCTCCACTCGCGCGCGAGGCGCCGCGTCTTGCGCGCGAGCGTCCGCAATCGCTCGGCGCGCTCGCCTTGTGTCTCATACCTGCGGCGACGCTCGTACTGCCGCGGCAGGCTCGCGAGGTCCTCGTGCAGCCGCCTGACGTAGGCGCCAGAGGCCCCGCGCTCCAGCAGGAACTCCGTCACCTGACGCACGCGCGGATCGCTCTGGATGCGCGCCATGAGGCGAGCCGAATCCGTCTTTCGGGTCATCCGCGCGGCCGCCGGATGTTGACCACCTTCGCGCCGTCCCTGAGCGCGTCGAGGTAGTCGGCCCATGCCTGCATCATCTCCCGCCGCTCGGCGAGCCGTTCCGCGCGGTTGTACGCGGCGCGCACCTTGTTCCGCTCCTTGTGCGCTAGCTGCAACTCGATCACGTCGGGCGGCCAGCCTTGTTCGTTCAGGAGTGTGGACGCCATCGCGCGGAAGCCGTGCGCGACCATCTCAGTCTTGTCGTAGCCCAACCGACGAAGCGCGGCATTCAACGTGTTATTGCTGATTGGCTCGGCGGCCGTGCGCAGGGACGGGAACACATAGCGGCCGTGTCCGGTGAGCGGCTGGAGCTCCCGCAGGATCCCGACTGCCTGCCGGGAGAGCGGCACAATGTGCGGCTCGCGAGTTTTCATCTTGTGGGCCGGGATGCGCCACTCGGCCCGCTCCAGGTCGATTTCCGCCCATTCGGCGCGGCGCAATTCACCGGGTCGCACGAACACATAGGGTGCGAGCCGGAGCGCCGCGTGCGTCGTCGCCTGCCCGATATAGCCGTCAATCGCGCGCAGCAGTTCACCGATACGCGCGGGGTCCGTGATCGCGGGGAAGTTCCGCCGCAGCCGGGGTGCGAGTGCGCCCTTGAGGTCCGCCGACACGTCATGCTCGGCCCGGCCTGTGGCGACTGCATAGCGCAGGATGCGGCTTACCACGGCCCGCACGCGGTGCGCCGTCTCGTAGGTACCCCGCGCCTCGATGCGCCGGAGCGTCGCGAGCAGTTGCTGTGCGGTGATCGCCGAAACAGGGGCAGCACCCAAGAATGGGTAGATGAACCGTTCGAGCCGCGCCCGGTCGCGATCAAGCGTGCTCGGCGAGAGGTGCTTCTGTAGCGCGAGCCATTCGGTCGCGAGCGCCCGGAACGTGTCGGCGCGGGAGATGCGCTCGGCCTGACGCTTCGCGCTCGGGTCGATCCCGTCGGCCAAGAGCCTGCGGGCCTCGTCGCGCCGCTCACGGGCCTGTTTGAGCGTCACGTCGGGGTATACGCCGAGCGAGATGAGCTTCTCACGGCCCGCGTAGCGGTATTTGAGGCGCCACCAGCGCCCGCCGTCCGGGGTGACGAGCAGGTACAGCCCACGCTCGTCGAACAGCTTATATGCCTTCTCCTTCGGTCTGGCGGCCCTTATCGCTTTCTCGGTGAGCATCGGGGTAGCAGGAAACGTGATGGGGTAGTTACCCCGAACGTTACCCCGAGCTATACTGTGCTGGCAACGGATGGCTACGGATGGCAGAGGGGCAATGATTGCCGGGGATTTCCGCCATTTCCGGCCTCGGCGGCGATGGGAAAGGATGCCGCCGGACGGGGTAATGGTGGAGGCGGGGAGAATCGAACTCCCGTCCGCAAGCCCTACGCTCCAGGATC
>ERZ795042.2236-NODE-2236-length-10940-cov-3688.599357_pt1 | contig 10940 bp, 9 predicted proteins | sample MGYA00375126_ERZ795042 | MGnify/ENA primary metagenome ERZ795042 (study PRJEB30171, sample SAMN05518105) | compost metagenome | isolation source: Feedstock adapted compost from Newby Island compost facility, Milpitas, CA | place: USA:Newby Island compost...
ACTTCGGGCGAACCGGGTTTTCAGCAGCTGGGCATTCACCGCCACAATAATAGTGCTCAAACTCATGAATATGGCGCCTATGGCCGGGCTGAGCAGAAATCCGATTTTATACAGTACTCCTGCGGCAAGGGGAATAGCCACGGCGTTATAGCCGGTGGCCCAGAACAGGTTCTGTATCATTTTCTGATAAGTGGCTTTACCGAACAGGATGAGGCGAACGATATCTTTGGGATTACTGTTCACTAATATGATATCGGCGGTTTCCGCGGCAATATCGCTTCCCGAACCTACAGCAATACCTATATCGGCTTGAGCCAGCGCGGGTGCATCGTTTACACCATCGCCCGTCATGGCCACGAACTCGCCTTTTTCCTGTAATTGCTTCACAATATCCAGTTTTTCATGCGGTAACACTTCCGCAAAAAATCCGTCCAGCTGCAGTGTTTTGCTGACCGCTTCGGCTACGGTATGATTGTCGCCTGTGGCCATATATACCTTGATGTGGTTTTGTTTCAGGATGGTTACGGCTTCTTTGCTTTCGGGTCGTAGTTGATCGGCCAGGCCGATATATCCGGCTAAGGTATCGTTGATCAAAACAAATACTAAGGTAACCCCTGCGTGTTGCGATGTGGTTTCTTCAGGGATTGGAATATGTTTTTCTTTCAGGTATCCCGGGCTCACCACGCGAATGTGTTTACCATCCACGATACCTTCAACACCTTTCCCGGTTATAGCTTGAAAGTGTTCGACTTTCGGGATGGATAGGTGCATTTCTCGGGCTTTCCGTATAATACCCGAAGCTATGGGATGCTCTGATGTTTGTTCAACTGCGCTGGCTAATGTGAGGAGTTGTTCATCTGTCAGGGAGGGTTGCAGGCTGAGGATATGTTGTACGCCGAAGGTGCCTGTAGTGAGGGTGCCGGTTTTATCAAAGAGGATAGCGCTGATTTTTCTGGCTTCTTCAAAAGCGGTTCTGTTGCGGATGAGCAGGCCGTTTTGTGCTGCCAGCGTGGTGGAAATAGACACGACCAGGGGGATGGCCAGTCCGAGTGCATGTGGACAGGTGATCACCATTACGGTTACCATGCGTTCCAGGGCAAACACAAAAGAATAGCCTGCCAGTAGCCAGTAAGATAGGGTAATGATGCCTACGGCGAGGGCCAGGTAAGTCAGCCATTGGGCTGCCCGGTCTGAAAGGTTTTGCATCCTGGATTTGGCTTTCTGAGCCTCTTCCACCAGGGTAATAACCCTGTTCAAATAACTCTCTTCACCGGTATGCTCTACTTTCACCTTCAGGGAACCATTGCCGTTGATGGCCCCTCCAATGACCTGACTACCCGTTTCTTTTTTTACCGGGACTGACTCTCCTGTCAGCATCGATTCGTTCACATAGCTGCTTCCTTCTATGACTCGTCCATCGGCGGGAATTTTTTCTCCGGGTTTGATCAGGATGATATCACCGGTATTCAGTTGTTCAATTTTGATATCTTCTATTTGTCCGTTAGGAGCCACCCGGTGCGCCTCGGCCGGGAGCATATTCACCAGCAATTCCAGCGCATGAGAAGCACTCATCACCGACCGCATTTCCATCCAGTGGCCCAATAGCATGATATCGATCAGGGTGGCCATTTCCCAATAAAAATCTTTGCCGGGCAGCCCGAAGGTAATGGCCACGCTATAAGCCCAGGCCACAGTAATGGCCACTGCAATCAACGTCATCATGCCCGTGGTGTGATGCTTGATTTCTTTGACCATTCCATTCAGAAACGGATAGCCACCGTAAAAGAAAATGATCGAGGATAATACAAAAAGCAGATATTGATCTCCTGGAAAATGAAAGGAAAAGCCCATCCATGCCTGGATCATGCGGGAGAGGGCTAACACGGGTAGCGTGAGTGCCAGCGAGACGTAAAATCTTTTTTTAAAATCCTGGATCATCTGGTGATGATCGTGGTTATGATGCCCCTCAACCTGATGATGCATAGTATGTTCATGCGCATGATGAGCATGACTATTGTCTGCCATGGCATGATGCTCGTGTTGATGATGTTCCATAATGCAAAATATTTAGATAACAAAACGTTGAAATTACCTGTCATGCATAAAGCAGGGGTATTTCAGCTGGCATGTGAAAGAATCAACTTTCTTCTAATATTTTTTTCCTTTCTGCATATTCTTCTTTTGTGATCTCTCCTTTGGCGAAACGTTCTTTTAGTATTTGAAGAGGGTCTTTCTTCTTTTGTTTTTCGCCTGGCTTACAATATCTGGCCATAATGACGATGAGCACAATCAAGAATGCCCACCAGAAGAAATGCATTCCCCAGAAGTATCCATTATGCATGTACCACATAACTGAAGTATTTAAGGTGAAGAAGTCATACATTCATCCAGTTCAATCTCAGCCTATCCACTCAAGAGCGATATAGATTACTTGAACGATCAAACAGGGTTTTCAATAGCAGTAACGCATACCATTGCACAACATTAAAACCTTACCAACAAGCCTCCTCCCCAGCGATAGTCGGAATGATACCCTGCCGACAGGGAAACATACTGATTGATCATCCCTTCAAGATGCATCTCCCATTCTTTATCGGTATTCACGCTGTAATTCAGCCATACGCGCGGGAATAGCCAGGTTTCTCCGCTCAGGGTTAATCTGATATGCGCGCGGGTATCTATGCGCAGGTCGGCATTTAAAAATAAAGGTAATAGATAACGAATTCCAATTACGCCTCTTGTATCCTGTTCGGGTATTGATTTTCCATGTTTTTTAAAGTAGTTTAAATATTCATTTTTATTGCTCCCTACAATGCCTGCATAAGGCCGCAGATAACGAGTTACAAAACGCTCGTAAGTACCCATCCATTCGTATTGTTGATGATTCCATCCATAATCGCCATTGATCTGTATCCAGTTTTTACGATTGGAATAAGAAAGATAGCCGTGTCCAAAATTACTTGACAGCTGGGCGTCTCCCCAGAAAAACCAGTGGTTGTCGTCGTGAAGTAAATGTTTGATGGGAAAATATTGCATGGTATCTGGCTGAACATAATCGGTATATTGAAATGTACGTGCCATGCCCGCCATCATGTGATAAAGAATATGGCAATGAAAAAACCAATCACCGGGTTCCTGAGCTGCAAATTCAATGGTAATCGAACGCATGGGCGGAACAATGACGGTATGTTTCAGGGGAGATAAGCTTCCATTGGCGTTTACAACCCTGAAAAAATGTCCATGCAGATGCATGGGATGATACATCATGGTCTGGTTATTTAATGTGATGCGCAGGATTTCTCCCTGTTTTACCTGGATAGAATCATCTTCAGATAATGTTTTCCCATTGATACTCCAGATATAGCGCCACATGCTTCCGGTAAGGTTAAAGATGAGATGACGAACCGGATGTATGGTCGTATCAAATCCGGTAGGATGCAGGGCCTGCAACATGTCGTAGTTGAAAATGATAGAATCAGCTTGCTGTTGCCATCCTGAAGACGATACAGGCATATCATCCGTATGCATATCCATATGCTGCATGTCGTGCATATCATGCATGTGCTGCATAGGATGAGCAGTTGACGGGGTATCTGTTTGCATATCCATGTCATGCATATGGTGCATGGGTTGAGTGGTATCCATCTGCATAGCCGGCATATCCATTTCATCATGCTTTTGATGCATATCCATGCCCGGCATTTGCATGCTCAACGAACCTCCAATCTGGATATCTTCCCTGTCGAGATAGGCTTTCTGGATATCAGGCATTTCGCGATTCATCCGCTTCTGGCTTATATACATATTCATGTGATCCATTTTCATCTTCATTCCAGCCATACCTTCCATCATGATACCTTCCATGTGAAAGATATCGGGTCTGGGGAGGGTAGGAGCAGGATGTAGCACGCCTGTCCCAAAATAAAGTGAAGCATATCCTGAGCCATCCTGGGCCGTAGCACGAAGTTCATATCTGCCACTATCGGGTATGGTGATGATCACATCATAGGTTTCGGCCACGCCGATGAGTAAGCGTGTAACGCTAACGGGTTTCACATCCTGTCCGTCGGCAGCGATGATTTGCATATTCCCTCCGGAGTATTGCAGATGGAAGAAAGTGGAAGAAGACCCATCGATGATACGTATGCGGATACGTTCACCAGGCTTGGCTTCCGGAAAATACAAGGATCGATTGCCATTAGCCAGGAATGCATTGTAATACACATCAGACACATCCATGGGGGGCATGCGTTGCCAGGCCATCTGTATGCGCTCGGCCAGTCCATGATGCGCAATTACCCGATTCAGGCTCTGGGCCTGTCGTTTTTTGATAGCATACCATTCCATGCCTCGTTTCAGATTCTTCATGATGTGATGCGGATTTTCATTTGTCCAGTCGGAAAACAGCACAGTATATTCCCGGTCGTACTCATGAATTTTCTTTGCTGGATAAATGACAATAGCGCCGTACAGGCCTCTTTGTTCCTGCATCATGGAATGCGAATGATACCAGTAAGTACCGTGCTGGCGGATAACAAATCTTACGGTAAACGTCTTTCCAGGCGCAATAGGCGGCGTGCTCAGATAGGGTACGCCATCGTAAAAATTGGGTAGCAAAATGCCGTGCCAGTGAATGGAAGATGGCTCTTTTAACGCATTGGAAATATGGATTACAGCCGAATCGCCTTCATTAAAATAAAGCGTTGGCGCAGGTATGGAATCATTCACCGTGATGGCTTTCACCCATTTGCCCGCCTTGTTTACTTGCTCTTCTCGAATGGTAAGCCAGTATTCTTTTACAGGATGGGATTGTGAAAATCCCTGTATGGATAGAATGATTGCCAGTATCGTCAACAACCATGCATATCTGTTTTTTTCTTTCATAAGCGGTTGGAGGTTATGTTGAAACATTTGCTTGAATGATTTGATGAATATTGTGGCCGATTTTTATGCGTTAACATGCCTGAAAACCAGTCATGTCCGTTTTTTAAATATGTTCTATGTAGTTGTTTTATCATACATATATGTACATGAATTCGCATGATACGGGCATACATGCAGTCGAAATAAACATCATCAGACCAGCATTCAACCCGAAGTGTGGTCAGGTAGAGAAGATCAAATCAGAAACAAACCATAAGCCGACAGGCGGTCACTGGTGCGTGTTCGATGAAGCGGAGGAGAATGATTGATGCAAGTTGTTAAATAAACCGAAAAATTTGGGAAATGAATAACGGATACGTCTCTTGAAATTCGTGTTTGTAACGGAAAATATACTTTTAATGTCCATGAATCGCTTGCATAATGGTCAGGATTTAATTGCAGCTGAATAGCGGGATGCTTGCAACAATCCCGGTTTTTGTGGCAGGATGCATGTTTGTAAAGCAGGCTCTGCAAATTGAATCCGGCCATCCATTTCCCATCACAGGCATGCACGCGGAGTGACGTAACGGCTGTTGCCATTATATAAAGGAAAAGTCCGGTAAGCGCCAGCACTCGTTTTAGCATGCCATTTTTCTCGTTAAGCAAATCGAAGGATACATGCGAAATTACGGCGCTATAGAAATTTTCTGTTACAGAATTTTCGAATACCGTTATAAAATTTTACGATTATGCGCCCTGTAGAGGATAAGTAAGTCGGATCCAGTTTACGGATGTCGAAGAAGGTGGCAGATGTGCGGTAAGGCGCTCGGGATCGGTGTCGGTGATTAATACCTGTCCAAATCCTTCCAGCCGAATCAGGGAAAGCAGCAGCTGGATACGTTTGGGATCGAGTCTGTCAAATATATCATCCAGCATTAGTACGGGAATGATGCCTTTTTGTTTGACAATCAATTGATGCTGGGCAAATTTTAAAGCCAGCAGAAAACTTTTTCGTTGTCCCTGCGAGCCGTGAATTTTCACCGGATAACCATTCAACAAAAATTGGAGATCATCTTTATGGATGCCCACGCTCGAGCGTCCGATCTGTAAATCCAGCTTTCTTTGCTCACGGAGCCATTCAGCAAACGGTTTTTCATGAAGTTGTGATTGATACTGCAGTTGAATATGTTCTTTATTACCTGAAAGGTGAATATAAAATTGTGTGGTCAACGGAATCAATTGTGCGCAGATTTGTTGCCGATACTGGAAAATAGCTTCAGCATGCGGGATCCATTGTTTATCGTAGGTGTCGAGCAAATCATGCACATGCGACGAAGGTTGTTCCACCCATCGGCGCAAGAGCTGGTTGCGCTGGGAAAGAATTTTATGGTAGGCCACCAGATGCAACAGATAATCGCCGGAGAGCTGACTCAGCAGCATATCCAGCCATTTTCTTCTTTCTTCACTTCCGCCGGTAATCATTTGCACATCATCGGGTGCAATCATCACCACCGGGAAGCGACCAATATGTGCGGCCAGGCGTGGATAGGGAATATCATTTACGCGAAATTCTTTTTTTGTTCCTTCTCTCACCACACAAACCAGCTGATGTTCAGCCTCGTGCTGGTACCATTTACCTTCCAGCCGGAATCCTTCTTTGCCATATTGAATCAAAGGCTGATCCGTTGCGGAGAAGTAGCTTTTCGTCATCGATAGATAGTGCACGGCGTCCAGCAAATTGGTTTTACCGGCACCATTCGGCCCCACAATCAAATTTATGCCTGGTGAAAATGCAAAAGCCGCTTGAGTAAAATTCTTAAACTGAACCATTTCAACTGCAACAATATAAGATGAGGGGCTGTGCATGATGCGGTAAAGATACAACCTGCGCAGTATTTCCATGGGTTGCGGAGCGTTTGCTGCGGGTTTGTTGGTCTATTGGGCAAAAACTTGTAGGTTTGCAGGCAAATTCGGTTTACACGTGCAAACAAAAGAAAGCAAACCACAGGTAAAGGTAGCCCGGGAAACGACTCAGCTCTTTGGAAAAGAAACTTATCTGTACTGGTATGAGCTGATGTTGCTGATTCGCCGCTTTGAAGAAAAGGCGGGTCAGCTTTACGGGATGCAAAAAATCAGAGGTTTCTGTCATCTCTACATGGGTCAGGAAGCCGTAGCAGCTGGCGCCATGACCGCCACCCGGCCCGATGATAAATTCATTACCGCTTATCGTGATCACGGATTGGCCATTGCGAAGGGAATATCGCCCAAGGCCTGCATGGCCGAGCTTTATGGTAAAATCACCGGATGCTCGAAAGGGAAAGGCGGCAGCATGCATTTCTTTTCGCGTGAACATAATTTTTTTGGCGGACATGGCATTGTGGGTGGACAGATTGGTGTGGGCGCCGGACTGGCCTTTGCAGAAAAATACAAAGGCACCGATCATGTGGTGCTTTGCTTTTTTGGTGATGGAGCCGCGCGTCAGGGTATTTTGCATGAAACCCTGAATCTTGCTGCCTTGTGGGATTTGCCCGTGGTGTTCATCTGTGAAAATAATGAATATGCGATGGGCACCTCCGTACAACGCAGCTCTAAAACGGTTGATATTTATCGATATGCCGATTCTTATGCCATTCCCGGAGAGGCTGTAGATGGCATGAATCCGGAGTCCGTACATATCGGCATCGAAAAAGCCGTTCGTCGTGCAAGAGAAGGCAAAGGTCCCAGCCTGCTGGAAATCAAAACCTATCGTTATCGTGGCCACTCGATGAGCGATCCCGCCAAGTATCGCTCCAAAGAAGAAGTGGAAGAATACAAAAAACGCGATCCCATCACCCAGGTACTTCAGGTGATTCAAAAACATAACTGGGCCACTGAACAAGAAATAGAGGCCATCGAGGAAAAGGTGAAGCGTGAAATCGACGAAGCCGTTCAATTTGCTGAAGAATCGCCCTGGCCGGACGAAAGCGAATTGTATCGCGATGTATACGTTCAACCCGATTATCCCTTTATTGTAGATTGATTTGCAGCATTTACCTATGGCAGCAACCCATTCCAGAACGCATTCCACCCCTTCATCTCAGCATACCCATCGGGGCATGCAATCGTTATTTGATCGCCTGGAGGTATTTTATCTTGAACAATCCAGGGTGATTAATACGGTGGGAATCATTATCATCCTGCTCATTGGAGCTTATTTTGGATATAAATACCTGTACCTTGCCCCGCGCAACAAACGCGCCGCCAGCATGATTTTTAAAGCTCAGCAATATTTTGGGATGGACTCCCTGCAAAAGGCCCTGAATGGCGATGGGAATAATTACGGATTTCTTCAGGTAATCAAACGATATGGGGATACGAAAGTCGGTCATCTCGCCAAATATTATGCCGGCGTTTGTTATTTGCGTATGGGTAAATTTCAGGAAGCCATTCCCTATCTGAAAAGCTTTCATCCCGGCGACAAAGTGATTCAGGCCGAAGATTATGGATTGCTCGGCGATGCTTACATGGAACTGGGCAACACAAATGAAGGCATCGCTTACTACAAAAAGGCCGCCTATTATAACCCCAATGACCTTTTTACTCCATTTTACTTAAAACGTGCAGCACTGGCCTGTGAGAAAGCTGGTCGGATACAGGAAGCCATTTCCCTGTACCAGGAAATCAAAACCAAATATCCCTTAAGTGCTGAGGGCAGGGATATTGATAAATATCTGGCCCGCCTGGGTGTGGTGCAGGATTAAAAAATCAGTGGTTAAGCCCTGTTTCGGATTTTAGCGAGGTTGAGCTGTAGCGGTATACGCGTAGAATCCGGATAAACACACGCTTCAATTTCAAGCAATATAAATCTTTACGAGCCAACCATTTAGCATGTCGGTACATAACGAACGTTTCCTGGATCCAGTTTCTATTCCAATTGTAGAAAATGGTACCGTTGCTATCGTGCATACCGAATGGAACGCATTTATCGTTGACGAGCTGGTGAAGGGCTGCGAGCGTATGTTGGTGCAGCATGGTGTAATTGATATTGAAAAACTCATGGTTCCGGGCGCTTTTGAGATTCCGTTTGGATGCCGACAGGTATTTGATCGCTATCAACCCGAAGCCATTATTGCACTGGGTTGTGTCATCAGAGGTGAAACCCCACATTTTGATTATGTTTGTCAGGCTGTTACGCAGGGCATTGGAGCATTGAATATCGTGCTTCCTTCACCGGTTATCTTTGGCGTGCTTACGGTGAATGACGTGGAACAGGCTCGCCAGCGTGCCGGTGGGAAGCAGGGGCATAAGGGTGAAGAGGCTGCTATTGCGGCACTCAAACTGATGTATCAAAAACGGCAATGGCAGCAGGAATGATTAAATTGGCCAATCGTATATCAGGTTGAAAGGCATGACCAGGGTTCAACTGTTTATTCCTTGTTTCGTGGATCAGCTCTATCCTGAGACGGGATTTAATATGGTAAAAGTGCTGGAAAAAGCAGGCTGCGAAGTACACTACAATCCAGAGCAAACCTGTTGTGGGCAACCTGCTTTCAACGCCGGATACTGGGAGGAAGCAAAAGCCGTAGCTCAAAAGTTTATTCGGGATTTTCATACGTACGATTATATCGTTACACCGAGTGCATCCTGTGCAGGTTTTGTACGGAATTATTATCCCAGGCTATTTGATAATTCGGCCCAGCATAATGATGTGAAATTGCTGCGTAAAAACTTATTTGAGTTTACCGAATTTTTAACCGATGTTTTGCAGGTAACCGAATTTGGTGCTGAATTACAGGGTGTGGCCACGTATCACGACTCCTGTTCGGCTTTGCGGGAGTGCCATATCAAGGAAGCTCCACGCCAGCTGTTGGCACACGTAAAAGGATTGAAACTCATTGAAATGGAAGATAATGAAACCTGCTGTGGTTTTGGAGGTACGTTTGCCGTAAAATTTGCACCCATTTCACTGGGTATGGGAGAACAGAAAATTGATCATGCCCTGGCAACAGGAGCCCGGTATGTAATATCCACCGACCTGTCGTGTTTGATGCATCTCGACGGCATCATCCGCCACAAGCAACTTCCGCTGCAGGTGATGCATATTGCCGATGTACTGGCATCAGGATGGTAAACATTTGAAATATGTCCGGATGGCTGGTAAAATCTGAACCGTTTGTGTATGCATGGGATCAGCTGGTAAAAGATGGTAAAACCTGCTGGGATGGGGTGCGTAATTATCAGGCGCGAAATTATTTGTTGCAGATGCGAAAGGGCGATGAAGTATTTTTTTACCACAGCAACGAAGGGCTATCGATTGTCGGTATTGCCCGGGTATGTCGTGAAGCCTATCCCGATCCCGGTGCCGATGATCCCCGCTGGGTGGCTGTAGACCTGATTCCCTGGCGGACCTTGCCCCGACCGGTAAGCCTATCGCAGATGAAGGCGGATCCGCGTTTGAAAGATATGGCTTTGCTTCGCCAGAGCCGGTTATCGGTAAGTCCTGTGCGGGAAGCCGAATGGAAGGCTATTCTGGAACTGGCGGGTTGGCAGGAAAACGTTTAACTGGCCTTTATTTATCTTTTTTCCAATAGCTCAGGAAGAAAATACCTGGAATACATGCGCAAGGTATTCGTTGTGCTAACGGGTGCAGGTATCAGTGCCGAAAGTGGTTTGAAGACTTTTCGCGATGCGGGTGGATTGTGGGAGGGGTATCGGATCGAAGAGGTGGCCACACCGGAAGCCTGGCAACGCAATCCACGGCTGGTTCTGGATTTCTACAACATGCGGCGTCGGGAAGTGAAGCGCGCTCAGCCCAATATGGCCCACCTGAAGCTGGCCGAACTGGAACGCCAATTCGACGTGCGCATCATTACCCAGAACATCGATGATTTGCACGAAAGAGCTGGATCATCGAAAGTATTGCACCTGCACGGTGAAATCTTTAAAATGCGCAGCAGCCTGCATCCTGAGCTCATTTATCCGATAGAAGGAGATATTCATCCTGGCGATTGTGCGGAAGATGGTGCCCAGCTTCGCCCGCATGTAGTATGGTTTGGAGAACCTGTTCCGGCCATGGCCGATGCAATTGCCTGGGTTGA